>Ga0116152_10003123_pt1 | contig 13342 bp, 12 predicted proteins | sample AD_UKC119_MetaG_FD_89894 | JGI IMG/M metagenome (GOLD analysis project Ga0116152, IMG submission 89894) | Active sludge microbial communities of municipal wastewater-treating anaerobic digesters from Hong Kong - AD_UKC119_MetaG | ecosystem: Engineered > Bioreactor > Anaerobic > Digestate...
AACGTTTTGGGTATTGCCGAAGTGGCGGATTATTAGCACTAAAGTTCAATAGTAGCACAACAGTTGAACCTTGCACAAATGTTTCATAGATGCACGTCAGCCGCCATTTTGGCAATACCATGTTAGCTGTTCGCCCTTCGTCTTCGTATTTTTTTTGTCCGTTCATTTTGGTCTGTCGTGGTGCGTTGGCGTGGTGGCTCTTTTGCATTTTTTCTGTTTGGCTTTCTGTGTAGGAAAAAATGCAAATGTGCCACCAATAGCGTGGGATTTCAATTGTCTGTTAACGTGATATCATTTGTAAATTCCTCGTGTAAGCCGTAATTATTGAAGTCCATTAAATAGTCAATTTGATGCGGAAACTTGATTATTAAAGTTTGTTCGTCTGTCTTTAATTTAGATTTAGCCAAATGCAAAAACCTCAATTCGTTTTCTTCAATTTTATCATCGGCTTGAATTATTTTTAAAAGGACTTCTACTAAAAGCAACTCTTGATGTTCGTTTAATTCGCTGGTTGTTATTTCTTGAAGAAATTGATTAACGGCATTTTTACCGTTAATCTTTATTGCCTCAATATTTCTCTGTAATGGTTCTTCAAACTCATAGCCCATAAAGTAAATTTCATTGGCTACAATATTTTTGATTTCGGTGATTTCTTCTTCGGCAATATTTCCATCGCAAGCCATAGCAATGACGGCTGATTTGAAAAGGAAATCTTTAAATTCTGAATTTTTCATACTGTTGATTTTAAAGTCCAAAACCGATTCTTGTTGTTGCTTCTTTTTCCGAGCCTCTTGGTAGTAAATTAAGAAGCCCACTATTGATTTCTGCAAGACGTTCCCAATTTCTACTTTCAATTGCAAATGCACCTGCATCTACCAAACTCTTTGCTTGGGTTTGGTCATTCATTCTGGTTTGATTGTCTCTGCACCATTTAAAAATGCCAACCAAAAACTCTGGTGTTCTCCAACGAATACGGGAAATAATGCTATGTAATTCGTCTGATTTTTCCTGAATTTTCAACGGACTGTTTGTTGCAAAAAATGCACTTTCTTGTGCAACTATGTCATTAAAAGTTTTTCGTTCGTGGTCGTTGCCATTTTCGTCCAACATCTTTTCGCACTCATCTTTTGTTTCAAAGTAGTGTGCTTTTACTTGTTGTATTCTCTTGTTCTTTGTTGCACTATCAATTTCCTGTGCAATTTTTCTTTTCTTATCTTCTAATTGATACCGTTTGTCCGTAACATCATCGCTTGTTAAGCCTTCCGTTTCGTCACTTACGCTTTCCATTTCCTTTTTCAATTTGCTCAAAGCACTTGCCGTTTCAAAATCCTCCTTTTCGGTTGCTTCTTCAATTTCTAAGTCTAATTTTTCGGAAAGTTCTTCAACTTGTTCTTTCAAAAATTCAACTGGTGTATGTCTTTCTTTTGGATTGAAAGTTTGTTTAAACTCTTGGTCAGCCATATTCAGATAAACCGAAATAGTAATGTCCCTTGATTCTGAAATTGAAATTGTAATCTCAATATCTGAACCTTTGGCAATGTCTCTTTTTATCTGTGTGCCACGAATTTCCATAAAGCCAATGCCTTTATTTGCTTCGGGTAAAGCCAAATGAGAACCTTCTAAAACATTTATGTAGATAAAATCATCATCATTGCCTTTGATAAGTCCTTTGTTTAATGGAAAGCTAATGGCTTGGGAACGCAAAGGAAGAATTGAATTTTTGAAGAAAATCGGCTTTAGCCTTGTCTTGCCTGGGTTGTCGTAATCATCTACTTCCAAACAAATATCTTCTGGAATTGGCTGTCCGCTAATTCCGAAACCACTATTGATGCCAATCGGCTCAATGTCGGTTTCAACGATGTTGTTTTGACTATCGTAAACTACAAAAGAAAAGAAATTGAAAGCACCATCAACCAATGGTAAATCTTCGCTTATTCTCTCTGTCAGTTTTTTCAATCCACTGTCAAAACCTCCGTCTTGCCTTGTTATTCTGTATGATAACCCGTCAATTTTACCTGTAACTCTTGCTGAAAAGAGTTCGTCCTTTTCTTTTGAAGCCTTATTATAAGATGTTTTTATTGAAATAGATGTTTGCTTTTTCCCACTTGTTCCCTTTTCAATTTCTTTAGGTTTGGTTGCTGCATAATAAGCCGCACCAACAGCAACAGCAGTGGTTGGGTCAATTTCACAGTTTACTGGTATTTGTAAAACTTCTTCCACACGACTACGGACATAAGGAATGTAGGTAGAACCTCCAACCATTAAATTGAATTGCAAATCAGACGGCTTCAATGAATTTCTTGTCAGAATTTGTTTAATCATTTCAATTGTTCCATCAATGTTTGATTTGATTAAATCGTTAAACTCAGAACGAGTAATAGTAATTTCTAAATCAACTTCGGTGCCATCCTCATCTTCAAAACCATCAACAACAATTTCAGCAGAAGTTTTAGACGACAAAATGATTTTGGCTTCTTCTGCTCTGCGTAACAAAACATAATATTTCGCATTGAATTTGCCTGATGCACTTTTCATTTCATCTTCTAAATTGGTAAAATTGTATTCTTCACAGATTTTTGGAATCACAACCTTTTCTACAATCATTTGGTCAAAGTCTGCACCACCTAAAAAGTTATCGCCTTCGTGGTCTAAAACTTTCATTTCACCATCTTTGATTTGAATAAGAGCAACGTCAAAAGTTCCACCACCCAAATCGTAAACTAACCATTGCCCATCTTTCATTTCTCGTTCCTTCTTCATATTGGCATAAGCCAAACTTGCTGCAATAGGTTCTTGCAATAAAACAACTTGTTTGAATCCTGCTTGGATTCCTGCTTCTTTGGTAGCGTTAGATTGTATTGTGTCAAAAGAAGCTGGAATAGTTACCACAACAGCGTCTAATGTGTCGCCTGTATTGACAAAGGTTTTCAGTTCTTTTAAGACTTGTGCTGATAACTCAATCGGTGTTTTGGATTCATTGATTGATTTTATCTTGAAACTTTCGGCAGTTCCCATTTTGCGTTTGAAAACGCCAACAACACTTTTTGGGTCTTTTTCTAAAAACTCTTTGGCTTTGTTACCAACAATGATTTTATCTTTTTTGTATGAAACCACAGAAGGCAAAGTGTTTCTGCCATAATCTTGTGGATTAGAAAAGATGATAACTTCACCTTTTATGAATTTGGCAATAGCACTATTGGTTGTGCCTAAATCAATGCCGTAGTTTATTGTATTTTCCATTTGTAAAATTTCTTTTAAGAGTTTTTAGATTGAACGATTACAACCGCAGGTTGCACAATTACTTTCATCACTTTGTCGCTTTCTTGGTAGGAATAATATATGATTGGTTTGATTACTTCAATAATTTCAAGATTTTCTACGCCAGTTCCTGAAATAGTTGCTTCGCAGTCTGTTCTCGTATCTGTGTAATCTTCGCCCAAAGGATTGTGATAGGTTAGACCAATTGTAGAAGAACCTTTAAAAAATTCTTCTTCCATAATTCCTTTCATTTTGTTGATGTTCCTCTGAATAGAAGTTTCCTCTTTCAGATTATTCGCTTTTTTCTCTATTTCAAATATCTGATTGATAAAATCAAGATAAGCTTGTGGAACTTTTACGGTAACTTTTTTTATGTCTTGCATTATTTTCTTTGATTAAATTAAGCACTTGGTTTTGAAAATGTCCAACCTTGTTTCATACGTTCAATTAATAATGGATGATTTCGTAAGGTAGAATCGGAATCGTCCTTAATGCCTTGTTTTCCAACAGAGTTTCCCTTTACTGCTGTTCCAATAATCCAACCAATAACTCCACCGATTAATCCACCGATGATAAAATGACTATCTTCTGTTATTGCTCCGATAATTACACCAGCAACAAGAAAACCAAAGAAATACAATGAATATTGTGAATTTCCCTTTGAATGAATTTCTTTGCAAGAGTTACAACGTGGTATTGTAATACTTGCTTGTGAAAATTGAACTCTACGAGGAAAATAGCTTCGGTAAGTCTCTTTGTATATCAATTTCTCTAAACTACTATTTTCATCTGGACTGTTTTTTTCGCAAAAATGACAAACTAATACACCCCTGTATTTCTTTTCTAACTCTTTAAGTTCTAATAAATCTTGTTGAATTTTTGCATTTGCATCAGTATCCAAATTTATTTGAGTGGCAAGGTTTATTGTATTGAGAGCATTTTTTATGTCATTGTGTTTATTCCAAATAGAAACTGACAAACTTCTTATTGCATACCCGATTTGTGTTCTAATATCTTTTCCATAATCGGGTAAATTGTTTAATTCCGCAACAGAAAAAAGTTCTTTAGTCTTAGAAAATGCAAGATTAGATGATAAAGATTTGGTCTCTACTTCATCAATATATTTTCTAAGTTGTAATAGTATGCCCGCCCATTGTTTTAAAACAGGTGCGTTTTTGATTTGCTCAATCCTTTCTTGGTTTTTTCTTTTTACTATTTCGTAATTCTTTTGAAATGTCGGTTTGTTTAAGCCATCAATATTCAAAGTAAGTATATGCTCAAGCAAATCTTGGCTTACCTGTGTATTCTCAAAGTTGTCCCAAATCGCAACATTCAAATAGTTTATTTCATTGGCAATTTTCAGAATTTGGCTTTGAAAATAATTCGGCAAACAATTTAATGGGTCTGTAGGAAAATAATTTGTAACCAAATCTACCACTTCGTGAATGTCATCTTCATCATATACACTTTCCTCGTTTTCTATATCGGTTCGTATTTCTGATAACTCTGAAAGTCTGTTTTGCAAAATGTTGGAAACACCTTTGTAAGCAGTGTTTACATTATTTTGAGAAACAAGGAAAGAAGTTTTAAGGATAGATTTTAGTAGTTCAACATCTTCATCTTCAAAAGCACTTGAAAGAGCCTTGTCAAACTTTGGTGCATAATATGGGCTGATGAAATTAACAAAGTCGGGTAGTTTAAAAATGCTGTCTTGTATAAAACTGACAAATACATTTTCATTGCCATTTACCAAGAACTCATTGAGCTTTTTATTTGATGTCAGGTATAAATAAAATTCTTTCAGGTCGTTGTTTGAAAGTTCATCAATAGCTTTTTCGCAATCGCCTTTTGAAAGTTGAAGCCCGTAATAAACGTAGTGTCCATTGTCTGATAGGTCAATGTCTGCAAAAAGTCTACGTTTTGCCTTTTTAATTGTGTCGCTATCTATTTGGCTACTGTCTGCCACATTTGAAAGCTGTAATATTTCTACAGGGTTGATATATTGCATTCTGTCTTTCTATTTATGATTTAAACTTTCAGTATGTGTCAGGGTGGTGGGTGGGCTTGGGTGCGTTGGGGGCAAAAGCAAATGTGCTGCAAAGCGTTGGCTTTGTGCGTTTGGTTGCAGCTCTTTTGATTTTTGCCGAAGCGTTGGTTTGTCTGTTCATTCGTTCGTCTGTTCAATTTTGCACTGTCGCTGGTTTAGGGTGACAGCTAACGGACAGCGGTATGTTTTTGTTGCCGATTTCGAAGCACGTCACTGTCAACCCGTGATGAAGTTTGAAGCGAGCCACAGCCGTTGATTTCAGCACTTTCTCGGCAATAAAATATACCGCATGTTACAAGCTGGCCTTCTTTCTTGTCAAGCGACATACCTTTCAGGATATCTCTGGTTTTAGTCATTCCGTTTTTATCTGTCGGGTTGTGTGACGGCAAAGTTTTATTTTTCTTTAAGGGGGGAGATTTTTTGTTTTTCTTTCCGGGTGGGCAAAGCAAGCTCTTTTGCAAACTTTGGTTTGTGAGTTGGCATTGTGCGGTTTGCAAATGTGCTTGCTTTACGTCCGGGTTCATATTAATTAAACTTTCCTGTTATTTGAGAAATATCAAATCTGCCGTCAATATTCTGTATTTCAATTTTACCATGAAGAATGTCAAAAAAGAAGTTTCTAATCTTCTCCATTGTCAAAGTCGCAGGTTGTCCTTTTGCATCTACACCCAAATCATAGGTTTTTAGTAATTGAGTACCCAAGCTTGCAGCAGTTAGCAAAAAGTGATTCTGAAATTTATCCATGTCCAACAAATCTGCTGCTAAAACTTTTCCAACTACCGTGTAACTTCTAAGTGTTTTCTGTGTTTCCTCATTTGTTAAAGTAGTTTTAACTTCATCTGCGTCAATGTTCATTTCAATTCTTCCTGAATTTGCTGCTTGTGGCAAACCTTTGTACAAAGAACCTAAATCTGCCAAACTCAAATTGTAGAATTTTGCGCCTGGAACAACTAGTATTTTTTCAATAGAAAATGCACTTGGTAAAAGTAAACTTACCATTTGAGCCGCTTTAATAGATGGAGTATTGAATGTGCCGACAATTGAGTTTGTTAAATCAATGGATTGGGTTGCAAAAACGCCACCTATTACAACACTATTCTCAAGGATGATTTCATCTGCATAAATGCTCCCAGCTACAAAGGCGTTATAAAGTGTAACGCTTTTTGCATTAATATCGCTATGAAACATAATGTTGCAGTTTTGAGCCCTTGAAACAATAGAATTGGCAGAACCAACACTTTTTTTGAAGGTTACATTACCTTTTGCTTCACTATTTACGTACAGTTCTAACTGTGTAAATACTGCTCCATGAATTTCTGAATCACCTTGCTGAATCTCTAGTTTATGAGCATATACAGGACCCTCAATAACGGTGCTGCCCTGTATTGTAATAGTTCTATTTAACTCAGCAATTTTTTCAGGAAGTATAGAGCCTTTAACCAAATTATCCTTAAGTTGGATATTGGTTTCATTGAATCGAATTTCTTTTAACTCTTTCATTGTTATTTTTTTTTAAAGATTTTGAACACTTAATGTTTGAATTGAACCAAGATTGGCAATTTTCTGAATCATTTCCTTTACCCTTACCGAATGTTGGTCGGCAGTGGTATATGATTTATTTAATTCCGAATTAAAGTACAATTTAAGATTGTCCGTGTAATCCTTTGTTATTGTAATCCATGAATTTGTAGATTCAGCAAACTGTTCTATCAGTTCATTTTTTGCTTGGTTTTCCTGCAAAGCAGAAACAAATGACGGAGCATGTAATCCTTTTGTAATTTGATTTTTATCCGCTTTTGTTTCTACAAAACATACAGGCGAATATTGATATGATTCCGTGCTTTCATTCATCATACTTTGCTGAACGGTATTGTTTAACTTTTTCTGTTGCCATAAAAATACTTTAGCTTTATTCAATGTGTCTAAAGCACGTTTTTTAGCAATTGAAGCGCTAATTTTTGATTGTAATTCGCTTCCCTCTTTACCAAAAATAGCAACAGTGTTAACCAAGTCGTTGTTAGTAGTTCTGATACTCTGATTATCTAGTTCCTTTTTGAAAACGAAAGTAGGTTTATCAAGTTCAAAAATTCGATTAGATAATTCATTATTCAGATCGTCAAATGTTTTTATGTATCTACTTGAAATACGTAAAAAGTCTCCTTCCATCTGTCGCTTCTTATCAATTACAGCTTTTGACAACTCTCTAAGATGCATCAGTTGAGAATCTATGCCTTGCGTTAACTCAGCAATTTGTTGACTAATTTCTGAACGTATATATCCAAAAAATCCATCTACAATAGTTTTTCCAACCTTTTTAGCGTTTTTGTCAATTGAAACAATTTGAGCTGCCTCTGTTGCAACTACAGCACCTGTAAGGAGGTTAACATTCGTATTACAATGTTCAACGCTATCATCAAATGGCTCTGTGTCCACTTCAATAGATACATTAACATCTTCGTATTCTGTTCCGCTATAGTGAGCCGTACCTGACCCACCATTTTGCGATGCCGGATAATTATAACTGACTGTGCCAGAATAATGCACGGCAATCCGCTCTCTATATGTTCTAGTATAACTCATATCTTAAATATTAAATGGTTTGATAATTATTAGACTGGAACAACTTAGTAGCCATATCCTTTACTCGTTGAGACTTTGAGGAAGTAGAAACTAATTTACTGAACTCGCTTTTAACCTCTGTGTTGGGAGTTGATTTAGCTTGCCATTCAATTTGATTAAGTTCTGCAAAGGTTGTATTCTTAATCGCTGACTTTGAGATATTATCCAACTCAACATCAGATACAGAAATTTCAACTCCAGCATCTGTTTTATCTCTGTTGCATTCACATATTACAATAGGAATATAAACTGTTGCTGTTTCAGTATATCTACCATCGTTAATTAATATCTGGTCAGTAAGTTTTTTTTGCGTATTCATTTCAAAAAGGAAACTACGCATTGACTTGATTACATTAAAACCACGATACTTAACATTTGATGCAACTATTTTTTGACTGGCTGCAAGAGATTCTAACTGTGCAATTGGAATCGTTGCAGTAAGATATTTTGTGCGGTTAGAAACCTTATCAACTTCCTTAACTGCAAAATCAATAGTTGGCTTGTCAAGTTCAAAAACTCTCTGTTTCAAATTTGAATTTAAACCGTTAAAAAGTTTTATATACCTGCTGGCTATCATATTGTAATCTTTTTGCATTCGGTTTTTAATGCTGAGTAAAGCATTTTTTTGCTGCACCAATTGCATAAGATGAGAATCAACCTCGCTTTGAAGTTTTGCCATTTTCTGCGAGATTTGGGAGCGAATCAAAGAATAAAATCCTTTGTTTACATTATTGCAAACATGGTCTGCTGCTTTTTCTTCAGCAATTATAACTGCTGTTTGCATAGCCACAACGGCACCCGTAGTTGCATTCACATGTCGTGAAACACTACGCATTTCATCTGCCATTGGCTTTGTATCTACTGTATAATTAAAATTTGCCATAATTCTTTTAGTTTAAATGATTAATTCTTTTTATTTTCATCATCATCTTCTTCTTCACTATCTTCATCCTCACTATCAGAATCATCGCTTTCATCCGCATCAGAAAAATCTTCTTCATTTTCGTCTGATGCATCAATGTTTTCACCTTCGTCATTTGACTCAGAATTTTCGTCAGCATCTTGACTTTCTTCTAACTCCACATCAGAATCATCTTTTCCAGAATCTTGATTATCAATTATATTGTCATGTGATTCAATATTGGAGTTATCTATTTCGTCATTTTCTTCTGAAATAGGTTGTTCAACAACTAAATCATCTTCAAGTTCTTTTAATGTATTCTTTGCAATATTTGGCAGATTTAAAGAAATATGCTCGAAAGTAATATCTTCAACACTCGGAGTTGGAGGCAAATCTGATGTTTTTGCAAACAATGGATTAACTGTAATTAGAGGTTTTCTTCTTGCGTCAAAGTCATGCACCTCATCTGCTGCAACTGCAATTTCTTTTGGTGTTCCATCGCGTAGCAAAGCATCGTAATAATCAATGTGCTCAAACTTTTGTGCTTTCATATCAATATCTTCTTTCAATCGTTCCATGTAGTTCTCAAAGTCAAGTTGAACGTTTTGGAATTCTTTTGATTGAAGTTCAAATGCTGCAAATACTTCTGCTGAATTTTCTGTTGCTGTAACAACCGTTGAATCTAAAGACCCACCAGATTGAGCCATACTATCCTCAGTTTTCTTTAGGGAAGTTAATGTATTGTATGCTGCAACATAATCTCTCAAACTGGCTCTCATCAGATTTATTAAGTCTGCACTTTCAGCACGATTTCTTCCATAAAAGTCTTCCGTGTCCTGATGCCATTTGTTAAGATAACTAATTTTTTGGTCTTTGATATGATTGTATATTTTCAAACGTTCAATTCTTGTTTCATTCATCAGATTTTGAACGATAGGAGCAACAATTTCCTCATGAATTTGGTGAACACCAAAAGGGAAATTTGTTGTACTACCATCTTCGGCTGTCCACATACCAGAAACTAAATTGAAACGGACTTTTGAACTATCTTTTAATTGAAATGGTACATAATCAGAAACGGCTTCACTATAATTAAAACTCTCATTTCTGATGCGTTCAATTTCTGATGCTTCTAAAACAGGCGAATAATGATTATATGGTGATTTAAGTATTTTATAAAGCACTTTATTAGATTCAAAAACAATTTTATCTGTTGAAGCAACTTTCAATGCTGAAATTGCCTGCACAGAATTTGCCATTGTAATCATTAACCCTTTCAATACATCTTCAAACTGTGCAGTATGTCTTGATAAAGAATCTTTTAGTTTGTTTAATTCCTGAAATTTTGAAATCTGCTCGTTATATTTTTGCGTGTCGAAAGCTTTAAAAACTGGTGCATTTTCAGGAACTTCATTGGTCGCAAACTCCTTTAAAAAGTTAAGATATGAACTTTCATTCGCAACTAGTGGTAATTGAACCGAGGTTACATCTAAATCATCCATACAATATGAAATTGTTCTCAACGAACGTTCAAGTTTCCCAAAATAATCATGTTGATTTAGTTGTTGCATTGATTTGGAATACTGTTCTGTCTCAATTTCTTCAATTTCGTTTGAACTTTCAACAATAGGTGCTTCACCCGAAAGTTTTTCTAACTCTGAAATTGTTTGAATAAGTAAGTCGTTTTGTTTTGACAATTGCAATTTAACTTCTGATTCCTCAACCATTCCCGTATGATCAACAATAAAGCTTTTATTTTCGTACTTAATTTGGTCGGCAATTGGAACATAAGCAACGCCCAATTTACTTACTTTGTAATCCCTGAAAATTTCTTTGTGCATTTTCTGAAATTCAGCGATTCTTGTGTTTAGGGTTTCAACCTGCAATCTTGTTTTTTTAAGTTTGCCCTGAAACCATAATTTAATTCTGTTCCAAAAAGAAGAAAGAATATCTTCTATCATCTTTTTTTCTTCTTCGAGTTTCGCAATTTCTTTTTCAATGCGTTCCTCTTCTTGTACTATTTTTTCAGCCATTGACTGGTAATAGTTAAATAATATCTTCGCCTGATCTTGGTAGATATTACTCGATTCCGGAAAAATTTTACCTTTCATACGATTTGATTTACTGGATTTATATTAATTTGAGAAAATTTGTTTGCGTTCTTTGTATGTCCTTTCGCAATTTTTAATGTTGCTGATGACAATTTCAATGTTTAATGGATTATCTGAAAAGCAATTACTTAACATTCTAATTTCTTCAACAAATTTGCTTTCAAGAACCAATGCATCACTATTATTGCTGGGCGATAGATATCGTAAATTTTCCTGTAGTTCATTAATACGATTAATGATTTCTATTGGAATATTATTCATGGCATCTAATTTTAATTGAAGTTCTTTTGTAACCTTCTTCATTTCATCAATCCTATCTCTGTTTTGTTTTTCTTCAAAATAAACTTCTCTTACCTTGTCGGATGATGAAAAAGCCATAAATAGACCAAGCAATAACAGAAAGAATAGAATACCATGAATAATAATTTGATTCGTAAAATGAATGGGTTTTACAGTATTGAAAAATATCATAACCCCTATAGCGAGTATCAAATAGAAAAATGTAAAAAACCATCTTAAACCAATAGAACCAATTTGCTTCTGTGATTTATCTTTTAGGTTAACCCATGGAAAAATTACATCTACAAATACAAGACAATAAATTATTGTTGATACAATAATATTAAGTGTTAATATTTCTGTCTGGACATTTTTGCCAAAATGTAAAAAACAGAAAATAATCAGTGCTTCTCCAAAGAGTGCAAGCAATAACGAAAATATTTTTTTAGCATTCATAACTTTAATTTTTTAGTTAGCGTTTTTGACCACATTTAGGGCAGAACTTTATTGTTGGGTTTAATGCAGTTCCACATCTTGTACATTTATTTTCCGCTTGTTGTTGACCACAATTTCCACAAAATGAACTACCGGGAGCAAGGGGTGTGTTACAATTAGTACATAATGACATTTCAGTTTGAAGCGGAGTGCCACAACTTACACATCGCTTTGCATTTTTATCGTTATCCGTTCCACATTTAGGACAAGCATCATAAGGGTCTCCACAATGAGGGCAAAAACGATGTGTACTAGAGAATTTCTTTGAACAATTAGAACAGTAAACCTCTTTTACTTGATTAACAGGTTGTACATTATTTCCTTGTTGATTTTGATTTGTACCTCCAAATGTTGGTTGATTGTATTGTGGTTGCATTACTCCACCAGCACCGCCTAAGCCTCCCATCATATTAGAAGCTACTATTGCTCCCATTATTCCTGAATTACTATTGGAAAGGCCATCAACTGCATCTTTAGCTACATCAAATGCTTTTTCTTGTTGCCAAGTATAACCTCCAATTGATTGTGCACTTTGCCTTGAAATGGCATCTAAAACCCTTCTACCAACTTCGGTTGAACTGTCAACTTCAATACTTGTAACATAAAATTTTGTCAGTTCTAATCCCAAATTCTCCCAAAAAGGAAGCATAACTGTTTTTAAATGTTCGGAAATGCTGTCTAAGTGTGCTGAAATCTGTTTTAATCCAATTCTATTGTTAATCATGAATTGCAGAATAGTAGATTTTGTCTTTGTGGAAAACTCCCCAAAAAATTGGTCAGTCAAGTCATTTTGGTCAAATGAATTCTTTGTCCCAACAATTTTTATCAAAAATCTTTCTGCGTCAGTAATTTTCAAACCATACCTACCATTAGCAACAAGTGGAATACCTGTATTATAGTCGGCATCATGAATATCCATTCTGTCAATTGACCAGTCAATATTATATGGTTGTAATTTATTCACAAACCACACTTCTGCTGTAAATGGATTTTTACCACCAAAAGGCAGACCGTATAAACTTCTTAATATTGGCAGGTTTTCCGTATTAAGTGTATGTTTACCGGGTCCAAATTTGCCTACAATTTGACCTTTTGAAAATAAAATTGCCTCTTGTGATTCTTGCACAATCAACTGTGTGTATGTGCTAAGATTTGTCTCAGGAAACCTATAGGCATATATGGTTTGATTTCCTTGAGGTGCCCAACGGACTAGATCAATTATTGCCATAACTATTTAATTTTAAAGTTTGTATTTGAAATTTACTCTTTTCGTGCGAAGGAAAAAATGGCTCTTTGACTTTTGCGAAGTGCTTGCTTGTGTGTCTGGCAAAAGGCAATGTGCCATTTGTGTGTCGGATTTTAAAAACAAAAAATGTGTGTCGGCCAAAAATAAAACTTTATCGGGTCGGCTGGTGTGGTCGGCAGTCAGTCCGATTTGATTTTCTTCTTTGTCTTTATATGTCGTCTTGTCAATTTTCATATCGCTGTTTTTTTTCTTAGGCTTGCTTGTAACGTTTTTGGGCTTGGCGAAGTGGCGGTATTTCAGCACAAAAGTTCATTAGATGCACTACAGTTTGTTTAACCACAAATGTGTCATAGATGCACGTCACCCGCCATTTTGCCAAACCCATG
>Ga0116152_10003125_pt1 | contig 13341 bp, 11 predicted proteins | sample AD_UKC119_MetaG_FD_89894 | JGI IMG/M metagenome (GOLD analysis project Ga0116152, IMG submission 89894) | Active sludge microbial communities of municipal wastewater-treating anaerobic digesters from Hong Kong - AD_UKC119_MetaG | ecosystem: Engineered > Bioreactor > Anaerobic > Digestate...
TGCACAAGGCGGTATCGCATTGCTATGCTGTGCTGTCTTTCAAGCTCTGCTTCATTTATAAAAATATCGTTCATCAGAAAAACGTTTTCACCTCAAGAATGTTTTCTTTTGCGGTATGCTGCGCGAAGATCGGACTTTCGGAAACGAGAGAATTGATGCGCACCGTACCGTTGAATGCGGTGGTCGAATGGATATATTCGCCGTCACCGAGATAAACGGCGACGTGCCCCTTATAGAATATCAGATCGCCGCACTGTGCCTGAGACAGCGGTATCGTCCTGAACATCTTTTGTCTTTCCGGATCGGCGTCGCGGTATATTTCGTATCCGCACAGCCAGTACGCCATGAACGAAAGCCCGGAGCAGTCGATGCCGGACGGACTTTTTCCGCCCCAACGATACGGCGTGCCGACATATGTCATAAGCGCGTTTTTCAGCGCGTTTCGCAGCGCGCATTTCGGTACTTTTTTATACAGCAGTATGTTTTCGCGTCTGACATAGGCTGTCTGCCCCTGATACTCTATCTGTGCGAACCGTTCGTCTTTGCCCTTCCCGGTCAGCCCGATGAGCGAGCCTGCCGGCAGACACGCGAGCGGCGCGTTATAATATTTCGGTGACGGAAGAACATCGCAAAAACGTGATACCACAACACACGCCGGATGCTCATCACACGCATCGGCGAGCGCGTCTGTGTGCACCCAGCCTCGATAACCGTATGACATATCGATATACGCCCATGTACTGTCAGATTCCAGCACTTCGCAGCGCATACCGTACACAGCGGTATCTACGTGCTGCGCATCGATGGACGCCGGTGTGTCGAATTTGTTTTCGTAAATATCCGTTTCCGGTCTGATAAAAATTTTCTGCATCATAAACAGCTTTCTTTTTTCATTTTTTTCTTTGGCTGAAACAGCGCTTCGGTGCAAAAACTAAGTGGAGGAAAGGAAGAAAAAAATGAAAATAAACAAAATAAAATATATCCTTGCGGCGCTGCTGCTTGCGATTACTGTTTTTTCGGCAAGCGCTGACGGCGGCTCGCAGTGCTGGTATTTTAAAGCGGGCAAGGACGGTGAAAGGCCGGTAGTCAACGGCGGCAGACTGTACGGGGAATATGGAACGCTCTGTATAGGCAGCGAGGACGAAAAAACCGTTTATCTGACGTTTGACATGGGGTATGAGAACGGCAACGTAAAAAGAGTGCTAGATACGCTCAAACGCTGCGGCGTACCTGCCGCGTTCTTTGTGCTTCCGAACGTGATACGGCAAAATCTCGATCTCATAAACCGGATGCACGAGGAAGGCCATCTCGTATGCAACCATTCTTATTCGCATAAAAGCATAGCAAATATGTCGAAGGACGAGCTGGAAAACGAGATTACAAAGCTTGAAGACCTGTATTATGAACAGACGGGCAGGGAAATGATCAAGTATTTCCGTCCTCCGGAGGGAAGCTATTCCGAACAGGCGCTTGAAAATCTTCAAAGCCTTGGGTACACGCCTGTATTCTGGTCGTTCGCATACGCCGATTGGGATAACAATTCTCAGAAGGGTGCGGCGTGGGCAACGGAAAAGATCGTGTCGAATCTGCATAACGGAATGGTGCTTTTGCTTCACCCGACGTCTGCAACAAACGCATCTATATTAGAAGACGTTATCAAAGAGATTACTCTGCGCGGCTACCGTTTCGGCACGCTCGATGAGTTGAAAAGCAGCGCTGCCGAATCGTCGTCACTTGCCGAGCTTGATCAGTATAAACAGGACGGGACAGTGCTTTCAGAAAACAGGAGCGCCGGAAAAAAGATTGCGTTAACGTTTGACGACGGTCCTGATGAGAAATACACGCCAAAGATACTCAATATACTTGATAAATACTCGGTCAAAGCGACGTTTTTTATGATAGGCGAAAACATCGAAGCATACACCTCTGTCGCGCGCGACGTAACGTCGCGCAAACACGAGGCGGCAAATCACACTTATTCACATTGCCGCATGGGGCGCGTCAGTACAAAACAGCTGCGTGAGGAGATACTCAAAACTCAGTCGCTGCTCGAGTCGATCGGAAGCACTTCGATGCTTTTCAGACCGCCCGGAGGTGATTATGAAACGAAAAACATTGAGACGGTAAAAGCACTTGGCTGTAAATATGTGCTGTGGTCATGGCGTCAGGACACGCGTGACTGGGCGTGTCCGACAGTCTCCTATGTCGTAAACACAGTGCTCGAAAATATCAACGACGGTGACGTGATACTCTTTCATGACGGAAATTCGGGGAACAGCCCTACGCCTGCGGCGCTTGAGATAATTATACCGGAGCTGCTGTCGCGCGGCTATTGCTTTGTCACTGTGTCGGAGCTGTTCGGCGTGCCTCAGAGGTCGTTGTCGCAGATGAACTGTACGATGCTGCCGTCAGCGTTACCGGCGAGCACGATGCTTGCTCTGCCCTTCAATGCGATGTCGGCGTTATCGGGAACTGCGGAAAAATCGGCTTCGGTGATAAGCGAAAGATCGTTGAGGCTGTCGCCGAAGGCGACCAGCTTCGTAAAGGAATATTGCTTCATCACCAAACGCGCCATCGCCGCTTTGGAGGCGTAAGAGGCATTTGCCTCGATAAAGGAGTAGTCTTTTGTAAAAGTGCTGCAATACCAGCTGTTTATGAGAGGGATGTTTTTGATCATATCATAGGAACGCTTGACATCTTCCTCGCGCGAGAGTACGACAAAATCGATCAGCTCTTTATCCTTGAAGGTCTCCTCCAAGCTGTCGGTCAGGATGAAATTCTTATAATCTCCGCGGCGTTGTTCGATATAGTTGTCCATTACTTCTCCGGTGCTGCCCTTGTAATATGCCGTAAGCACGTCATTTTCGACGGTATAGAGCAACGCGCCGGGGATGCTGTCGCCTGCCCTTGCAAGAAGCGCGGCGCTCGTGCGGTCGATCGGGTTGATACGGATGTATTTGTCCGTCGTCAGATCATATATTGCGCTTCCGTTCATTATTATGCACGGAAGCTTTATGTCGAGTCCGCGAAGCTTTTCGTGGAGTGTAGCAGGTGTACGCGCCGTGGCGATGAGTATATTCTTTCCGTCGGAGATCTCTTCGTTGAGACGCGCAAGAGCCTGAGGCGGTATTTGTGAATCGGCGTCGAAAAGCGTTCCGTCAAGATCGGTCGCGTAAAGTGTTTTTGCGCGGCGCTTTTTTTTCGTCAGCGCGCGCAGTATAAGATACAGCAGAAGCCCGTTGAATGTGATAAAGGATACAGCTCTGCTTATATGCTGTACTGTCGTACCGGTATATTCAAAAGTGATCGTCCCCTCGGTGTGTGTATCGATATAGACGCGGATCCTGTTATATACGCCGTAGGTGCATTCGAGTTCTGTCCCGTCGTCAAGGAACGCAGTATAGCCCTTATACATCACCAGCGGAACGTCAATATATGCGCTTTCCTTCTGCGAACCGGAAAACCGCACCGTCAATATACCGTTTTCACGCGTGAACGCGGCGCGTAAGCTGCCGTCGGAGTAAACCTTGTCGGCGCTGCCGCGGATGGCGGAGGCATATTTTGAAGAATAGGTGTTGTTGCGCGTAAAGGCGTCTGAGGTCGGGAGATATTCGGCAGCTCCGATATTTTCGTTGTAATCATATTCCGGATCGCCGTTTTCCTTATAGCCCATGAACCTGTCGTATATCGGCGCGTAACACGCAAAATATGAAAACAGTGACAGCCCGACGACGGCGATGGTGAGGTATTTTACCGCGCCCTGCATTTTTGCTTTGGCTATCAGACGCGAAGCGCTCATCGCGAGGAAGAACGTCACGAACACGAGTATGCGCCAGGGAAACTGGATGACACCAACGTAATCCTGAATGACATCCCACGGGAAAAATATGCTCGTCAGAAAAAGCAGCACAACGGAGAAGGCGAGCATGAACATACCGAGTCTGTCGCGGTATTTCTTCCATATCGCGGCGTACATCAGCGCGAGCGCCGGAAGCGCAAGTCCTATACCGTTCGGGATCCACCAGCTCGTCTCTGCCGACGTATTGAAATCATAGATCAGCGCCCAGCCGGGGAGCGCACGTTCGATCAGCTCGCCCCATTTTGTCGATGCGTAGCCGTCGGTCGCAAGGAATGTCGTCGACTTCATCTGCTCGAGCAGCGGGAATATGAAATCAGTTCCAAGCAGGAAGAACACGGCGGCACCGATACCGAGCCAGAGCAGTCTTATCGGTTTTTGTATTATGCGTCCGGCAAGGCAGACCGTCATCACGACGAGAACGACGGCGGTCATGACGCTCGTGAGCGTGTGGCACGCGAGCATACAAGCCATTCCGATAGGCAGCCAGAACCATTTGTCGCGATCACCGTACATGATGTGGTAGTAGCCCAGGAACACGACGGGAAGAAACACGAACGCCTGTGCTTCACCAAGCGCGGCGCGGTGGAACATATCAGTACACAGATACGACGAAAGCGCGAACATCATTGCTGCACAGAACGCGCCGCGTTTACTCTTCATCATCGATTTGACGCTGAAATAAGTCGTGAGCGCGCACGAATACATGATGATTATCTGGAATGCGGTGTATGCGCCCGTGACGCTCATGCCGGCGACGACGAGCAGCGCCGGTATGCTCAGAAACAGATCGCCGTAGAACATCGGCGATGCGTAGCCGCAGCCGTTGAGAAGTGTCGAATAGAGATACGGGAAGAAATTTCCCATCTTGAACTCGTCCGCAAGGGCATCGATGCGCTGGAGGTGGAAGAAAATATCATGTCCGCGCATTGTGGTGAAATACAACAGCGGCACCGTCGCGATCAGCGTTACGGCGGACATGAGGATTATGAAATATTTATGTTCCCTGATATAGTTTTTCATTACATTTCCCCTTGATTCAACGCTTCGAGTGCTGCAAGACCCGTCATACCGCAGCCGTTTTCGGCGTCTTTATACGAATCGCTCAAAAATACGGCGCATACGCGCCTGCCAGACACGTCGAGTATGCCGGTATCATGAAAAGCACCCTGCATATCGCCGGCTTTTCCGAAAAAGCGGCAGCCGCAGTATATATATTTCATGAGTCTGTCCAGACATTTTGCACATCCGGCATAACGTTCCCAGCTTGTGCCGAGTGAGGCGAGATACTTGTATATCAGAAGCACGTCCGACGCGCAGGTGTAGTTGTCTTTTCCGTTATCTATCGCTTCGTAGTCGAGCATTTTTCTGTTTATGGAGGTCTCTTTCGTTTTGAGTGAACGAATGTAGGCGTTGAGCGTGTCGAAGTCGTAGCGGTCGATGAGCACATTGGTAGCGCCGTTGTCGCTTGATGCGATCATCATCAGCAGAAGCGTGTCGAGCGCCGCGCTTTCAAGATTGAGCTCTCCGAGCGCGCTTGCGTGTGTTTTGTCGCAGAAACGAACCGTGGCGTTCACATCGTCGTGCTCGAGTGCGTATGAGAGCAGAAACAGCTTTATGACGCTCGCAGAACGAAAGCGCATATCGGCATTGTGCGTGATATACGGCGTTCCTCCCACGGGGCATATGACGCACGCCGTGTTCGGGAGCAGGTGTTCCTTCAGGCGGTCTGTGAAATCGTGCATATCTCAGAAGCCTTTCCTATGTTATATATTCCAAGCCCTTTGCGGGATTCTGTCGGTGTTATGAAGCGTCCCTGAAATACCGTTGAGCTGCTGCACGGGACATATTCGCAGAGCATTGCTGCATCCAGATCATACATCGTTATCTCGCTTCTTGCACAGGCAAGGTGCGCGGCGGCTATTATTCCGACGGTGTCTTCGAGCATACAACCGAGCATACATCCCTTCGCGCCGTATTCACGAGCCGTGTCGCATATTTTCAGAGCGCCGGATATTCCGCTGCTTTTCATGAGCTTTATGTTTATCATTGAAGCCTGCCGCGTTTCGAGTATACGCTTCGCGTCGCGATCTGAAAAAACGCTTTCATCTGCGAGCAGCGGAATGCTGAGCGTTTCGGCGAGCTTTGATGAGCTTTCGTAGAATTTCAACGGCTGCTCGATCAGTTCGGGCGACAGTCCGAGCTTTGTGCAGTGTGCTTCGACGCGTATGGTGTCGTTTTCGCTCCATCCCTGATTTGCGTCGAGGCGTATCGTCACGCCGCTGCCGCTTACGAGCGGAGCTATCGCTTCAAGACGGGCAATGTCGTCATCAGCGCCTGTTCCGAGCTTTATTTTGAGTATATTCCAGCCGTCGGCTATTGCCGCGGCAGTATCATGAGCCATTTTTTCGGGCGTACCGAGCGCGATCGTTATATCGCTTTCAAGCGTCTTCGCTCCGCTGCCGCCAAGGTAGGCGTAAAGCGGAAGTCCTGCCTGCTGTGAAAGCAGGTCATAAAGCGCGATGTCGCAGGCTGCCTTTGGCGAGGTATTGTGGATGAGCGAGCTGTCGAGCATATCCAAAAGCTCCGGCGACAGCTCTTTTCCGATGATGCGCGGGATAAGATAGTCGCGCAGCGCGCAGACTATTGAACCGGAGGTGTCTCCCGTGATCGCTGCCGTAGGAGAAGCTGAGCCGTAACCGGTGAGATTTCCGGCGTGAAAAGCGACTATGAACGCTTCAGCACTTTCGACCCGGCGCAGCGCCGTCACAAACGGCGTTTTAAGAGGAGTTGTTCTGTACAGTATACTGACTGAGTCAATTTTCATCCGCATTCCCCTTGCCGTATTTTTGCTTTATCGAGTCCCAATAAGCCCTGTACGCAAGCTCCGTCTTGTTGTCGCACGGTGTATAGTAAGTCTTGTTTTTGAGTTCATCAGGCAGATACTGCTGATCGACGTAAGAGTCAGGATAACAATGAGGGTATTTATAGTTGCTTTCGCCGCCCGTTCTGAGATACGGCGGGATGTTCAGGTCGCCTGAAACATCCTTTGCCGCGAGGTCGTAGGCAGAATATGCGCTGTTGGATTTCGGTGCGACGGCGAGCAGCACGGCGGCGTGTGCAAGCGGGATGCGTGCTTCGGGCAAGCCGAGCTGGAGTGCGCTGTCGACGCAGCTTTTCACAACAACACACGCGAGCGGATACGCCATTCCGATGTCTTCGCTCGCAATAACGAGCAGCCGGCGGCACGGCGACAGCAGATCGCCGCCTTCAAGCAGGCACGCAAGATAATACACGGCGGCGTCGGGGTCACTGCCGCGTATGGATTTCTGGAGTGCGGAGAGCAGGTCGTAATGCGCGTCGCCGTCACGGTCAAAGCGCATTGAAGAGCGCTGCGAAAATTCACGCGCCATCTCTTCCGTGAGCGTATCACCGCACGAGAAAAATACGTTCTCAAGCGTGTTTATCGCTTTGCGCACGTCGCCGCCGCATGAGGCAGCGATGATTTCAGGTACGCCGGCTTCGAGCTTCTTCGTTTCTTCGGTCTCTGTGCACAGGAGCGTGAACGCGCGCGACAGTGCCCTGACAGTCTCGCTTTTTTCGACGTTTTTGAATTCAAAAACGCTTGAGCGCGAAAGAAGAGCGCTGTAAAGCGCAAAAAAAGGATTCTCCGTAGTGGAGCAGATAAGAGTGACTCTGCCGTCCTCTATGTATTCGAGCAGACTTTGCTGCTGCTTTTTGTTGAAATACTGGATCTCGTCGATATAGAGAAGCACACCGCTGCTGCCGGAAAGCGTTTCGGACTGCGCGAGCACGTTTTTCACGTCGGCAAGTGACGCGACAGTGGCATTGAGCTTGCAGAAATACATTCCTTCCATGCGCGCTATGATGTCGGCGGCTGTTGTTGTTCCTGTGCCGGACGGTCCGTAGAACACCATGGAAGGGAAATTACCCGATTCTATCATGCGTCTGAACGGCGCACCGGGTTTGAGCAGATGCTTCTGACCGACTATGTCGTCCAGCGTTTTAGGTCTTATACTGTCTGCCAGCGGCATACGGTCAGCTCCTTCATATTTATTCAGATTATTCTATCATATACGAGCGTTTTTGTCAACACTTAGGCTCGTCTAATTCGATTTCAGAACGGGAGCGTTTTGCAAGCAGAACGTTCATCAGCGCGCCCGTCAGGAGGATGCTGACGCAGGCGTGAAGCCACAGCAGAAGCAGTATAACGGCGGTGAGGCTGCCGTAGACGCTCGAATAATTTGAAAAATTATCCACAAAAAAAGCGAATACAAGTGAAAAAATGAGCCAGCCGCCTGCCGCGGTGAGCGAACCGGGCATATGCGAGAAGAAAGCGAGCCGTTCCTTTTGCCGGTGAGAAGCGGCACAGAAGGTCGCGCAGAACAGGAAGGTGAGCACGCAGAACAGAAGCAGGTATCTCACGCCTGCCGAAAGCGCAGTGAATTCGGACAGCGAAGGGAAGCGCTCTGTCAGAAAATCGATGATTGTGCTTCCGAACACGAGCACGAGCAGCGTAATAGTCAACGCCGCGCCGTATAACAGCGCGTAGATCAGTGACGCGAGCTGTTCTTTGATGAAATTTCGTGACTTATCGTTTTTGTATATGTGCTTTATCGAAGACATTACTGTGCGTATGCCGCGTGATGCCGACCAAAGCATTGCGATAAAGGCGACGGGAACGAGTGACAGTCCTGCCTGAAATGCTTCCGAGGTGACCTGTATTATGAGCGGACGAGTGGTTTCGGGCAGCATAATGAGCAGCTCGCTGACAGTCGATGCGACGCCCGGAATATAACGGAGCATCGCGACGATGATGATCAAAAACGGGATCAGCGAGAGAAAAATGTAGTATGAAGACTGGGCAGCATAGGCGTTTATTTTCTCGTTCGAGTATTCCTGTGCAAAACTGCCCAGCTTCAATGCAAGCTTTTTCATTAGGTATGTCTCCTTAATGCCACAGGCTGAAAATGCCCGGCTGAATTATTGTGTTCAGCCGGGCAAAGTTTATTCTTTTACTGTGCTTTCGGCTTCTTTTTCAGAATTATAATTATTACTGCCGCAGCCGCCGCGAGTACTGCGATCCCTATTCCGACGTAGAGCCATACGCCGCTGCCTTTTTCATCATCCGTGTTGCTTTCCTGTGAGCTTTCGGCCTGTTCGGAAGCGTCTGACTGTTCAGCTGATTCTTCAACGCTTTCGTCCGATACTTCGGCGCTTTCGTCCGATTCTTCAACGCTTTCGCCGGAGGCTTCGATGCTTTCGTCTGACACTTCGCTGCTTTCGTTTGTGCTTTCATCGGAGACGATATCACTTTCGTCGGATTGTTCCTTCGAAGGCTCAGTGCTTTCGGTCTTGCTCTCTTCCTTGCTTTCGGTCTTGCTCTCTTCCTTGCTTTCATCGCCTTCAATGTTCGGGTTATCGCCGAGGTCGCGGTCGGCGGAAGCGACGGGGTCGAGCTTAGGCGAATACGTTACGTTCACCTCGATCTCTGACACGAACGAGAATGATCCGGTCGAATTCCATTTGATTTGAACATATCTTCCAGAAGCGCTGCCGAGGTCGATCTCAGGCGTTACAAGCTGGATCGAACCCGGAATCGTTATAGACGAATTGACGCCTGCCTGCGTAAATCCGCTCGTCGCGGAGTCAGAGGTGTAGACTGTGATCTTCGTCGGGAGGGTACAGCCTGCGGCGCTGTCGTAATAGAAGGTCATCGTCACACCGCTGAGCGATTTGTATTTTTCGCCGAGGTCGAGAGTTACGACATGATAACCGTTCTCGAGAAACGTTTTATGAAATCCCGTCCAGCACGCGCCATATCCGGGTGTGCCGTAATCGCCGTCAGTCAGCTCAGTATTGTTCGCATCGTCATAGTTGGGAGTCGTCGCCCAAACACCGGAGCGTGTATACGATCTGCCGGCGGCTATGTTATGTGTTATACTGCCGGTCGCAGCATATGCGCTCTTGAGTGAAAGATAAGCCATGTTGAGCGTTGCCTGTGTTGCGCTGCTGTCGGCGAGTGCTTTGTTGGCGCTGCTGAGCGCGGTACGCAGCTGCTTCCATGCATGGGCTGAATAGTCAGAATAGCTTGCATCGTCATATATTTCGGCGACGAGGCTAAGCAGCTTCGTGCGCACACCGACCGCCTGATTGAGATCATACAGTGCGTTACGGTAGTCGCCCGTCATGGAGAGCTTATTGCCCTTAACCGCGACTGCCGCGTTATATGCTGCCTTGATCGCGGAATCCTTTTTCATTTCGCTTGTGACACCCTTTATAGCGCTGTTGAGCGCCGCGGCGATGTCGTCGTCGATTGCGTCCGAGCCGCCGCGTTCGATGAGAAGTATGCTGTTGGCTACGCCGCGCCCTGTGCCGTACACCTGCTCAAGCGTGCCGTTATTGTCGAGCACAAGCTGTGAAGAGCCGCCGCCGTCCAAGTTGTAGGCGGTCACGCAGCCTGCGTCAATGAACATCTTGGCGAAAGTGTCGCATGTCACGCCGTTTGCGCCGTTCACATCGTCGCCTTCGGCGACGAGGATAACGACGGTACCGTCTGCTTTGAAGCCTATACCGGTACGCGGACGTTCGGTCGAATAAGCAGGCAGAGACGAAATGACAGAGCTGACGGCCTTTTTGTTGACGACGAATGCGTCAAAGAGGACGGATGTTGCCGTGTGGGCGCTTTTCATGATATCCTTTGAAGATGAGATCGATTCTTCAACGGCAATATCTATCTGGTCGCCGACCTTGATCGTTTTTGCGTATGTCTGGAGCGAAGAGCCGTTTTTTATAAAAAGCACAAATTGGTCAGAGGTAAATTCGGAGCAGTACGAATCGGTGCGTATCTCCACGACCTTGGCGGTGCAGGTGCGTCCGACGGAAATTTCAGTGTTTTCAAGCTTTTCGCACACTATTTCGATGCCGGGCGCCGACTCGACCGAATCAGTCTTCGTTCCGCAGCAGGAGTCCCAGAGGTATATGCCGCTGCTCCACTCCGAGCTGCGCTTGTTTATAAACGTGAGCGCGCTTGAGGAGCCGTTTTTCCATTCCGTGCCGTTGACGCAGAGCTTGTAGGCGAGCTTGGATTTTATGGCGTCAATGCTGCCGTCGGAGCCGAACGCAAGAACGGTGCCTTCGGTGCCGGTCTGAGCCTGAGCGATCCTGCCGTCGGTTATGTACATACCGTAGCCGACGAGAACGCCTGCCGTTCCGGTGCTCATCGAGAAGAATTCGTTGTTGACGCCGGCGACGACGTTGTAATCGGTGTACTGTTCACAGCGCGTCGCGGTCGCGAGCGTTTTGAACTGCCAGCCGCTGTTGCCGTTGTCGACATAGGCGAGCACGTTGGAATCTTCCGGATCGTAAACGAGCGAATGCACGATACCTGAAGCGCTTGATGAATCGGTGTAGTTGAACGTGGTGTAGTTGAGACCGAGACCTTTCAGCGAGGATATCCCGCTGCTGCCTATCGCGGCGGACGGGAGAAGGACTGAAAAGAGCAGCAGAAATGCAAGAGTAACGGACAGCGCGTTTTTCAGTTTTTTCATTGTAGTGCCTTTCGGTTTTATTTTTTCTTTTTATATTTTTCTATCGCAATGACATACGGTGCGTCAGGTGAATTGATCAGCCGCAGGTATGATACGCAGTAGTGCAGCTTGTCGAGCGTGCTAAGCTTTTCGGTGAGCAGATCGCCTTCGGTAGTGCCTTCCGAGTGACCGGGGTAGACGGAAACGGTAATTATGCCGCCCTCTCTGAGCATTGCGACGGCGGAATCGACGGCCTTGAGTGTGCTTTCACGCAGTGTGTGTATGCTTTTGTCGCCGCCGGGCAGCCATCCGAGGTTGAACATTCCGGCATCGATCGGGCCGTCTATATATTCGGCTGCGTTAGCGTGCGAATCCTTTATGAGTATGGCGTTCGTGACGCCTGACTCATCGAGAAGCTTTTTGGTATTGTTGAGTGCCTGCTGCTGTATATCGAAGGCGTATACCTTGCCTTCCGGCACGAGCCGGCACAGGAAAAGCGTGTCATGACCGTTGCCCATCGTAAAATCCGCGACAGTCCCGTTTTCAGGCACTGCGGACGTTATGAAGCTCTTTGCGTAATCAAGAAGCTGGAGCATTTTTTCAATCCTTTTCTTTTTTTATAAAGATCTCAACGTAAAGAAAGCGTACGCTTTGCGTGTCTGAAAGCGCAAATACAGAGGCGTACAGCGTATCGCCGAACGAAGCGAGCGCGCCGGTGAGCACGTCGAAGGGGCGCTTCAGCCTGCCGATGCGAGTGCTGTCTTTTGAAAGGATAAAATCGCTGCCGCATTGCACTATATCAAGGCGGTCGCCTGCAGATAGCCCCGACAAGTCGTCGGGAAGCGTTTCGGCGAGCATGTATGAGGTTCGCGGCTGTGCGTCGTAGATCTTAAGCTGATGCTCATAAAGCGTACCGTAATGAGGCAAACCGTTCGGCTGTTCGGTGGAGTTTTTCATAGCGGGAGCCTCCTTATTTATTGCCGTCGAGCTTGCGCATGAGCCTTGCGCTCATTATTTCGAGGCGTCGTATCACTTCGTCGTACATGAAGAAAACGACCACTCCCACGACGAGCAGGATCGGCAGCATATAGCGTCTGAGCATCTCGTTTTCCACCGTGAACAGCTCCGTGAAGCGCCACGTCAGCACGAGTCCGACCTCAAATATGATGAGCTTCAACACTGTAGCGATGCGCTTTTTCATACCCGAACGGGTAAAAAGCCAGCAGGTCAGCGGATAGTGACCGAAAAGCATAAAATACGGCAGTATATAGATATATCCGAAGCCCGTCGTTATAAGCGTCACAGCGCACGCTGCGGCGAACGAAAGCGCGAACCCGATTTTGCTGTCGTAGTACAGAAGCGCCATCGCAGGAAGCGACGCGAGCAGATAAAAGATGAATTCGCCGAAATGCAGATAATATCCCGCGGTAAGAAATATACAGCTCAAGGCTGCGCAGACGGCGCCGATCGCCGTTATTTTTATCGGAATTTTTTTCATGTCGTTTTCCGTTAGAAGATGATATTTTTATTATACTTCATGACACGCTTTTTTGCAATAATTTTATTGATTTTTTACTGTATGAATGATATTATGGAAAATAAGAATACAGAACGGACGGGAAATGCAATGAGTGAAAAAAAAGCCGTTGTACTCGGCGGAGGCGGTTCAAGAGGCGCGTATGAAATAGGCGTTTGGAAGCTGCTTGATGAGATAGGCTACGATTACAGGATCGTCACCGGTTCATCGGTCGGTGCGCTCAACGGCGCCGTGATGGCGATGGGCGATGTTGAGCTCGGCGAGAGTATGTGGTTGAAAATATCGACTGAAATGATACTTGACTATACGCCTCAGGGCGATATAACCGACCCGGAAAACCAACGGCAGACGGCGCTGGAACTGATGGAAAAGGCGATTAGGAGCAAGAGCATAGACCA
>Ga0116152_10003126_pt1 | contig 13341 bp, 10 predicted proteins | sample AD_UKC119_MetaG_FD_89894 | JGI IMG/M metagenome (GOLD analysis project Ga0116152, IMG submission 89894) | Active sludge microbial communities of municipal wastewater-treating anaerobic digesters from Hong Kong - AD_UKC119_MetaG | ecosystem: Engineered > Bioreactor > Anaerobic > Digestate...
ATAACGACTACATACTTATGACCGGCAATCAGACCGGAGCCGTGCTCTTGAATTATTTTCTTTCGGAAAAACAAAAATTGGGACTTTTACCGAAAAAAGGAGTCGTCTACAACACGATAGTGACCTCTGATCTCGGAGCGAAAATTTCCAGACATTTCGGCATGGAAGTCTTTTCGACCCTGACCGGTTTTAAATTCATCGGCGAACAAGCGAGATTCCTGGAATCGACCGATAAAAAATTTGTGTTCGGTTACGAGGAATCCTACGGATACGTGGCAAACGACAAGGTCCGGGACAAAGATTCGCTTCAGGCCATGTTGCTTGCATCGGAAGCCGCGACGTATTACAATGAATTGGAGAAGAAAACGCTATACGACAAACTGGAAGATCTTTTTAAGATTTACGGTTATCACTATGAAGCGATGATGAATATCGAAGAAACTGGCATCGAAGGCAAACAGAAAATCGCCAGAATCATGGGTTTCATGCAAAAATACCGTGAAACGGCATTTGCCGGGTTCAGGGTTGACGCGATCGAAGATTATAAGGCGGGGATCGGCTACAAGCAGAATGAGAATTATGCTTTGACGCTCCCGGAAGCGGATGTCGTCAAGTATATCTTCTCGGATGGTTCCTGGTTTGTTTTCAGACCTTCGGGAACGGAACCGAAACTGAAAATATATATCGCCTCCGTCGGGAAAACCGCTATAGAGGCCAAAGAAAAGATTGAAAAACTTGAAAGTGCGATCCGGGAATTGTTAGAAGGCATCAGATAGGAAGGAAGTCTTTCAGATGTGGAAATACATAATTGCCATCGGCATTGTCGTTTTGTTGGTGGCGATCTACATAATTTCATATGTGCTGAACCAAAAGACGGAAATACCCGAGGAGTGCAGGAATCTCGAGGACTTTTCCGCCTGTAGCACATGCACGAACCAGAGTTGCACGATCTTAAAGAAAGGGATACCGGAACTCAATGATCGGAAATGACTGGGACGGGATCTTGAAACCCGAATTCCAGAAGGATTATTTCCGGCAACTTTCGGAAGACATCAGGGAGGAATACCGGTGTTACACCTGCTATCCGCCGATCCATGATGTATTCAATGCTTTGCGGTTGACTTCGTATGAAAATACAAAAGTCCTGCTTTTAGGCCAGGATCCCTATCATAATCCAGATCAGGCCATGGGACTCGCTTTCTCGGTGAAAGAAGGCGTCGAGTTGCCGCCGTCTTTGGAAAACATCTTCAAGGAATTGCATGACGATATCGGATGCCCTGTTCCGACATCCGGAGATTTGACCAAATGGGGGAAGCAGGGAGTATTGTTGCTTAACGCGATTCTTTCCGTGAGGCGCTACCAGGCGTTAAGCCATGACAAGTACGGCTGGACGATTTTCACCGACCATATCATTTCGCTCTTGAACGAGAAAAAAACACCGGTTGTTTTCGTTTTGTGGGGAAGTTATGCCAAAAGCAAGAAGCCGCTTATCACGAATCCGATCCATTTCGTGATCGAAAACGTGCATCCGTCTCCGCTTTCGGCCTTTCGGGGCTTTTTTGGATCCAAACCATTTTCACGCATCAACGAATTTCTGGAATCGACCAATCAGGATCCCGTCGATTTCAGTCTATGACCAGAGGAAGATATGCATAACAAAAACATTCGCAATCTTGTTTTTACGGGCCTGATGGTCGCTATCGGTGTCGTTCTGGCTCAGTTTCTGTCGATTTACATTCCGAATGCATCCGAACCGATCATCAAGTTCGGGATCGGTTATCTGCCGCTCATCATGGCTTCTATCATCGCCGGCCCGGTTTACGGCCTGATGGCTGGTATCGCCCAGGATTTGCTTGGATTTTTCATCTTCGGAGGACCGTCCGGGCAAACATTCTTTCCCGGTTTCACTTTGAACGCGGCCTTGTACGGGTTTTTACCGGGGATCATTTACCGGATCCGGAAAAACAGCGGGACAAAACTGTTTTTCTGGCTGAATTTGGTTTTGGCTGTTTTGTTGTTTCTGGGATCGTTCTGGTATTTTTTACATGTCGATCAGGTGATTTCCAGTACTTTGACCGACAATCAGAAACTGCTTTTGGCCGGAATCGGTTTGATCGGTACCGTGTTTTTGGTGGTGTTTGATATTTTGGTTTACAAAAGCAAGAAATACGGCGATGAAGGAACGAAGATCCTTTTCATCATCAGCCTGATGTATGTCCTGACTTCACTCATTTTGACGCCGATCTGGCTCTATATCATGAATCCCGGTATTTCCTTCTTTGTGCGAATTCCCCTGAGAATCGTGAAAATGCCGATCGAGGTGTCGTTCTATGTCATATTGGTTTCGGTCCTCTTGGAGGCGCTTGGCATTACCAAAAGAAAACTGGAGCCGGGATCAAAATAAAACACGACTGCGAAGTCGTGTTTTTTATTTGGTGACAATCAGAACTCGATGATCTTGACTTCCCCGCCGCCCAGATGAAGATTGATCCTTCCGTCGTCTGTAAAGTCTTCATATGGTCTACCCATTTCGTAGGTCGAGTAAACCAGGTTTCCGGATAAGTTTTCGTTTCCGGATTTTTTCCGTAATTCCGCCAAGGAAGCGTTGCACCAGATTTCCTGGCGGGGGTTGCTGTTGGCGGCGATTAAGATGCATTTGCCGGTTTTTTTGTCGAAATAGGCGACGCCGATAGCCGGCGTGTCAAATTCGTTAAAGTAAATCGGCAATGAAGCGTTTGGGTCCATGATCTGGCTAAGCCAGCGTTTTCTTATCTCCTTGATTCCTTGCATGTGGTCGGCGATCTCCCAGCGGAATTCACTGGTGTAATGGAAAGCATATTTGTCGAAAAGCGCGAGTTTACCGTAGAAAAGGTCGTCTTTTGGCAGATTGAATTTGTCTTTGTCCGTGCAATCGACGCCGGTGTTCATCGGTTGGATCTCGTATATTTCCTGACCAGAATTGATGAACGGAACCAGATTCGGAAGCAACATGTTCAATATCGTCAGCATCCTTGCGAGTTCCCTGCCTCCATCACGCCCGGCAATTCTTGCCGTGTCATGGGTTTCGGCGCAGGCGAACATCGGCAAGGCGACGTCTTTGGCTCCATAGACAAACTTGTGCAGATTCTTTTCCCAGATCCTGGGTTCCATCCAGAAACCGTTGCCGATGATGATGTTATAGTCAGAAGCCTTGGCTTTGGCTGCGTTTTCCGGATTCAGTTCCTCGGCGATAAAAGCGAAGTCGGGATCGTATTCCCGAGCCTTGCTGATGATCATCTTGAGCAGTTCCTTGGGAAGCGCATGTCCCATATCGATCCTGGCTCCATCGATTCCAAACTGTTCCTGGTAATAGGGAATGATGCCCGACAGAGTCTCCCAAAGTGGCATGTTGGGTTTCTTGCCCGGGAAGAGATTCGATTTTATAGTATCAAAAAGAATATATGGAGGAATGTTCTTGTTTTTCAGATATTTGACGTTGTCGGACGGATGATCCAGAAACATCCGGAAGAAGGTGACATCGGTCCAGGGGGGCTGGACGTCGTTGATATGGTCTGAGAACGCGGGGGCGACGGAAAGACCGTAAGCCTTTTCGATGGCTTCGACGATGTCCTCGGCATCCTTGATTTCGTTCCACAATTCCTTGTTTTCGGTATATGGGTCGTTACGAAACATCGAAATGTGTCTTTGGACATCTTCCGAGGCATAGACGTCCGGCATGAACTTGGCTTCCGGTGGAATCGTATTTGCCAGTCCGGTTACGTAAGGAACCCGGTATTTGTCGTAGTCTTTCGTTTCGATCCAGTAGAACCAGTCGGGATGAAGTCTGATGAGGTCGCTTTCGACGGAATTGGTGCGGGGGATGATATCGATAACGACACGCATGCCCAAAATATGGCAGGCTTCGACGAAGGCCTGAAACTCCTCGCCTACCGTCATCTCGCCGCCGGTCAGGTTGTCTTTCAGATCCGGGTCGATGTCATAGAACGATGCGACGCCGTACGGGGAACCGAGTTCGCCTTTCTTTTCTTTGCGGGAATAACGGGATATCGGCAAGAGATACATCGTGTCGACTCCGAGTTTTTGGAGTAATGGCAACAAAGCCAGCATCTTGACGAAAGTGCCGGTTTCTTTCATTTCGTCCAGATTAGACACATCGAGCGAATAGGAACGGTCGTGGTCCCAAGCGGATGACGCCCGGATCATGGTCGAATAGAGAACGCTTTTTTTAACCCATTCGCCACCGAGTGTTCCTTTTTCGGGAATGGTGTTGCTTGATTTGGCCAAGGATTCCAAATAGTTTTGGTTTGTCTTGGCTTTAGGAAGGATGTATGATGAAATCACTTCGCTGTAAAAGCGGTACGGATTGACCAGCAGTTCATGCGACAATAGCCTATGGGTTTCCTCGCCGGAATAGTTCCAAGCGTTCCAAAGATCGGGAACCGTGTAATTGATGTTACCGGATGGAATTTTGCTAACGAGGATATTTTTTAGCTTCATCAACCGGGATCCAGACATAATATCACCTCACATTTAATATTATATCAAAGAGATATCAATTTATGGACACTGCTTTTAAAAGATGTAAAGGTTTACAAAGGTATCATTACACTTTCAAAAGCGGGGCTTTTATAGTATAATAACAGCGGTTAGAGGTGAACTTATGAAAAAACCTGTCATACTAATGATCCTGGACGGTATGGGCATCGGCGAACAAAATGCCGGCAATGCCATCTACCTGGCCAAGAAACCGCATCTTGATCTCTTGGAACAGGAATTTCCCACTACACAGATAGAGGCTTCCGGGGAAGCCGTCGGCCTTCCGGAAGGACAAATGGGCAACAGCGAAGTCGGACATCTCAATCTGGGAGCCGGCCGGGTGCTTTACCAGTCCTTCACGAGGCTGAACGTCGCCATCAGGGACGGATCTTTCAAAGAAAATCCTGCTTACAACAAGGCTTTCGATCATGTGAAAAAGCATCATTCCAAATTGCATATTCTCGGTCTGTTGTCGGACGGAGGCGTGCATTCGCATATCAACCATATCAAATACATGTTCCAGATTGCCAAGGAAAAAGGCGTCGAACGTGCTTATTTTCATGCCTTCTTGGACGGACGCGATACCCCACCGAAATCGGCACTTACCTATGTGAGCGACCTCGAAAGTAAAATGGCTGAACTGAATTTCGGCTCCATCGCCACGGTCGGAGGACGCTATTACGGTATGGACAGGGATAAAAACTGGGACCGGATCCAGCTCGCTTACGACGCCATGTCGTTTGACAAAGGTCCACACTTTCCGTCGGCCACTGCTGGCATCCAGGCGTCCTACGCCGACAATGTCACAGACGAGTTTGTGGTTCCGTTTATCTGCGACGATACCGGGATGATCCAGTCTGACGATGCCATCATTTTCATCAACTTCCGCCCCGACCGCGCGATCGAGATTTCGACGGCTTACTCTGATCCGGAAGCCTGTCCGAAGCTAAACACCGAAAATCATCCGGAAAACATCCTATATGTCTCGACGATGAAATACTCCGATCTCGTCAAAGGCGAACTCGCTTTCCCGCTCATCAGTATGAAAGATACTTTGGGTGACTATATCTCTGATCTCGGAATGAAACAGCTAAGGATTGCGGAAACCGAAAAATATGCGCATGTCACCTTCTTTTTCGACGGCGGCGTCGATAAACAGATCGAAGGAGCCAAACGGGTTCTGATCCCGTCTCCGAAAGTGGCGACTTACGACTTGAAACCGGAAATGAGCGCTTACGAGATCACCGATAGCGTGATCGCGGAACTCGATACCGGCGAATACGATATCGTCGTTCTGAATTTCGCGAACGGCGACATGGTCGGTCATACCGGCGTGATAAGCGCTGCCATCAAAGCAGTCGAGACCGTCGACGAGTGCGTCGGCAGGGTTGTAGACAAGATTCTTGAGATGGACGGCATCGCCTTCATCACCGCCGATCACGGCAACTGCGAGAAGATGCTGACGGAAGACGGAAAACCGTTCACCGCCCATACGACCAACAAAGTCCGCCTGATTGTGACGAAAAAAGGCATCACCCTGAAAGACGGCGGCGTCTTGTCGGACATTGCCCCGTCGATGCTGGATTTGATGGATTTGAAACAACCGGAAGCCATGACCGGACATTCCCTAATAATAAGGGACAAGGAATAGGCAACAAACTGTACTGACAGATAAACAAATAAAATGTCAAAGTCAAAGGAGAAAACCATGCCAAACATCACAAGTATCAATGCAAGAGAAGTATTGGATTCACGCGGCAATCCGACTGTGGAAGTCGAAGTTTACACCGAATCGGGTGCTTTCGGAAGGGCGATCGTCCCTTCGGGAGCCTCCACCGGCGAAAGAGAAGCCATCGAGCTTCGCGACGGAGACAAGAGCCGCTATCTTGGTAAAGGCGTCTTGAAAGCCGTCAAAAACGTCAACGAAATCATCGCTCCCGAACTGATCGGCTACGACGTCACCATGCAGACATACATCGACAAAGTAATGATCGACCTCGACGGAACGCCGAACAAATCGAAACTCGGAGCGAACGCCATTTTAGGTGTCTCGATGGCTTGCGCCAAAGCAGCCGCCGACTGGGCCGGGCTTCCACTTTATCTCTATCTCGGCGGATTCAACGCCAAGGTGCTCCCCACCCCGATGATGAACATCATCAACGGCGGATCCCATGCGGACAACAACATCGATTTCCAGGAATTCATGATCATGCCGATTGGCGCCAAGGATTTCCACGAAGCTTTAAGAATGGGTTCCGAAGTCTTCCATAACCTGCAGAAGGTTTTGAAAGGCAAAGGATTCTCGACCGGTGTCGGCGACGAAGGCGGATTCGCTCCGAATTTGGATTCGAACGAAGCCGGACTCAAAGTGATCGTCGAAGCGATCGAAAAAGCCGGATACGTTCCCGGCAAGGACGTGGCTTTGGCCATGGACGTCGCCGCCAGCGAATTCTACAACTCCGAAAAGAAACTTTATGTTTTGGGAGACGACAAGAAGGAACTGACAAGCAAAGAGATGGTCGATATGTATGAAGATCTGATCAACCGTTATCCGATCGTCTCGATCGAAGACGGACTTGGCGAGAACGATTGGGAAGGCTGGAAATTATTGACCGATAGACTCGGAAAAAGAATCCAATTGGTAGGCGACGACATCTTCGTCACCAATACCAAGATCATTGCCGAAGGCATCAAACAGGGAATCGCCAACTCCGTCCTGATCAAGGTCAACCAGATCGGCACCCTTACAGAGACTTTCGACGCTATCGAAATGACAAAACGCGCCGGTTATACCGCTGTTGTCAGCCACCGTTCCGGTGAGACCGAAGATACGACGATTGCCGATATCTCCGTCGCTGCCAATACGGGCCAGATCAAGACCGGTTCCGCTTCCCGTACAGACCGGATCGCCAAATACAACCAGTTGATGAGAATCGAAGAGGAACTCGGCGAAGTCGCGCAGTTCATGGGCGGAAAGAGCTTGCTCAATAAGTAATCACCAGGCATCTTATAACACCTAAAAAACATGCTTTTGGGTCTTCCAAAAGCATTTTTTTATGGTATAATAGTTTAGTGCAATGCATAGGTCGATGTTTCAGACAGGTTTTCAGGAGGTTTTTTCATGGATTGGTTAGATGTTATATTGCTATGTGTATCGGTGCTTCTAATAGCCGTGGTAATGCTTCAGGAGTCGAAGGATGATGTCAAGAACACGTTTTCCGGAGAAAAATCGGAACTGTTCAAGAATCAGAAACAGCGGGGTCCGGAACTGCTTTTGGCAAGGATTACCTTCGGAGCCTCGATTGCGTTTTCGATCCTGGCCATCTGGGCTTACGTACGCTAGAACACATTGCCATGTGTTCTTTTTTTTGCCTTTGAAGGGAGGTGGTCCGAATGAAGGAAGAACTTAAAAAAATAATGAGCGACAAAAGATATCATAATACCGATCTCTTCGGACTGGCTCGGAGCTTGCAGACAAACGACCGGAAGGGCCTTCTTTCGGCATTGAAGGAAATGCTTGCCGAAGGCGACGTGATAGAGGACAAGAAGGGCAATTACGGTCTTTCCGAAAGAATGGGTTATGTCAAGGGCGAGATTTTTATCAAAGCGGCCGGTTATGGATTTCTTCACGTCGAAGGCCGGGAGGACGATCTCTTCGTTCCCGCCAGCAAGACCATGACGGCGCTTGATCACGATATCTGCCTTGCTAAAATTGTAAGAAGTCCATATGACAACCGCACGGAAGCCCAGATAGAGAAAATCATTTCCCGGGCCAGCGAAATCGTGGTCGGAGAATATTACCAAGGAGCGGTGTTCCCGAAAGAGGAACAGCAGGGAGTCATATACAGAGTAACAGAAAGGCCGAAGGGCCTGGTAGACCACGCTTTTGTGGTCGCGAAAATCGTCAGATTCTCACGAAGCCACGTCCTTGATTGCGCGATTACCGAAGTCTTCGGTTACCGCGACGATCCGGGTATCGATATTTTAGAAGTTGTTAAAAGGCTGGATATTCCTTATGAATTTCCGGCTACTGTCATGAAACAAGCGAAGACGTTACCTGACGAAGTGAGCGATATAGACATAAAAAACAGGACCGATCTCACAAGTGAAGTGATCTTCACGATCGACGGCGACGACACCAAGGATATCGACGATGCCGTATCGGTTGAAATATTGTCAAATGGTTCATATAAACTCGGCGTCCATATCGCCGACGTCAGCCACTATGTGACGGAAAACTCAAGCCTCGACAAGGAGGCCTACAACCGCTCGACGAGCGTGTATCTGGCGGACCGGGTCGTGCCGATGTTGCCACACTCCTTATCGAACGGCATCTGTTCTTTGAATCCGGGAGTAAGAAGACTTGCGATGTCTTGCGTCATGGACATCGACAAAAACGCCAATGTGCGTTCCTACAGGATATTCCCGTCTGTTATCAAGAGCTTTCAGCAACTGACTTACACCGAGTGTAACAAGGTTCTCAACAACGAGCCATCGGAAAAGATCACCGACCAGAGGATCATATCAACCCTTAAAATAATGAAGGATTTGAAAGAATTGCTGGAAAAAGCCAGGGAAGAAGCCGGTTCGATCGATTTAGAAACCATCGAACCGAAAATAATCCTGGCCGACGACGGCAGTGTCAAGGAGATCAAAATCCGGGAACACGGCGTGACCGAGTCGATCATCGAAGAATTCATGTTAATGGCGAACAAGACCGTGGCAACCGATATCGCCAAAAAGAAACTGCCTTTCATCTACCGGATTCACGAGGATCCGAACGAGGACCGGCTTCGCGTTCTTTTCGAGATTGTGAAAGGTCTAGGCCATATCACCACGATTCCCGATCCGATCGGGAAACCGGAAATCCATGATTTGCTTAAAAGCGTAGAAGATACCAAATACGAAAAAGTCGTCAATATGCTGTTACTCCGTTCAATGGCCAAAGCCAGATACTCTGATGACAACAAGGGCCATTACGGCCTCGGCTTCGACTACTACACCCATTTCACATCCCCGATCAGAAGATATCCGGATCTGCTGGTGCATAGGATGCTAAGGAGCTACCTGTTCGAAAAAAAGGCCCAGGAGACAAAAGCCCACTATGCCGAATTGCTTCCTGAAGCCGGCACCTGGACTTCGAAATGCGAGCGCCGGGCCATGACGGCCGAACGGGAAACCGACGACATGAAGAAAGCCGAATACATGGAATCGCATATCGGCGAAACATTTGAAGGCGTCATTTCCGGTGTTGTCCGTTTCGGCATTTTTGTCGAACTGGCAAATACCGTCGAAGGAATGGTCCATATTTCTTCCTTTCCGGAAGCCATGGAATACGAGGAAGAGAAGATGTCCTTGCTTGGAATTGCCAGCCGTAAGGTGTATAATATAGGTATGAAGGTGAATGTGAAAGTCGCCTCAGCGAACCGAAGAACCGGAAAAGTGGACTTTAGGCTTGCATTGGAGGAATCGTCATGAAAGTGATCGCCAGCAACAAAAAAGCCGCCCATGACTATTTCATCATCGAAAAGTACGAGTGCGGCATCGTTCTGACCGGAACGGAGATCAAATCCGTCCGTTTGGGAAAAGTCGCGATCAAAGATGCCTATGCCAAAATCAAGAATTACGAGCTTTTCGTCATTAACATGCATATCGCCAAATACGACAAGGGCAACATCTTCAATCACGAGGAAAAAAGAGATAGGAAGTTATTGATGCAAAAACACGATATCATCCGTCTCGAACAGAAATTAAAAACCCAGGGACTTACCCTGGTGCCCACAAGAGTCTATCTCAAGGAAAATCTCTGTAAGATAGAACTTGCCTTATGCAAAGGCAAGAAACTCTATGACAAGAGAGAAACTGCAAAAGAAGAAGACTCAGCGCGCCGGATGGAAAAGACGGTGCGCGACTATCAGGCGTAAGCCTGACCCTATGGGGCTGTTTTGGATTCGACAGGACAGTTCGAGTTTGACAAGCATGCGATCGGCAGATCTCAAAATGCACCCAGTAAATATAACTGGAAACCAAAATTACGCTTACGCCGCCTAAGAAGAGGTAGCGAGTCCGTTTTTACCAGCCTGCGGGTCTAAATGGGCTACAGCTAAGCAGGATAGCGAAGAATGTCGCTGTTCTAGGCATTTTAGCGAAAATAACAGGACTGGTTGTCGGGGTATTGGTTTTCTTTTTCCCCGCCAATGAGATAAACAAGGAAACTAAGCATGTAGAAAGTCAAATGATTGGCTGTTTTGGACGGGAGTTCGATTCTCCCCAGCTCCACCAAATAATCCCGTAACCTGAGAAAAACAGTATTTACATATTGTATATTTCTCGGGCTTTTTTATTAATAAAATTGTGTTTATCATACATATTTTGGCAATCAAAATAATAATTATTTTATATTAAAATAATGATACTCAAAAGTAATATAATATTGATACATATAAAATTTATTCGATTATATGCCAAAAAATTAAATATAAAGCAAACATTTTACATAATATTTATGACATTAACAGGTGAAATAGTGTATAAGTATATTGGGTATTTTTGCAAATAATTTTTTTATTAACGAGTTATTGCATATCAAGAATCTTATTAGTAGTATTTAATGTTATTTCAATTATCAGTGAATTATTATGTAAAAATTAAAAAAACTGTAAGAATGTAATCGATCAAACCATATTTTTGTGCAATAAAATAAACACGAATAAAAAAGAGAGGTAATTCAAAAAATGTTGCTTTCAGAAGAAACGATACATAAATTGATTGAATACGGAAAAGAGACAGAATTTCTAGAATATAAGGCCATCCCTTACTATGAAGATAATCAAGCAGAGTTTATTAAGGATATAGATGCTATGGCAAATTCAAGACATGCCGGTCTAAAATGCATAGTGATTGGTGTTAATGATGATGGACATAATAATTTTTCTCCTATCGGTATACCATGTGAATATAAAAATTTAAAGGATTTTGCTCATTATGAAGATTTGATACAAAACAGTATCACTCCATCAGTTTCGATCGAGTTTAAAAAGTTTTATATACAGGAGAAATTATTTGTAGTAATCACTATTTTTTCAGATTACATCAACGGCCCATATTCTATATCAGCGCCGCTTTTCCTTACTCGGTACAATGGAAAAGGAGAAAAGATAAAGGACAGTTTGCAAGGGCAAATGTATATTCGTATAGGAACAGTAACAAGAAAACTTAATCCGTTAGAAGTAAAAGAAAAAGTAAATAATCAAGGCTCATTTGATATATATTTACTAGACTCTATGCTATTTGTCGAAAATGATGGAATTGGAATGCTACCAATAAAAATGATAAATGGGTTTAAAATAAATAAAGCATTTACTTCTGTTAATTTATCAATTTTGAGAGATAGCAAAACAATTTATACAAGAAGCACACATTGGTTTGAAACGTACAATACGGCAAAGCCATCAGATGATTTTTTTGTTCCAGATTATTATTTTGAAATTAATGCATTTACCGAAAAAATAGGAACATTCTGGTTCATTTTTGGCTCAACAGATGCGTTAGTGTGTCATTTGGACGAATATGGTAATAATACAGAAAAGTTGGATTTTAAGTTAAGTTTTTTTTCTACACCTACAGGTTTGCCAATGGAATTTGTTTTTCATGACTGTTCGATTTTCGCTATGGAAAAAGTTTTATGGAAAATCAAATTAAGAGAAGAGAAAAACAGGTAAAAAAATATGAAAAACGGAAAAACCGATTCAAAGCATGAGATAAAAAATAAGGAATCAATTGACCGTATTTTGAAGTCATATGAAAAGTATTTCGAATATTATGAAGAATTTAAAGAAGATTTACTCACATTTTTCGAGAAAAAAAATCAAATAAAAAATTGGCATAAAATATGCTCTATTCAAGACTGGATTAATGTTACAGTAAACAGAATAAAAAATCTTAGATTTGATGAATTCCAAACACTGAGTACAGACGATAAAACTTTTTTTATAATTGAGTTAATAACATGCATCAACGTTTTGGTTGATAGTACAGAAGGGCTAAAATATATAATTGGATTAACTACAGATGAATATTTAGTTTTTATAAATGCTTTAGATAGTTTTCAAAAAACAAAAAAAATGAATCATGAACATGACAGTTATTTGGGAATAACAAATAGAAATGACAGAGACTATTTTAAACATATAAGAGCTGCATTTGGCCAACACCCTTCAAATCTCGAAATAAATGGTAAACGAGTATTTGCTTCTTGGACATTGAGTTATGATATGCATGAAGAAGATCTTTACATTTTTGTATATGTAAACGATCCTAATGCCCCTTGGGGATATAGAGAGAATATAATAATTTCAGATTTATTGCTTTTTTATAAAAATTTTTTTGATGTGGCTTTAAAATTATTGGAAATATTACGAAAAAAAGTTCAAGGTTTTTTTGATGAATTAGTTGTAGATAGTCTTTATAATAAAGATGATAATTTATATACAAAAATATTGAAGACGAAAAAAGGCATAATAAAAAGATATCACGGAGACGAGAAAAGTTATTATTATATATGCTTAGTGGAAATAGATGAAGGATTGCATAAAATTAGCAAAAATATTCAAATGTTATTTAAAAGTGAATACAACGAATACATACGGATTCTTTACGATGCTTTTTGTGAGATTCATGAGAGAGTAAAAAACTGTTCAAAAGAAAATCTTGTAATATTTAGTGAAGTAGATGTATCGTGGGTAGACATTAGTAAATATGATTATATTCCTAAAAAAGCTGAAGCTTATATGGATGGAGACAAAA
>Ga0116152_10003130_pt1 | contig 13332 bp, 9 predicted proteins | sample AD_UKC119_MetaG_FD_89894 | JGI IMG/M metagenome (GOLD analysis project Ga0116152, IMG submission 89894) | Active sludge microbial communities of municipal wastewater-treating anaerobic digesters from Hong Kong - AD_UKC119_MetaG | ecosystem: Engineered > Bioreactor > Anaerobic > Digestate...
CTTGATCTCTTTTGCCTGTTTGATTCCGGTTATGATATAGCCCACATCGCCGGCTTTTACCTCAGCTCTGGGTTCATATTCCATCCGGAGAATACCCACTTCATCTGCTTCATACTCTTTTTTAGTATGAATGAATTTTACTTTGTCGCCTTTTTTCAAGGTGCCGTTGTAGATCCGGAAGTAAGCCACAACCCCTCTGTAGGAGTTGAACACAGAGTCAAAGATCAGCGCTTGCAGAGGTGAATCCGGATCTCCTTTGGGAGCGGGAATTCGTTCTACAATGGCACGCAGAATAGCATCCACACCTATACCTGTTCTGCCGCTGGCTTCAATGATGCTGCCGGGGTCACAGCCAATCAGGTCAACGATCTGGTCTTTGGTCTCTTCTATCATGGCGCCATCCATATCGATCTTGTTCACGATCGGGATGATCTCCAGGTCGTGCTCAATGGCCAAGTACAGGTTGGAAATGGTCTGTGCCTGGATACCCTGCGTACAGTCAACCAGCAACAGAGCACCCTCACAGGCTGCAATGGAGCGGGATACCTCATAGCTGAAGTCAACATGCCCCGGAGTATCAATCAGGTTAAAAGTGTAGCGGGTACCATCCTGCACATAGTCCATCTGAATGGCGTGGCTTTTGATGGTAATGCCGCGTTCACGTTCGATGTCCATGTCGTCCAGTACCTGGTCTTGTCTGTCACGTTCAGAAATGGTACTGGTAGTTTCCAGTAAGCGATCGGCCAGGGTACTTTTTCCATGGTCAATGTGGGCAATGATGCAAAAATTACGGATGTGTTGCATAGTTGGGCGTGACAGCGGGCAAAATTACGGAAATAGCCGCAGGAGCTGAAATAACGAATGGTATTCCGGCCAGCTTGTTCTATAAAATGGTTAACATTGCACTAGCAATTGAAACCTTTTTCTATGACGCATTCATCCAAACCAGCACCTATGTTCAGCCGTATCCTGGCATTTCTGATCGATACCATATTAATGGGTGCCATCGTAGTGGGTCTGTTGTTCGTAACAATGGGAAAGACCCCGGCTTCACTGAAGGCCTCAGGTGATGAGGCACCTCCCAGTCTGATGGATAAGTATCAGTTTTTCGCCTATTTCGAGCCGATAGCCATGGATCCGAACAGGGATATTTATATCAAACGCTTCATACAGAACTATCCGGCTCAGGGCGGTGTAGCCTTTATACTCATTCCCTGGTTGTGGTTCGCTCTGATGGAGTCTATGTTTGGTGGTTCAATTGGTAAGCTGGCTACAGGTATCCGGGTGCGCAGAAAAGATTACGGCAAGGCCGGATTAGGTGTTACTACTGTCAGGCTGATAGGTAAAGCCATCTCCACCCTGATAGTTGGTCTGGGCTATCTGCTGGCCTTTTTCGACAAAAAGAACCAGGCTTTGCACGACAAGATCGCCAATACACTGGTGGTTAAAAAGTGATCTATCGCTTTCTGAATATGCGGAACGATCGGCTTTTTTGCAGTTCGTTCTCATCGCCTGTATTGTGCGGAGTGGTCAGTGACCCGATGGCTTCTTCCAGATTTCCGGTGGCTTGAATGTGATGCCAGAACAAACGGAAGTCTTCCTGTAAATGTTCCAGTCTGACGGTCAGGTGCGGTTTGTTCCGGAGGAAGGATGCAATGTTCAGGTTGGTGGTCCTTACATAATCGCGGGCTATTTGCAGTTTTTCATCGTCCGTAAGGTCGCGGATATTCCTGAACAATACCGCTTCAGCCCAGGCGTGTATGATACTCCAGGGGTTGTTCCATCGTCTGTTGAAGCTTCTGGCAGTTGCTTCCTCATCTCTGATCAGGTGAACATAAAACACATCGTCCGGAAAGCGATCAGCCAAAGGACCAAGCATACAGCTTAACCTGTTGTCTGATTCTATATGGTTTGGCGGATAGTCCAGTCTGTCTGAACCCAGCAGTGAACGTCTGCTCTCATGACCACAGCTGAAGTTATCTATGAACCTGCAGGCTTCAATGAAGGATTGTGATCCGGTTCTGCCGGTGCATAGCACAAAGATTCGCATGGATGCAAAGTACGCAAAACCGGCTACCATTTAAAACGAACCTGCAGGCGAAGTTCTGACCTTCGGTTTCCTTCAATGGCTTCATTTCCGCTGCCAATAGTATCGCGGTCTGTATAGACGGTCTGACCATATTTGATCCAGGTATCGAGCCAGCCTGTAGGGCTGTATTGTACCATGGCATAAACCCGTTGCCCTTCACCATAAATATTGGCAATACTGTATGCATATAACAGATCGTTTTCATAGGCATAGATACGGGTGTTATAGGTATCTGTGCTGAAAAGGGTGTAGCGGCAAGCCAGAGAAAAAGGCAGCTCCCATGGTTTATACACAACATCCTGATACAGGAGGTATCCGTTTTCGGTGGTGCCACCATCCTGGCCGTACTGACTCCATTCTATGCGGTTGCGAAGTGTCACTTCACGGGTAAGCTGGTAGCTGATATTCCAGCGAACTCTGAGTTTTCTTTCGGTCGTGATGATATCATGTGGCAGATCTCCCTGAATAGCCGCATTGGCATTTCTGTCTGATGCTTCATACCGAAGCCTGACATAGGTTTCCAGCGTGCGTTTAGGTTTGTAATATACAGTAGCCAGGTAATCTGCTCCATAAGCTGGCGCATCGGCCGTAAAGGAAAGCCAGGGTTTTTTATAGATGTCTGCATAGGCATTGAACCGCCAGGCCTTTACCGGTGTGATCTCAATTCCTGTGTACCATCCTTCTTCGTTTCGAGGGTAGGTGTTTTCTGAAAACGACTGGCTGAAAAATGTCTGGAACCCGGGGTCGAAATAACGGTACACAAGGGCCAGGTCAACATGCTTGTCAACCGGCAGTATCAGTCCGTTCAAGGTGCCTGCCTTGCCATTATCACTTATGGCAGTTTCGCCAAAGAGCAGCCAGTTTCGCCACACATAATTATAGGAAAGAGAAGCATTGATGAGTTGAGATCCTTCAAAGTCATACAACTCATAGGGGCTTCTGTCTTCCACCAGTTCAGCATCAAAATGATAGAGGATGCCGGCTGCAGAAACTGACAAAGGGCCTTTTCGCCACGCCAGATTTCCACCTGTTGCCATAAAACCAACGGCATCTTTATCTGCAATTTCGCTTTCGGTCCGGTGTAACCCGGTAAGCTGCAGAGATGAAATGGTCACTGTTCCTTCATCTCCCGGATCAGAAAGACTGGTATCCTGCGAGGCGATCAGGTTGGCATCTACCTGGTTATAGCTGCCAAACACGGTCAGCTCCAGGGGGCCTTTTCCAACTGTGGCAGCGGCGCCCCGAAAGAACCGATTTTCGTCAACAGAAGTATAAGGTGCCAGCACCGGCCTTGTTCTTTTAATATTGACAGGATAGATGCTTTTACCCATTCCGAAACCACTCCAGACGATCAGTCCCTGTCCGATACGCAATTCATAATCGCCAATGGCCAATGCCTTTATCCAGCCGTTTCCTTTTTGAAAATAGTGTGCACTCCAGTAATCAAAGCCAGGTACGCCGCTGAAGGGTTCACCCGGATCTTTTTCTACTGTGAACCCATATCTAAGTGCGTTCTTATAATTATAAGAAAATCTGCTATACAATCTGTTGGGATCACCCAGGTACGGACTGCTCAGGGTTGAGTCTTCTGTCTGATAGCCCCGCTGCTCCTGTAATACCCTCGTGCTTCTGACAAACAGGGCATAGCGTCCCTGTACCAGTTGTTGCAGGTAAGGCAGTGTGGTGCCGTCATCTGCATCCCAGATCACATACGGTTGCAATCGCAGAATATCTTCTGTACTGAATGAGGCTATGGTCTGTAGCTCATAGATATTATGCAGGGGGCCGGTTTGCTCGATATGCCGAAGCAGTTGCCTGATCTGCAGCTCGGTCAGCAAACCGGTTTGCCGCCAGGTGTCATAATCGGTCTTATTGATGCGTAGTGGGTTCTGTTGCAGATATTCCAGTGTTTCCAGGAAGGTGTCAAAGCCAAATTCACTTTCTTCCTGATCTTCTACCAGGTATTCAATGAGGTCAGTTTCTGGTCCGGGTTCATTGACAGGATTTTGTGCCTGCAGCATACATGTGCAGGATAACAGCAGGATACCGGTGAAAGCAGATCTTCTCATTCCAGGTGAATACCTATGGCAGGTGAGGTGCCGAGCTGCGGATGGAATTGCGCTCCGAGGTCAATAAAGAGTTGCTGCCACCTGATGCCAAATCCGGCTGTCAATACGGAAGACCGGCTCATCCAGCCACCGCGAATTGCCAGGATCTCAACAGGCCTGTACTCAGCTCCGGCTTTCAGATTGAAATCATAGCCGATGGTCTGCTCGCCCTCTGCTGACAACTGAAACTGCTTGGCCGGCTGGTAGGTCAAACCCACTGCCAGCAGTGAAGATATTTCCAGCCCGGGAAGGTCTTCTCCGGCTGAAGCCATAAAGGGATTGTATGCCCTGGCTCCTATACTCAACTCAGGCGAAGGTTTGTACAGCAAAGCAGCCTCAGCAGTAAATGTATTGCCGTTTCCCAGATCGGTCACTCCGGTATGGATCAGATCCAGCTGCACACCAACAGCGATGTTTTCTCCCAGTTTGCGTCCGTATCCTACACCAGCCTGTGTTTGCCTGAAAGTCTGACTGCCATCGTGATGAACCGATAAACCAAAAGCACCCCCTGCTGCCGGTAATACGGCACAACCCCAAAGTGAAGTGAGTTCTGACAAACTGAAATACTGCAGTGCTGAAACACCAAAAGCAGGACCTTCAGCAAATGCCATCGCTGCCTGGTTATTGGCTGCAGCATAAGCATCAGTAAGGGTCAGCGATGTGTTGCCCATGGCCAGTGTTCTCGCTCCGGCATTATTGGTGCCAAATTGAGCCCAACCTGCAGAGTTGCCTGCAAGCAGCAGAAAAAATGGTGCAATTAGGATACGAATGCCCCGCATGGGGCGAAGATACAGGGTTTTCAAGGGCTGACGATTCTGCTGTGGTGAAATATTTATGAAATATTGTGGCTCTGAATGCCTATTTTTGCGCCTCGAAAAATCCAAAAAATTACCGACATGGATGTTCAAACTATGATGATCGCTGTTCCCATTCTGGGATTGATAGCGCTGCTCTTCACCTATATCAGAACCCGCTGGGTAGCGAGTCAGGAAGTAGGTGGCGACAAAATGGCCCTGATCGCAAAAAATATCAGCGATGGTGCCATGGCTTTCCTGCGTGCCGAGTACCGTGTACTGGCCATTTTTGTTGTATTGGTTGCTGCTCTGCTGGCTTTTGCAGGCTACCGCGAAGAAGACTCTTCTCCGCTGGTTGGTGCCTCCTTTATTGTAGGAGCTCTTTGTTCAGCCCTTGCCGGATTCATCGGTATGAAAGTGGCTACCAAAGCAAACGTGCGCACCACCAATGCAGCCCGCACCAGTCTGGGTAAAGCCCTGGAAGTTGCCTTTACCGGAGGCTCAGTTATGGGGCTCGGCGTTGTCGGACTCGGTGTGCTGGGTCTGGGTTCGCTCTTTCTGATCTACGGTCAGATGATCGGGATGGATAGCCATGCAGATGTGAACCTGGTGATCACCATCATTACAGGATTCAGCTTCGGTGCCTCCTCTATTGCACTTTTTGCCCGTGTGGGTGGTGGTATCTATACCAAAGCAGCCGATGTGGGTGCCGACCTGGTGGGTAAGGTGGAAGCCGGTATTCCGGAAGATCACCCGCTGAACCCCGCTACCATTGCTGATAACGTTGGAGATAACGTAGGAGATGTGGCCGGTATGGGTGCCGACCTTTTTGAATCTTATGTCGGATCGATCATTGGTACCATGGTACTGGGTGCAGCTCTGCTGAGCGGTGCTACTGTAGCAGGTGCCGAATGGACCGATGGTTTTAACGGACTGTCAGGTATCATGCTGCCGCTCGTGCTGGCAGGTGTGGGCATCCTGACCTCCATCATGGGTACATTCTTTGTTCGTGTGAAAGAAGGTGGAAACCCCCAGAAAGCCCTGAACGCAGGCGAGCTCATCTCCAGCCTGGTGATGCTGATCGCCACCTGGTTCCTGGTGAAGTGGATGCTTCCTGCTGAATGGACCTTTGCCGGCGAGACCTATTCCAGTACGGGTGTATTCCTTGCTGTGATCTTCGGTCTGTTTGCCGGTCTGGGTATCGGTTATATCACAGAATTCTATACCGGAACGGGTACCCGTCCGGTCAAAGGCATTGCTCGTCAGTCGCTGACAGGTTCTGCTACCAATATCATTTCCGGTCTGGGAGTAGGGATGCAGTCCACTGCCATTCCGATCCTGATCCTGGCTGTAGCCATCATTGGTGCCTTCCACTTTGCAGGTCTGTATGGTATCGCCATTGCTGCGGTAGGTATGTTGTCTAACACAGGTATCCAGCTCGCAGTTGATGCCTACGGTCCTATCTCAGACAACGCCGGTGGTATCGCTGAAATGGCAGAATTGCCTAAAGAGGTTCGTGGACGCACCGATAAGCTGGATGCCGTAGGTAACACAACCGCTGCCATTGGTAAAGGCTTTGCTATTGGATCAGCTGCGTTGACCGCTTTGGCACTGTTTGCTGCTTTTATGCAGACTGCAGGTATTACCACAATTGATATTTCCAAACCCATCATCATGGCAGGTCTGTTGATCGGTGGTATGCTGCCGTTTTTGTTCTCTTCCATGGCAATGGGAGCGGTTGGTCGTGCAGCCATGGACATGATCCAGGAGGTTCGCCGTCAGTTTGCCGATATTCCTGAACTGAACAAGGCACTGGCAGTAATGCGCAAGAATGAAGGCAAGGAAATGAATGAGTGGGATGCTGCAGACAAGGCCACATTCGATGCTGCCAACGGTAAGGCTGAGTATGGCAAGTGTGTAGAGATCTCTACCAAGGCTTCTATCCGTGAGATGGTACTTCCCGGTCTGGTGGCTGTATTGTCGCCGGTACTGGTTGGCTTCCTGGGGGGTGCCGAAATGCTGGGTGGTCTTCTGGCGGGTGTGACCGTTTCAGGGGTATTGATGGCCATCTTCCAGTCCAATGCGGGTGGTGCCTGGGATAATGCCAAGAAAATGTTCGAGGAAGGTGTTGATATCAATGGCAAGACCTATTACAAAGGTTCTGAGCCTCACAAGGCAGCCGTTGTGGGTGATACTGTTGGGGATCCTTTCAAGGATACTTCCGGACCTTCCCTGAATATTCTGATCAAGCTGATGTCAGTAGTATCGCTGGTTATTGCCAGCCTGCTCTGATAGCACCTTAATATTGTAATGAGACGGCGCCCGCATTGCGGGCGCCGTTTTTTTATCAGTTAAGGAGGCGGTCTCACTCAGGTATTACGGTCAAATAATCCCCAGCCATCGTCCGGATCGATCGAGCTATCGAACCGGCCTACCCAGTTAATAAAAAGACCACGAAACTGTTCCACTTCTTCGATGATCATATCTGCATAGTCCTGCCAGTCGGGGTGTCTGAACAGCAGCTGGTGCACCATGCTCTGGATCTCCATAGCGGCTCTCTTGATCAGTACTGCATTCTCCATCCTCAGCCAGTAAGCTTCAACCTGGATATTTGCTCTGATCTTTCCAGGGATCAACAGGGCGTTTCCCATCAATATATCCAGCGCTTCCCGCTCCATCATGAGTTCGGTGTCTTCCGTCAGGTCAGTATCATCAGCCTGAGCAGCATCATGAAGTGCCCTTACCAGGCGAAGTATCTCCATGGCCTTCTGCTGCAATGGTTCAGATGATAGCGGGTCATTTTTTCCTTCTTCATGGAGATACATAGGGAAAGGGTTATTGCTGCAAAGTAAGAAGATGCGGGCACATAAGGCACAAAAAAAACCCGGACGAAACCGTCCGGGTTTTTTATTGGGTCTAAGACCGATTATCTCGCGATAGTGATCTGACGTACGGCATAACCGTTATCAGAGGTCAGCTTCACAATGTAGTTACCTTCTGCAAGGCCAGCTACATTAACAGTGGCAGAACCACCATTCAGGCTGATCGGGCTCATTACTGACTCACCCAGCAGGTTGAAGATCTCAACGCTTACATTGCTGAAGTTACCATTGAGGTTGATGTTCATCATCTCATTGGCAGGAGTCGGGTAGATATTCAGAGCGGCATCCAGCAGGAGGTCTTCGATACCAACTACAGTTGCAGTAACATTCTTACAGGTCTCATCGCTGGAAGTTGCGTTTGATGCTGTCAGACACACATTATAGGTACCTGAAGCAGTATAAGTATAAACCGGGCTTTCCAGCGGGCTGGTACCTGAACCATCACCGAAGTTCCAGCTATAGCTGGTAGCATTGGAAGAAGAGTTGGTGAATGTGGCAGTTGCCCCAGATACAGAGAAAGTAAAGTTAGCTATTGCAGCAGGTTCAGCACCAAAGTCATCATCAGTGAAAATGATGCCTTTAGCGTAATAGAACTGAGGCGGAGAAACATCATCAGCACCAGGAACGCTGAACACTATAGGCAGTTCATACTCACCGGCACCATTGTCCATAGATACAGGAGCCATGGTAGGATAGTAAGCTGAATAGGTATAATCAGTACCGTCTGTGATATTTACCGGGTTGGTGTATTCACCGGAAGCAATATCATAACCCAGTACAAACAGGTCAGGAGCACTGTGATCAGTAAAGATCAGAGAGTCAGACTCGTTCCAGGCAAAAAACAGCTTGGATCCATCAGGTGTGCGGCTGATCTGCGGGTTCTGTGTTACTGAAACAGGAGTGGTACCAAATTCACCTTCGGGTAACAGGCTGTAACCCAGGGTTTCCACTTCCCAGTCAGCTCCATCTGAAGTTGACAGGTGCATGTACACTCTGTAATCTGCATAGATGAAGTACATGGAATCGAGGTAGTTGCCGGAGAATGAGCTCAGCACTTCTGCAAACATATGCAGTCTGCCATCTGAACCAACGGTGCCGTCAATTTCAGTGAAATAAGGAACGATATCACCAGTTCCTCCATCTTGAGCTACTACCCATTCTTGCATCGTGGTGTTGGTTGACCAGTCATAGCCTGGCAGCCAGCTCCATGTTCCGCCACCGTCGGTGGTCTTCAAGATCTGAGGCTGAACTGATTTCTGTGGGCTGCTGGTAAGCGTACCGGTTGCAAGAGCATAGCCGGTAGTTCCGGAGGCGTCAAAGTTAACACACCAGGTTCCGCCGGAACCGGCTATAGCTTCACCACCAGAGTTGACGATCTCCCAGTCAGGAACAACCATGGTAGAAGTCCTGTTAAAGGCACTTACTCCGTCAAATTCAAATTTGTTCACATAAACAGTGTCACCTGTAAGTTGTTCTTTCATATCCCAAAGGCTGCCATCTTCATACCAGTTGATAGCATAAGGGAAGTAATCGTTAGAAAGACCACCTTCAGAGTAGTATTCTTCATAATTGCTGCCACCTGCAAAATCAGCAGACATCTGGTGGGTAGCACCCCATGAACCTGTTACTGAGGTCAGAGACGGGCCGTGAGCCACGAAATAGGCGTTAGCCGGGTCAGTGTTACCTGCAGGGTTCCAGAGTGAACCACTGGGGTAGCGGTTACCGGTGATCACACCAGCAGCACCTGCATTATAGTCAAGGCTGAGGATCACGTTGGTAGTCCAGGTAGCTCCGCCATCAGTTGAGATGTCAAAGGCAAGACCGCCTGAGCCACCGGGAGTTCCGCTGTTTTGACGGTGTACGAAAGCCACGCTGTTGATGTCAGGATGGTAAGACACCTGATTCTGTCCGGCCAGCAGGGTGGTGAACAGGTTGTAGGCTGTACCAATAGGAATGAATTCAACAGCACCGCGACCAGAACGGGCCTCGAGTGCTTCCGGAGCCATGTTGGCCGGATTGTGTTTGTAGAAAGAAGGCTGCTCCAGGTCCACAATAACGCGGTCATGAGGCCTTACTTCCCTGGCTTCGGTACGAACAGGTGCCTGTGCCATAGAAGCAAAAGCAACGCTCACACCGATCATGCAAGTAATCAATTTTTTCATAATAATCGGTTTAGATTTAGTTTATCTGAATGAGCCAAAGTTAATAAATATGACAAAAAATAGGGGTATCCGCCTGTATTTATCTTGTAAAATTGAAGTAATTTTTAACCTGTGCGGGTATCAGGCCCTGATGGTGGAATGAACCTGAATAAACGAACAGGCCGCGAAATGGCTACCAGGGGCATAACCCGGTTGGGTTTCCGGTGCAGGGGAGTTATCAAAGAACTATGAGGGTCTTCACCCACAATTGACCTTCAGACCATATGGAGACCAGATATTGTCCGGATGGAATTTCTGTAAGATCTGCTATAAAGCCATCTCCGGCAGGTTGACAGGGTACAGTTGTTGTTTTACCGGATAGATCAGTTAGTTGTACATGATCAATTTGCAAATTGCAATTACAGCCTATAAGCAAATTGTCATGGGCCGGAACAGGGCTGATACCCCAGATATCATTCAGCAGATTTTCTACCCCTATGATATTGATCAATTCGCAGGATGTATCGCTGCTTGTCTGATTACTGGCAGTTAAACAGACCGTGTAGTTCCCGGTAGAAGGATAGTCATGCACGGGATCTTCCAGCGTGCTTACCGGCGACCCGTCACCAAAATCCCAGCTGTAAGACAAGGCATATGCTGAATTATTGATGAAAGAAACGGTTGAGCTCAGTTGGTAATATCCAAAGTCTGCTACTGCGTCCGGACTAAAATCCTCATCGGTCAAAGTGACTCCTTTCAGGTAGAATACATCGGCAGGAGGTTGAAAAAATACCACCGGTATTTCATAGTTTCCGTAACCGTCATCCATGGTTACTGGTGAAACTACCGGAAAATATACCTCACCTTCAGCATCAGTTCCGGAAGAGTAATTTTTGGTCCATGTATATTCATTTGTCATGACATTATATCCCGTAACCATCAGATCCGGAGCCTGGTGGTATGTATGGTATGATGAATCGGTCATGGTATAAGTGAAAAAGACCCTGGTTCCTGCACTATTTCTGCTGGCCTGAACACGATAAGGTATGGCAAACAATTCGGGATAACCACAATTCAGTGAATCTCTTAGCAGATTGCTGTAACCCAGTAAGTTTGCATTCCAGTCACTGCCATCACTTACTGACAGATGGGTGAATCCTGAATAGTTCTGCCAGATCGAATACAACGAATCAGGATCGGTACTGGTTGTGGTTCTGCCTGTAAACTCAGTGATCATCTGAAGCACTCCGTTGCTGTCAACTACAGCATCATAGTTGGTGAAGAAAGGCACTCTCGTACCATCCCATGCAGGAGGAGTATTTTCTGCGAAGGTGGTTAAGGTGCTGAAGTCAGATACAGGCAACAAGTTCCATGATTCACCAGCATCTTCGGATTTATAGATGACAAGAGATATGGTTGTGGGGCCATCATCCAGACCCCCGAGAATGACCAGATATCCGATTGTTCCGGTTGGATCGAAATGAACCCCCCATCCAAGTCCGGCATAATTTTCTTCATTTGCAGCACCAACCGGTACATAGGTATAAAAATCGGGTTCCATGGTGGTAGTGGAATAATCGAATCCGGTACCCGCTTCATTGGGAGTGATTTTGTTGATACGGTATTTATCAAAATTCAGATCATTCAGATCGGCATTGCCGGTATTGTTGAAAGTAGTAGATACATCCCACATCGCCCCGGAACTGCAGTAGTCTATACCCAACGGGTGATAATCAAATGGTTCATCCGGTGTCTGATAATACTGTTCATCAAGATGCTCGCCATCCAGGGTGGCTGATATTCTGAATGTATATCCCCAATTGCCCGGTGCATCAGGATCCAGTGCCGGACCATTGGCTACAATAAATGCCTGATCGGGGTCTGTATTCCCTGGTGGATTATAAATGGTCGCACCAGGATACTTGTTGGCAAGAGCAGGTGCCTCACCTGCGGCACAGTCTGGTGAAATTTCATTTTTGAGCTGCCATGTAGCGCCGCCGTCTGTAGATACATCAAAAGAAATTCCCCGGATATAATAGTGGCTCCTGTGAATGAAGATCACACTGTTGATGTCAGGATGATAGGAAACCTGATTCTGCCCATCAAGCAACATGGAATAAACAGTTAAATAGTAACCAAAGGGGATTACCTCTGCAGAAGATCTTTTATGAGATGACTGATCTGATCTGTCTGACTGATTGTGATCATACTGTTCTGCCGAACGAATTTCGGAATGAGAAGTGTTTGCAGAAGACCTTGTTTCGAAAAAGAAATTCTTTTCCGGAGCTTGTGCCAATATCATGCTGCAGGAACAGCATAACAAAAAATGTACGATGCCTTTTTTCATGAACAGGCTGATTCTTTATAAAGATATCCTGTTTGTAATTAGTGAGTCTGGTGAAAACAAGGAATCATATCCTGGTCAGGATCTTTGACAAAAGAAGTATCTGATGAAAAGGAGTTGAAGGGACAAAGGTGTGCATGCATCTGCAGGTAAGCGCAAAAAAAAGGAGCCCGAAGGCTCCTTGCTGATTTTTTGTTCAGATGTCGCTTAGCTTGCTGGTGTGCTGTTATCTGGAGCAGCAGCTTTTTTGGCAGCCTTCTTAGCGGCTTTCTTAGGAGCAGCTTTTTTGGCAGCCTTCTTAGCAGCTTTCTTAGGAGCAGCTTTTTTGGCAGCCTTCTTGGCGGCTTTCTTAGGAGCAGCTTTTTTGGCAGCCTTCTTAGCAGCTTTCTTAGGAGCAGCTTTCTTAGCAGCCTTCTTAGCGGCTTTCTTAGGAGCAGCTTTCTTAGCAGCCTTCTTAGCGGCTTTCTTAGGAGCGGCTTTCTTTACTGCTTTTTTAGCGGCCTTTTTAGGAGCGGCTTTCTTTACTGCTTTTTTAGCGGCCTTCTTAGGAGCAGCTTTTTTTGCAGCTTTCTTGGCAGCCTTCTTAGGAGCAGCTTTCTTAGCGGCTTTCTTAGGAGCGGCTTTTTTAGTTGTTTTTGCCATTGGAAAAATGTTTTGGTTATCGCAAAATTAAATACAAAATCATTTTACCAAAGAATTAAAGAACTTTTTTTGTTGATAGGATTGTCCTGCTGAATATTTCTCTGTACACGGCCACGGGATTTTTTGACGCACGGGTTTACTTCTCTGATGACTGATACTTGTGTGCTTCTACAGGATATTGCACTTCCTCATTTAAGGATAAGAATTTCAATAATATTATGAAACATCAGTAAAATAAGCCTTTCACAGCATTTCTTTAGTGTATTGTGTTGTTTATTGAACTGGTGATAAGAATATAAATAAAGCAGAATGACCAGCGCATAAAGCGCTGA
>Ga0116152_10003131_pt1 | contig 13329 bp, 9 predicted proteins | sample AD_UKC119_MetaG_FD_89894 | JGI IMG/M metagenome (GOLD analysis project Ga0116152, IMG submission 89894) | Active sludge microbial communities of municipal wastewater-treating anaerobic digesters from Hong Kong - AD_UKC119_MetaG | ecosystem: Engineered > Bioreactor > Anaerobic > Digestate...
GTGCAGCAAAAATCGCAACGTCGCAGAAACGAATCTATCAAAATACTGCACATATGATAAACGTGCACGATTGAACTTCAATCAGATATACCTTGAAATTACTTTAAGTTGACGCGTATGCCTTCGAGGGTTTAAAGCATTTATTTAAACACCCCAAAAGCCCACAGAAGCCCTGCAATAACGACAATGCAACCCAATGTGAAGAAGAAAATCTTCCAGAAACTGTAGGGCCGTTCGCCCTGAACCTCGCCTGTACGGCCATTGACCAGAAAGCGATACACTTTATTTTTGAAACGATAGGCGCTGATCCAAATGGGCAGTAGCAAATGTTTGAATTTGATATTGCTGTACTGTGTATTTACTGAATAAATCTGCTGTTCATCTCCGCCGATGTCCTGTCTGATCAACGCTCTGATTCCAGGTTCCATAAATTTTTTAGCCAGCTCAAAACCATTTTTCAGATCAATCTGATAGGTCTCGGTTCTGAATCCGCTCAGATAGCGGTCGTCGAATGGAGCCAGATTCTCAAAATCCCATGGTTCAAGTTTATTGACATATTTCATGGGCAGCGAAGTAGAAGCAACCACAAGAATATCATCAAAAAATTTGAAAACGGTTCCGGAAACCGGCGTCCAGCGGGTTTTTTGAACCTGTCTTGTTTCTGTTTTTCCGTTCGAAGTATATGTTTCAGTAACGTAATAATGGGTTCCCCGGGCGCCGGTATAGCGCGTTGTGGTATCAGAATCATAAGTCCAGAAAGGAATATACATTCCCCTGAGTTTATCGGGCTGATTTACAAACTTTTTCAGCGCCGAAGGCGCAAACCACAATTTTCGCAACCATTTGAGAAAACACTCAAAAGCTTCTTTCTGAGTAATTTTAAAAGGCAACAGACTTTTTGGCTTGATAACAGTAGCTGTCGAAGACTCATTAACAACAATCGGCATACCGCAAAAAGCACAGGTATCGCTGGCTATATTTGGCTGAAAAGTAGTTGAAGCGCCACAACCCGAACATTTGACAGTAACAACCTGAACCGTATCAGCATTCATGGCGCCATCCTGAAGATACTGTTCAAAATCAAGCTCCTCGATGGGTGCTTCGGCAGGAAAAATTTCATTTTCAGCACCACAATACTGACATTTCAAATGATTGGTGCCCGGAGCAAAATTAAGAACCGCACCACAATTGGTGCATTTAGTTTCGAGCGTTTCGGCATGTTTGCCTTCAAATTCCGGAGAAAGATCACTCATATTGATTTTCTGATTTTAAATTAAGATCAAAACAAAGAACGTCCCGCCGAAGCAGGACGTTGAAAAATGTTGTGTTACATCTGTGGCGGCATGGGTGGCGGAGTCACCGGAAATATTCCGGCAAGCGCCTGTACCTGACCAGCGGGTTCCCAATTGGCCATACCATTGGTCCACACAAGAGTTTCTTTAGTCAGCGAACCTTGTTGAACCATTTGCTGTAGCGTTGGCATTGGAAAAGGTCCTGACTGCTGACCGTTGACAGCAACAAAATACTGAATCAGCGGTGGCGGCGGAGCTTGCTGCTGCTGTTGCTGTTGTTGATTTGGCTGATTGAGCGTTTGCGACATCTGATTGGCCATGGCAAAACCCATACCCATTCCCATTCCGGCACCAGCATCGCCTCCCGGATTTTTAGCTGCCTCTTCGATGGCATTGGCTGTCTGAAATTTGGTATATTGATTCAAATCACCAACAATGCCCATGCTCGAGCGCTTGTCGATCATGGCTTCAACTTCAGGCGGAAGCGAAATATTTTCGATTAAAAATTTAGTCAGATTCAGACCATACTCATCGAGCTCCGGTTTAATGTGCTCCTGAATTCCTTTCGACAATTCATTATAATTCGAGGCCAGATCGAGCACAGGAATTTTGGCTTCAGCCACGTAATCGGTAAAGCGGGTCATAATCACATCTTTGATTTGCCCTTCAATCTCATCCGTAGTAAAAGCTCCGTCTGTGCCGGCAATTTCCTTAATGAATTTGGCTGGATCACCCACCCTGAACTGATAATTGCCAAATGCACGCAGACGAACCATGCCGAATTCGGCATCACGCATCATAATGGGATTTTTGGTGCCCCATTTGCGGTCGGTAAAATTTTTGGTATTGATAAAATACACTTCAGCAAGGAAGGGGCTGTTGAAACCATATTTCCATCCTTTCAATGTAGAAAGAATAGGAACATTCTGTGTTTCAAGCGTGTACATACCTGGTCCAAACACATCGGCAATCTGGCCTTCGTTGATGAAGACAGCCATTTGCGATTCACGCACGGTGAGTTTCGCACCGTATTTAATCTGATTATTGTAGCGTTCGAAACGGTGAATGATAGTATCATTGGTAGGATCAAGCCATTGAATGATATCTATAAATTCGCCTTTGATTTTTCCGAGAAGTCCCATAATTCGTAGTTTTTTTTACAAATATATTTCTTTTTTACATCGATTGACAGGATTTTGCGATTTTTTTTTGCTGTACGATTTTACTTTCACGGTTACAGACGTTACAATCGTTACAGACGTTACAGACGTTACAAGGTGACAAGGGTAACAAAGGATACTACGATCATTTTCAAATTTTCAAATCGTATCATCAGCATATCAACACACTTGTCACGTTTCACGTGATTATCGCATTAACACATTAAATTGTATTTTTGCAGCACAATATATACAAATATGCTATTTCCATTCGATCCGGACAAAAATTTCAGTAAAAACAACGGCATTTTCGGATTACCCAAAGACGAAAACAATGCGGCTCTACTGATTATTCCTGTACCCTGGGATGTTACAACTTCATACCGTGAAGGCACTGCCTACGCACCCGAAGCGATTCTTGAGGCATCGTATCAGATTGATTTATTTGATACTCAATTGCCCGATGAATGGAAAAAAGGCATTTTCTATGCCCCCTTCGAAGACTGGATTATGGATCTGAATTCTTTTGAACGCCGCAAATCGAAAACCATAATCGACCATCTTGAAAACAGCGACGAACCTCTCCCCGATCGCCTGAAACGCGCTCAGGATGAGGTAAATGAGGCCTGTGTCCAGATGAATTCCTATGTATCGGCCAAAGTGAACAAGTGTCTGGCTTTTGGCAAAATCCCGGCATTGCTTGGTGGCGAGCACAGCATAAGTTTCAGTGCTATTGCCGAAGTAGCGAAAAAATTTCCGGGGCTGGGTGTTCTGCAGTTTGATGCCCATGCCGATCTGCGGCAGCATTATCTTGATTTTCAGTTTTCACATGCTTCAGTGATGCGGAATGTGTTGGAAAATGTTCCCGAAATGGGCAAATTGGTTCAGGTGGGTGTTCGCGATCTTTGTAATGATGAAGCTCATTTTGCAGCTTCTTCTGATAAAATTGAAACTTTTTACAATACCATAATGACAGAGCGCATGTTTGAAGGAGAAACCTGGAAAACCATCACCGATGAAATTGTGGCAGCGTTGCCACAGCAGGTTTATATTACTTTCGATATCGACGCTTTCAAACCATCTTTGTGTCCTCATACCGGAACGCCTGTACCTGAAGGACTTACGTTTGAACAGGCCGTTTATGTCGTAAAGAAACTGGTGAAAAGCGGCCGGCATATTGTGGGATTCGATTTGGTTGAAGTAGCTCCTGATCATGAAAATCAATGGGATGAAACGGTGGGCTGTCGCCTGCTCTATCAGCTTTGTATTCATGCACTTGCTTCGCAGAAGTAGACGTTACAATCGTTACGCGTTACAGACGTTACAAGTAGCTAACAGCAATCAGCTGTCAGCAATATGTGCCGACCGAAGCGTCGTTGCTCTGAGCAGAAGCTGAATTGATTTCTTTTCAAATTTTCAAATCATCAAATTTTCAAATCAACAGCAAATCAATACATTAGCACAACTCCAACTCAATCTTATTCTCACAGCTGAAAGCTGCTCAACCTTAACCTCAACCTTAACCTCAACCTTAACCTCAACCTTAACCTCAACCTTAACCTCAACCTTAACCTCAACCTTAACCTCAACCTTAACCTCAACCTTAACCTTAACCTCAGAATTTCCCGCCGCATATGAAAGCATTCGAACCCAATCTTAAAGACCTTGACATCGACAACCTGACAGAGTTTCTGACTGATTTTATTACAGAAAAGCGACTGGAAAGGATTAAGGAAGTTGCCTCGAAACGCACCCAGCATTTTGCGGTTGCACTCGAAAATCTTTTTCAGGGACACAACGCCAGTGCCGTGCTCCGGACCTGTGATTGTTTTGGCATTCAGAATGTCTTTGCCATTGAAAATGTGAACAAATTTCAACCTAATGAAGAGATTGCGTTGGGTGCCGAAAAATGGTTGACTATCAATCATTTCAATGAAGAAAATTCAATTGAAAAATGCTATACCGAACTGCGCCGGCAGGGTTACAGAATTGCCGCCACAACACCTCACGGAAATCCGGTTCCTGTGGATGAAATGGATGTGAGCAAACCGCTGGCTCTGGTTTTTGGGACCGAAAAGGAAGGTTTGTCGGAAAAAGCAATAGAACTGGCCGATTTTACCGTGGCGCTGCCCATGTATGGATTTACCGAAAGCTTTAATATTTCCGTTTCTGCGGCTTTGTTTTTACAAAAAGTCATCGATAAGTCCATTGCGCAGAAAGTCGATCGTTTTATTGGCATAAAAGAACAGCAAGAGCTTATAGCTCAATGGATTCTGAAAACCGTCAGCGATCCGGAAGGACTTATGAAAAAGTACCTGGAAATTCATAAAGCATAGGGCATGCGGCTTGTGGCTCAAAGCGCAATGCACAACGCACAATGCGCAAAGCCTTACGCCTATCGCCTGTCGACTGATGCCTAGCGCACAAAGCTTTGCGAGTGAAAAGTTCTTAAAGTTCTTAAAGTTAAAAGGTTACGTGTTGAATAAAATAAATTTTCCATTAACCAAAAACCATTTCCCGTTAACCGATAACCATTAACCGTTAACCATTAACCGATAACCATTAACCGTTAGCCATTAACCGTTAACCAATAACCAGCTCACCGCTCACTGGTCACAGCTTAAAAAGCGACCTGCTGAAAGCTGACAACTGAAAGCTGAATTTCTGAATATTTATTTGGTATTCTAAGGAATAATTTCTACTTTTGCAGCCCATTTACAAAAACACCCTATTGTCTGAGAACCAGACAAGGAAAGGAGAAAAATTAATGAGTGACGAACTTAACAAAACAGAAAACACTAACCTAGAGGAGCAGGCACCAGCTCTGGAAACCACGGCTGCAACCACCGCAAAAGTTGAGGAATTCAATTGGGATGCGATCGGAAAGAAAGACCAGATTTATTCAGCTGCAGAGCGTGAAAAACTGGAAGGTCTCTACGTAAAAACCCTGAGCCAAATTACAGAAAAAGAAGTGATTGATGGTACCGTCATTGCCAAAACCGATCGCGAAATCTTTGTTAATATCGGCTTCAAATCCGACGGTGTTATCGCCGCCAATGAACTTCGTTACAACCCCGATCTGAAAATCGGTGATGTTATTGAAGTTTATGTTGAAAGTCAGGAAGATGGCACTGGCCAGCTTATTCTGTCGCACAAAAAAGCCCGCCTGCTCAAGGCATGGGATCGCATCAATGTGCTGTACGAAACCGGTGAAGTCATCAAAGGTGAGGTTAAATGCCGTACCAAAGGTGGTCTCATTGTCGATGTATTTGGCATCGAGGCTTTTCTCCCGGGTTCACAGATCGATGTGAAACCAATCCGCGATTACGACGTTTTTGTCGGTAAAATCATGGATTTCAAAATTGTGAAAGTCAATAATGAATTCAAAAACGTTGTTGTTTCTCACAAAGCGCTTATCGAAGACGAACTCGAAGCTCAGAAGGCCGAAATTATTGCCAAGCTCGAAAAAGGTCAGGTGCTCGAAGGTACTGTTAAAAACATCACTTCCTATGGTGTATTCATCGACCTGGGTGGTGTTGACGGTCTTATTCACATTACCGACCTCAGCTGGGGTCGCATCAATCGTCCTGAAGAAATCGTTGAGCTTGACCAGAAACTTAATGTGGTTATTCTCGATTTCGACGAAAGCAAAAAACGCATCGCTCTTGGTCTGAAACAGCTGACTGCTCATCCGTGGGATTCACTCGACACCGAACTCAAAGTTGGTGACAAAGTGAAAGGCCGCGTGGTTGTTCTGGCCGACTATGGCGCATTTGTAGAAATTGCTACCGGTGTTGAAGGTCTCATCCACGTTTCCGAAATGTCATGGTCGCAGCATCTGCGTTCAGCTCAGGATTTCCTGAAAGTCGGTGACGAAGTTGAAGCCATTATCCTCAGCCTCGACCGCGATGAACGCAAAATGTCACTCGGTATCAAACAACTTATCCCCGATCCATGGGTGAATATCAAAGATCGTTACCCGATCAATTCACGTCACAAAGCTACGGTTCGTAATTTCACCAATTTCGGTGTTTTTGTTGAACTCGAAGAAGGTGTTGACGGACTTATTCACATCAGCGACCTTTCATGGTCAAAGAAAATCAAGCATCCGGCCGAATTCACCAAAATCGGTGATGAAATCGAAGTTGTGGTACTTGATGTTGACGTCGAAAACCGCCGCCTGAGTCTCGGTCACAAACAACTGGAAGAAAATCCATGGGATGTGTTTGAAACCATTTTCTCTGTTGATTCTATTCATAAAGGAACCATCATTGAGAAAAATGATAAAGGTGCTGTAGTTTCTCTGCCTTATGGTGTTGAAGGATATGCTCCTAACCGCCACTTGCAGAAAGAAGACGGAAGCAAAGCTGAAATGGACGAAGCTCTTGATTTCAAAGTGATTGAATTTTCGAAAGAATCACGCAAAATCGTTGTTTCGCATAGCAAAATCTTCCAGGAAGTAAAAGAAGACAAGAAACGCGAACCTTCTGAAAAGAGACAGGACGATTCTTTCTCAAAAGCAAAATCTAATGCTGAGAAAGAAACTCTGGGCGATCTCGATATCTTTGCTAACCTGAAAGAAAAGAAAGCCAAAGGCAAAAAAGCCGACGGATCTGACGAAGAATAGTTTTTTCATTCTAGTCAATATAAGAGCCCGCAGTAATGCGGGCTTTTTTTTGGTTTGCCACAAAGGCACCGAGACACGAACACTGAATCATGAATATCGAACCTGTCTGCAACAGGCAGGCAAGGAAATATGAAGTAAGAAATCAGTATAATGTATATACTCCTTCATCATTCTCACTTCCCTGTTCGGTGTTCATTATTCAAAAGGGTATCAACAAATCAAGTCTGAAAAAAATAGTTGCATAAATTGTTATAATGTAAAATCATTGCTATATTTGCAAAAAACAAAAATACTATGAAAAGAATTTTTACCCTGTTTGCAGGTTTATTTCTTGCAGCTGCATTAAATGCTCAGCCCTGCGTTCCCGATGCACAGTACACTACCCCTGGAATTTTTCCGGACACCCTGATCAATCTGCCACCGGTAACTATTGGTGTTGCATATACCGGCGTAATTACTGCAGTTGTCCCTGCTGATACTTCATATATGGGCTTTTCTGCAACCATCGACTCTATAAATGTAATTGAAATAGTTGGTCTTCCAAGCGGTTTCACCTGGTCGGGTGCTCCAACCGGTGTTGGCGCTCCAGTATCAATTCCAGGCGGTTCGAATGGCTGCATTGCTATTATTGGAACTGCCACAGCCGGACAAACAGGTGTTTATCCACTGAAAATAAGGGTTATAGCTTATGGTGAAGCCATGTCAATGCCTATGTCATTACCAAATACAGTAAACGGCTATAAACTTGTTATAGGAAACGTTGGTTTTGGAGAAAATCCATATTATTCTTTCGGTGTAACCGATATGTATCCCAATCCTGCTGCCGATGTTGCCAATATTGTTGTAACAAATAACGAAACTTCAATAGTCGCCGTTACCATCAGCGACATGGTTGGACGTACCGTTTCAGCAAGCAATCACAGAGTGAATGCCGGGGAAAACACTATTGCACTGAATGTGGCCGCCCTGCCTGAAGGAGTGTATTTCTACACCGTTGCCAAAGGCACTCAGACAGTAACCCGCAAACTTATTATCAGCAGATAAATGACATTTAATCTCACCGTCATAGGATCCGGATCCGGAGCTCCTTTGCCGGGTAGATTCACAAGCGCTCAGGTACTCAATGTGCATGAGCGCTTTGTTTTAATCGACTGTGGCGAGGGAACGCAAATCAACTTGCGGCGCTTTGGCATTAATTTCAACCGCATAGGACTCATTTTGATTTCGCACCTGCATGGCGACCATTATCTGGGTCTGCCAGGATTACTCAACACCTTTCATTTGCTCGGCCGCCAGAAGGAACTTCATATTGCCGGCCACCGCAAACTAAAGGAAGTCCTTGATTTCAATACGGCGCTGTCGGGATTTGAGCCATCGTATCCGATTTATTTTCATGATATCGATGCTTTGGAACCAGGCAAAGAATTAGATTTCGAAGAATACAAAGTAAGTACCTTCCCGCTCACACACCGCATTCCGGCATCGGGATTCAGTGTAACAGAGCGTCCGCGGACAGCTAAAGTCAGAAAAGAATTTATTGAAAAATACCAGCCCGGATACGAGCAGGTTCGTGCCGTATTGCGCGGCGAGCCATTTTTTGATGTTAATGGCAATGAAGTTCCCATCGATGAAATGCTTATGAAACCGGCTCCACCCCGCTCTTTTGCCTATGTATCTGATACTGTTTTCGACAAAAGTATTATTCCGTTTATTCAGGGGGCCGATTTACTGTATCACGAAACGACTTATGATAAATCGTTGCAGAATTCCGCAGCCGAAAAAATGCATTCCACTTCGGTTGATGCCGCCACTATTGCGCTTGAAGCCAATGTGAAGAAACTTTTGATCGGACATTTTTCATCACGCTACCGCACCCCGGATCTGTTGCTGGATGAGGCCCGGAGAATATTTCCTGAAACGGTTGCTGCAACTGATGGACTGATCATTTCTTTGCAGGAATAAATCAGTTTCCGGTAACAAAATATTTACTATTTTGTTTATCTTTGTATGTTTTCAAAAAGATTAAGCGTGTTTCATCATTAACTGAGTGTCAAATTTACCTAATTCATCATGAAAAAAATATTTATTAGCCTTGCAACGTCTTTTTTGATGATAACCGCCGGACAGGCGCAGATTGTAACCAATCTGAGTTCGGATTTTAATGCGCTTGTCGATAGTTTTGTCATGACCGGTGTATCGGTTTCAAACGTTCAATACACCGGCGATTCTTCATCCATCGGCTCCTTTTCGGATGACAATACATCCAATCTGGACATTGACCACGGCATTATTCTGACAACAGGCACACTAACTGGTTCTCCGGCAATCGGCTCACCTGTAAGTAATTTTGCCTCTACCATTAACTCACAGCCTGGCGACAGCTTGCTCGATCTGCTGATTCCCGGCTATTTAACCTACGATGCCAGTGTGCTTGAATTTGACCTGGTACCGGTTGGATCAGTACTTCAGTTCGAGTTTGTTTTTGCATCTGAAGAGTATCCCGAATGGGTCGGTTCTTCGTTCAACGATGTCTTTGGTTTCTTTATCTCTGGTCCTGATACTGCCGGAAATTATTACAACAACATGAATGTAGCTTTGATACCCGGAACAATTACTCCGGTTTCGATCAATAATGTAAACAGTGCCTTAAATGCCGGATATTTTATTGATAATGAATTGCTTGGAGATTCGAATTTCGTTTTTGACGGATACACGACAACCATTACCGTTACGGTACAGGTCGTTCCGATGTCAAGCTACCATCTTAAAATGGCTATAGCCGATGCCGGCGATGGCTTCTACGATTCAGGAATTTTACTCGAATGTCCGAGTTTGCGCAGTTATATGCCAACCGACATCGAAACGGCCAATGAAAATACCAACGTCTACCCCAACCCGATGCGGCCGAATTCGGTTCTAACCCTGAATGTGCTGCAAGCCGGACCGGTACGTATTTGCATTTTCGATGCAACGGGTTCTGTAATCAGTACTTTTAATGAAAATGTCGATACCGGAACTATGCAAGTACCTGTTGGACATCTTTTAAACAAGCTTCCGTCGGGGGTTTATTATGCCAGCATTCTGATGGCTGATCAGCAATCGGTTATTAAACTGGTGCGTTAGTCTTTACATGGTTCAGGTGCTGAAATAAATAATCAGCTAAAAAAAATCAGTGTTTGTGGATGAATTTTCACAACCAGGCATGAATAATAAATTTCAATAAATATGCGGCGCAAAAAAAAGAAACACTAATTTTACATCATCTATCTTTTTGTAGTCAAAAGGATTGATTTTTCGGCCAAAAATAAGGGGGTTACAAATGAAAACATTTTTCGTATCGGCTTTTTATGCTGGTTTGATGTTGCTTGGCTGCCAGCTGTCGGCACAGGTTAAAGTGCATGTGAACGATTGTTCATGGATTTCAGTGTCGGTGGTAGATGGCCCCGACGGACTACCAATTGAAAATTATGAGATTGGACCTGGCCCCGACGGTTATTATCTGTTTTATTCTGATGAAACAGAATCTGTACTCATCATGGAAGGCGAGCTTGAAAACGGCCAGCGGCGAGGTGAATGGAAATTTTACAACAACAATGGTACTTTGTATTGTCGCTGCCATTATGTTAATGGCTTGCTGAATGGATTGTACGAACTTTTCAATCACGACGGACTTGTATCTGAAAGCATTGAAATGCTGAACGATTTGCCTGTTGAAAACCATTCAAAAACAAAACTATGAAAAAACTGTTACTTCTTTTCATTTTATTGGCATTTTCTGGTTTTGCTTTCAGCCAGAATCTGGTAATCAACCCTGGTTTTGAAACAGTCAATACGGGAGCTCTTCAGTGCGATATGTATTCTGATGCTGAATTTGATGCAGCAATAACTACCTGGACATCACCTACTTCGGGGTCTTCGGATTTGTATCATACGTCATTGGCTACTTCATGCAGGAGCTGTCCGAATTGTACTGGAACCGCCTGTATTGGCAACCAGACACCCCATGGCGGAAGTGCTATGGTTGGTATTATTACTCATCTTTCCAGTTCCAGCTTTTGCAGTCCCAATTATCGAGAATATATACAGGGTACTTTGTCGTCGGCTTTGGTTGTTGGTCAGGAATATTGTGTCGAATTCTGGGTTTCCAGTGCCGATGATGCTCCGTATGCTACCAACAATATTGGTATTAAATTCTATACCACAGCAATGAATAATACCTCTCTGTGTCCTATTGGGGTTGCTCCGGATTATAATTATCCAACACCAATCACAAACACTTCCGGATGGACTCTGATTTCTTATTCTTTTACTGCAACAGCGGCTTATCGGTATTTTATTATAGGTAACTTTTACAATAATGCGGGTACAACGATTGTTGCCAATGGTGGTTCTGAATCAACCTATGCTTATTATTTCATCGATGATGTCAGTGTTGAGTTGTGTTCAAGCAATCCGGTTGTTACTGTCAACAGTCCGACTATTTGTTCGGGTCAGAGTGCTACATTGACAGCTGCTGGGGCCAATACCTATAGCTGGAGCACCGGTGCTACCGGAGCTTCAATAACGGTAAGTCCGACCACAACCACCAGTTATACGGTAACGGGTACTTCAGCTGGTGGAACGGGTTCGGCGGTGGCTACGGTTACTGTTAATCCGACACCTACGGTTAATGTGTCTGCGTCGCCTACGTCGGTCTGTCCGGGAGTGGCTTCCACGCTTACAGCATCGGGTGCCGCCTCTTATAGCTGGAGTACTGTTGCAAGTGGAAGCAGTATTTCTGTTACCCCCTCAACAACAACAACTTATACTGTAACGGGCAGCAGTTCGGCCGGATGTACAAATTCTTCAACGGTAACTGTTGTTACCAATACCGCTCCTACTGTTACTGTAGCGGGTGCCAGCATCTGTCAGGGTGCATCGGCGACTCTTACGGCATCGGGTGCGGCTGTTTATACATGGAATACAGGTGCCACTACGGCTTCGATAACAGTTTCTCCCGCATCAACAACCATTTACACGGTTACCGGTACCAATGCTGTTGGTTGTACCGGATCTGCTACGGCCACGCTTACTGTAAACCCTATTCCCAATGTATCAGTTAGTGCTTCGCCTGCATCGGTCTGCCCGGGCAATGCATCTGCGCTGACAGCTTCGGGTGCGGCAACCTATTCGTGGAGTACGGGCGCAACAGGTGGATCTATCAGCGTTTCGCCTGCTTCAACAACTACTTACAGTGTTACTGGAACGTCGTCGGCCAACTGTTCGGCAACGGGCAGCGTAACTGTTACCACACTTCCGGGGCCAGTAGTATCTGCTACCGGAGCTGTGATCTGTGCAGGCAATGCGGCAGCTATTTCAGCATCGGGAGCAAGCAATTATACCTGGAGTGATGGCAGCACAGGGGCTTCTGTTTCTGTAAGTCCTTCAACAACAACTGTTTATACAGTTTCAGGTACCGATGGAAGCGGATGTACGGGTGTGGCAACAGCAACAGTAACGGTCAATCCATTGCCTGTAATCACAATCAACAGTCCTGCAATTTGTTCAGGAGCTACTGCCGATCTGACGGCTACCGGTGCCGCTACTTATTTGTGGAATACCGGCAGTACAGCAAATCCTTTACAGGTAACACCTTCCTCAACAACCAGTTATACGGTAACAGGCAGCGATTTGAACAATTGCAGCAATACGGCTTCGGCCACCGTTATCGTCAATGCATCTCCTGCGCTGACTCTTTCATCGACAGATGATTATTGCAATTTGTCGGATGGAACTGCAACAGTGGTAGCTGCAGGCGGTCTGGCTCCATATTCTTATGCCTGGAACACATCTCCAGCACAAACAAGCGATGTAGCCACAGGACTTGCAGCCGGTCAATACGAAGTTACAGTATCGGATGCCAATGGCTGTCAGAAATCGGGGATTGTAACCGTCTTTGCTCTGGCGGGTTTTACACTGAATTCGGATTCTGAAGTCGAGCATTGTATGCATGGTGATGGTTCTGCCACCATAACTGCACTCAATGCGGTGAATCCCCTCACCTATTCATGGTCACACAATGCGTCTTTAAACTCAGCGACAGCAAATAATCTTGCAGCCGGCACTTATTCCGTTACAGCCAGCGACGGAGGATGCTCACAGGTAATTAGCGTTACGGTTGGCTCATACAGCGGCCCGGTAGCGGGATATTATGTTTCATCGACCGTAGTGGGTATGGAAGACGGACCTGTAATTTTCAGCGATATGTCGA
>Ga0116152_10003132_pt1 | contig 13327 bp, 9 predicted proteins | sample AD_UKC119_MetaG_FD_89894 | JGI IMG/M metagenome (GOLD analysis project Ga0116152, IMG submission 89894) | Active sludge microbial communities of municipal wastewater-treating anaerobic digesters from Hong Kong - AD_UKC119_MetaG | ecosystem: Engineered > Bioreactor > Anaerobic > Digestate...
CGCCGTTTCCGTTTTGCCACAGCCTTTTGTGCCTTCTATTAAAACAGCGCCTGCACTTTGCAGCCGATTTGCCAAGACTTTATCCGCAAATCTTTTTTGGTATTCCACACGTATCGCCTGCCCTTCCATCATTAGGATAGCATACGATCCGCTAATTTGCAACAATATAACCCGCTAATTTATAACTGTTTTATCCGCTATTATATGACTGTTATGTCCGCTATATTATATAATCCGTCCTATTAACCGTATCCGGCATGCAACGGCATAACAGGTAAAAAGCAGCTATCCGAAAAGCAAAACGCCCCTGCTTGCAGCGCAAAGGCGTTATTGAAAAAGTAAAATTATCCGGTTGCCTTGGCAGCCGTACCGTCATGTGCCCGCTCGTTTTACTGTCGCACGGTTCCCTTCCGATCACCATGCTCTGGTCGCTCACAGCTATGCCGTTGTATTCACTGGACGTACGCTTTCCTCCGGTGCCCATTTCTCATTCAAATGAAGTTCGTCTTCGCCCTGGGCATCTCGGGCGCGGGATAATTTATGCCGTTTTCGCGGCCCAGCGCGATGCAGCGGAGCATCCATGCCATGTTATGGGCGAGGTTGCGCATCACCTGCAGGCCCTCTTCGTCGTGCTCGGCATCGGCGGCGTTTGCGCCGTGCAGCATGGGCCAGTAAGTGGACGAAACGATCGGCATGCCCTTGATGAGCGGGTACTTGAGCAGCGCATCAAGCGTAACCGTGGTGCCGGCGCGGCGCGCGGCGGCAACGCAGGCCGCGGGCTTGCCCGCAAACACCAGCCCGCCGGCGTAGAACATCCGGTCCAGAAACGACAGCAGCGTGCCGTTGGGCGAGGCAAAATACACGGGCGAGGCGATCACCAGCCCGTCGGCCATCGCCATTTTGTCGATCGCGTCGTTAACCGCGTCGTCAAACGCCGCGCAGTGCGAGCTGGCCGCGCACCGGCCGCAGCCGATGCAGCCGTGGATAGTCTGCTGGCCGACGGTCAGGATTTCCGTTTCGATCTGCTCCTGCCCCAGCGCTTGGGCAATTTCGTCCAGCGCGCGCCGCGTGGTGCCGTGGGGATGGGGGCTGCCGTTGATCATCAATACCTTCATTGCTGTTCTCCGTTTTCTGTCAGCCGTTCAGGCCGTTGGGCGCCGGGGTTTCCTCCGGGGTCGCCTCGGGCGAAATATCCAGCTGGTCCGTGGGCATTGGCATGGTTGTGGTCTGCGGTACGTCCGTTATGGTGGCAGGCACGATGTTGGGCGCCATGGTCGGTGGCTGTGTCATATCCGGCGCGGCCGGAACTTCCGTCTGCTCCACGGTTTCGGCCGTGGGCATATCGACAAAGCTGTTGGTCTGGTTGACTTGCGTGCAGCCGCTCAGCAGCAGGGCAAAAACCAGCAGCAGCGCCAGCATTATTCGTTTCATGCCGTATTCCCCTCCCCCGTTTTCGTTTCTTCATTATAGCACATTCCGCGGCCGTGTTGCATTCAAAGCACATTCCGAGTACAATATACTAGGCTATTGCCGCCGACCGGTGCGCATACGCCGCGCGGATTTTCCGCCTAAACCGTACCCATGGAAAGGACGATCTATCACGATGCATGTTTTTCATCCGGCGCAGACCAACAATGGCTTCCCGCCGGAAAATGTTTTTTTGCTTGCCGACGACACCAGCACGGTGATCGGGCAGGGGCATCTGGTGCGCACGCATCATCCATACCTGTTTCCCGAGCGGCCGATTAATATATTTTTATCCATCTCCACACGCGGCCCCGGGCGCGAAATGCTGCTGGGCGCGCTGCTGGCCCGCGCCATCCAGCTGCACCAGCAGACCCCGTACCTGAAGGCGCGCGTGTTTGCGCAGGTAGGCATGGACGACGCGCCGATGCTGTCGCTGTACATGGATTCCGGCTTTGAAGCCAACGACGCGCTGGACATCATCAAGATCGCCATGCCGCCGGCCAAGCCCTCGGCCCCGCTGGGGTATGACATGGGCTATATCCCGCTGCAAACCTCGATGGAGCAGGCTTCGTTTTTGATGCGCATGAACATGTACCGCCTGGACCTGCTTACCCAGCCGATTCTTAGGCAATACATGGCCATGCCGCACTTTATCGCGATGTATATCGCGCGCGGGCGCGAGATCGTGGGCGAGATTGCCATGACGGGGCAGGGCGACACGGCGCAGATCGTTGGGCTGTATGTATCACAGAACTACCGCAAGCTGGGGCTGGCCAAAACCCTGATCGCGGCGGCGATGACCGCGCTGAAAGAGCAGGGCGTAAACACCTTCCTGGCCGATGCCATCCGCCGCAACGTGGCGCAGTCCGCGCTGGCGCAGAGCTGCCAGGCAACATTCGTGCGCACGGCGTGCCTGTACCCCGGCATCGATTACGACTGACCGCAGCGCCCACCCGGGCGCCATCCCCCAAGTAAAAAATAACCTGCTGAGCAGGCATGGAGGACACAGGCGTGGCAATCACCAAACAGGAACTGGATGCAATCCGCAACAAAAAAGGTTTTATCTGTGACATGGACGGTGTGATCTATCACGGCAACCTGTTGCTGCCCGGCGTACCCGAGTTCGTGGACTGGCTGAAAAAAGAAAACAAGTCGTTTTTGTTCCTTACCAACTCTTCCGAGCGTGCCCCGCGCGAACTGCAGCAAAAACTGGCGCGGCTGGGGCTGGATGTGCCGGAGGATCATTTTTACACCAGCGCCCTTTCCACCGCCGCGTTTTTAAAGCACCAGTGCCCCGGCGGCAGCGTGTACGTGATCGGCGAACCGGGGCTGGTGGGCGCGCTGTACGAGGCGGGTTTCACCATGAACGAGATCAATCCCGATTACGTAGTGCTGGGCGAAACCCGCTCCTACACCTACGACCGTATTGAGCACGCCGTCAAGCTGGTGCGTGCCGGCGCCAAGCTGATCGGCACCAATCCCGACCTGACCGGCCCCGTAGAGGGCGGGCAGATCGCGCCCGCGTGCAAGGCGCTGATGGCGCCCATCGAGCTGTCCACAGGCCGCAACGCCTATTATCTGGGCAAGCCCAATCCGCTGATGATGCGCCACGGCCTGCGCCGGCTGGGCGTGAATGCCGACGAAGCCGTGATTATCGGCGACCGCATGGATACCGACGTCGTCGCGGGCACGGAATCCGGCATCGACACGGTGCTGGTGCTAAGCGGCGTAACCAACGAGCACGAGATGCGAAAGTTTGCCTATCGGCCCAAATATATACTCGACGGCGTATGCGATCTGGTGCAGGCGGAGTAAGCGTCCTGCCCGATTGCAAAAACACGGCATTCCATGTACAATATGATTACTAATTTGGTCTCATTCTACTCAAGGAGGCTTCTATGAATTCATATGTCTTTTTTACCGATTCCGATTCCGATCTTCCGTATCAGTTTGTCGATGCAAACGATGTGCACATGATCTACATGCCCTATGTGATCGACGGTGTGGAATACCCCGACGACCTGGGCCGCGGCGGCAAGCAAAAGGAATATTTTGAGCGCATGCGCGGCGGCGTGGCGCCCAAAACCTCGCTGCTGCCGATCTCGGCGTATCTGGAATATTTTGAGCCGCAGCTGAAAGCCGGCAAGGATATTCTCTTCATCGCGTTTTCCTCCAAGATGTCGGCCACGCTGGTCAACGCCAACAAGGCAAAGGAAGAATTGCTGCAAAAATATCCCGACCGTAAAATCGTCATCGTGGACACGCTGACCATCTCCCGCCCGATGTCGCTGCTGGTGGAAAAGGCCTATGCCCTGTACGCCGAAGGCAAGTCCATGGAAGAGGTCGCCCAGTGGGTGGAGGACAACCGCCTGCGCGCGCACGCCTGGTTTACCGTGGATGATTTGATCTACCTCAAGCGCGGCGGGCGCATCAGCGCCATGGCGGCCACCATGGGCACAATGCTGGACCTGAAACCTGTGCTGACCATGTGCACCGACGGCTCTATGACGGCGGAAAACAAGATCCGCGGCCGCAAGTCCGCGCTGCGCTATCTGGCGGATAAAACCGCCGAAAACATCGAGGATCCCGCCAATCAGGGGCTGATTATCATGCACGCCGACGCCGAAGAGGATGCCAAGCGCCTGGCGGCCCTGATCCGTGAGCGCGTGCCGGACATCGGCACGATCAACATCGTTTTCGTCGGCCCCGTTATCGGCGCGCACTGCGGCCCCGGCACCGTAGCCAGCGTGTTTTTAGGCAAACCCCGCACACTGGCGGCCGGGAAATAGGCAACCGTTTTTTACGAATGAGGAATTAGGAATGAGGAATGGGCATCGAAGATGAGAGTGTGCCCAGTGGGCACTTCAGCGAAGCTGAAAACGAACCGGAGATGGGAGGTTTAAGGAGTATCACGACCGGTAGGGAGTGAGACGATTATAAAACCGAGTGGGCGGATTGCTCCGCAATCCTTTGAACTAATAGAGCAGCAAAAAAGCACCAACAAACCTGGTGCTTTTTTTGCGGCAAGGCTGTTATTGCGGAATCAGTCGGTTGCCTTGGCAACCGCACCGCCATTCCTCATTCCTCATTCCTCATTCCCCATTATCTCTCATTCCCCATTCCCCATAATTCCTTGTCATACCTCCCTGCCCTCACAGCGTCCGCTAGTCCTCCACCGCCGTATCGATCCCCAGCTGTCCGGCCAGGTCTTCGGCGCGGGCCTCGGCGTCGCGGTAACCGGAAAGGGCGGAAAAGATGTCGTACGCACCCTGCAGGTCGCCCGCGTCCATCAGGGTCTCGGCCTGGGAATAGGATTCATCCTGAAAATAATTCTTGCATACGCGGGCCTGCTCGTCCGCATCGTAATTCGTGCCCAGCAGCATAAACAGCGTAAACGCCTGCTCGTAACTTTTTTCATCCATCAGTGTCATGGCGTGATCGTAAATTTCAAAATTCAGGGCGTCCAGCCGCGAGGCGGCGTCGGAATAATCGCCGGCGTCATTGTAATTGATGATCGCGGTTTCGTAATCCTCGTCCTCCACCGCGGCGCGCGCGCGGCAGTACGCGGCACGCTGGGACGCATCCTCAAAATCGCCCAGCGCGTCATACCACGAGGCCGCCTCCGCAAACTGCTCCTCCTGCTCCAGCGCATAGGCGTGGCACACGCGGTAGCGCTCCTCGCCGTACATAAAATCCTGCGTCTGCTCAAAATACGGCTCCGCCGCGACATAGTTGCCCTGCTCGTAATAGGTCAGCCCCTGCGCATAGGCGGCATAGGTTTCCGCCTGCAGGTAATCCCCGAGCTTGCCAAACGCCTCGGCCGCATCGGCGTAGTTGCCGTCGCCGAACAGGTCCAGCGCCTCTTCATAGTTGGCGTATTCATTGCCGCAGCCACAAAGCATTGCCGGCAGCAGGCAGGCCAGCAGCACGGCCAGTATTCGCTTCCCGATTTTATACGCGCGCATGAAACTCCTCCTTCAGGATGGCGTACAGCTCCACATCCCGAAACCGGCCCTTGTTGTAGATCCGCTTGCGCAGCGTGCCCTCGTGGCGCATGCCCGCGTGGCGCATCACCGCGCCGCTGGCGGGATTTTCCACCTCATGCTGGGCTTCGATGCGGTTGAACTCCATCGTATCAAAGCAAAACCCGAGCATGCCCTTGAGCGCTTCGGACATAATGCCGCGGTTCCAGTATGCGCGGCTGAGGCTGTAGCCGACCTCGGCGGAACGGTGCAGACGGTTGACGTTCATCAGCCCGATCGTGCCGATCACGCGGTTTTCCTCCTTGAGCTCGATCACGTAGGTAAACGGCGGCGCATAGTGGTAATCGCGGATCATATGCCGCAGCACCGAGCGCGTTTCACGGATGGAACGGTGCGCGTCCCACAGCACAAAGCGGGCCACCTCGGGGTCCTTGGAATAGTCGTACAGATCCTGTGCGTCCTTCATTTGCGCGGGCCGCAGCACCAGCCGCGGGGTAAGGATCGCCTTGTGTTCAAACAGCGGATCAAATTGCATCGGACAGTTGCTCCTTTGAAAAGGATGTTGGTGGTCTGCAATGCGGTACATTGCGGCGGGGTTAATGAGGAATTGTGGAGAGATTGCTTCGCAATCTTTCATATTTCACATAGCGGCTTATCTGCGCCATGGTTCTTGGTGTTTACCCAACATCGGAATACAGAATGAAATCATCCGGTTGCCTTGGCAACCGCACCGCCATTCCTAATTCTTCATTCCTAATTCCTCATTTACCAAAGGTCTACAATCGAAGTTTGCAACACTGTGGGAATCCTCCCGCTCCTTGATTCGTCCTATAGACAGAGCTTGCGGGCGGCCATCAGCAGGCCGATCGCCGTTTTGGCGTCGCCCAGCTCGCCGTGCATAACGCGGTCCACAGCCTGGGTAAGCGGCATGCGCTCGATGCGCAGAAACTCGTCGTCATCGGGATGGGTTTCGTGCTGGCTGAGGCCGGTTGCCAGATAAATGGCGACAACCTCGGTATCGTAGCCGGGGGTGGGATACATGGGGGTCAGCAGCTCCATATGCTCGGCACTGAGGCCCGTTTCTTCCTGCAGCTCGCGGTGCGCGCACACCAGCGGATCCTCGGCCGCGGTGTCCAGCTTGCCGGCGGGGATTTCCAGCATTTCCGTTTCCAGGGCCGTGCGGTACTGCCTTACCAGCGTCACCATGCCCTGGGCGTCCACCGGCACGATGGCCGCCGCGCCCTTGTGGTATACAATCTCGCGCTGCGCTTCCCTGCCGTTTGGCAGGCGTACCATCCGCTCGCACACCGTGATCAGCCGGCCCTCAAACCGCGGCGTCTCCCGTAAAAACTGCTCCCTGATGTCCTCGTACTCCGCCATGTGTGCACTCCCTTTCAGCATACCCAACTATTCTACACCGATCCGAAATAACCCTTTGCCAACCTGTTACAATCCCGCCCGCACGGCGCGCGTCAACCTGTTAATATTATTGACAAACTATTACAAAAGCATTACAATCTATAGTATGGCCCAGAATCTAATGCTGACCTTTTCAAAAGGAGGAACTCCTATATGATGATACGGAAATCTCCGCTTCTGCACAAAGCGTTTTGGCTTTTGGTCGCAATTTTCCTCATGGCGGTGCAGCCGGCGTTTGCCACGGAGCTTACCGACGATGAGCTGCAGGCCATGCCGGCCGTCAGCATTACCTACTATACGCAGGAGGGCGGCGATCCCCTGACGGCGGAAGCCACGCCCGGGCTGTGCCCGCTGGGCAAGGCCTATTGGGCTACGCTGCCCCAGGAAGCGTTTTCCTATCCTGTCACGCTGACGATCATCGCCAGTGAAACCACGATGTATACCTTTGAGCCCCAAACCGGCGCCATACTGGAAAAGGATATCAACACAACGAATTATGACGGAATTTACACGCTGATCACCGCCTATGAGAACGATCAGATGGTGGACAGCTACTACCTGTACCTGTCCGCGGAGGAGATGCCGCCGGCCGTAGCGCCCGTGCAGGTGCCCGTGTACTATGTCGATTCCGAGGACAACGGCAACATTTTATACTCCGAGCTGGTCACCGCGTATTACGACCAGGAGAACATTGTCACCGTCAATACCGATCTGGTGCCGGCCAACTACGCGCTCATCAGCAACGCAAGCGCCGCCGTGACCGTGAACGATCAGGGGCAGGCCAGCCCTGAATGGATTACCTTCTACTTTGAGGCGCAGATCATGCAGGGTACGGTGCATGTGTACTATAAAGACGCCGCCGGCAACGAGGTTGCCTCGGCGCAGACAAAGACGCTGGATCCCGGCACCTATACCGTCAGCCCCGAGCCGTCCGATCTGGAGGCGGGGTACACGCTGTCCGCCGATAATCCCGCAAGTGTGGAAGTAACAGTGGACACGCTGGGCAACGCATCGCCCGAGGCTATTACCTTTGTGTATGAGCCCGCGATCACCACCGGCTATGTCACCGTTAACTACACCGACGAAAACGGCGCGGAGCTGATATCTTCGGAAACGCTGGAGTACGCCACGGGCACGCACATCGTTACGCCCAACACCACGCGCATCCCCTCGGGCTATGTGCTGTCGGATTCCTCCCCTTCGGAGGTATCCGTTACGGTGGATTCCATCGGCGGCGTTATCCCGACGTTTGTCACGTTCGTCTACAAGGCCGAGCAGACAACGCCCGCGCAGGGCGACCTGATCGTCTATTATACCGATACCTCCGGCACGCAGATTGTGCCGTCCGAAATCCAAACGCTGTCGCAGGGCCAGCATGTGGTTGTGCCCACGGCGTCGATCCCTTCCGACTATACGCTGTCGGCCACCTCGCCGTCGGAGTACACCGTTACGGTGGACGCCACGGGCGCGGTATCGCCGCTGTCGGTAACCTTTGTGTATGAAAAGGTCACCCAGCAGGTAATAACCGGCACACTGACCATCCTGTATGTGGACGCAAGCGGCACGCAGATCGCCACCCCGCAGACCGTAACCCTGGGCGTGGGCACCAGCGTGATCGGCATTGAAGAATCCACCATCCCCGCGGGCTACGCGCTCACCGAAGGCACGCCCGACGAATACACCGTAACCGTGGACGAATCAGGCAACGTATCGCCTTCGACCATCTCGTTCACCCTTGCGGTAACGCAGACTGACAATTACACGCTGACCCCCGTGGAAAGCTTTGCCAAGACCAATAAAGCCGACGTCAATTTCCGCACCTCGCCGGATTCGACCGGGACGGCCAACATCGCGTTTGCCTCCGTGGCGCAGGGCACGCAGGTATGGGTATACGGCACCTTTGTTACCGGCGACCGCGAGTGGGCGTCCATCAATTACGCAAATACCGACTGCTATGTGTGGAACAGCCTGATCGATCTGGTTACCCAGCAGCAGGAGCCCGTAAGCGGCACGCTGACCATACAGTACCATCTGGCCAACGGTGACGAAATCGCGTCCGACCAGACCGTTTCGCTGGACGCCGGCAGCCATGTGCTTACGCCGGACACGGTGCTCATCCCCGCCGGCTATGCCCTGGCGGACGGCAGTCCGGCGCAGTACACCGTGACCGTGGACGAATCCGGCAACGTATCGCCCGCCACGATTACCTTTACCTATGCCGCCGAGGCCGCGATAACCGATCCCACCGCCTATGCCGGCTATACCGCCGTGGGCGCAAACGCTGTCACCAACGACACCGGCGTGCGCCTGCGCTCCGAGCCGAGCACCGCGACGCTGGACAACATCGTATATCAGGTTACGCAGGGCACCACGGTGTGGGTGTACGGCACGTTCCCGCTGGACGGCACGCAGTGGGCGTACGTCAGCTACGAAAGCACCGACTGCTTTGTGTGGTACAGCCTGCTGGATGCGGTAAGCACCGAGCCGGAAAGCGGCACGCTCACCGTGCGCTATGCTACCGCCGACGGCACGCAGATCGCCACCGACCAGACCGTAACGCTGGACGCCGGAGCCTACTCCGTCAGTCCGGATGCCAACCACATTCCCTCGGGCTACAGCCCTGCCGAGGGCGCCGATACCCACTTCACCGTCACCGTGGACGACAGCGGCGTGGTTTCGCCCGATACGGTCACCTTTATCTATGCCGCCGACACTGCGGTGATAACCGATCCCACCACCTATGCCGATTACACCGTCGTTGGCGCAAACGCCGTAACCAATACCGACGCCGTCAACTTCCGCACCGCGCCGGACACCGCCGCCGATATCGCCGTTGCCGCAGCGGCAAAGGGCACGCAGGTATGGATTAACGGCACCTTTACCGCGGACGGCAACACCTGGGCTTACATCCTCTACGGCGACATGGATTGCTACGTAGTGCGCAGCTATCTGGATCTGGTGGGTGACGAGCCCGTGACCGGCACGCTGAACGTGCAATATCAGGTGACCGGCAATACGGCGCTTTCCTCCGCGCAGACCCTTACGCTGGAGGCGGGCAGCACCTACAACATCACACCGGACGTAAACTATGTTCCCACCGGCTACAGCATTGCCGCGGGCACCGACGCGCAGTTTACCGTCGTCGTCGACGCAAACGGCAATGTCTCGCCCGATACGATTACCTTTACCTTAGCCCAATCCGATCCCACCGCCGCCTATGCCGATTACACCGCCGTCGGCGCCGACGCCGTGACCAACGACACCGGCGTGCGCCTGCGCTCCGAGCCGAGCACCGCGACGCTGGACACCGTTATCTATCAGGTAACGCAGGGCACAACGATGTGGGTGTACGGCACCTTTACGCTGGACGGCACGCAGTGGGCGTATGTGCATTATGCGGACACCGACTGCTACGTATGGTACAGCCTGCTGGATCTGGTGGCGGATGAAACCGCCACGGGCTCGCTGACCGTGCAGTACCAGCTGGCCGGCGGCGCCGACATTGCCGACAGCCAAACCGTTAATCTTTCCCAGGGCACCTCCACCGTGATGCCGGACGCCTCCGCGGTGCCTTCGGGCTACGTGCTGACCGCCACCTCCCCCACGCAGGTGGAGGTTACCGTGGACGCCGATGGCAGCGTATCGCCCAATCCCATCACCTTTATCTATGAAGCACAAACCGAAACCGCAGATACCGGCAAGCTGACCGTGCAATACCAACTGGCCGACGGCACCAAGATCGCCGACAATCAGATTTTGGATCTGGACGCCGGTACCTATAACGTAACGCCGGACGCGTCGCATATCCCCGACGGGTATCAGGCGGCCACCAACTCGCAAACGCAGTTTACCGTGACCGTGGACAGCAGCGGCCTTGTGTCGCCCAACCCGATCACGTTCCTCTACGTTGCCGAGGCAACCGAAACCCCCGCTGACGAGCACACCGATATTTCCGGCAATTATGACGATTACACGATGATCGGCATCGCCGGCATAACCAACGATACCGGCGTACGCCTGCGCTCCACGCCCACCTCCGCTTCCATTACCAACATCCTCTACCAGGTCACGCTGGGCACCCCCGTATGGGTGTACGGAACGTTTACCCGCGACGGCACGCTGTGGGCGTACGTCAGCTATGACGGCACCGACTGCTATGTGTGGTACAGCCTGCTGGATGTGGACGAAAGCGCCATTCCCGTGCGCGGCACGCTGACCGTGCGCTATCACTTGCCCGACGGCTCCGAGATCGTATCCGATCAGGCGCTTATCCTGGCGGTGGGCACCTATACCGTGGAGCCCGATACCCAGTTGGTACCGGCGGGCTACTATCTGTCCGACGTCTCAGCCACACAGGTGGAGGTCACAGTGGATTCTTCCGGCAATGTATCGCCCAATCCCGTTACCTTCCTGTATGAAAAAGAGCCGTCCACCGGCACGCTGACCATACAGTATCAGCTGGCCGACGGCACCAAGATCGCGTCCGACCAGACGCGGACGCTGTCCCAGGGCACGTATATCATTGTGCCCGACACCTCGCTGATCTCCTCGGAGTATGTGATCTCCAGCTCGGCATCGGCGCAGGTGGAGGTTACGGTGGATGCCGCCGGCAGCGTATCGCCCAACCCCGTTACCTTCCTGTACATCGTCAACACCGCCGATACGCCGCCGGTTGATATCTCCGGCGAGTATGCGGATTACACCGAAATCGGCGTGACAGCCGTTACCAACACCACAGCGGTCAACCTGCGCTCCACGCCCAAGTCCACCATCACGACCAACATCATATCCAAGGTGCCGCTGGGCACCACCGTATGGGTGCACGGCTCGTTTACCGTGGACGACCGGATGTGGGCGTATGTGCGCTATGCCGACGTGGACTGCTACGTGTGGTACAGCCTTTTAACCCTCGGTGAAAAGGAAACCCCCGCCACCGGCACGCTGAGCGTACAGTACCGTCTGGCCGACGGCTCGTCCATCGCGGCCGACCAGACCCTGACGCTGGAAGCGGGCACGCATACCATTACGCCCGACAGCTCGCTGGTGCCGTCCGGTTATGTACTGGCGGCCTCCTCCGCCCCGCAGTTCAGCATCACGGTGGACGAATCAGGCAATATTTCCTCCGATACGGTGACCTTCGTGTATGAGCAGGAGGTTGTTACCGGCGCGCTGGTTGTGCAGTATCATCTGGATAACGGCACGGCTGTCGCGTCCAGCCAAACGCTGACGCTGGGGGTGGGCACGCATACCATTACACCCGACACCTCGCTGATCCCGTCGGGCTATGTGCTGACGGCAGCCTCCGCCACACAGTTCAGCGTTACGGTGGACCAAAGCGGCAATACCAATCCCGGCTCGGTCACCTTCTTCTATGAAAAACAGGTGATCACCGGCACACTGACCATACAGTACCTCGTGGGCGACGCCGACGTCATCACCCCGCAGACGCAAACGCTGAATGTCGGCACCTACATGATCAGCGTGGACGAATCGCTCATTCCTTCGGGCTTTGAGCTGGCCAGCTCGTCCACCACGTCCTACACCGTCACGGTGGACACGTCGGGCAACGTTTCGCCCAATCCCATCGTGTTCCAGCTGGTTGCCTCCGCAACGGACTCCGATCTGGAAATGTATGTCGGCTATGCGGTCACCACCACGCAGGTGGCCCTGCGCAACGACGCAAACTTTGAGGACAGCTCCATCCTGACCACGCTGGACGCCGGCACCCTGCTGTACTTAAGCGGGCAGGTGGACGCCAACGGCACCGTGTGGACGGGCGCACAGACCTATCTGGGCGATTCCGTTATCGGCCTGCTGCCCTATGATTCCGTGGAGACCCTTTCGGCCGCCGAAGCGCAGGTATACATCGACGAGTATAACCAAGCCCATACCACTACCACGCAGAAATCGGGCTACTATCTCACCCTGGGCGACAACGTGCCGCTGCGCAACGTGCCCGGCACGCAGGCCTCCGTTTCCGCGTGGATTGCGGAAGATCAGGTAGTGTACGTAACCGAGCAGGTGTACTACGACAATTACACCTGGGACGTGAGCTATTATGGCACCCAGACCGGCTATATCCGCGACGACCAGATCCGCGCCATGTCCACGTCCGAGGTTGCCGACTATCTGGCCAACGCCTCGCCGACCGCCACGCCCGCGCAGACCGTATCGCCCTACGATGAGGACTCCGCATCCAGCTATGGCTATATCACCACCGACTCGGTCAACTTCCGGCAAACGGCGGGCGGCACGCGCATCGGCGTGCTCAACGAATACGCCTTCGGGCTGGTGCTCGGGTCGACCTACGTCAACAACACGCTTTGGTACAATATTAACCAATCCGGTACCACGGGCTGGGTCAGCGGCGACTATTTCAAGGTGCTTTCCCTGTCCGAGCTTACCGATTTCCTGAATTCCAGCGAATATCTGCAAGGCATCTATAACTCCAGCTCCAC
>Ga0116152_10003134_pt1 | contig 13322 bp, 10 predicted proteins | sample AD_UKC119_MetaG_FD_89894 | JGI IMG/M metagenome (GOLD analysis project Ga0116152, IMG submission 89894) | Active sludge microbial communities of municipal wastewater-treating anaerobic digesters from Hong Kong - AD_UKC119_MetaG | ecosystem: Engineered > Bioreactor > Anaerobic > Digestate...
GTTCCCGTTATGCCGCAATGCAATCCAGGGTTCCGATTCAGATCGACGCACCAGCCGCCAACCAGCTACATCGTGACCAGTGCCGCCGAAGTGAGAGCATCACACTGTGACGATCAGGGATGGCGAGGTGGTCCCCGCCGGTTACAGCGAGTTGCTCGCGACTCTGACGGCCGAGGTGCGGGCGGCGCGCCTGCGGGCCCACCGCATCGTCAACACCGAGCTATTGAACCTGTACTTCTCGATCGGTCAGACCATCCTGGATCGCCAGGCCGCCGAGGGCTGGGGAACTAAGGTCATCGACCGACTCGCCGAGGACCTCCGGGCGGAGTTCCCAGACATGCGCGGGCTGTCCCGATCAAACTTGAAGTACATGCGTCAAGCCGCGGCCACGTGGCCGGCACCAATTGGCCAACACGCTGTTGGCCAATTGCCATGGGGCCACATCACCGTCCTGCTGGACAAGCTCGACGACCAAAGCCAACGGGACTGGTACGCCGCCGCCGCGGTCGAGCACGGATGGACCCGCAAGGTGCTCCTGAACCAGATCATCGGCCGCCTCCACCTACGTCAAGGCAACGCTCCGTCGAACTTCAGCGCCCAACTCACCCCGCCCGACTCCGACCTGGCCCAGGAGTTAACCAAGGACCCTTACGTCTTCGACTTCCTCACCCTGACCGAACGCGCCCGAGAACGCGACATCGAACAAGCCCTCATGGACCGGCTGCAGGAGACACTGCTGGAATTCGGTCGCGGATTCGCCTTCGTCGGCCGCCAGGTCCACTTCGACGTCGACAGCGAAGACTTCTACGTCGACCTGCTCCTCTTCCACACCGACCAACTCCGCTACGTCGTCGTGGAGTTGAAGATCGGGCACTTCCAACCCGAACACCTCGGCCAGCTCGGGTTCTACGTCGCCGTCGTCGACGACCGACTCCGACGGGCCGGCCACTCCCCCACCGTCGGAATCCTGCTATGCGCCAGCCGCAACGACACCGTCGTCCGATATGCCCTCGCCAACACCACCGCCCCCATGGCCGTAGCCGGCTACACCTCCGAGCAACTCGACCCCGACCAGTACAACCTGCCCCGACGCGAGGAACTCGCAGCCCTCCTCACCGCCCCCATAGACGGCACACCCCTCGCCGAGCAGCTCCCCCGCCGACCGCCGCCCCCTCCTCCGGCCACCCGGCCTCCCGTGCCAGGTCCGGCCCGATGACCCGCGTCCTGTCCAGCACCTCCGACCGCCACGGGAACTGGAACCCCGCTCCATCAACTCCTCACCCACCAGATGAACCGAGCCATCCTCTGAGTGAGGCACGCGGCGCCGAGCGCCGCGTGCGATGGATTAACAGCGAATACCGTTGTGCCGCAGGGCATTAACAGATTCTATCGTCGAGTCCATTAGGGTACCTCGGCGTGACTAATCAGTTCTCTCACCCTCATGTGCCCAACCTGCACACCAAGCTCAGTCGCGAAGTCCTGCACGAACTCGCCGTAATCGTAATCGCCTCGCAAGCGGGCAGTGACGTCGTCGCCGTGGTGCAGGGCGCCAGCGGCGATTGCCTTGCGTGGGACCGGGTCGGCGGATCGCTAAACACTCAACCTCTGGACAAGCTCGACTGGGATGGATGGGACGACGCGAGCTTCAAGCTCGTGTTTAACGCCCAGCATGAGTGGCTCGCAGGCCCCCTAGGCGAGTGGCTGTTGCCGAGCTACAGCGTAGCGAAGCGCGCCGCCTCACTCGTCCATACCTGGGCTTACAAGGAGGACGGCCGCGCCCATGCGGGATCGGACGTGCTTGCCTACCTCCCGATTGCCGACCACGCTAGTTACGAGGCGGAGCTCAAGGCACTTGAGGCAGAGCGGCGGAAGGGTCGCCCTTGGGCCGACGAGTCGCCCGTGGTGAGCTGAGGCTCATCACGGAGGCGGTTCCGTTTCGGGAGCCCCCTCCCTGGGGCGTTGGCCGCGATTCCCAAACCGGCGGCGACATCCGCGGGCGGGCTGTCCAGCATGCCCCTGGCCTGACGGCTTCCCCGGGGCCTGTCCTAGCGGGTTCTTAGGGGGCGGTTGGGTGGGATTGGTCGACAGGAAGGCCGGTGATCACCCCGGATCATCTGGTCTTTATGAACAGTCGTGTTCATTAAGAACCATACGAGGGGGTGCGCGGACTGTTGAGCATCCAACGCGCCCAACGGCCAGTAGGCCCCCGGCCGCCGGCGGCGGCAGCCGGCGTGTCGTGCCGGGCGTCCGGCTTTAAAGTTCAGTTCGCTGGTGGGTTTGCCACGTCTTCTGGGTGTGGAGGCGACGGGAGGCGCTGGAGCTTCACGCCGAATGGAAAGGCTCGGCCGATGGCTTCGAGGCCGAGCATTTCAGCGCAGTAGATCTCGGCTAGACGCGAGCTGGCGGCGGTCATGGTGATGGTGACATGGTCCCGGTCGGCGGCTTGGGTCAAGACGGGGAATACGAGGTCGCGCAGGTCTTGGCCGCGGGCACCTTGGGCCCTGGAGTGATCCTCCAGCTGCCACTGTCGGTTCTTCTTCGCGACAACGGCTGCCGTGACGTCTCGCGCGGTGGTGAGGTAGGTGGCTCGACGGCTGCTAAGTATCAAGTTGGCTTTGATGAGCACCGCGAGGGGGTAGCAAATGAAGCCTGTGAGCGTGAGGATGACGAGCCGAGCGCGGGTCAACGGCGGGACCGAGTTGCTGCCGAGGGCCTCGGCCCATCCTCTGAGAGTCCACCAGGTCAGGCGCCAGGCATCCCTGGGCCGGGCGCTCTCGACTCCCTCCGGGCCGGGCGGCGGCAGCACCACGCCGTCACGCGTCATCTCGTTCGCCGAGACCTTCGTCGGGAACCACCGGTTGAGTGGGCTTGGCATAGGGGGCATCGGACCAGCAACAAGGGCTGGCTGATCGGTTCCTAGCTGCTTGCACGTGCGTCTCCTTACTGTCTGAACCGCATTGGGTGGGGCTCATGCTGCCAGCGTGTGTCCACGGCCGTGACAAAGTCCCCGCTGGTGGCCATGTGAGGTCCCCGCTGGTGGCCAGGTAGAAGTCCCCACCCTCTGCTCGTGTCGTCCATGAGCTGAGCCCCTGGGCGGTGGACGGTGGCGGTCTCTAGCCAGTCACCGCACCGCCCAGGGAGCTCCATTGAAGAACATGAGGGAAGAGTTGGACATCATCACCGCCTACCAGAAGGTCGGCACCTACCGAGGAGCCGCGGACATCTGCGGCACCACGCACAAGACCGTCAAGCGCGTCGTGGAGCGTCACGCCGCGGGCCAGGACCGTCCGGTGCGTGCACCGCGGCCGGCGAACTACGAGGACGTGCGCACGCTCGTGGCCCAGGACGTCAAGGACACCAGGGGCCGGATCAGTGCCAAGCGGCTGCTGCCCAGGGCCCGCGCTGCCGGGTACACCGGCTCGGCCCGCAACTTCCGCCGCCTCGTGGCCCAGGAGAAGAAGGCGTGGCGGGCCCAGCACGGGCGGACCCACCGGCCGGCGTCGTGGTCCCCGGGTGAGCACCTGGTCATCGACTGGGGCGTGATCGCCGGCGTGCACGTCTTCGCCGCGGTGTTGGCCTGGTCAAGGTTCCGGTTCGTCCGCTTCGCCGCTGATGAGAAGGCCGCGACGACGATGGCGATGCTGGCCGAGTGCTTCGAGGTCCTCGGCGGCACACCCAAGGTCGTCCTCGCCGACCGGATGGGGTGCCTGAAGGGCGGGGTGGTCGCCAACCGGGTCGTGCCCACGCCCGACTATGTCCGCTTCGCCACGCACTACCGGTTCCGGCCTGACTTCTGCGAGGCGGCGGACCCGGAGTCCAAGGGGATCGTGGAGGCCCTCGTCCGCTACGGCAAGGACGACCTGGCCCGCCCGCTCATCCTCGAGCATGCCGGTTCCGGGGACCTGGCCGCCGGCGCCGCCCGGGTTCTGGCCGACCTCGGTGGCGCCAACCAGCGCGCGGCGGACTGGTGTGCGGAGGTCAACGCCGCGCTCCACTCAGAGATCGCCGCCGTCCCGGACCAACGGTTGGCCAAGGAGGTGGACCTGCTCACCGAGCTGCCCTCGCTGCGCCCGCTCATCGGGCCAGCACCGGTGAGGCGCAAGGTCGACAAGCTGTCCACGATCCGCCTGGGTTCGGCCCGGTACTCGGTGCCCACCGCGCTGATCGGCACCCAGGTCGGTGTCCTCGTCGACGGCGCCCGGGTGCTGATCCTGGACGTCGGTGCCGGGGAGGTCCACGCCGAGCACCCCCTCGTTGGCCCGGGTGAGGCTTCGGTCCTCGATGAGCACTACGGAGGTGCTCGCCCACCGGTCCCGGTGCGGGCGATCCGCCCGCGCAGCGCGGCGGAGAAGGACTTCTGCTCCCTCGGTCCGGCCGCGGAGGCGTTCATCGCCGGTGCCGCCGGCGCCGGGCACACCCGCCTGGGTCCAGAGCTGGCCGAGCTGAACACCCTCACCGCCGCCCACGGACAGGCCGCGATGGTCGCAGCCCTGGAGCGAGCCACCGCCTTTGGTCGGTGGAAGGCTAGCGATGTCCGCTCGATCCTGGCCGCCGGCACCGGCGTCCCGACCCCGCGCCCGGCCGGGGACGCGCTAGTCATCGACCTGCCGACCAGTACGGGGCGGTCGCTGGCCGAGTACGCCCCGGCCACCAAGGCGGTGTCCTCGTGAGCACCACCGCACCACCGTTAGACGCGGACCTGACCGCGGGGCTGCGCCGGTTGAAGCTGGCCGCGATGCGTCAGCTCGCCCCCGAGCTGCTCATCACGGCCAAGACCCAACGCTGGACACCGGAGGAGGTGCTGCGGGCCCTGGTCGTGGCTGAGATCGCCGCCCGGGACGCCTCCAACGAACGAGCACGCATCAAGGCCGCGGCCTTCCCGGTGCTCAAGACGATCGAGGAGTTCGACCTGGCCGCGTCCTCGATCCCGGCGCCGACGTGGGCGTACCTGACGTCCCTGGAGTGGGTCAGGGCCAGGGAGAACGTGGCCCTGATCGGCCCCGCGGGGACGGGCAAGTCGCACACGCTCATCGCACTTGGTCACGCGGCCGTCCTGGCCGGGCACCGGGTCCGGTACGTGACCGCGGCCGACCTCGTCGAGACGCTCTACCGCGGCCTTGCCGACAACACCGTCGGCAAGACCATCGAGGCCCTGCTACGCAACGATGTCGTCCTGGTCGATGAAATCGGCTTCGCCCCGCTGGACGACACCGGCGCCCAGCTGCTCTTCCGGTTCGTCGCCGCCGCCTACGAACGCCGCTCCCTCGGCGTCGCCTCACACCACTCCTTCGAGGACTGGGGACGGTTCCTGCCCGAGCACACCACCGCCGTATCCATGCTCGACCGGCTGCTGCACCACGCCACCACCGTGGTCACCAACGGCCAGTCCTACCGCATGCGCCAAGCCCGTCAACGCCGAGGAGGTGAGCAACCCACCCCCTGATCAACCCCGCAGAGGGTGGGGACTTCCACCTGGCCAAAACCGGGGACTTCCAACTGGCCGTTGACAGCGTGACCCGACAAGGGTCCTGCGGGAGATGGTCGCCGTTCGGGGCTATCGTGGCGGCGTCTCACGTCTGGGCCCGGGGGCGGCGGGCCGGCGCTCGGGCTCGGGACGTCGCACGTTATCGGCGCGCTGGCCGGGGTTGGAGCCGGTCCCTGCCCGGTAGACCTCGGCGGCCGCGGTGGTGGTGGAGACGATGGTCCATGCTGGCGGGGACATGTGGGGCAGGGACACCCAGCGCCCGCGCAGGGCAGCAGACGCCAGCCGCGGGGACAAGCCGTCGAATGACGGAAGGGACCGGAGCGCCTCGGCGAGCCTGCGGGCGGCGATCACGGGCAGCTCCGATCGGATCGTGTCACGAACCCGGGTGTCATAGCGGGCAGCGAGGTCCCCGGCCAGATCGACGCCGAAGCGGCGCGCATCGGCGAGATCTCGCCGAGTCATCCCACGCTGGGTCGCGAGCCGCAGGGCTCCCGCTGCCTCCCGCAGTCCGTGGTCGGGCGGGCCGGGAGTGTGGATGGTGGGTCGCCACGCGCGAGCGGCCGCCGACCAGGCCCTGGCAGCGTCGGCGTGGGGTCCGGTGCCGCCCGGCGAACTGGCGGCCCGGTGCAGCATCTCCAACACGGCGGGGATCATCTGCAGGTCTGGGGAGGGCGACGCGGTCGGGGTCAGCGCTTTCCAGGCGGCTTGATGGAAGCGCACCAGGGCAGCGGCAAAGGTTTGGTCCCCGGGTGCGATGATCGGCCGCGCCGAGGGGGCCGAGGATATGACTTCCCCGTTGACGCGGGCACCGCGGGCGGCCTGGGCCAGATCGAGCCAGAGCCGCTGCTGAGCCAGCGAGTCTCCGGCCAGACGCACATACGCCGCGGTGGTGGTCGCGGCGAAGCTGAGGATGCTCAGCGTTCGGTTTTCCACCGCGGCGTCCGGGTGGCGAGGTCCATCGGATCGCGAGAGTGCATCAGCGGCTGCGCCGAGCAATGATGCGGCCCGTTGCACTGGGTCCAGGGTCACCCCCGTCGCCGCGGCGGCGGGACCGACCACGCGGTCAAGTCGGGCAAGTAGGGGGGCTAGGCGATGGCCGTCACCGGTGAGGACTAGCACTCGCTCAGCGGAGCCACGCAGTGCACGCCAGGAGCCCACAGCGGCATCACGCCGATCACGGGCGATCTCTTGCCCTCCCTCTCCTGAGGGGATCGGGCTCCACGCCGCCCACACCTGGGTCTCGGCCTGGGTCAGCAGGTCATCGAGGCTGGTGACCATGTCAGACCTCCGTGAAGGTGGCCGCTTCGACCAGGCGGGCTCGAGCCAGAAGCAGCTCGGGATGCCGGTCGGCGGGCGGGATTCGATCTAGCTGCGCATCGGCGTCCAGGAGCAGCTCGCGCAGATCGCTGGACGGCGGCGGCACCGACATCAAGTCCGCATCCAGGGGTGCCTGGCAGTCCCGCAGCGTTCCTTTCGCTTCTTGGCACAACACCACCAGTTGTGATCCGGCAAGGCTGTCCAGGTCTGCGGCCGCCTCCTCGGCATGACAGATCAGTGCGTAGGCGCGGGCCAGCAATGCTGCCGGCGTCGCTTCCGTACGGGCCCAGGGGTTTTCATTGACGTCCATGAGGTTTTCCTTTCCGGTTGCAGGTGCTTCACCGTGCATCGCGTGGTCGAGCCGGCGCCATCACGACGGCGCTGATTGTGGATAACTTCCGGGTACGGTCCGGCCCTGGGGATAGACGGGAGCAACCGCCACGCCCGTTCTGACGGGAGTTCGGGGGGGTGGGGGCGTCCGGTCTCTACCGAAATGGCACCCCGCTTTCTCGGCCCGTGTCCGGCGGGTCGTGGGGACGCTGTGTCGATGGCGGTGGGGCCGTGTCGTTCTCGGGTGTCTTGGCGAGACGTTCTTCGATGTTCTGCAGGCGTGCCCGCGCGGTGGCCAGTTCGCCGGCGCGCGGGAAGGGCGCACCGAGCCCGGTGCGAGCCTCGTCAGCGTCTCGCTGTGCGCTGTCGATCTGTCGTTGTAGCGCGGCGGCGCGCTCGGGCAGGGAGGCGACGAGGTTTTCCAGCCGGGTGACCAGTCCCCGGCCGTCGCCGATCGTGGCCGCGTCCATGGTGATGGCCGCGAGGTCACCCAGGCCGGATACGGCGACGGTCAAGGTCACGGCCCCTGCGGTGGTTGCCTGCTTTAGCGAGGCGTCGACGTGGTGTCCACCCAGCTGGGCGAGGTCGGGAACCGGGATGGTCGGTCGCCAGGGTTTGATGCCGGATGCGTGCGTGGCGAGGACCTGGGCCAGGGCGTGGCCGGCCTGCACGCGATCGGTGACCCGTCGCCCGCCGATGCTGGCAGTGAAGGCTTCTGCGGTGGTGGGGACGCTGCGTTCGGCGGCTTCCTCGAGGAGGGGGATCCGGGCGGCCAGGGTGTCGATCTGTCGCGTCAGTTGTGCCACGGATGCCGACCGGTGGCGTTGCGCTCTGGCGTGCCCGGCCTCGAGCCGGCTCAGTTTTTCGACCTCGGCGGCGGCGTCGGCTCGCTCGAGGAGGAGCGGGTTCCCAGAGGCCACAGCCGCGACGGTGGTGTAATCGAATTCCTCGGCGCCGGAGTCGATGTCGTCGGCCGAGCGCTGGTCAACCCGGCCGTGCATGACCTGGTCGATGAACCCGGCTTTGCGGGCCACGCCCTGCCACATGAAGGCGTCGAAGCTGCCCTCGGTCACGTAGCGCAGGATGTGCACTTCAGGGTGGCTGTTGCCCTGGCGGATGATCCGGCCCTCGCGTTGTTCGACGTCGGCGGGCCGCCAGGGACAGTCGAGGTGATGCAGCGCGATCGCGCGGGTTTGGATGTTGGTGCCGACCCCCATCTTGGCGGTGGAACCGATGAGAACGTCGACGTCCCCAGCGCGGCATTGAGCGAAGAGACGCCCCTTGGCATCGTCGTTCTTGGCCTCGTGGACGAAGCGGATCCGCCCCTGGTCGAGCCCGCGCTCGACGAGGGCGTCGCGTAGCGCGTCGTAGACGTTCCATCGGTCCGGGTGTGGGGTGCCCAGGTCGCAGAAGACGATCTGTAGGGAGCCGGGCCGCCTGCTGCCTGGGAAGGTGTCCTGGCGGTGGGCGCGCCAGATCTGGGCGATCTTCATCGCGGCCACGTCCACCTTGCTGGCCTGATCGAGCAGGGTGTCTGCGGCCGCGGCCGGCAGCGTCTGGAGCAGGCGCAGGTCGAGCCCGGCTTTGCGGCCGTCGGAAGAGATCTTCAGCATGTTGTCCTCGGTCGGCTCGACAAGGCGGTTCTGCACCTTCTCCGCGCGGTCTTTCAGCTCGCCCATGAACGCTTGTTGCGCGTCGCTAAGGGGGATGGCCACGATCTGCGCCACGCGCCGGCCCGAGGCGTCTGCGGCGATGAGGGGCACGCTGAGGGCGAGGTCTCGCCCGGTCTTGACATCGGCCGGCACGTGCCACATCTGGAGCAGCTCGGGGAGGTTTTGGAAGGACGCGAAGCGGTCTTTGAGCCGGAACCGATCGCCAGCGGGCGACATCTCCATCTTGGTGACCGTTTTGCCGAATGTCGCTGCCCACGAGTCGAAGTCGGTCAGTCCGGCGTCGAGGAGAAGGTCGGGGCGTAGGTAGCGCTGCATCACCCACGCCTCAGCCATTGAGTTCGCGATAGGGGTGGCTGTGGCTCCGGTCATGACCCGGCCGCCGTCGCCGGCGGCCGCCCGCAACAGGCTCAGTTTCATGTCCAGGTCGGTGGCCCGCTGGGAGCCGTCCTTGGCGACGTCGCGGATGTTGGAGACGATGGCCAGGTTCTTATACATGTGCAGTTCGTCGAGGATCAGGTAGTCGATCCCGGTCTCTTCCCACGTCAGCCCGGGGTCGACCTTGTGATCCATCAGCCGTCGCGTTCGCTCTTCGACGCGCTGGATGGTCTTTTCCATCTGTCGGATCGTCAGCGAGGACACCCGGGCTTCCCGGGCTTTGACGAGCTGCTCACGGGTGATGTCGATCTGCTGCTCGAGGTAGGTCCGCTGGCCGGCCGGGGAGACCGCGATGGAGCCGAAGGCGCCCTGGGTGAGCAGGATGCCGTCCCACTCCCCCGTAGCGGCGCGGGCGATGAAGACGCGGCGGTTGTCGCCGCGCAGGTCCTCGGAGGCGGCCGTCAGAACGTGCGCCGCCGGGTAGAGCTGCAACCATTCCCTGGTGAATTGCTCCAGCATGTGATTGGGCACCACGACGCAGGGCTTGTTCACCAGGCCGAGGCGGCGCAGCTCGGTCGCTCCCATCACCATTTCGGCGGTCTTGCCGGCGCCGACGGCGTGGAATAGCCCGACGGACGGCTCGCTGATCATGCGGGCGACAGCAGAGCGTTGATGCGGGTGCGGGGTGAAGTCGCCTGACAGGCCCGGGAGGGTCAGCCGCTGCCCGTCACGGTCATAGCTGCGTAGCACCAGCGCGTTGAAGGTGTCGTTGTAGACGCGCGCCAATCGTTGGGCTCGGTCGGGGTCCTGCCAGATCCACTCGGCGAACCGGGCCTGTAGCGCCTCCGCCTTCTCGACCGCGGCTTCGGTCGCCACGGGGTTGACGACCTCGATCTGTCGTCCCTCGAGGTTCTCGACGACGTCGTGGACGACGATGCGTTTCTGGCAGGCCAATCGTTCGATGATCTGCTGGGCGGGTATCCGATCGGTCCCCCAGGTCGCGGTCGCTGCCAGCGAGTGGGTGGAGCCGTTTCTGATCTTCCAGTTCGCGCCACCGAGATGCTCGACCTGCGCCGAGTAGTCGTTGAGGGTTTCGCGCAGAAAGTCGCGAAGATCGGTGGGCGGGATCCAGATTGAGCCGATGGCGGCGTGGATCTCGTCCGGCTCGAGGTCGACTGGAATCACCTTGGTCAGCGCCGCCACGTTGACCAGATAGCGGGGGTCGTCCTCGGCGGCGGCTTGCGCGGCCGCCAGGGCGATGCGGACGTTTCCGGACAGGTATTGCGCGGCCGGAACCAGCTGACGCGATACCGGGTCGTCGAAAACCAGTTCGCCGAGTCGTTCTCGCGCCGTCTGCGCGGAGGTGCTCAACAGCCGGGCGACCACGTCGAGGTCGACCCGGCCGGTCTGGTCGAGACAGATCGCCAGGGCGTCAGCAGGGGTGTCGGCCCGATCGCGCTGGAGGGCCGGGGCAAGCACCCGGCGGGAGATGATCGCGGCCGGCGAGGCCTCGCCGGTGGTCTCGTCATAGATCTCCAGGGCCCGCACCGTCGCGGCGTGCGGATCCATGCTCGCCAATAGCCGCACAGCGGTCGGGAAGCGGCGCTGCACGATCGGGTCGCCGTCCTTGTCGACGCGCGAGGTCTGGATGACCCGCACCCGGTTGATCGGACCGTAGCGGTCGACGTAGCTGGCGTACCGCGCGGCGAGCCGGTCCCGCGCGTCGTGCAGCTCGCTGGTGTCGTCACGGCTGCCCGCTTCCATGCGCAACACCGTCAGGACCGCGTCGCGCACCTGGACCAGGTGGGCCAGCTCCCGCGCATGCGCGGCCGGGACCTCGATCGGCTCGCGCCGGCCGCCGACCAGCTGAGTCCACTGCCCGCTCGTGTCCTGCTCGACGTGACCGTCGTAGAGTCCGCCGCGACCGTCGTCGACAGCCAGGGCCTCGGGCGCGGCGTCTGCCCGTTCCCTGGGCGCTGGCACGAAGCCGAGGCCTGCGGCCCGCGCGCTCTGGGCGATCTGTCGTCCCCGGTCCGCCAGGTTCTCGCCGCTGGCTTCGCCGTCGACGAGGAGGTTGGGCCCGCCGTACATGCCGTGCCCGCTTCGGCGCAGCTGACCTAACACCATCCCGGGATGGGAGCGCCAGTAGGTGTTCACGGGAAGATCCGCCCCGAACGCCTCCCGGTCGACCGTGAGCCAGTCCGCCGCGCGGGACTGCTCACCGGGCATCCGTTTGCGCAGCACGACCAGGTCGGTGACCGCATCGGTGCCGGCGAACCGTCGGTGCGCCCCCGAGGGTAGCCGGACGGCACCGAGCAGGTCCGCGTCCTGCGCGATGACGCGCCGTGCCCCGTCGCCGAGAGCGTCCATGGTGTAGCGCGACGTCAGGACCAGCACGAGGCCACCGGGTCGCACCAACGCCAGGGACTTGACGATGAAGTGGTTGTGCATGCTCAGCCGGCCGGCGTTGTGGCGCGGGTCGTGCAGGGTGATGTCGGCGAAGGGCACATTGCCGATGGCTAGATCAAAGGTGTTGTCGGGCAGCGGTGTCTCGGCGAACGATTCGGCGCGGATGGTCGCGCCGGGGTGTAGTCGCGAGGCGATCTCGGCCGTCACGGGGTCGACCTCGATGCCGGTGACGTGAACGCCGGCGGGGGCGGTGTCGATGAAGATCCCGCTGCCGCAGCCGGGCTCCAGGACACGGCCACCATCGAAGCCGAGCGCGATGGCTGTCGCCCAAATCGCCGCCGCGTATCGGGGATCGGTGTAGTGCGCGTTGAGGGTGGTACGCGCTGCCGCGCGCATCTCACGCTCACTCAGCAGGTGGGTCAGCTGCACCCCGATGGCGTTGCCGGGTTCAAAGACCTGCGGCATCGCGCCCCAGGACCGCCAGCCGCGCAGCACGGCGGCCTCCTCGAGGGTGGCCGGCCGATCCTGGACGCGCAGCTGCTCCAGCACCCGCAGCGCCGCGAGGTTGGCCCGCGCCGACGGCCGGCGCGTCGCGGGATCAGCTACTGCTGCTCGGCGTTGACTTTCTCCCAGAGGGAGTCTTCCCACGCCCGCGCCGCCGCGAGGAACTCCTGCGAGGTCACCGACTCGTCCTCGGCCATCCGCCACAACTCGTGGTTCTGATCGCGCGGCATCCCGTTGTGGTCCATCCACGGCGACAACGGGTCGCGCACCGGAGCGTCGAGGTCGAAGGGCTGATCGTTCTCGTCGTAGGCCAGCTCCGTCGCCTCCGCCTCCGGCTCCAGCAGCACCAGTTCCTTCAGGACGATCTCGCGGGCCTGCTGCCGGATCGCGTTGAGCCGGCCCACCGTCTCCGGATAGCTCATCGACGTCCGGTCCAGTCCTGCCTCCAGGCTCGCCATCGTGTCCGCCACCGCCTCCGCGGCTTCCTGCCCCAGCGCCGTGAAGAACTGATCCCGCTGGCTCGGATCGATCGCTGCGTACCGGCTCGGCAGCCACCGCTCCCAGTGTTTCTTCGCCAGCGTCCCGTACTCGTTCATCGTCCCCGGTGTCCCACAGGTCGAAAGCTTCCTGTCCCGGGCCAGGACGTCCCCGTCGGCCAGCCACCACGAGCTCCTACCGGCCGGCCTGCAGCGACGCCGAGACCCGCCCAGCTGTCCGGGCCACCCTATGAAGAAACACCGGTTCATGACTGCTCACCACCTTCACCGACTGGTCTACCAGCCGCCACCGACAACCCACCGCGATCACGAGTCCGACTCCGTCGTCTCCGTCGACCCCTCGCCGGCCGTGACCAACTGGAGCAGCCGCTGCACCTCGCGCGATCCCACCTGCTCCCCGCACCAGCTCGCCGCTTCCGTCGCCGAAACCCCGCCTTCCTGCATCATCCGCGCCAGCGCCAACCCTGCCGCTCGCTCATGCCGAGCGATCGCCGCATCCCGTTCCGCGATCGCGACCGCGACGTCCACCCCCAACACCCCGAGCCGCTTCTCCCGCCGCACCCGATCCGCTCGAGCCGCCGCCTGCGCCGCTTGCGCCGCCCGCCGCGCCCGCTGCCGAACCGACTGGCTCCTGTCCTGCTGCGCCATCACCGACTCCGATCTCACGTCCTTGCTGCCCGTACACCCCTGTCAAAGACCACCGAGCGCCCTACATGGCCACCCGCCACCGAA
>Ga0116152_10003135_pt1 | contig 13321 bp, 11 predicted proteins | sample AD_UKC119_MetaG_FD_89894 | JGI IMG/M metagenome (GOLD analysis project Ga0116152, IMG submission 89894) | Active sludge microbial communities of municipal wastewater-treating anaerobic digesters from Hong Kong - AD_UKC119_MetaG | ecosystem: Engineered > Bioreactor > Anaerobic > Digestate...
GCTTCTTTCAGCGGAGCCGCCTTGATCTCGCACGGCCGCCACTGCGCCTCTTTTCCACGCGCGATCAACTGCGCCTTCTCGAGCACTTTCAGGTGCTTGCTCACCGCGGGAAGGCTCATGCTGAAGGGCGCAGCGAGCTCGTTCACAGAGGCCGGACCGCTGGTAAGCCGCGCCAGGATGGCCCTGCGCGTGGGGTCGGCCAGAGCGGAAAAGGTGAGCGAGAGGCGGTCCATGGCGACGTTGACGGAGCAAATATATTAAACCATTCGGTTAAATACAACCACCCGTTGATCTTTCTCCCCGTTCCATGCTTAGCTTTAGGCATGCACAACATCCTTGTTGCACTGGATATTTCAGATACCGACGATCTCGTATTGGACCATGTCCGCTTTATTGCGGCGGATCGTGAAGTCAAGCTGCGGTTGGTGCATGTGGCCACTCCCCCACCCGACTTCGTGGGCTATGAGGTCGGTCCGCAATACATCAGGGATGCGCGTGCTGATGAACTGAAGCACGAGCACGCGGAATTGTTGCGTAGAAGGCAGGAACTTTCGGCATTGGGGTGCGAGGTCGATCATCGGCTGGTGATGGGACCGATCGTGGAAACCCTCGTGGCGGAGGCTGGGTCATTCGATGCCCATCTTATCATACTTGGAAGCCATGGGCGTCGTGGACTTGCGCGCATCATTGACGGGAGTGTGAGTGAAGACCTGCTGAAGGAGCACCGGTGGCCCTTGTTCATCGTGCCGGTAACTGCACGACCCTGAGGACGTGCTGGCATCGGTTACCTTTGGAACGTGACCAAATAGGCCAGAACATGAACAGGAGCGCAACGGCGAATTGGAAGGGTAGCGGCAAGGAAGGATCGGGCACCATCACTACCACGAGCGGCGTGTTGGATGGAACTCCGCATTCCTTTCACACCCGCTTCGAAAGTGAGGACGGCAAGGCAGGGACCAATCCGGAAGAGCTGATCGCAGCCGCCCATGCCAGTTGCTTCACGATGAAACTGAGCTTCGTATTGAACGCTGCCGGGTTCACCGCAGAGAACCTTGAATGCACTGCGAATGTGAAGATGGGCAAGGTGGGTGATGGCATGGGTGTGGTCGGTATCCACCTGGACCTGCAGGCGCGCATACCCGGCATCACCGCGGATAAGTTCGAGGCTTGTGCAGAGGACGCAAAGGTCAATTGCCCGATCAGCCAACTGTTGCGGTCCGTCCCGATCACCCTGAGCGCGCAGCTCGCCGGGTGAAGGATACACGCGGGCTGGAATGGTGCATGCATTGCCCATCGAGGACTGGCTTGCACAAGGCACGCCCATCATCGACGTGCGCAGCCCTGGTGAATACCAGCGGGGCCATGTTCCAGGGGCGCTCAACGTGCCGCTGTTCACCAACGAGGAACGAGCGGTCGTAGGCACGCTTTACAAGCAGCAGGGTCGTGACGCCGCCTTGCTGGAAGGCTTGCGGATCGTGGGTCCCAGGTTGTCGGTCATGGTGGAAGAGTCCCAACGGATAGCGCCGAACGGCTGCATCAGGGTGCATTGCTGGCGCGGCGGGGAGCGCAGCGGCAGCGTTGGCTGGCTGCTGGACAAGGCCGGTTTCAAGGAGGTCCATACCCTGCAACGCGGCTACAAAGCCTTCAGGAACCACATCCTGCGCGAACTGGAACGTCCACTTCCGCTTCGGGTCCTGGGAGGATACACCGGCTCGGGCAAGACCGAGACCCTGGAGCGATTGAAGGAACAGGGTGAGCAGGTCATCGATCTGGAGGACCTGGCCAGCCACAAAGGATCCAGCTTCGGAGGGCTCGGTGCGGGGCCACAACCCACCACCGAACATTTCGAGAACCTGTTGTGGAGCCGGATGAACGCTTTGAACCGGGAACGTCCGATCTGGGTGGAGGATGAAAGCGCCATGATCGGTAGGGTCAGCCTGCCACGTGCCTTCTTCGCGCAGATGCGTGCCGCTCAACTCTATTTCGTCGAGGTACCTGTGGACCAGCGTGCGAACCGCTTGCTTGCGGAATATGGCTCATTCCCCAATGCGGATCTCGCGGAAGCGGTCCAACGCATCGGTCGCCGCATTGGTCCTCAACATTGCAAGCGTGCATTGGATGCTTTGGGTAACAACGACCTCCGGGAAGTGGTCCTGATCACGCTCGGTTACTACGACCGCTCCTACCTGTTCGGCGTTTCCCAACGCGACCAACAACGGGTCGTCCATCTTTCACCTCCGAATGCGGCCCCCTCCGAGATCGCGGCCTTCCTCATCCAGAACGCATGAACAACGCATCGACCGGGCCGATACGGCTCACCAGCTACAGCCATGGTGCAGGCTGCGGTTGCAAGATCGCCCCGGAAACGCTCCAGGCGATCCTGAAGGGCGAGGTGCCGAACCTGCCGGACCCCGCCCTGCTCGTCGGGTACGGAACGCGGGACGATGCTGCGGTGTATCAACTCGGGGACGGGCGCTGCATCATCAGCACCACGGACTTCTTCTCACCCATCGTGGACGACCCCTTCGACTTCGGACGGATCGCCGCGGCGAACGCGCTCAGTGACGTGTACGCCATGGGGGGACGGCCCTTGCTGGCGGTGGCGATCCTGGGCTGGCCTGTGGAACGCCTGTCACCGGAACTTGCCCGCCACGTGCTGGATGGCGCCCGCACCATCTGTACCAAGGCGGGCATTGCACTGGCCGGAGGACACAGCATTGATGCACCCGAACCGTTCTTCGGACTTGCGGTGACCGGTGAAGTGTTGAAGGACCAGGTGAAGCGCAACCACACCGCCCTGCCGGGTGACCTGCTATTCCTCACCAAACCGATCGGGACCGGGATCCTTGGCACCGCTTTGAAGCGCGGCCTGCTCCGCGACGACCAGATCATCCTGTTGCACGAGACCATGGCGCGGTTGAACGATGTGGGGACCGCATTGGGGTCCATGGAAGGGGTGCATGCCATGACGGACGTCACCGGTTTCGGGCTTGCGGGCCATCTGCTGGAAATGTGCGGCTCGGATCTGTCCGCAACAGTGGAATACGAGGCGCTGCCGGTCATGCCTGATGTGAAGGCGCTCATCGCCCAAGGTTGCTACCCTGACGGGGCATTGCGCAATTGGAAGGATCAGGCGAAGTACATTGAAGGGGCCAGCGGGATGGAGCATATGTTCATCCTTGCCGATCCACAAACAAGTGGCGGATTGTTGGTAGCCTGCGATCCCCGGTCGATCGATGCGTTGAGCGCGACCTTCACGGCTGGTGGGCACATGGTGCGTTGTATCGGGAGTTTTGGGAAAAGAGAAGCCGGCCCTCCATTGCAGCTCATCTGAGCATACCAACTTGAACGAACGTACTTTAGCCCCGGTGGCGCTCGCCACCTTCTATAGTGCTCCAAAATCAACGCAACGAAGAATGGCCAAAGAAAGACTTGGTGAAAAGAACATCGACCTCCTGTTGAACCAGTACCGTTCGGAAAGGAGAAGGTTGATGTTCCAGCTGGACAAGGTCCGTGATACCATTAGCGAATTGAAAACGCTTCAGGCCAAGGCCGCGAAAGCCGCGCCTGAGACAACTGTCAAACGTGGACCGGGGCGACCGCCGAAGGTCCAGGATGGGAATGAAGGAACGGCGAAGGTGGCGCCTAAACGGCGGGGTCGAAAGAGGAATGTCCGTGCCGGTGGTTACCGCCTGAGCCCTTGGGATGAGATGGTCATCGCTGCCATCAAGAAGGATGGCCTGCTACCCAAGGAGGCGATCATGGAACATGCCCGTGCCTGGGCGAAGACCCACGCAAAGAAGATGACCATCGACGATATCTCGGTGAAGGTCACACGTGTTCTGCAGAAGCTCAGCGGGCCACGCGGGCTGCTTGGAACCCACCGCACAGGTCTCCGCCGCGGTTACCACTATGGATTGAAGGAGTGGTTCTTCGCAAGCAGTGGTGCATTGCGCAAGCAATACCTGGACAGGCTCGTCCTGGAACCGAAGGAATGATGGCCGGGTGATCGATGCGCGCCTGGCGTCTCCTCCCCATCCCTCTCCTCTTCGGCCTGACAGGCTCGGTATGTGTGCCGCCCATGCGGGCCACCACACAGGGCCTTGATCATATCACGCTGCCCAAGGGTTTCGTCATCGACGTGTTCGCTGACGAGGTGACCAATGCACGGGCGATGTGCTGGGGCGATGAAGGAACGCTCTTCGTGGGAACCCGCGATGAAGGTGTGGTGCACGCCCTTCGCGACAACGACGGTGACGGCAAGGTGGATGCACGGCACGTGGTGGCCCGCGGTCTGAACATGCCGGTCGGGGTGGCCTTCAGGAATGGGGACCTCTACGTGAGCGCCGTTGACCGCATCGTGAAACTGCCTGCCATCGAAGGCCGCCTCGCAGACCCTCCGGAACCGGTGGTGGTCACCGACCGCCTCCCCGCGGAGACCCATCACGGCTGGAAGTTCATCGCCTTCGGTCCGGAGGGGGATCTGTATGTGCCGATAGGTGCGCCATGCAACATCTGCCTCAGCGAGGACAGCCTGTTCGCCACCATCACGCGTATGAAGGCCGATGGAAACGATCTCCGTATCGTGGCGCGCGGCGTGCGCAATTCGGTGGGCTTTGACTGGCATCCGATCACGAAAGAGCTGTGGTTCACGGATAACGGCCGTGACTGGCTCGGTGATGACAGTCCAGACTGTGAACTCAACCGGTCGCAGAAGGACGGCGAGCACTTCGGTTATCCGTTCTGCCATGCAGGATCCATCCCCGACCCTGAATTCGGTAAGGATAGGACATGTGGGGAGTTCGTTCCCCCTTCCGCGGAACTCGGTCCGCATGTGGCCCCGTTGGGTTGCCGGTTCTATACCGGAAGTGCATTTCCAGAACGATACCGCAACGCCCTGTTCATCGCGGAGCATGGTAGCTGGAACCGCTCTGAACCCATTGGGTATCGGGTGGTGGTGGCCTTCACCGAGGCGGATGGCACCGCTACCACCGAGGTCTTTGCCGAAGGCTGGCTGCAAGGAGGGCGAAAGACAGGCCGGCCAGTGGATGTTCTTGTTGCTCCGGACGGCAGTTTGCTCGTGAGCGATGATGCGGGCGATCGGATCTACCGGATCACCTATTCCGGGGAATGATACCTCCCCTCAAGCGGTCAAAAAGATTTTTCCCCGGACCTGTGACCCCACCCGTGCCCCTTCGTCACAATGAGGACGAGCACGGTCCGGAAGGGAGAGTCCTGATCGTGCGGGTCCTTGAAGCGCCCCAGGGCGCTTCAAGCATTTTCGGGCCCATCCACACACGATCGGCATGGTGATCGTTGAAAGCAGATCAGGAGCCAGCCCGTATGGCCCCGATGCGTACCTCAACTTTGCCACCATGCGCCACACCATCCTTCTAACACTGCTCCTTTCGTGCACCACGCTATCCACACAGGCCCAGGACCGTGGCTTGGGGCTTGGCGTCATGATCGGTGATCCGACAGGCCTGAGCGGCAAGGTCTGGACGAGCGGTGATCGGGCCTTCGACTTCGGACTGGCATGGGGACCGTGGCATTCGGGCTACCTGCACATGCATGCGGACATGCTCTTCCACAACATGGGCCTTATCCAGGTCAGCTCTGGGAAACTACCGCTCTACTATGGCCCGGGGCTGCGTATGCGTGCCTGGGGACGGGGCGGTTATTGGGACCGGGGTCGCTATTACGACCACGATGGCACGCATGTGACCCTGGGGATCCGCTTCCCTGTCGGGCTGGCCTATTTGTTCGATGGCGCCCCTGTCGACGTCTTCATGGAGGTGGCGCCAACGCTCGACGTCGTCCCTGCGACCTACGTGAACTTTGATGCCGGTCTCGGCGTGCGGTACTACTTCAATTGAACGGTCGCCACTGGAGCCAGGCCCGGCTCTTCCACGCGCTCCGGTCCAACCACTGTTGCACGCCCAGTGCGACCATTGTACCTAGCACCGCTCCGGCCAGGATGTCCTCGGTGAAGTGCTGCGAAAGATAGACCCTGCTGTACGCAAGCAGCGCGGCGAGAAACCCGAGGACAAGGCTCCAGGCACGCCGGTCGATCAGGACCGCGAGGGTGAAACACATGCTGAAGGCGGCCGTCGCATGGCCACTGGGGAAGCTCAAGTGATGGTGCAGTTCCAATCCATCCACCCACGGTAGGTCACCCAGCCGATCCTTGAACATATACGGCCGATCGTGCGCCATGACGCGCTTCATCACCTGCACGATGATCGCACTGAGCCCGCAGCTCAACCCCATCATCAGGAACGCGCGCATGTTCACCGCGAAGAGGAGTCCGATCGATAGCGCCGTTGGTACGAGACCGTCCGCCAGATGCGTGATGACTGTGAACCAACGATCGGCCCATGGCGCTGTGTAGGCATGCATGATCCGATGCAGCTCCAACTGGTCGGTTCCGATCACCGCAAGCAGTAGCAACACCACGTACACGGCCCATGTCAACAGGAAGGGGTGGATGGACGACTTGACCTGCACGGCGCGAAACTAGCCGGACGAGCGAACTTGCGACTTCAACACGGTCACATGTCCCTCCTTTCGCCAGCCGCCTCACGCTCCGCAGCCTTCGTGTGCGCAACCGCCGCGCTGACCCTCGTTGTCCGGGCGCAGAGCTTCACCCAGACCTTCGGTGGCCCGGGTGCACAGGATGGCGTGGGTGCCTGGTCCACAGAGACCGGGTACCTGGTGGCGGCGCGCAACTTCAGCAACGCGGCGGATGGGTACCAGACCGTCCTTCATGCCACCAGTTCTACCGGTGCGACCATCGGATCGACCACCTGGCCCATCGAGGGGAACAACTTCCTGCAGCAGGTGGTCTCCGCGCCGGATGGTGCAGCTTTCGTCTGTGGCAGTGTCATGGTCGCTGGTGCCCGGAAGCATGATGCCCTCTTCTCCAAGGTCCTGTCCAACGGGACCATCCAGTGGACCCGCACCGTCCCGCTGGCGGGCTCGCAGCAGTTGTTCGGCGGTGTCGCCCTGGCCGATGGTGGTGCCGTGTTCTGCGGCGTCACCGAGTCGGATGGATCGCACCAACCGTTCGCCATGCGCTGTGATGCCTCCGGCGATACCCTTTGGACCCGCGTGGAACCTTCCGCTTCCGATGCGGAGGCCTACGCCGTGGATACCGACGGCGAGCAGCTGGTCTTCACCGGCCGAACCTTGACCTTCGGAGGACACGATGACATCCTCGTATTCAAGACCGACCTCTCCGGTGCGCCGGCCTGGTCCAGCACCTTCGGCGGGTCATCCATGGACCAGGGAAGAGCGGTCTCCTATGCTGGCGATGATGTATGGATGGTCGCTGGTTGGAGTGATTCCTTCGGTCCGTTGGACCAGACCACGCAGCGAAGGCCCCTGCGCGCCTACCTGCTCGCATTGAATACAGCGGGTGACACCTTGTGGACACGTACCCATGGGGACACGCTCTTCGATCAACGCTGCTACGGCATGTGCCGTGCGGGGTCGGGAGGGATCTATCTCAGCGGCGAGCGAAGCACGCCCCAGGGGTCCGATGCCGTATTGATGAAATTGACCATGGACGGCAGCTCGCAGTGGGAGCGTGTGCTCGACTTGGGAAGAGAGGACCGTTTGCTGCACGTGGCGGAGGTTCCGAACGGTGTGATCGGCACGGGCTGGTCCTTTGGTGAGTTTGGCCGGCAAGTCCTCTTCGTGCGCCGCAACCCCGACGGGAACTGATCTCCACCCGCGATCGTTGATGATACTCTGAAGGATCCCCCCGATCGAGGGAGTGCTCCTGCGGTGCTGTGTTGCTTGCTTCGTCCAGCAACGCACAGGACCATGACCATCGGACGTACACAACGCAAGACAAGGAAGAACAACGATCTTCCACGGTTACTGGATCACCGCACGAAGGCGGTCCTCCACGCCATCAGCCAGGAGACCAAAGGACACGCGCTCAATGCCTACCTGCGCACTATCCTGGCGCCGGGAAAGCAATAGCCACCACCCGCTGCATCTGCGATCCAAGGGCCTGGTGTTCCATCAGCGCGGCCCTCCGGGTCCGCTCACGGCAATTGTTCAGCCTTCGTATTCGTGGGGATCACCCCTCCGATGTTGAGCAGAATGGGATCACGATCGTTCGAGAAGCCGGTGTACTTGACCACCCCATCGAGGTTGACGTCGCGCACGTTGTAGCCCGCCACCGTGTTCGTGGGAATGACCCCGCCGATCGCCTGCAGGATGGGATCCCGATCGTTACCGGCGCCGGTGTAGATCAACAGGCCATCGCGGACCGTGTTCCCCGCGTACAAGGCGCGTTCTCCGTTCGGCAAGGCCATCCGGGCAGCGGTCCCGTAGGTAATCTCCGTCGCGAGCGTGAAGTCGACACCCGTCTCCGTGGGACCGAGCGCCTTCGCTGCGAAGGTCATCGCGCCCAAATGGTTCCGGTGCCTCACCGCAATGAAGTACTCCGCGGCGGGAACATTGAACAGGATCCGACCATAGCCGTCCACCCCTACCACGTCCCCATCCCGTTGAAGCAGTGCGCTCTTGGTGGCCACCACCACGCTCGGGTTGGTCTTGTTGCGCAGTTCGATCAGCACCCAGTCCACCACCGCGTTCTTGCCCGTGGTCGTGGTGGCACTTGCCGGCAAGGTCTCTCCCCCGCTTCCCTGCAGGTTGAAGCCCAGCGCAGCATACGGTTCGCTCGGCGGAAGCAGGCCGTTCTGCCGCAGGTCGTCCGCCATCATGGCCGTGGCCTCCTTCCAAGGACCCTGCAGGTTCACGCGCATACGTACGCTGGGAAGACAGTCCTGCCAACGAGCCAGCGCACTGCCCGGTACGATGGTCCTGGTCGTATTGGACGGCGTTTGCCAGTAAAGGCTCACGTGATCATCTCCGCTGCCCTCTTTGTGCAGGATCTCGACGTAGTAGTACACACCGGCCTGCAGGGCGATGGTGGCGCTCGTTTGTTCGGGATACTTCGTGAACTCGGCAGGGCCGGACCAGCCGGGCACCTGGCAGATCAACTGCTTGTACTGTGGCTCTGCGTTCAGCCCGAGATAGACCACCGTCTGGTCATCGCCGGTCACCGTGAAGGTGTAGTTGCCGCTTTGCGGGGGAATGATGTATCCGCGGATGCGCTGTCCATAGTTGTTCGCAATGTTGGCTGGCGCTGTCAAGGAGGTCGGGTAGCTCGTGGAGGAAGGTGAGTTCGGATAGTTGGGGCTGCTCAACAGATCGTTCACGGTGCCACCGTTCACATTGTTCCACACCTGCCGAAGGACAGATCCCGCGGCTCCCACGCATTGCGGAGGGGCCAGGGATAGAACGGTGATCGCCCGCGTGGTCTGCCCCGTGAGCCCATCGTCATCCGTGACGGTCAAAGTCACTTGGTAGCTGCCCGTTTCGGTGAACAGTTTGGAAACCATGGGCTCCTGGCTGAAGGTCCCATCGCCGAAGTCCCAGTGATAGCTCACGATGGTGCCGGGGTCATAGCTGTCATTGCCGTCCAGGTTCACGAACAAGGGGCCGATGCCTGCGGTCACATCGGCATTGATCACCGCCAATGGTGCGATGGCGTAACACCTCGGCAGCAAGGTGCGCTCGGCCGTTCCAGTGAGACCGGCCGCATCCGTCACATCCAGCCTCACCTTGTAGTAGAACGTTTCATTGCCACAGCCCGCCCCACTGATCACTGTGGAGGTGTTCACGTTCGCGTCCACCGGCTCAGGATGGTTGTGCGTGTTGTGGTACAAGGTGGTGCGCCAGGCATAGGAAAGTTGTGCCGGCCCATGCTCCGCGTCCGTCACGGCCGCCTGTAGCTGGAAGGTCGTGTCCACCCCCAGCGGGTAGTAGGCCGGATCGGCGATGCTCGTGATGTCGACCGCGGGTGGGGTGTTGTTCACCGAGATCAGCAGGTTCTGGGTCGCCGTCTGACCTGCGTTGTCCGTCACGGTCAGCACCACGGTGTAGCTCGTGGGAACACCGGCCGGCGCGGTGAATACCTGTGTCGGGTTCATCTGGGTGCTGGTGCCATTCCCGAAGTTCCACTGGTAGGTGAGCGCCCCTCCTTCCGGGTCGGAACTACCGCTGGCATCGAAGGTCACCGTCAAGGGACCCGGGCCGTACTGTACCGAACTGGTGCCGACCGCCACGGGTGGCAGGTTGATGGCGCCGTTGTAGCAGATGCGGCGCACGGCGTTCGCGTCGTACTTGATGTAGCTCACGCAACCGTCCGGACCGGCGCCCACCCAGGTGATCGGCCCGAGACCTGAGGCGAAGTCATGGACGCTCTGTAACTGGCCCTGTTCGTCGTACTTGAAACGACGGATCCAACCGCTGGCGTAATCGCCTACGAAGAGTGAGTTGTGGTAGTCGATGGGCATGCTGGGCGAGGCGATGAACGCACCGGCCAATGCCGCATTCCCACCGAAACGAGGACCCGGCACCGGCGATGTGGGTGAATCCAGGTCGAAGGAATAGGGCAGGCCTGCATTGAAGCCCGGCACTCGCGACTGGTTGCCATGGAACCAGTCCACTTCCGGACGGGCATGAAGGAAGGTGGTGATGGTGGATGGCAGGTAGGCACCCGGCACACAAGGGCTCGGATGGGTATTGATCACCTGCAGGGTGGCCTGCTTCAGCAGGTCGTTGAACCGCAGGTACGGCTGCGTGCAGTTCACGCCGTCGTAGTCCGGATTGGGCACATCCTGGTTCATGGTATTGGCGTTCATGTACGCGTTGTTCGCCCAGATGCCTTCGAACAGGGGCCAGCCGAAGTTCAGGCCTCCTTCATCGCAAACGTTCAGTTCCTCCCACGCGTTCCACCCCACATCGCCGATGAAGAAGACACCCGGATCGCCAGCGGCAGGGTCCGTGCTACCCGAGCCGGGCTTGTAGGTCATCCGGTAAGGGTTCCGCAGTCCCAAGGCCCAGACGCGCGACTTCGGGGAACGTGGCGCGGCAGCATCGTAGAACGGGTTGCTCGGCACACCGTTGCCGGTGTTCGGGTCCAGCCGGAGCAGCTTGCCATTGTGGCTGTTCAACAGTTGCGAACGCAGGGCACCCACGTTCTCTGCGGGGCGCATCAGACTGTCGCTCAACGCTGCGGCGAAATAGGTCTCGGCGGCACTGCCCACGTCGGTGCTGCTATAGCTCGCCGCATCTCCCACCGTCGCCAACAGGGTACCGTCCCGGCCGAACGCGAGCGATCCGGTGCTATGCGACTCATGCATCAGCACGATGCCCGTCTTCCGCGTTTCGCCCAGAAGGATGAAGCGCGAGCCCGGGTCCACCGTGTTGTGGCTCGGGCCGGGAGCGGTGTAACGGGTGATCCGCATGATCGTGGCCGCGTAATACTCGTTGGTGCTCGCGCTGTAGTTCGCCGTGCCGAAGTTCATCAGGTGGTGCCTGTCCACCGTGTACATCAGGTAGATCCGCCCGTTGCTGAGGAAGTCCGGATCCAGCGCGAAGCCAAGGCAGCCGTGGTCGCGCCAATTGCCGACCTCGTCGCTGATGTCCACCAAGGGCTGCGCCAGGCGGACCCCATTCTCGATGATCCACACCTTTCCGCCCTTCTCCCACACGTATTGCCTCCCGTTCGCATCCCAAGTAACCCCCACCGGTTGGTTGAAGGTCCCGCCAGCGAGGGTCGATTGACTGAAGTTCGGCTGGAAGGTCTGGGCCTGACCTTCGACCATCCCCAGCCACAGGAACAGGAGGATGAGGAAGTAGTTCGTGGCTCCGGAGATCGGGTGGTTCTTCATTTCGACAGATATGAGCCGTCCATCGACCAATGGACATTTCAGCCCGCCAAACTAGTGGATCATGGGCATGAAGGTCAAGTGACCCGCTGGAGCAGGCCGGTGGTTGCGGGGCCTCTGCGCTCAGATCGGAACCGCACGCTGAAGATGGATCTTCCCTGACGATCTGCGCGCCTTGTGGTGGGTACTTTCGCGCCCCGTGAAACCCATGAGAGCCCTCCTCCTTCTTCCGGTGCTGGCAATGGCCTGCTCCAACCCGCCCGCCACCCAGGAACCAGGCCACACCACCGGTGATACGCTGGTTGTTAACGACAGTCTGATCGCCCCGGGCGAAAAGCACTTCAAGAGCTTGAAGAAGCTCACCTTCGGTGGTGACAACGCTGAAGCTTACTGGAGCTTCGCGGGTGACCGGCTGATCTTCCAGGCCACCAACCCCGCGTGGGGTGAGAGCTGTGACCAGATCTACGTCTTCGACCCCTTCCATGATGACTTGAGTGCGAAGGCACCAGGCAAGATCAGCATCAACGGGGGGCGCACCACGTGCAGCTATTTCCTTCCCGGGGACAGCCTTGTGCTCTTCGGCAGCACCCACGCGCATGACGCGGCCTGCCCGGCACATCCCGAACGCCGCAGCGATGGCAAGTACGTATGGCCGATCTATCCCTCCTTCGATATCTACGTGAGCGATCTGCAGGGGAACATCCGGAAGCAGTTGACGGATACCGATGGCTATGACGCCGAGGCCACGGTCTCGCCCAAAGGGGATCGTATCGTGTTCACCAGCATGCGGGACGGCGATCTTGAGCTTTACACCATGAACATCGACGGCACTGATGTGAAGCGTGTGACCAACACGCTTGGCTACGATGGCGGTGCCTTCTTCAGCCCCGATGGCACCAAATTGCTCTGGCGCGCCAGCCGGCCGAAGGATGAGGCCGAGGCCAATGAGTACCGCCAGTTGCTGAAGGAGGGCCTCGTCATGCCCACCAACATGGAACTGTACGTGGCCAATGCCGACGGCAGCGACGCGCGCAAGGTGACCGACCTGGGCCAGGCCAACTGGGCGCCCTTCTGGCATCCGAGCGGTGAGAAGATCATCTTCGCCAGCAACCATACGGCGGAACGGGGCTTCCCATTCACACTGTACCTGATCAACACCGATGGGACCGGCCTGGAGCAAGTGAGCTTCAGCGACCAGTTCGATGCCTTCCCCGTGTTCAGTCCGGATGGTCGCCACCTCGTGTTCAGTAGCAACCGGGCGAATGGAGGCACCCGTGAGACGAACCTCTTCCTCGCCGAGTGGCAGGACTGAACGACCGAACTCGTGCACAAGCGATCTTCGCGCCCGTCCTGATGGGCTGCCGGCGCCATGGATGAACAAAGTCCCCGATCTCACGGCTGGATCCAGCGCCTCGGCGATCGCTGGGCCGTTGGCCCAGGGCGGGTGATCGTGATCCTTCTCGTCTTCGCGTGCACCGGTACCACGGTGCTCCTGCTCAAACGTCCGGTAGTGGCCTATTTCGCCGGGGATGGGGAGCGCTCCATGCTGTTCTCCCTGCTTTACTACC
>Ga0116152_10003138_pt1 | contig 13317 bp, 9 predicted proteins | sample AD_UKC119_MetaG_FD_89894 | JGI IMG/M metagenome (GOLD analysis project Ga0116152, IMG submission 89894) | Active sludge microbial communities of municipal wastewater-treating anaerobic digesters from Hong Kong - AD_UKC119_MetaG | ecosystem: Engineered > Bioreactor > Anaerobic > Digestate...
AGTCTTTATGGTGGGAAATTTTAGTGGGATTTACAGTTAATTGATACGCTCGTTTTGCTCTTTCATACGACACAAGGTCGTGCTTCAACATTTCTTCAATTATCCAAATTGTACCCATGCAGTGAATCTTTTCAGATTCTGCAGCACGCCGAAGTGCAGCATCACCAGATAAGAGAGGGCATGCCTCTTGTTTCGCCAATAGAAGAGCAAAACAGTCATTCCTACCTGGTTTTGGATAGATTAGCATGAGTTTCTCAGCCTGAAGCATCGTTGAGGACGTCAAACTCAGTACTTGTAAACCGCAATGTAATAGGTGGCTATGTGAAGTGGCCAACTCCTCATAGGAGAGGATATCAGGTACTGCAATCTCGTACGGTAGGGCAAAAAATTCGTTCAGCAGATTACCCTCTTCCAAGTCTATGAAGATGTTGGTGTCACTGACTAACAAGCGCGACATCACTATCTCTCATATAACGACTGCGATGAAACTCCATAACAGATTGGCCAAGCAACTCTGCTGCCTTTGCCTCACCAATGATGTTCTCCCCTAATGCTCGATACACAAGATGCTTGAAACAGGATGTCGACTCAAGCGGATAGGGTTCCCCTGGTTCCTGTTTCCTCCACCCATTGGAGGAGAACATAATACAGAGGTTCTTGTAGGTAGATTCGGAGATGATTGAAGTGTCAAAGGCACGTCGTATGCACGCTTGCATGCTGATTCCATACCGATGCTTGATAAGGTACAATTCGCCGATTTCCAACGCCTGTCGTTTAGTCCCAAGGAAAGCGTGAATCGTTGGCAATGGTAAGAGAAAGGCCTGGGCAAAACGATGACAACACGATTCCAGATCCAATTCAGACGGAAGCGACGATGCGAATGCAAAATGGGCAAGTTCATGAGCCAAGGTGAAGCGTTGGCGAGTGCCGTCACCTTGGTGCTGACACACAAGGATGGGTGTTCCTTCAATGGATGCTTGAAGCCCATCACAAGCACCCTGGGTTTGAATATGTGTCATTATCACCAAAAATCCATGTTCTTCCAACAAAGAAGTAAGATTCGGGATTTCCTTGATTCCCAAATTCCATGTTGCACGAAGGTTCATCGCATATGTTTGGATATCGTCAAGACTCTTAATCGTGGCGGGTGGCAGAACCGCAGGAGAAATGGGGAAGTGCGGCCAGAGTTGTTTCAGCTCGAACCAGCGTTCAGCTTGTTCAAGTACATCCGCTTCAATCTGCTGAAGAACTTTCTGAGGGAGCGATGACTTTTTCCGATACTGTATGTTCTGTAATGCAATCTGCGTTGGACGGAAGAAATACTCGCTCTTGAGACCTAAGGAAGCAGCCAGTTTGATGAGAGTGGCTGAAGAAGGCATGCTTTCACCATGCTCGTATTTCTTGATCATATTGGCACTTATTCCGACCTTCGTTGCAAGTTTGTGCATCGAATATCCAGATGAGACACGTGCTCGTTTCAAGCGATCAGCAAACATGATGTGGTTCTCCTTTGTAGTATCCGGTTTATAAAGTATATGATAAATGAAGAATTTATAAACCATCCTAAAGAGATATATAGTTACCATAAGTATATATTTGCGTTTCACAAGGTATGTGTATGCTCAATCGTATTCTCACGCCTCTATTGTCTTTGCCTTTAGGTCTCCTATGCTTCATAACACTATGTTCAAAACATGAACAACCTTTCTAGTGGTGAAATTCTGCACTAGTAAAAGTATTATATATGGACATAATAAAATACATATCACAAAATACCTGCATAAAGTGTGATGAAACTCACAAAATCTGCAGGAAATATGTGATTAGTTTTGACCGCTTTGCGATTTCGTTCTATACTTAATCAGAAGAGAGGAAAGGAAGAATGGAAAGAAATGCAATGCAGGATTTGGTAACTTGGAAAGAGTCACCGTACCGAAAACCACTGCTTCTCCAAGGTATTCGCCAAGTAGGAAAAACTTGGCTGCTCAAGGAATTTGGTAGGAGATACTATGAGCGGGTTGCCCTTTTCAACTTTGATGAACATCCAGAATATCGGCAATTCTTTTCATCGACCAAGGATATAACAAGGATTTTGAGTAATCTCCAGTTTGCCATCGGCTTTCCAATTACAGAAGGCTCGACGCTCATAGTGTTTGACGAAATCCAGGATGCTCCTGAAGTATTGAACTCGTTGAAATATTTCCATGAAAATGGAAAGGGGTATCATGTTGCCTGTGCCGGGTCGTTGCTGGGGGTGGCTTTGGCAAAACCCACTTCCTTTCCGGTCGGCCAGGTTGATTTTTTACGAATCCTGCCTCTTACGTTTAGGGAAATGCTGGTTGCAGAGGATGAGAAGAATTTGATTGCATATCTGGATGCGAAAGTTGATTTGGACCCAATTCCCGATGCTTTCTTCAATCCTTTGGTTGAGAACTTAAAGAAATATTTTCTGATTGGTGGGATGCCTGAAGCCATGGCCCGATGGGTGAACGAGAAATATAGTGGACAGATAGACGGTATCTTATGGTCGATCATCCAAGCCTACGAACGGGATTTTGCAAAACATCCCGATCCGAGGGAGTATCCGAAACTGATGCATATTTGGCGTTCCCTTCCTTCACAACTAGCAAGAGAAAACAAGAAATTCTTGTACCAACTCGTGAAACAAGGAGCGAGAGCAAGGGAGTATGAGGATGCACTTCACTGGTTGGTTTCTGCTGAAGTTGTTACCAAGGTGTCTCGCTGTACCAAGCCTGCTTTGCCTTTGTCGGCATATGAGGATTTGTCTGCTTTTAAAGTGTATGCAGCCGATGTTGCTTTACTGAGGAGACTGGCTCAACTGGATATCTCATCCTTCCTCCATCCTACGCAATTGTTTACCGAGTTCAAGGGAGCATTTGTAGAGAATTATATTCTGCAAGCATTGACTGCAGCGTTTCCTGTCCCTTTGCGGTACTGGACCAGTAGTGACAACCGATATGAGGTTGACTTCCTTCTCCAACATAAGAATCATATCATCCCTATCGAAGTAAAGGCAGACACCAATATCTCCAGTTCTTCGTTGAAAGCCATCAAACGCCTGCATGACGATGATTTTAGTTTGAGAATCCGCTATTCCTTGCAGAATCTCAAACTTGATGGTGATGTACTTAATATCCCTCTTTTCATGGCTGATTGGACTGAGAAGCTCATAACCCTGGCTTTGCAGCGTATTGTGTGAGAAGCAATCCGAGCCCGCTTCTTCCTTAGGATATAACCGGATTACCTTATCGGACCAATTTTGGTCCGATAATAGCATAATCGGCCCATTCTGTCGTATGCTAAGGAGAAACGAGGTGATTGAAGTGCCAGAAAGCAGCGATTGCGAGTATAAGGAGGTATACACACCCTCTTGTTTGAAAACAGTATCGGCCTTTGCCAACTATCTTGATGGCCGAATTATCTTCGGCATCAAGGATGACCGTACCGTCCTTGGTGTTGAGAACGTACAGCAGTTGATGCTACAGGTCGAGCATGCCATCAATGACGAAATCTCTCCACGTCCGTCGTATACCCTTTCCACGTGCACACGAGAAGGCTGCCAATTGGTTGTTCTCTCAGTTTGCAAAGGACTGAATCCACCGTATTATTATCAGAATCGTGCCTACATGCGCTCTGATACCTCTACTGCACCTGTAGATGCCGCACAATTAAGACAGTTGGTTCTCCAAGGTTGTGCACTCACATACGAAGAGCTGCCGGCAAGCAAACAGGATCTGAGCTTCAAACAATTAGAGGCAGAGTTTCAGAAGGTTCTCGGCATCGAAGCCCTGAACAATGATCTTCTTAAAACCCTGGGACTGGTCAATCGGCAAGGGTATACCTATGCTGGTCAGCTTCTCAGTGATAGTCCCGGGCCTTATCACGCTTCACTGGACATTGCCAGGTTTGGAGAGAGTTCTTCCCTATTTCTGCATCGGGAGAGTCTGGAGGATTGCTCGGTATTGTATCAATACCATCGTGTTCTTGAACTCTTGGATGCATGGTATGCTCAGTATGAGCAAGTCAGTGGCTTCTACCGGGAGAATCGTATCCAGATTCCCCGAGAAGCTTGCCGGGAGGCATTGGTGAATGCTCTTGTGCATCGGGATTACAGTCTGAGAGTTGGTATCAGGGTGGCTGCTTATCCCGACCGGCTCGAGATAACTTCGCCGGGAGGTCTGCCGTCAGGCCTTTCTCTTGCTGAATATCTTAGCGGCCGAATTTCAGTTCCGAGAAATGCAATAGTGGCCCAAGTATTCCATAGGCTTTCAATCATGGAACGCTTTGCCACCGGAGTACGAAGAATTCAGGAGTCCTATAGGGACTTTCTGCAAAAACCATCCTTTCTGGTTACTGAGAACACCGTAACCGTCGTACTTCCAAAGGTGAGCTATACAGAGGTTCATGAGCGAAAGGTCTATGTATCCGATAGGAAGGCTGTACACCAACGCGTACTTTCTCTGTTTTTTACAACAGAGACGATCACCCGATCCGATGTCGAGCACCAGCTGGGTATCAGCGCCACCAGTGCCAAGAGAGTCCTTGCCGGGATGGTACAGTCGTATTTGGTGAAAAAGGAAGGCGTTGGTCCGGCAACACGGTATAGCAGGATGTAAAAACACCACTATAGGGTATGCTGATGTAGCATAGAAGGATGTATGCAGTACCCTATCCAGACACCGGTCCAAATAGGCTCTTTCCTCAGGACACGCAGGAAGGCTTTGGGCTTGACGCAGAAACAAGCCGCTTTGAGAATCGGTCTGCTTCCCAAAACCATCTCTGCGTTGGAAAACGATCCTCTTGTAAGGCATGGAGGATGCTCCTGTAGGGAATATGCGGGAATGAGGAATCAAATCCTACGATTTCTCCCTCAAGAGGGCGAGTGTCCTCATGCAGCTGTAATAGCGCCTCTTCACAGGGCTGGTCTCTTGGTTCTTCCATGCCTGCAGTACAGCAGGATCCTCGTACCAGTCGTTTCTCACTCTTCCCTGGTCAAGCAATGCCTGAAGGCCGGGTATGGGTTTCTTGCTTTTTTGGACTGCCTCAGTGAGCGTATCGGCAAGCTCATCATACACGGGATGGATAAAATGGTCGGTGTAGGAGAGATAGCCCTCCTGCACCATTTCAATGCCCTCCTCAAGCAGATTGGCATCCTCTACCGTATCGGCCAGCGAAAGGTAGAACAGGCTTGCCTTATGCTTGCCTTCCTGCCGCCTGAGCACCCTTCCCATACGCTGGACCCGCTGTCGTTGTTCGCTCGTGGAGGAGAGGATGATGCCCACATCGGCGGCGGGAATGTCCAGACCCTCGTCGAGGGCTTTGCAGGAGACAAGGATTCTGGCTTCCCCGCTGCGATACTGTTCAAGAGCCAGTGTTCGTTCGACATCCCCCATCTCGCTGTGATAGTGCACCACTTCTTTGGGATATCGGCGCTTGAGCCTCTCATACAACTCCTCGCTTTGCGATATTCGCTCGCCGAAGATGATGATCTTGCTGGTATGGTCCAAAAGACCGATGAGATCGAAGACGCAATCGAGGCGTTGTGGTGCCAGGTTGATTATCGCCCGACGCTGATGATAGAGGGAAACCAAAAGCCTTGCCAGATCTGCAATCGTTTCATTTTTGCTGGTACATAGGTCCTCGATGGCATAGAAGAATGCAAGGCCCTTAAGTTTTTTCAGGTATGGAACAAGGTTTCTCAATCGGTGCGATGTTGAGCTGATTCTTGCTGTCAGCTCGGCGTAGAGAAACTTCTGCTCTTCTGTCATGGAAAGCTCAATATTATGTATGACCGCTTGGTTGATCACCCCTTGCTGCATCGCCTCATTGAAGCCATACGTATAGAAAAGAGGACCAAGAGCCGGAACCAGACGGGTTTCAAATCCATTGACTTGCGGTGTGGCCGACAACCCCAGGGCGTGATAGTGTTTCTTGTCCGCTTCAGGCAGCTTGTCGAGGAAGGAGAATATCTTGTGGTTCTCTTCACTTGCATAGTGGTGGCATTCATCGGCGATGAGCAGAACCGGTTCATGTTGCTGCAGTTTCTGCTGCAAGATGTTTGCAAGGGTGTACCGAGCTGAGTTGACCACATAAATCATAACCGGTTTGTTATGGGCCTGATGGTGGTTGCCATGGACCCAGCCGATATCGTCCCGAGTAAGACCCAGGTCCTTCTGATGGGAGAGAATGCTCGCCTTCCACTGCCCGACGAGGAAGGTCTTGGGAACGATGACGACGATATGCAGCTTTTTGTTCAGCTGTTGTTGCAATTCCTTGGCGGCATAAAGGGCAAGGATGGTTTTACCGGCTCCGGTGACTACTTGCACGATTCCGCGGCCTTGGTTTCCCAACCAGGATTCAATGCACGCGCCCTGCCAAGCGTAGAGTGAGAAGGACATAGCTTAGGTACTCTCCTTCAGTCACCCTACCATAGCAGCCTGGCTATGGCAATGTCTTGTTTTTTCCCTTTTAGGATTGAACAGTTTCTGTCCATACTCTATGATTTTACCGATATACAGTGAAGGAGATGCCATGGATTACGATATCTTGTATGGAGAATATCAGGATTTTGAGAAGGCCTTGAAAGATAAGCTCAAAAGTGTAGCCAAGTTGCAAAAGTCTATTGCCAAGCAGATGGAGAGTGGTGATGTCTTCCGCTCCCTTTCCGATACCACCCAGCTCAGTCAGCTAAGCAATGATGTCGAGTCCCTTGTTTCCGACATGCATGCGTTGCTTGACGGTTTTGATGCCAAAGAGTACCTCCAAAGCGGTCTCTTTACCGAGCAGTTGCTTGCTGAATGTGCAAAGAAGGATGTTGATGTCATTGGTTCATTCCCTCTCTTTGAGATGTTTCCCTACACGGTACGCATCGATGTAGAGAACCAAGAGGTCTATGTCGACCGCAAGAAGGTCTCATGTCTGAGGCCTTCCTCCTTGGTCGGTTTGATCAAGGCCGGACAGGAGAAGCTGTACAAAGCCAGTTTCAATGCGGCTCAGTTCGCCAATGAGTTGGCTGCGGCTTACGACCTTGCTCTCCTGAATTTGAACAAGCCCGCCGGGTCGGACCTCTATCTGACCACGCTGTACAAGTATTTGGTGCCGATGAGCCGATTCCGCAAGGACTACGACCAGCAAAGCTATGCCTTCGATATCGCCCGCTTGTTCGACAACGAGCTGGTGGAAGTCAAGGGCGGGAGAAGCTATCAGTTCGGCCCGAGCCGCAACAGCAACAAGACGCTTCGTATTCTCGACCGCAGTGGTGCAGAGCATTTTTTGGCTACGATCAGATTTTTTTAGTGAGGTAGCAGATGGAGACAGAGACACGAATCAGCGCAACCATTGCCCAGCTATCGCAAGGCGAGGTTCCCGATAGTGAGGAGTTGCTCGGCCAGCTTACGGTTGGGGTCCAATTTCTCACCGACTTTTGGCGGGAGAAGTACCTGCAACAGTTCATTCTGCAAGGCGGCAGCAAGATTAAGTTCTTGACCGGCGGCAAGGGCAGCGGCAAGACCCACTGCCTGCACTTGTTTCAATCTGTTGCCAAACAGGAGGGATATTTAACGGTTTCTCTCTCTGCGCGGGCGCTCTGGCTCCATGACTTTCGTGAGTTCTACCTGGAGGTGCTCAAGCAAGCTGATGTAATGAGCCTGCTTGAGCGCTGCAGTGATCGGATTGTTGAGGCGATGGGATTTTCGGCCAAGGATATTGAACCCGGTTCTACATTCTTGGATCGGTTGGCAATTGAAGGCTTGGCCGACGGTCTTACCAGGCGCGAGATTCGCAACCAGCTGAAGCAGATGTTTCTGGACAACCGCCGGATGGACAACAACTTCAGCCTTGCGTGCAGTCTGCTCTGCGGTTCCTTGCTTGGCCACCCTGCTCTTGAGCAGGCAAACAAGGACCTGGTCCTCGGGTGGTTGCACGGGGATAAGAAGATCCGCATGACCAGCCTCAGGCCCTTGGGAATGGCTCCAAGCAGGATCACCAAGTACAATGCACGCAACCTGTTGCGCTCGCTTGCGGAACTGGTGCACCTTGCCGGGTACAACGGCCTGGTTGTCACCGTCGATGATTTGGATGTCATGGTGGACAATTCGGGTATGAATCCCTTTCACTATACGAAGATGAAGCGTGAGGATACCTATGAGAGCATCCGCCAGCTCATCGACGACATCGACACGTTCAATCACTTCTTTGTGGTGTTCGGGTTCGGCCGAGAGCTCATCGATAATGAGAATGCCGGCCTGAAGGCTTATCAGGCGCTGTGGATGCGCATCCAGAACGAGGTGGTATCCGATAGGATCAACAAGTTCACCGACATCATTGATCTCGATGCGGTGGCCATGCAGGTATACACACCGGATATGCTGGTTGAGATGAGCCAAAAACTGGCCTCGTTCGTTCAACATATCAATGTAGAGACTCAGCCCATTGATGAGCAGACCGCCCGGAACTTGATCAAGCAGGCAAAGCTGGGAGGGGTTTCCATCCCGCGTTTGGTGAATCAGGCGACATTGGGGTTGCTCAAGGATGATGCAGAGGAGGGACAGTATGAGCTGGGGGTATGAAGAAAGACATATGATCGAGGCCCTGCGCTCGGGGATTCCTTCAAAGGCGATAGGGCATCACTTCTGTGAGGCGCGCGCCGACTTATTGAGCAACATCATCGAGAAGCTCGACAAGGTGTGCGAAGAGGGCTTAAGCGATGCCATGATTTTCAGCGGCAAGTATGGCGAGGGCAAGACCCACCTGCTCAATACTGTCTATACGCTTGCCCATGCACGAAACATGGTGGTTTCGGTGGTGTCCCTGAGCAAGGAGACTCCGCTGGACAAGCCGTATCTGGTCTATCCCAAACTGATCAGCAATACGTATTTGCCCGGACATCTGCAGCCGGGGTTCACCCAGGAGCTGGACAAGCTTACTCCCAATGTTCCGCTAACCAACGACCTGTTGCTCTATGCAGCCACGCAGCTTGAGACCGATAGGCTCTACTACCTCTTGCGCTCCTATGTGCATACCGACGACCAGGAGGAGCAGTTCCTTCTGCGTACCGATATGGAAGGGGACTTTGTTCCCAATCCCATGATCAAGAAGATGTATCGCAGGATTTTCAATGAAAAGGTGTCGTTCAATCAGAACTTCGTGAAGTCACGGCATACCAAGGACTACATCGCCTTTGTCAGCCATCTGTTCCGGCAGCTGGGCTACCGGGGCTGGGTGGTGCTCTTCGATGAGTCCGAGTTGATCGGTCGCTTGAGCAAGAAGGCCCGTGCCAAGGCCTACCAGACGATTGCGTCCTTCCTGTTCCCTCCCAAGCAGCTGGAGGCGACGTTCAGCCTGTTTGCATTCAGCTCCTCCTATATCGAGGATGTGATCGAGGGCAAGGGGGAGTACCAGAATCTTGAGGAGTTGTTCCCCGAGGACCAGATGCCGATGAAGGCGGTTCTCGATGCGATTGTGAATGCTCCCCAGCTCAAGCCGCTGACACCCCGGGAAATCCAGCAGATTCTAGAGAAGATCGTGGACTTCCACGGCAAGGCGTATGACTGGAAGCCCGATGTCGACTTGAAGGCGATGCTCGCCCAAGTCGATCGCAGCGGCTATCTTTTGCGTTCCAAGATCCGAACCGCCATCGAGTACCTCGACCAGCTCTATCTCTACCACTCGGTGGGCAATAGTACGGTCAGGGCGTTGGAGGAGGAGAAATACGAAGAGGATGCGACTGATAGCACTCCCACCTTCGAGGAGTTGTTTGAGGAGTAGATAATCAGGCCCTCCGGAAGGGGGGCCTTTGAGCTAAAGCGACTTGTTACATAGACTATTGATAATGTGGTTTAGACTTTTCCCGGTTCCTTTTTTGTAACATGTGCAATCATTTTCTGAATATCGGCATTTGTATTTATCGACTCAATCTGGACGTCTTCATGCTCATTCCGGTAGACTCTGAATACCTCATCTGCGAAAGCCTGCCCAATCATCTGAACTCCGTCAAAATCTAGTACAACTGTCTTAAAGCGGTCCACCCTTGCAAGTAATCGCTTTGCCTGTGACCTTGAGACAAGATTCCCACCTTCTATGTTCATGATTCTCACCGGAATAATCGTCTTATGGAACGTGGGATCCATGTCTTGATCAGCGTATTTATTGAATACTTCCACCGGGGTTCTATCAGTGTCCAAGTCAACAACAAGATGTACAATTGTACCGTTTACTTCAAGTTTCTCTTCGGAGGCTAGTTCTTCAATTACATCATGATTCTCATGTCCGGAGAAAAATAGTCCATAGGAAACTATAATGAAAATATCAACCATTCTGGAGGAGAAAAAAATGCCTTCACCGCTGTGTTTCGCAGGGTCGGAAGTGAACTTTCCCTTACAGAGCTCCAATATTGATTGCTGTGGTGTTTGTAGATTCAAATCCTGTTGAATTTTCCTGAAGATGCCGATTCCATCATCGATAATCTGTACCGTAACCCTCCTTGCATTGCGAAGTGTCCTGACCTGTAGGACCTTCCCGCCTGAATGATCAATCGCATTGTTTATGATTTCCATCGCTGCATATTCCAATAATTGTTGAACGTTCCGGGGTGCTCCTTCCAGATGGGGCATGATGCTGTCATAGTAAATCTTGTCTTCGTGTAAGCCACCCTCTGAAAGGTCGTATTTGCTATGGTAGGACTTTGTTTTCAGCCTGTATCCCGGATAACGACCTCTTTGCCTTGCCTGTGTGATTACATCTTCCTCAATAAGTTGCTTGATAAGTCTTCGGACAGTCGGCATGGACAATTCAAAATGTTCCATCACCACGCCGACCAGATCATTCTCATGGTGTTCAATACTATCAATTATATATTTTATTACTACTTTTTCGACTTCTTCTGTAAGCTTCATTCTGTTTCTCCTGATTACAATTATCATTATAAATATCATACTTTACTTTCAATATAAATACAAATTAATCCTGAAGAATTCAAAAATTAATCATCTACTAGTGAAACTACTACAAGTAATCACTATAAGTATTTTCAGCTTTAGCAATTAATAAATAATTAGGAGTCCATCAAGGACTACCTATAGGCAGTACCATCCAGCTCCAGATGTGGATTATCGACTTCTTTGCGTAAAGTGTGCCATTGGAGCAAGGAGACTTTGGATGAAGAAGTACTGAATTAGCTTGAAGGTGATAGCTAATGGGAAGAGGAACAGACATAGGAATAATTGGGGAAAGCTGAAAGGCTCGGTATGTAAATGGTCGGTTCTCTCCCTCCTCTATCAGGTGCCACTGTTCTACTTACATCATAAACCTACATTTGCTTTTGTTCGAAAGTCCTTCAATATCTTTATGCTTCATAAACTTATCTATAGTTCCCACCCCATTTTCGTACCACAGGCAATATGTCTTCTAATACGGGATGGAAACAGGACTTTCTATTTTCAGTAGCTTGTATACGTCATTCATCTTCTTTGTGGGTTCCTGGGGGATTACCACCTTATCATACACCTTGCACTTCTGGTTTCTCAGCACGAGGAAGCTGCCCTCGGGGTTGATCTTGTCCCCCTTCTTGGTATGCAGCAGCATGTCCTGCTGCAACAGCTGGAAAAGGATGCTGGACAGGAACGTGAGCATCAGATGGCCCTTGAGGGTCTCCTCCCCGTGGATACGCAGGGGAACCAGGTCGGCATTGTTCTTTGCTATGTCGAACACCTGTTCTATCTGCACCCTGGTATAGTATAGGGGCAGGGCTTCCCTGCACTCCATTTTCTCCGAGGAGACGATGACGAAGGTCCCGAGCCTTCTCATCCTGTCATCTATCTCCTTGAACGGGAGCTTGTCATCGAGGGCCTCAAGGGAAACCTTCTTCTCCTGCAGGTTGTAGCTGTCCATGTCCAGGCCCAGGTAGGCGTAGCCTGCATGGCCGTCGAGATCGACGGGGAGCCTCCTCATGTAGACGACCCTGTTGCCGAACGGCACCATGTACTTGGCTTGCCGCAGGCTCCCTGCATGCTTCCCCACCAGATCCTTGTACAGCTTCCTGTTTGTCCCCACCCTGGAGACAAAGGCCATCTTGTCGGCATAGAGGGCGTCGACATTGCCCTTGCTGTAATATCCGGCATCGGCGAGCACCATTTCCGTCTTCACCCCCAGCTGCCCCAGTTCCTCCACTGTGGTGCGCAGGGTGCTGATGTCCAGCACATTCCCGGGGCAGTAGCGCATATACAGAGGCATCTTGGTGATGCGGTCGATGACATAGATCAGCCTCATCTCACGGTTCACATCCCCATTGTGGTTGCTCAGGGCGGTGAGGCTCATGCCCACTGCATTGTGCAGGCCCGTGCTGTCGATGAGGATGCCGGTGCCTTCCTTGTGTGGATAGAGCATCCCGAGGTAGGAGGAGAAGAAGTCCCTGTCCACCTCTTCGGAGCCCAGGGCAATGAGGAAATCGCTTATCCTCTGGCTCTGGAGCCTGGCCTTGGGGTACAGGATTCTTGCATAGTTGCCCTCATGCCACATCTGGGCGTACATGTATGCCTTCTTGTCGGTAAGGAGCCTGAAAAGGATGAGGGAAAGCAGGGTGTCCCGCTGGTTGGGCAGGATGCCGTCGTACAGCGAGGCGTAGGGCGTATTGTCCCTCAGGTACCGGTCCAGCATGAAGCTGTCCCCGAAATCCAGTATGAGAGACTCCCTCTTGGCATCCGAGTGCAGCACCTCAACATCCGCCGGGGCGTCGGCATAGCCGCCGTCCAGCGTAAACGAATACACACCCCTCTGCTTGGATCTGAACACTCCCCTTTCCTTGTCGAGGACAATCCCGAGGCTCTCGACATAGACGTTCTTCTTTTCCCCGTTCACCCTGATGGCATCGATCAGCTGCGCATAGGTCTTTCCCTGCTTGGTCTGGAACCTGATGAATCTTGCCATGTTCTGCTCCCTGTTGGTGTCGCTAGTGGTGGTACGAATACTTTCGTACCACCACTGTACCACGACAAGGGTGGAATGGCAACAAGGAGACGCCATTTCCAGGGAGAAAACAGGGGGAATTCGTATGTTTTCAGAGGGACAGCGAGAAGTTGGGTCTGAATCCCTGAAACAGAGGAGGAAAACGGCTGGGAATGAGTTGAAAAGGATGCCTATTCCTCTGAATTTGACGGAAGGGCGAGCCTATGTGGAGCTGTGGTACGAAAGAGGTCGGGAACTATAGTTCATTGTCAGTAGAAAGTATCCAGGCTTTTATTTTGGCTCAATCATAAATCTTGTGGGATTCTCTCAGCCGCAGGGTTCCTGACATAGCCTTTC
>Ga0116152_10003140_pt1 | contig 13313 bp, 13 predicted proteins | sample AD_UKC119_MetaG_FD_89894 | JGI IMG/M metagenome (GOLD analysis project Ga0116152, IMG submission 89894) | Active sludge microbial communities of municipal wastewater-treating anaerobic digesters from Hong Kong - AD_UKC119_MetaG | ecosystem: Engineered > Bioreactor > Anaerobic > Digestate...
ACTATTTCTCCGCCTATATTTAATTTCTTAGATGCAATAAAGATATTCATTAACTTTTTTAGCTCAACCTTATTTACTATCACATCATTATCAACCTCATAATAAACATTACTCCCGTCGCGATCGGTTCCGGCTATCATTTTTGCCCCTTTCTGCACTCTGGCATCGTAAGCCTCTTTATCAAGATTAAATCTTAAAAATATTTTATCATTTATTGCTTCCCTTTCTCTTTGTTTCAGGATATTACGATAATAGTAATCGAGGTATTTTAAAGTTAATTGATTTATATTTTTTTGAGGATATTCAAAAAGTTTTAAAAATGTTAATAATAAAGCTACTTCAGGATAATGATTATCTTTTTTTAATGATTCTTCAAGCTCATGCAAAGCCTTCTGGCGCAAATATATTACAGATTCATAAAAAATCTGGAATATATCCTGTAAGGCCCCTGATGCAGAATTAATCTTCTCCGTAAGGCTATTACCCTGGTAAATCACACCTAAAGGTTCTACATTTGAAAGTTCCCAAATAAAACTAAACTGATCAAAATCAAAATTAAATTTGATACCCAGATTTTCTTTTGCCGATGCTGCCAAAACAAAACCTTTAAATTTTCTTAAACCATTAGCCAGTTTCGTTTCAACAATGTTCGAAATTTCATTTCTAAACAATACCTCCGTTTGTTGGAAATCTTCAACGTCTTTTAAATTTTTATACCAGGTATCTATTTTTACAGCAATCGAATAAATCTCATTAAAACATCTTTTAAGATATTTAGCCTTTTTATCTACATTATTAAAAGATGCTGATTTATAAATAAGTTTTTTAAACTTTTCTTCAATTTCTGATGGCTTTATAAAAGAAATAGCTGATAATATGACAGCCTCATCAGTTAAGAAATCGGACCAGTTACCATCGGGTTTATTCTGGAAATTGTAGTAATTAATTAGTTTTGAAAGCCCTAATGAATACACAAGATTATCAGTAAAGCTATGTTCATCAATCTTTATATATTCCGGATTTAAAGCCTTAAAATATCTTTGTTCCTGACTACATCCCGTAAAATTAAAGTAATTTATTTTTTCGTTTTTGCTCATAATTTGATATAAAAAAGCATCTGTGGGTTAATTATAAATTTTCCGGCATATCGATTACATCTGTCCCTTCCAACAAATAATAAGGATAAACGATGTTATTCCTTTTATTGGTTTTTCGTACTGTATACTCTAACGATATTTCCAGTATACCATCATATATTTGTTTTGTTGAAACATCAACATTTTCAAGAACTATCCTAGGTTCAAAATGCAGTACTGCATCATGAATAATCTCACTGGCCTTATTAATAAGCCCTTCGTTTATGGACTCGAAATTAAGTACACTCAGAGCACAACCATAATTTGGTTGTAAAACTCTCTCTCCTGGCCTTGTCGAAAGTAAAATATACAAGCTCTCTCTGATATCTTCTTCTTCAGAAACCAATGTAACCGTTTTGGTTTGTCGGTCAAATTCCGGAGGAAATTTCCACCCTATACCCAAAAATGTTTTATTATGCTTCATATTTATTTTTATACATAATGTTTATCCTAATTTATTATCCACCAATCATAACTGTCGGACAACCTATAACAATTGCTCCACCATGTGCTGTTGAATCACCCATTCTTGCAGCTGGCATACCGCCAATTAAAACAGTACCTGAACCTTTAACAATTGAATCGGGAGGTCCAACACATGTTGCCATATCTCCAACACGAGCAGCAGGCATACCACCAATCAATACCGTAGGCTCTCCGGGTGGTAATATTGTCCCTCCGACATGTGGTATCGGAGGCGTACCGGGTGTAACCATCGGACATGTATGCATATCTCCAACTCTTGCTGCTAAACTCATTGTACAATTTTTAATTTATCATTACCATTCCACCTTTTATTACTGTTTGAGCCGATCCTTTAAGCTCGCAATTAGCGCCTTCGGCTGCAAACTTTGCTTGCCCCTTGTTTTCTATATTTACTCCTTCAATAGCAACATCGCCGGTAGCACTAAGTGATATATCTCCCTGCGACGTTAATTCTATATTTCCTTTTGCATTAATAATGATATCTGCTGCACTATCAACCTTAATTCCATCGGCCGACATCTCAAAAATGTTATCATTCATATCTTTTATACTTATAATACCATCTGTATCGTTCATTGTAATCATATTAACCCCGGGAGTCTCTATAATTATGGCTTTATTTTCTTCATCAAAGGATATTTTTAGCTTTTCCTTTGTTACAATCGTTTTAATAAAATTGTCTTCAGTTGGTTCAATTGGTGGTACGTTTACTTTATTGTGAACCGAACCTAATATAACAGGATTTTGAGGATCCTGATTTAAAAAACTAATTATTACCTCATCACCTATTTCGGGATAAAAGAAAAAACCGGCCTCGGCTGTTGCATATAATGTCGAAATCCGTGCCCATAGGCTAAGGGTTTCGGATTGCAATGTCGGAATGGATACTTTCACCCTGTATTGCCCATTTTCGTCTTCATGTATTTGTTCCACCTTACCAATATACAATCCACTTATTGGGGGTAGTAATCCTGCCGCAGGTTGTGCAAATACATTAGGTTTTTCTTCTATATACCAGTTTGGAGACAATCCAAGGCCTAATTCTGTTACATAATCACCTTCCTCAATCTGATGTGTTACAGAAGATATAAATATTGTACCGTTAAACTGATCGCTAAAATCTTCAAGATTAATTGAATCACCCGGAAGTATTTTATTGTAACCATAAATTGATATTTTACCTCTTACTTTAGACCATTCCGATTTCGAATGACATGCTGAAGCCCATTCTGTTAAAACTTCCATTGGTGTATTAGCAGTGGTATTTAACAAGTATTCCTCTAACCCGATAATTCCTGATAAATCCCCGGATTTTAAATTGCCTGCTTTATTTTCAGAAGGTGGATTAGATGTAGCTTCAATAATATCCTGGTTATCCATATCCCACGATACACCTTTTACCGAACCCAAAATGTTTTTTGCATCAATATTCGCATTAAAAGATAATATTCCATCATCGGGCGATAGTTTTAACACAGGGCTTCCTGCATCAGGTTTTTTAATCTTGATTTCACCATCAGAGTTTAATAAAACCATCCCATTAACTTCTGCACGCTGTATCACAAAATCCCAATCGGCTATATAATGCTGCAATAATTCAGGATGAGCATAGCTTGTCGATTCAACATTTATTGTAATTGAAGAATAATTCCCTAACACTTCCGATATAATATCACTATCTGTTTTTTTCTCAAATATTCGGTTCTTTCTGCCAACTGTTGTTTTTATTGCTTCGTCTTTACATTCAATTTCCAAAATAAAATTTCCATGACTTAACCTTAAACCATGCTTAATTACAATTCCTTTAAAAATAGTTTCTTCATCTGATGCATACCCTGCAGAAATTTCAATTTCAGAACCCGGATTAAAATCTCCTGAATCACTAACAGCATAACCTTCTCCATCAGCAAAACCACCGTCGTATAACTGTATAAGAGCTGAAGCAACCTTATTTACTTCTTTATTAACAGAAACAGAAATAATGGTATAACTACCCGGAATTTCTTTTCCATTACTTTTTATAGTAAATGAAACAGGACTTTTAACAATATTTTTTAAACTATCAGCCATTTCGATTATTTAATTGGAGGAAAAATTAACTCAGTACCAGGTTCTATATATCTAAAACTTATCAGATTATTGGCTTTTGCCACTTCATGATACATTTGCCGGTCGCCATAAACACGTTTGCAAAGCATGGGTAAAGTATCACCTGCTCTAACGGTAATAATATGTGTTAAATCCGGCGACTGATTATCTTTTAGGCTCGATTCTGTTTTTGGATCCATTGTTCCGGAGAAAGTTGCATTAATTTTAGCCCGGATAGGCTCTCCTTCAGATGAAAACATGGTATACGTAATATCAAAACTTTCTATTCTGCCAAAAAAAGCCTGTTTGTTATATTTAAATAATGATTCATTATTAATATGAATTTTAACATAAGGAGTTTCATGTTCGCTTCCGATATAATAGTAGCAGGTTTTTTTAAAAAGTTCTATTTGTTCCTTTACATCTTTAGCTAAAGGATTATTATTAGGAATAACACCCGATGAATCAAGAACTAATTCAAAACTCACAACCTGCGATTTAGCTCCTGTATATTTTTTTTGAGGTATAATTGCCCCATTTTGTAGATCTTCAGTATATGTTATTCCATATTTAACTGATAAAGATGAGGGATTAACCTGTGCTTTAAATGTTGAAAAACTAGTGCCTACCGGCCCATTTTTACCTGCTTCGAAACCTTCAATTGTTAAAAATTTCATGCGTATATAATTTGTATTTATAGGTACATGTAATATTCATGATTAGAATTAAATCTATTTTGTTTGACGTTTTCTGATCATCAATATCATATAACCTTAAACTATTTAACGTTCGAATTTTTGCTCTAATTCCTTAAGCACTTTTTCAGTGCATTCTTTAACTATTTTTTTATAATTTGCTTGTGATAATATTACTTTATTATCGGTATTACTTTGCCCGTTTTTAGCTGTAACATTAAATTTAACTGCCAATTCTTTTATTTCGATACTCATAACTTTTAAGATTTAACCTACAAAAACAGGATAAAAAAACTTATATCTTAATTCTATCTCTTCAATAACCAATTCATTCGACATAGCTTTTAAGCCTGAGACAGACCACTTGGTAGGGTGTGCACCTACAAAAACCCAGTAAACAAGTGGCTCTCCTGTATCACTTAGCAGCTTAACAATTATGCTTTTTGTTATAGTACTATTTTTTTCAACAACATCCGAAAGCATGCATGCTGTTACCCACTTTACCAGTTCAGATTTTGCTTCAGATAGTCCTCGTTTTAACACCAAAGGTGAAAATTTGCGTTCAAAAGGAACTTCCTGACTAACATCACCGCCATTTTTAACCTCTTCTGTTTCAATTGAAACAGAAATCCCCGATATCTCAGAAAAACTGGCACTGTCTGCACCAGAAGCACTTGTTGCTACCGATGCAATGTTAGCCATTGTTCCCGAAAATTGTGGTTCAGGAATAATACTAACCTCATACCTGAAACCTACAATAGGATATTTATTTTTTGCTAATGCCATTATTTTTATTTACTAAATAAATTATTATCCAGAAGGCCATAAAAGGCCCTCTGGATAAACAATTCTATGATAATTCCCTTATATTGAAACTATTCATATACAACTTCAAAACCTTCGTGTGCAAGTTCGATTGATTCTATCGCAATTTCATTTGCATCCGATTTTAAATCTGGTCCTGAAACTTTTATAGGAAATGCATTGTTAACAGTCCATGTTACAACAGGTGCCTGCTCTTCATCAAGCAACTGAATAACTACTTCTTCTCTTCTCTCAGGATTAGTCTGAACATCTTTAAACCACTCCCAGAAAGAATCATCACCAGCATAAACACCTTTTTTCAAAGTGATATTACCATGTTTTTTTAATCCTGGAATTTTTTGTTTCAAATATGTTGGGTCATCACCAACTCTGTATTCGATAAACTCTATTTCCATTTCCAATCCGGTAACTTCCTGGAAACCTATTTCTGTATCGCCCATTTGAACTTTAAAGTGAAACTTTGGTATGGGCCATAATTCTTCAGCCATATTATTCTAAATTTAAATGTGTTTATTTAATTACTTTTTATTACAAATTATGATTGCTGCATTTTTTGTTGGAATGTAATAACAATAAATTCAGCCGGACGTGTAACCGCTACTTTTACAGTTACGTTCATAATTCCGTCAAGGATATCATTTGGTGTCATAGTAGAACCTAAACCAACTTCAACTTCAAAAGCATCTGCCGGAGTAAGACCTGCTAAACCTCCTTGTTTCCATATTCCTGTAAGGAACGATGAAATCATACTTCTTACCAGTGTCCATGTTCCAGATGTATTTGGTTCGTATACATAAGCTTTTGCAGCCGCTTTTACCGATTGCTCAATAAAAATCAATGTTCTACGTACGTTAATGTATTTCCAGTCCTGGCTGTTTCCGTTTAATGTGCGCGCTCCCCAAACCAATGTTCCTTGACCTACAAACGAACGAATAGCATTTATCGATTTACCAGAAACTGTAACATTTAAATCCTCCTGATCTTCGTTTGTTAAACTTACAGATGGCGATATTACAGAACCTAAACTTAAATTAGCCGGTGATTTCCACACTCCTCTTGTATTATCAACCATACTGTATGCTCCTGCCATAGCAGAACTTGGAGGAAGAACATTCAGTTTTCTTAAAACTGCTGAAATAACCTTTTTAAATGCAGGGCTAATAGCGTTTAAAGTTTGAGTTAGAGTGTCAGCATCTACCTTTTCATCAATGAGTTTTTTAATTTCATTTTTCGCTTCATCTGCTTTTTTAGGATTTTCAAAAATAGCATCAGCTTCCTTAGAAAGTAGCGTGTTTAATAAATCGAGGTTTGCGATATTCTTGATATTAACCTCTTCTTTTTGAACTACAGCAGTATTTACAAAAGGATAATAGGCTGCACTGTATTCCAGGAAATTAGATCCAATTCCTTCTCTGAATCGGGTAATAACATCATTTTTATCGTAGCTTCTTGGTTGATCGCCCCTATAAACATCAACTATTGCAAAGCGATTTTTCATCTTAAGCCCGCAGTGCAATAACATTTCCTGTTGTAAAGCAAAGCAATCGCCTTCTTCAAGCATAACAGCTTCAGGAATCACCAACATGGTTGGCTCTTCTACTGCTAATAATGATTTAATACCATCCGATAATGCTTTTTTAGAAAGTTCATTAACTTTAATTTCTGTAACGCTTGATTTTGCAGGTGCAGCAGCAGGTGAATCTTTGTCAGTTTTAGCTGCAGCTTTTACTGCAGTTTCTTTCACTGTTGTATAAGAACCTACTGATACAATGTAACATGTACTTCCGCCATTTTCGAAGAATAACCTTATTCCATCGAAAAGCAGGAACCTTGCTTTTTTCTCCTGGTTAACTACATAATATTTACCATCAATTGTCAAGTCATAACCTTTTTCTAAATCGGTAACTTCTTCAATATTGAAAGTGGTTTTAAAACCTTCTCCGAAAATTGAAACAAACTCCGAAAAAGAAGTAATTCTTACCGGTTTGTTAATTAACGATTCTCCTGATTTGACAACCTTTTCTGTATATCCTACAAAAGCAGGTACAGCTGTCGGGATTCCTGCTACCGAATTCGGAAAAGATTTCCTTTCTTCGATATAAACCCCAGGTGTTGCTAAAGTTTGTGCCATAAATTAATTAATTTAAATAATAAGGATTAATAAAAATCATTTGAATTATATATAAACATATATTTCCGAAACAAAATCTTTTTTATCTAATGGTTTTATTATATCAAATGGTGCATAAGGCATTTTTTTTATTATCGTTTTTCCTCCCTCGCTGCCATCTGTTTTTTTAAGCTGAATATCGTATTCATAAAATTTACTGAACTTTACTTTCTCCTTGGAAATAAATGATATTACCTTCGTATCTCTTATATTTTCTTCTCCTAATTTGACAAATTCCAATTTATCTTTTCCTTTTTGTGTTATTACTGAAAGTTCTTTAAACCTTTTAATATGAGTTGGTACAATAAGATATTTCCAGTAAATATGCCTCGAATTGAAATTTATTTCGTATTCGTAAGAGCTTAGTTCGTTTTCTTCTATTTCCTTAATTATCTCTTGTTTCATTTTTTTACTTAAGAAAATATCTACAAAACCAACTGGCGAACCTTTTATTTGAGAACCTAATTTTATAAAAGAAGTCAACTCTTTATCGCTTCCCATAATCCTGTAACAACCTTCAAGCAGTTCACTTAATTCAACCTTTCCGTCATTATTTACATTTAAGTTTATTTCCACTCCCTCCGGGTCTTCATTTTCCCTCAAAAACTTATACTTGATAGATGATTCATTATAATCTGTTATTTTTTCAGGTATAAGCGGGAAAAAGTCTTCAGAACCAATAAACTCATTATTATGTAACAAACCCTTTTTCTTGTTTCCCAGTTTTTTATTAGAGCAATAAAAAATTTTGTCTATTGTATCTGCCGGAATATCTGTAATATTTATAAAATAGGGATTGTTAGAAAAAACAATGAATGATAGTTTTGATTCTGAATCGTTTATTCCATTTAATTTATATGTAAGTTGTTCTAGATTCGATGCATCAAATAATATATGAATTTCTCCTTCCTTACTTCTTACTAGTAATGACATTTTATCAATCAGCTTGGATGTTCTGCCCGTAGGGACAATGTAAAAATCATCACTTATGCCGTTTGGATAATAATTATTATTGATTTTTAAAGTAAAAAATCTTTTATATTGAAAATTAAGGTTAATCATTTAGCGTGTTTTTGTCAATTATCTATCTTATAAATATTTTATTTTTAAATTGAAATCCCCGAACCAAATCCTGTAATACTAATTGCTTGTTCAACAATATCTTCACTAATTGTTACCATTCGTGTTTTATATAAAACCGAAGGCAAATATCTGCCACCATGAACACCCCATAACTGACTTAATTCCTGAATATTAAGATTAATCATTTCAAAAACTAACTTTTCAACATTTTCATCAAGCCCCGGAGCGTTATTATGATTTAAAATGGGATTATACTGAAAAAAACTTATAGCAGAAGAAAGGAGCTTTAATCCTTCTTCATAATTGTTTTTTTGAAAATTTGATGATAACAATATATATAAATAAACATTTATAGGGCGCTGTGTTGCCCGTGGTGGAGAAACCCTTGAAATCCTTTCCTGCTCGATGTTAGCAATAGTTAGTAAAAGCTTATTTTGAGCTTCAGTATTACCTTCATCTTCTATATTGTTTAGTGATGATAATATCACTAAATCTCCAGTCTGTGTGAATCTGTTATTTAAATTTTCATTCAATTTATCAGCAATAACAGACATTACATTATTTATCATCTAACGCATATATATTAAGGTAGCTCTTTCTCGCTGGTGTATCTTCTTGTAAAAAACAAGAATAATAATCCTCCAATTAAAAAACCTACAATTAAAAAAACCGATTCTCGTATTTCAAAATATCTAAAAAATATTAAAATGAGGGTTATTGCCATTATAAAAATAGCAGATATTCCACCTTTTAAAATCAAACCAAATAACCTTTTAAATCTTCCGCCATATCTAAAAACTAAAAGAATACCGATAACACTAAATCCGGTAAGGATACCAAAAAGCCTTAATAAAACACGTGGCTTTTTAATTATTGATGTGGGATTCTTTATAAGAATTCTAGCCTGGCTTAATAATCTTTTAATCGATATTTTATGCTTACTCCTCAATAATTCCTTTACCTGTTTATCAGAATATGCAAACTTATCGGCTATCAGTTTCCATAATTCATCATGTCCGTTATCAAAACCAAGTGCCCATATTCCAATTCCTCCGATTTGCTTATCCTTAACCCAGTTGTATTTAGCCCCTAAGGTAATTGTATCTTCAAACCATAATTGTCTGTAATTAGCCCCTAAATCACTATAAGTATAAAACTTACTCATACTAGCCTCATCAATTTCTCCCATTTTTTTACCCGATAATTGTTTTGCTTGCCTGTAAGTATGGTATTTTACGAATGATTTAGCCCCCGAAGGAAATTTTAAATCGTTTGTTACCCATTCTGCACCATAATAAGGTAATCCCAGAATAAGCTTTTTGGCAGGTACGCCATTGACAATATATTCATCTACAGAATTTTGTAGTGTAAAACTTTTCCATTTGTCACCACCTGTTAAAGGAGCAACTGGTCCGGCCAACATACTATTTGAACCATGGTACTCATACCCCATCATCACGTATAAATCTACGTATAAATTGATTTGGTTAAAATCAAATACTTTTTCAAAATCCACGGCAGGTAATGCTACTGTAAGCATATACTCATTGTTTTCTGATTTTAAACTAGTAGCAAGATCAATTATAAAATTAGTGAACAGTGCTTTTTCTGCAGAATTAATATTTTCAAAATCCAGAGTTAATCCATCAGCTTTGCGTTCACGCACCAATGTAATTGCAGTTGAAATAAGGTTCTTTTTAGCTTCTGCAGAATGCAATAATTTCCGGTTATTACTTTCTCCAAAATTGGTGAGCGTTAATAATATTTTACAGTTATTAGCTTTAGCCGAATCTACTAAATCAGTCTCTCTCCAGTTGTGAATTGATTTATAAAATCCATTTTCAGGATTTACTTCGTATGAAAAATATGAAATGATTGATAATAAAGAGTAATTGTAACTTAAATATGCGTTTCCGCTCCAGTAAGGATGCCATCCAAAAACAGTATAACTTGTATCTAAAATATGTTTTTTGGTATACTTAACGTTATTAACAATTTTAAATTCTTTTGACCAGTCTGTTTCAGTCTGTAATTTCTTATCTGATAACGGCTTCTTTACCTCAACTAATCGTTTCTCAAATAAATTTGTATCAGCTTCCTGTATCTCCTGAAGATTCAATTTACTTTTCGTTGCTGCTGATATGGAATCCGTAAGATTTTTATTAACAATACTGTCAGGCGTAAAATCTGAGCTTATATTACTTTTCTCAGATTGATTTACGGTGTCTTTAGAATTCGATAAAATCGTATTTATTTCTTCAAATATACTCTCTTGCGACCTTACTTCTCTACATGCATAAAATAAGGCAAGTAATAAAAAAAATCCTCTTATGAACATTTTTGAAACTATTCTCCACTTCAATTAATAAATATAGGTATCTGAATTCAAATTAAATAAAAAAAAATTCTGCCACCAAAATTTTTTAAAGAATATTTTATATTCCTTTCTATAATTATATAAAATTTGGCTTGTTAAACTAATTCCAATTTGCGTATTAATTATATGATAAACAAGTAATTAAATAAATATTAAATTCCTAATATAGACTTGATAAAAATTAACTTAGTGAAATTAACTTCTTGAACTAAACATTTCTAAATAAAAAAAAACTACAGATATATATTTAAGATTTTTGTAAGGAGGTTCATAAAAAATAAAACTATTAATTATCATTATCAGTTCTGTTTTAATCTTTATATGGTTTCTGTCATATCTTATGTCAAAACGACATAAAAAAGCCGAAACTTCATGTTTCGGCTTTTTGTCGGGGTGAGAAGACTCGAACTTCCGACCCCTTGCACCCCATGCAAGTACGCTAGCCAACTGCGCCACACCCCGAATTTTTTAAAACCTCTTTTAAGTAAAAATGCCTTCTTTTAATTGAATTGCAAAAATAGCAATCAAAACTTATTTTACAAACTTTTATTCTACATAAAATTTGGTATATTTATTGACAATATATGAAACATTATATCTAAATATGTAATTAATTAAAAATTATACAATGGCACTATTTAAAACAATTGATAATCTGAACGAGAAAGATGATTCAAAGCAAGTAAATTCAGAAGTTGAAAAAGTAAAATGTTTGATACTTGGCTCTGGACCTGCCGGTTATACAGCAGCCATTTATGCAGCAAGAGCTAATTTAAAACCTGTTTTGTATGAAGGACTGGAGCCCGGGGGGCAGTTGACCACAACTACCGAAGTAGAAAACTTCCCGGGTTACCCTGAAGGTGTTACCGGACCGGTAATGATGGAAGACTTAAAAAAACAAGCTTTACGTTTCGAGACCGATGTACGCTTTGGATTAGCAACAGCCACCGACCTGTCAAAACGTCCGTTTAAGGTAACTATCGACGATAAAAAAGTAATTGAAGCAGATACACTAATCATAGCTACTGGTGCAACTGCAAAATATTTAGGGTTAGAATCGGAAACCAAATTTAAAGGACAGGGCGTTTCTGCCTGTGCTACTTGCGACGGATTCTTTTATAAAGGTAAAGATGTTGCAGTTGTTGGCGGTGGCGATACTGCAGCTGAGGAAGCGACTTACCTTGCAGGTATTTGTAATAAAGTTTATCTTATTATTCGTAAAGATTATATGCGTGCTTCCAAAGTAATGGTAGACAGGGTAATGAACACTCCGAACATTGAAGTTTTATTTGAACATGTTACTAAGGAAATTGTTGGTGATATGAGCGGAGTTACTGGTGTTATATTAACAAATGCTAAAGGCGAAGAAGTAAAAAAAGATATTCACGGATTTTTTGTTGCCATAGGTCACAAACCTAATTCAGATATTTTTAAACCTTATATCGAAACTGATGAAATTGGATACATTAAAACCGTTGCCGGGTCATCAAAAACTAATGTTGAAGGTGTATTTGCTTGCGGCGATGTTATGGATCCCACTTACAGACAAGCCATTACTGCTGCGGGCTCGGGTTGTAAAGCGGCCATTGATGCTGAAAGGTTTCTGGGCTCAGTTGGACACTAAATAAATCATTTAAATATAAAAAAAGAGGCTTTCAAAAAGCCTCTTTTTCATATAAATAATGGTTCAACTATTTTTCTTCTTTATTTTCTTTTTCATTAACTTCTTCAACCTTTTCCTCTGGCTTTTCTTCGGTAAAATCAAGTAAATTTTTACTTTGCAAGATATTATACCAGTTAACTACTTTTTTCATATCTGATACGTAAACTCTCTCGCGGTCGTAATCGGGCAGAATTTCAGCAAAATAGCTTTTTAACTCTTCTGCGTCCACTTTATGACTGATGCATTGCCCACCGTTTTCTTTATCATAAATGGCCTTAAATACATCTTTCAAAGGTTTATCTTCGGTATCAGTAAAAATGGCAATATCTTCCAGTGCACTAATTTTAGCTGTTGCACTTGCATTCATCCTTTTTTGGTCATCTAATGACTCAACAATTATCCCGGCTCTTCCTTGTGAAATAAACTTAAATAATCCACCGTGGCCTGAAATCGACAAAATATCTTTTAACATAGCATCCTATTATTTTTTGAGTGTCAAAAATACAATCGTTTTTTATTTAACAAAAACTTTTTTAAAAAATATGATTAACTAAATCCTCTTTCCTTTTTAATCTTTTCGTAAGCTTCATTTACTTTCTGAAATTTTTCTTTCGCCTGATTCTGAAAATCTTCACCTAAATGACTTACTTTATCCGGGTGATATTTAACTGCCATTTTGCGGTAAGCTTTCTTAATTTCTTCGGTTGTAGCATCTTTATCAATTTCCAGTATTTTATAAGCCGAATCGACATCGGCAACAAACATCGATTTTATCGACTCAAAATCTTTA
>Ga0116152_10003144_pt1 | contig 13310 bp, 12 predicted proteins | sample AD_UKC119_MetaG_FD_89894 | JGI IMG/M metagenome (GOLD analysis project Ga0116152, IMG submission 89894) | Active sludge microbial communities of municipal wastewater-treating anaerobic digesters from Hong Kong - AD_UKC119_MetaG | ecosystem: Engineered > Bioreactor > Anaerobic > Digestate...
ACGGCACCCTGCTCGGTCTCGAGCGCCGTCTATCAGACAGCGAAACCTTGAAAGTGACGCGGGCCGATTCGGGCTTCGCGGCCGATGTCCTCGAAAATCCGCTCGACGTACGGGTGCTGACGGCGCAGAGCACGATTCGCTCTTCACTTTTTCAGGCCACCAGCGATGCCAATCTGTCGGATGCGATCGCGGTGCGCATTGCCGACGTGTTCGCCTATGACATCGATTTCGTGCTGGATATCCAGCAGGGCGACAGCTTCGTCGTCACCTACGAACAAATCTGGCGTGACGGCAAGTATCTGCGCGACGGCAATATCCTCGCGGTCAAGTTCATCAACAACGGTCGCGAGTACCGCGCGCTGCGCTATACCGATGAGTCCGGCCACGCGGACTACTACGCTGCCGACGGCGCCAGTCTGCGCAAGGCATTCCTGCGTGCCCCGCTCGAGTTCTCGCGTGTCAGCTCGCGCTTCAATCTGTCGCGCCGCCACCCAGTGCTCAACCGCATTCGCGCCCACAAGGGCGTGGACTACGCGGCCCCGAGCGGTACGCCAGTGCGCGCCGCGGGTAGCGGGCGGGTGCGCTTCGTGGGCCGCAAGGGCGGTTACGGCAACGTCATCGAGCTCGAGCATTCACGCGGGATCGTCACTGTCTACGGTCACCTGTCCCGTTTTGCCAAAGGTATGAAGCGCGGTGCCAAGGTCGATCTCGGCAAGGTCATCGGCTATGTCGGCATGACCGGCCTCGCGACCGGTCCGCACCTGCACTACGAGTACCGTCTCAACGGCAGCCACAAGGACCCGCAGAAAGTGCCGTTGCCGAAAGCGGAGCCGATTCCAGCCGCACAGCTGGCCTTGTTCAAGGAGCAGACCGCCGGGTTGAGCCGCTCGCTCGATTTCCCGGTCGGGCCGTTGCTGGTCGCCCGTTAACTGCGCGCGGCTAGATCGATTGCAGGTTGCGTGAATCTGCAATGACCCTGTCTCAGGCTGCTGCTATGGACCAACCCGACCTCCGCGCACCGGCCAATTACATCAATCGCGAGATGTCGTTGCTCGCTTTCAATCGGCGCGTGCTCGAGCAGGCGCTGGATTCCACCAACCCGCTGCTCGAGCGCCTGAAATTTCTCTGCATTTCTTCCAACAACCTGGACGAATTCTTCGAGATCCGGGTCGCCGGGCTCAAGCAAAGGCTGGAGCTGGGGTCGGATCAGCCGGGAGCCGACGGCTTCTCGGTCATCGAGCAGTTACAGGCGATCCACGACGCGACGACGGAAATCGTGCGCGAGCAGGCCCGCTGCCTCAACGACGTACTTCTGCCGGCGATGCGATCTGTTGGCATTGAACTGTTGCCGCGCACCCAATGGGACAGCGAAACCCGCGCCTGGCTGGAACGCTACTTCGAACTGGAAGTGGAGCCCGTGCTGTCACCGCTCGGGCTCGATCCCGCGCGCCCCTTCCCGCGCATCCAGAACAAGAGCCTGAACTTCATCGTGCGGCTCTCAGGCAAAGATGCCTTCGGACGCAACAGCAATCTGGCGATCGTGCAGGCACCGCGCTCGCTGCCGCGCGTGGTTCCGTTACCCAATAACAACGGCGGCACGCGCCGCATGGTGCTGCTGTCGGCGATCGTGCAGCACTTCGTCGCCAGCCTGTTCTCTGGCATGGAAGTGCTGGGCTGTTACCAGTTCCGCGTGACACGCAACAGCGACCTGTTCGTCGATGACGAAGAAGTCGACGACCTGCGCCGTGCGCTGGAGGGCGAGCTGGCGCATCGCCGCTATGGCGCCGCGGTGCGGCTCGAAGTATCCAAGGACTGCCCGCCCGAGTACGACGACTTCCTGATCAAGCAGTTCCAGCTGTCCGAAACGGACTTCTATGAGGTCACTGGCCCGGTGAACCTGAATCGCCTCGGTGCGATCTACGATCTCGCGCAGCGGCCTGATCTCAAGTATCCGATCTTCACCCCCGGCTTGCCGAAACGGCTGGCAGGACATGTCGATATCTTCGCCGCCATACGGCACAAGGATGTGCTGCTGCACCACCCCTATCAGGGCTTCGCGCCGATCCTCGATTTCCTGCGCCAGGCGGCCCAGGACCCCCAGGTACTGGCGATCAAGCAAACGCTGTACCGTACCGGCAACGACTCGCCGATCGTCGATTCGCTAGTGGCGGCGGCGCAAGCTGGCAAGGACGTAACCGTGATCATCGAGCTGCGCGCGCGGTTCGATGAAGAGGCCAATATCGAATTGTCCAATCGGCTGCAGGAAGCCGGTGCGCACGTCATGTACGGCGTAGTTGGCTACAAGACCCACGCGAAGATGCTGCTGGTCGTGCGCCGCGAAGGTGACGGCATTCGCCGTTACTGTCATCTCGGCACGGGCAACTATCACCCCAAGACTGCGCGCGGCTACACCGACTACGGCCTATTCACCAGCGATGCGGAAGTGGGGCAGGACGTGCACGAGCTGTTCCTGCAACTCACCAGTCTCACCCAGACACCGCGACTCACAAGGCTGATCCAGTCGCCGTTCGGCCTGCATGCGGCAATGCTGGCCAAGATCGAGCGCGAGGCAGCGCATGCGCGCAACGGCAGGCCGGCACGCATCGTCGCGAAAATGAATTCACTGGTGGAACCGGAAGCCATCGAAGCGCTGTATCGCGCATCGTGCGCGGGCGTGAAAATCGATCTCATCATCCGTGGCGTCTGTGCGGTGCGCCCGGGAATCCCAGGCGTGTCCGAGAACATCCGCGTGCGCTCGATCGTCGGCCGTTTTCTCGAACACTCGCGCGTGTTCTTCTTCGAGAACAACGGCGACCCAGAATTGTTCCTCTCGAGTGCTGACTGGATGGAGCGCAACTTCTTTCGGCGGGTCGAAATCGCCTTTCCGGTCAAGCGGCGTTCACATCGCGACCGCATACTGCGCGATCTCGACACCTACCTGCGGGACAACACGCAGGCGTGGGAACTGCAGCGCGATGGCAGCTATGTCCGACTGCAGCCAGGCAATGAACCGCCGGTGACGGCACAACTGGAATTGCTGTCGTCGTACGCGCTGGGCGCGCCGCACCTCGCTACCGGCTAGGTTGTTGCGCGAGCGGCAGCCGTGGCGGCCATAGCGATCGCGTCGAACAACTTGCGCTGCGCGTGGCTGCCGCCTAACAACTGTACTCGTTCCCGGACTGGCGCCAGCAAGCGTGCGGCGCCCGAGTAGTCGCCCTGCCGAAATCGCAGCAAACCTTCGCACAGGTCGCCGTTGACGCTCGCCGTCACCAGGGAGACGGTCTGCACGGGCGCCGCAGCGGCATGCTCGCGGAGCGCCGCCAGCATTGCGCCCGCCTGTTCAATGCGACCTGCGGCCGCCAACGCCAGCACATAGTGTGCGTCGATGAACGCAAAATAACGTACGCCGTTGAGCGCCTGCACTTTGTCCGCAACTGCCTGCCAGCGATCGCCGACATCGACGCCGGCGAGCTCCAGGCGTTGCAGCAACGAAATGTCGTTGGTCAGGTCCAGATACTCGTCCGACTTGGGATCCCACAACTGCTCGTCGTACAGACGCAGAACGGTAGCGTGCTCGCCGCCGTGCAGGTGCTGCAATGCGCGGTGCCACCACAGGTGATACCGGAAGTTGTTGAGCGCATTCCAGTGCGGCTCGAGCCCCCGTAGCCACTCGATGCCCTCGGCCGGACGCGCCTGCATTTCGTAGACGTGCGCGACGGCGTGCACCCCCCAGGCGTCCGCCGGATTCAGATCGATCGCCTGGCGCCCGAGCCGTTCGGCGTCGCGATACTCGCCGTTTTCCTCCTGGCCAAACGCGTACAGGCTCAGGACGAAGCCGTAGCCAGGATCCTGCGGCCGCCAGTGCTCCAGCACCCGCGCGACGCTGTCGCGCAACTTGCGCGAGTCGCCGCGGTAGAAGTGAAAGAAATTGGCCAGCTTGAGTGCGAGCAGATCGCGCGGATGCTCGGCCAGGATGCTCTCGTACGCCTGTGCAGCCGTGCCCAATTCGCCGCGTATCCAGGCGTCTAGCCCCGCCATATGCAGTCGCTCTCGATCATCGGCACCGTGGTCGGCGGCGAGCGTCCGTGCGGCGGCCAGTGCGACGACCGCACGCGGCAGGATGGCCGGGATCGCCATGAACTGGAAAAACAGCCCTTTCAGTAAATGTGCCATCAACATGTCGGGATCCGCGGCCAGGGTCGTCTTCAAGCACGCGCCGATGTCGCGCCGAAAGCCGGCATAAGCCAGCACCGTTTCGTCGAAGGCGGCGACCGCCGTGTCGTTGGCTGCCGTGAAGTGCAGTCCGACCGCATTCGGATACATCATCGAGCTCCGATCGACGTCACTGTCAGTTTGAATTCCATCAGCTTCAGCAAATCGGTCTCATTCTGCAAGTCCGCGTCGGTCAACGGATGGTCGTCGAGCCATTGCTGCGGGAAGCCGAGCTCCAAGCCGCGCTTGCGCGGCGTCAGCACGATGTCGGGCAATTTGGTCGAGCTGCGCCCGCGATGTAGCAACACGGCCAGCCGGAGCAGTACCGCCATGAATGGCACGCGTTCATGCCATGGAGGCCGCAGCTCCGTCAGCCGCTCGGCGCTGGGTTTGCGTCGGTGCAGCGCGACGAGTTGCGCCAGCAACATCTGTTCTTCGCGCGTAAAGCCAGCCATGTCGGCGTGTTCCAGCAAATAGGCACCGTGACGATGGTAGCCGCTGTGCGCCACGTCGAGCCCGATCTCGTGCAGCCGCGCCGCCCAGCGCAGCAGTTGCTCGGTATCGGGATCAGCGAGGTCCCAGATCTCCTCCACCTGCTGGAGGAACGCGAGCGCCGTGTTCTCGACACGCTCGGCTTGCTCGAGATCGACATGGTAGCGCTGCTGCATGCCGCGCACGCTGCGCTCGCGCGCGTCCTCGTCGGTATAGCGGCCTAACAAATCATACAGCAGGCCCTCGCGCATGGCGCCATCTGCCACCCGCATCTGCTCGATACCGAGTTGCTCGAATACCTCCGCCAGGATGGCCACCCCACCGGCAAAAGACTTGCGCCGCTCGGCATTCACCGAATCGAGCGGCAGATCGCGGATGTGATCGATCGCAGTCATGCTGGCGAGGATCAGCTCGAGACCATCGATCGTGATCTCCGTGGCGGTCGGCTGCAGCTCGCGCACTGCATCGCCGATTGCTCGCACCGTGCCGGCACTGCCGACGGCCTGATCCCAACCGCGGCGGCGAAAAGCGGCTTGGTAGGGCTCGATCGCCAATCGCGCCGCCAGCCTGGCTCGCGCGAACCGCTTCGCCGACAGACGGCCGTCCGCGAAGTACTGCTCGCTCAACCGAACACAGCCAATCGTCAGACTCTCCAAAGCGAGCGGCGCGAGCCCTTCACCGATGATGATTTCCGTACTACCGCCGCCGATATCGCATACGAGGCGACGCTCAGGCGTGGGCGCCATGGTGTGCGAGACGCCGGAATAGATCAGCCGCGCCTCCTCGATGCCCGAAATGATCTCGATCGGGTGCCCGAGCGCCGCGCGGGCGCGTTCTACGAAGGAATCCGTGCGCCGTGCCATGCGCAGGGCGCTGGTGCCCACCACGCGCACACTGTTCGCTCGCATGTCCCGCAATCGTTGACCGAAGCGCTCCAGGCAGGCGAGCGCACGTGCCGCCACTTCCTTGTTGAGCCGGCCGTCGGGTTCGATGCCCGCAGCCAGGCGCACCATTTCCCGTAGCTTGTCGAGCACTGTGAGCTGGCCATGGCTATGACGCGCCACGACCATGTGGAAACTGTTGGAACCGAGATCGACCGCGGCGAGTACCTCGGGGATCGCTTTCGCGGCCCGGCGCGCCACCGGCGTCAGCGAGGGATCAGGCGGCCGCGAAAGAGGAGCCGCAGCCGCAGCTCGTAGTGGCGTTGGGGTTGCGGATGACGAACTGCGAACCCTCCAGACCTTCCTTGTAGTCGATTTCGGCGCCGTTGAGGTACTGATAACTCATCGGGTCGACCAGCAGCGTCACGCCCAGGTTCTCGACCCGCGTATCGCCGTCCTGCTCCTCTTCGTCGAACTCGAAACCATACTGCAGACCAGAGCAACCGCCGCCTTGCACGAAAACGCGCAACTTGAGCTTGGGATTGCCCTCGGCACGGATGAGGTCGCCAACCTTGCGGGCGGCTGAATCGCTGAACACCAGTGCGTCGGTCGTAATCATGAACAAGAACCTGCGGCCAAAGCCATCGCTAACTTGGAGTCACAGTCTAGGTAATCGTTCCGAGCGGGTCAAAGCGGCGCGTGTTTGTGGCAGCCGTGCGGGCGGCCGGTCAGGCAATCTTGGTCGACCCTGTCAGAATCTCTTCGTCCGTGACCGGCGAACTGCTCACAGGCGCTTGCAGCACTGGCTGCTGGGCCTTGGCCCCGGACAGGGGCATCAGCTTGCCCGTAATCACGGCTCCCGGCGCCATTTCGATGATGCCGTAACTGACATTGCCGTTCACTCGCGCCTGGCTGCCCATGACGACCCGCTCGCGCGCGAATATGTCGCCGTTGATACTGCCGTTGAGGACGACGTTGGCTGCTTCCACCGTGCCCTCTACTCCACCGTGCTCGCTGATCGACAATGACGACTTGCCGTCGCCGGCGCTGCGGACATTGCCGACGACTCGGCCGTCGAGATGCAGTCCGCCGGAGAACTCGATATCACCGACCAGCTTGGCGGACTTGCCGACCAGGGTATCGATGCGCGGATTCGTGTGCTTCTTGCGACCAAACATCTCTTCGGCTCCCTAACTGCTCTCGACATTCCAGATTAGCGACTGCTGCAGCGGCGCCACGCCACGCCGGCTGGAGCGGATCTCGACCTGCAGCTCTTCGGGCTTCAGATCGGCGGGCAGCTGGATCGCCTCGTCGATGTTCTCGAGGTAGCGGAATGTGAACGGCAGCTCGCGCTTCTTGCCGCCCGTGAGCGCCTCGAAATCGAGCCGCGCGGTCTTGCCCGCTTGACTCCCGGACACTGCGAAGGTCACCGTCCCGCTGACGACCGCATCCGGCCGTACCGGCTGCACCAGCGTGAGCCGTACCCGATACGCGTTCGGCTCCTCGGTCGCTGCGATACTGAGATTCTGCACCTTGACCTCGCTGGCATTTGCGCCCTGCGTCACGATGCCGCGATAAAAAGCCAATTCCTGACTGAGGCTCGCCACCTGGGCCTGCAATTCACCGATCGTGCGCTGCACCTCGAGGCGCTCGTTCGACTGGCCGATGTCGGATGTTTCGAGATGCGCGATCTGGCCCTGCAGTTCCGCCAAGGTCGCATCTCGTTGGTCGATTTGCGCGCGTAGCCGCGAGCGCTCCCGCAGCGCAGCGAGACTGTCATAACCTGCGTTGTAGCGCCCGAGCTCGAACGTTGCGTACAACGCCGACAGGACCGCGAGGGCGAGCGCGCCGACGGTGAACCAGCGACGCGCGGGCGAATACGCCCTGACGACCAGCTGCGGGGGTACATCGGCCATAGCGGAGCTCGTGGACGCGGCCGTCAGGCCGGTAACGCAGCCGGGTGCTGCGGCTCCCACCAGTCGGGATAGGGTGGTGGCCCGGCGGGGTGTGCGAGCGACGACAGCTCGTGCAGCGCCTGCACATAGACGGGCCGTTTGAAGAAGATCACCTCGCGCACGGGTTCCCACCAGGACGTCCAGCGAAACTGATCGAATTCCGGCTCAGTCGTGGCATCGAAACGAAACGCCAGATCGGGTTGCGTGCACTGCAACAAATACCAGCGCTGCTTCTGGCCGACGCAGAAGGAATCGGCGCCACGTCGCCGGTAGCGCTTTGGCAAGTCATAGCGCAACCAGTCCTGGGTGGCGCCGATCAGGCTCACGGCGGCCTTCTCCAAGCCAATCTCCTCCTTGAGCTCGCGAAACAGAGCGTCTTCTGGCGCTTCGTTGCGGCGTACCCCGCCCTGCGGAAACTGCCAGCCACGGCCGCCGACGCGGCGGCCAAGAAATACGTCGCCCTCGGGGTGCATCAGCACGATACCGACATTCGCCCGATAGCCATCCGAGTCGATCGAGTCCGTCATGGCGTCTCTTTTACCTGCCGCGTCGCGCCGCGACAAGCACAGGTGCCACAAGTCCGGGGATGCGTCAGGTCACGGTCACCGGTTCGCACTCGACGCGGCCCCGCCCCGCCCGTTTGGCCCGATAGAGCACTGCATCAGCTGCAGCCACCAGCCGCTCGGCCACTGCATGCGCGTCACGATCGCCAGCGGCGGGTCGCGCTGCGGCGACGCCGATCGACAGGCTCAGTTTGACCGCCGTGCCATCCGGCAGCGTCACGGCGGCACCACCACCCGCCGCGTGAATCCGGCGCGCCAGAATCTCCGCCTCTGCGATGCCGGCGCCGGGTAGCAGGACCGCGAACTCGTCGCCTCCATAGCGCGCGCCAGTGTCGCTGCCTCGAATCGACCGTTCGATGCGGCGGCCGATTTCCGTGAGGATAGCGTCACCGGCCAGGTGCCCGTGGCGGTCGTTGATTGTCTTGAAGTGATCGACGTCGATCATCAGGCACGCCACGCTGCCGCGTTGCCGCTCGGCGCGTGCCACCTCCTCACGGAGCCTCCCCTGCAGATAGCGGCGGTTGTAGAGGCCTGTCAGATAGTCGGTCACGCCGCTCAACGTCAGCCGTGTGCGGTTCACCGTATTCTCGAGGCAGATCGAAATGATCACGCCGAGGTGGCCGAGGAAATCGCTGGCGAGATCGCGCGTGAAGCGCCGGCTGTCGAGACTGGCGAACGCGAGCACACCGATCGAGCGCCCCTCGCGCGGCAGCGGAATGAGCGCCACACTGCCCATGCGCAGCTTCGTTGCTAACAAGCCACGATGAGCCTCACGCTGATAGGGACCGAGCCATGGGCGATCGGCCGTCTCGAGCTGTGGCGCAAAGCGGGCGATCGACTCGAGGAAGTGCACTTGCGCCAGCACCGCCGGCGAACACTTCTCGGCGGCAACCATGTGTCGCAACTCGTGCTGTGGATCCAGCACGTTCAACGTGACGCTGTCGAGCGCGTAGGCCTCCCGCAGACCGTTGACCGTACGCTCGAACAGCTCGGAGAGCGACGTGGCGCGCAACAGCTCCAGCTCGCGCGCTTGCGTCTTCTGCAACAGGGTTTCATTGCGCGTTACTTGCTCGAGTAAATTTCGGAACCGCTGCCGCAGGGCGTCATGGGCCTCATCAGTGGCACCGCGCTCAGGCTTAATGCGATGTGGATCGTCGGGCTTGTTGGGCGACATGGCTGCTGATCCCTTCGCTCAGCTGACGGCGGTCAGGCGCGCCGCTCAGCGACAGAGCGGCGGTCTTCCAGATAATCGCGCCCGCGCTGCATCAGGCCGGCAAATTCGGCCGCATCACGCGACAGCACTGCCGTGCGGATACGCTCGACCGCCTTGGCCAGAGCCTCGAGGGATTCGGCACCGTAGTCATTGAGACTCTGGATCTCGTAGTACAGGTCAGGGCTTTCCTGTGCCACGAGCGTCGCCACGTCGAGCTGGGAATCGAACGTGGTCGAAGACATGCGCGCCAGCCGCGGCGCCGCCTCGCCGCTCTCGGCGAGGGCTGTGAAGAACGCAATATTCAACGCATGCGACAAACCGAGTACGTAGGCGATCAAGCGGTCGTGCTCGTCGAGACTCATGACCACCTGCTCGACCATCGTCGGCGCGAACAGTTCCTGCGCCGCCTGCAATGCCGCCGCGGAACCCAGGTCGATGAAGATGACGTGCCGGCCGGACAACAGTTCGGTGCTCGGCCCAAACATCGGATGGACCGACGTAACGCGACAGCCGTGCGACTTCAACGCCAGCAAGCCGGACCGCAGCGGCGATTTCAGCGAACCGACGTCGAACACGATTCCCTGCGGTCGGCGCAGCGCCAGATCGCGCAGAATGGCGTCCGTGGCCCCGAGCGGCGTAGCCACGATGATGAAATCCTGTACGAGCGGCGAGGTTCGCCAGTCGCCGGCGTCTAGATGCGGCGCCGGTGCGCCCGCAGGATCAGCGATCTCGACCACGAAGCCCTGCGACGCCATGAAATCGGCGAACCAGCGGCCGATCTTGCCGGCACCGCCGATGATCAGCGCACGGCGACCGCTGCCCGCGCCGCGCGCGGCCACACTCGCCTGCTCCTGCGTCGTCAGCGAGGAACGAATCAACAGTCGCAGCAGGCTCTCCGCCACTTGCGGCGACACGCCGAGTTCCGTGGCTGTTGCGCGTGCTCCCAGCAAGACATCGCGTTCTCGATTGTAGTCACGCGTTGGATAGCCCGTCGCTCGTTTGGCGCGCGCGATGTCGCGGCTAACAGCCTGCCGCTCCGCCACCAGAGTCAGCAGCTGGCGGTCGATCTCGTTCAGTCTGCCGCGCAGTTCTTCGAGTGTCATATTGTCCGTTGTGCAGGATTCGGAGCACCCCTTGTATCGACCTGCCGCCCGTCCCGCAAGCCGAAACTGCTGGCAGGCGTCGGCTTGGGTTAACATTCAACTGATGTCGCTCTACAACGAATTGCTGCCTGACCCGCTGCCTGCCGAGCCCTTGTCGGTCGCGGCCACTTGGCTGGCCGACGCTTGGGGCTCGCGCGATCAGCCCAACCCCAACTCGATGGTACTGGCCACCGCGACGCTCGACGGGCGGCCGTCGGCGCGCGTGGTGCTCTGCAAGGACATACACGCCAATCCCGGGTACCTCACTTTCGTCAGCAATTACGACTCGCGCAAAGGCGAGGAACTCGCCAGCAATGCCCGTGCTGCGGTCGTCATGCACTGGGACCATGCACACCGACAGTTGCGGATCGAAGGCATCGTGCGCCGGGCACCGGCGCATGAGAGCGATGAATATTTCCGGTCGCGTCCGTGGCAGCGGCGGATCGGCGCCTGGGCTAGCGCGCAGAGCCAGCCCTTGGCGGCCCGGCAAGATCTGTTCAGGCAAATCGAGGCCGCCGCCGCACGATTCGGTACGCCGACGCCCGGCCCAGAGAATGAGAACGACAGCCTCGACGTCGTATTCGATATTCCGCGGCCGCCATTCTGGGGCGGCTACCACCTGTGGGCCGACTCAGTGGAACTTTGGGTCGAGGGCGAATCGCGGTATCACGAGCGCGCACGCTGGACGCGCACACTGACAACTAACACCGATCCCCCGCAGCCAGGTGCCTGGCAGGCGACTCGACTGCAGCCTTAGTAAGAAATCGCCTCCCGCACCAGCTCGTGCAAGTGGCCATTGCTGGCCAGCACTGTGGTTGTATCGAGACCAACAGCACCGCCCCGCAGATCGGTGAAGCGCCCGCCCGCCTCTTCCACGATCACCACGAGCGCCGCGATGTCGAGGATATTGACGTTCGATTCCACCACCGCATCGAGCGCACCGCGCGCGAGCAGATGATAGTGCACGAAGTCCCCGTAGCCCCGGATACGATTCACCTGCTGCACCAGCGATCCGTAGCGGGGCCACGCAGCCGATGCGGCTAACGATTTGAGGTTGCCGCTCGAAACGATGGCTGCATCGAGAGTACCGGTGTTGCTGACCGCGATTCGCCGGCCATCGAGCCAGGCGCCGCGACCTCGCTCCGCCCAGGCCAGCTCGCCGTACGCTGGTGCACTGGACACACCCAGCACCAGGCGCCCCTCGCGCAGCAATGCAATCTGGGTAGAGAAGAACGGGCATTCGCGCACGAACGACTTGGTGCCGTCGATCGGATCGACCAGCCAGACGCTGGCGGCATCCATGGAGTGCCGACCGGTTTCTTCGCCATAGAACCCGTAGTCTGGAAACCGGGCGGTGAGCAGATCGCGAATTGCCTGTTCAGCTTTGACATCCGCCTGCGTGACCGGCGACTTGTCAGCCTTGGTGATCACCTCGAGGTTCCGCCGGTAGAGGTCCTGGATGACGGCGGCTGCCGCGCGTGCGGCGTCGAGCGCTGCCGCCAGTTCCGGGCTCGCGGTCGACGGCGTGTTGTGCGAAGGTTGCGTGGACATTCGTGCAGGGTGCGTGAGCGTCGTCGCGGCTGTCAACGGGCTCGAACGCAATGGACACAGGATGGTATGACTCATGGGCAAGCGGCTTTCCAAGATCTACACGCGCACCGGCGACGACGGCACGACAGGTCTGGGTGACGGTACGCGCGTTCGCAAGGACCACGCGCGTGTCGATGCCTATGGAACGGTGGACGAAGCCAACAGCAGTATCGGCGTGGTGCTTGCCGTTGCCGACATCCCCGACGCCGTGCGTCGCTGCTTGACTGAGGTGCAGCACGACCTGTTCGATCTCGGCGGCGAGCTGTGCATCCCGGGCCATACCCTGATCCGCGCGCCGCAGATCACTCGTCTGGAGCACGAACTGGATGACTTCAACACCGCGTTGCCCGCCCTCGAAGACTTCATTCTGCCTGGCGGCGGTCCGGCTGCGGCGGCCTGTCACCTTGCCCGTACTATCGTTCGGCGCGCCGAGCGCTGCGTCTGGGCGCTCGCGGACAGCGAACCGGTCAACGACGCGGTACCGCGTTACCTCAATCGACTCTCAGACTTACTGTTCGTCATCGCCCGGGTACTTGCACGGCACGAGCATGGTACGGAAGTGCTCTGGCGGCACGATCGGGGTGCCCGCACCGACTAACGAGTAGAGAGCAGTCCTGCTACCGCTGCGTCGCTCAATGCAGCATGCTCGAAGCTCGGTACGACCGCGGCGAGCACCGACCCTGGCTTGCTGCGACACTGGTGCAGCAGCGCCTCGACCGCGGCCGCAGGCAGCGGTTTGGCCAGCAGGAATCCCTGCGCCTCGGTACAACCGTGCTCGCGCAGCAGCTGCAACTGCAACGGTGTCTCGACGCCTTCGGCGACGACTCGCAGGCCCAGGCGCCGGCCCATCGCGATGATCGCGGCGCAAATCGCCTGCTGACTGGTCGCCTCACCCAGATCTGCCACGAACGACCGGTCCACCTTCAGCGCATCGAGCGCGAAACTCCTCAGATAGGACAGTGACGAATATCCTGTACCGAAATCGTCGACGGCAACATGTACGCCGAGCGCATGGACCTCGGCCAGAGTCCGCGCGGCAACCAGCTCGTCCACCATCAGCATGCTCTCGGTGATTTCGATCTCGAGCGCGGCGCCGGGCGCACCCGCGCTCAACAGATGTCCCCGCAGCCAAGCTGTGAATTCGCCGCGCAGGAAGTGGGTCGCCGAAATGTTGACTGCCACACGCATAGCCGCGGCGCCCTGCCCACGCCAGACAGCCACCTGACGCAATGCCGTACGCATCACCCAATCGGTCAGGGCAG
>Ga0116152_10003146_pt1 | contig 13306 bp, 7 predicted proteins | sample AD_UKC119_MetaG_FD_89894 | JGI IMG/M metagenome (GOLD analysis project Ga0116152, IMG submission 89894) | Active sludge microbial communities of municipal wastewater-treating anaerobic digesters from Hong Kong - AD_UKC119_MetaG | ecosystem: Engineered > Bioreactor > Anaerobic > Digestate...
CCCTGGCATACAACCATCAGAAGGTAAATGCCGGTGAAGCAAAAGTGATTTTTGCCAATAATATGGTTGAACCGAAGGATGGAAAATTCAGTATTAGGATTTGTACATACTCATTTGAGCCTTACTTGCTGGCCAACAAAAGAACAGAAAACCCGGTTATCCATATCTCACTAAATCCAGACCCAAAGGATGAACTGAACGATGAACAGTTCGCCCAAATTGCAGAAGAGTACATGCAAAAGCTGGGTTACGGGAATCAGCCTTTTGTTGTTTATAAACACGAGGACATCGACCGTCATCATATCCACATTGTTTCTGTCAAAGTAGATGAAACTGGAAAAATGATCCGGGACAATTTCCAGCATCGCTTGTCCATGCGGATTTGCCGTGATTTAGAACAGAAATTAGGGTTGACTCCCGCTAATGAAAAACAAAAATTAGAGGGGTATTCATTAAAAGCCGTTGACCCGAAGAAAGGCAACATTAAACAGCAAATTGCTAATGTTATTCGGCCAGTTTCACGGTCGTGGCATTTTCAATCCTTCAACGAGTACAAGGCTTTACTTTCTATTTATAACGTTCAGGTTACAGAAGTAAAAGGAGAACATAAAGGACTATCCTATAACGGAATTGTTTATGCTGCCTTAAACGACAAAGGGAAAGTTTACGGAACACCGATTAAATCTTCAAAGTTTGGCAAACAGGCCGGAAATGATGCGATTCAAAATCGGATTGAGAAATCAAAAGAAACGGTTAAAACCAATAACCTCAAAGAAAGTCCGAAGGCAGTTATTTCAAAAACATTGGCCTCTTGCAAAAGCAGAAAGGATTTTGAAAAACAACTTTCAAAGAACCAGATTTCAGTTTTGTTCCGCGAAAACGAATCGGGACGTATTTATGGTGTAACCTTCATTGACCACAGGCAGAAGTTTGTTTTCAATGGTTCCCGTCTGGGAAAGGACTTTTCTGCCAATGTTTTCCAGCAAAAATTCAGTGAAGAAAAATACGGTTCTGAATCGGAAAAATCACCGGAATTTGTACCGCCACAATTCCCTTCAACTCCTGAATCAACACTTGAAAATTTATCGGGATTATTGGCAGTCGATAGCCGGGGGGAGAATCCTGAAGAGGAAGCCTTTATTCGAAGAATGAAAAGAAAGAAACGAAGAAAACGAAATCGATAAACTATGCAAAATACCGTAAAACCATTCCTGAAATGGGCAGGAGGAAAGTCACATTTGCTTTCCCAAATGACAGGGCTATTCCCGAAAGAGCTGGAGAAATTTGAAACATTTATAGAGCCTTTTGTGGGTGGTGGTGCTGTCTTATTTCACATTCTCAGCCATTATCCTAATATCAAAAATGTGGTTATAAACGATATTAATGCCCGGCTGATAAATGCCTACTTATTTCTGAAAGAAAGTCCAAGTGAATTAATTTCAATATTGGATAAATATCAAACCCTGTTTTGGAGTTTAAGCCCGGCTGAACAAAAACGGTTTTATCTTCAAAAACGTAAACACTTTAATTCTACCAGTACAAAGACGATTGAATCAGCCGCGATGTTTATCTTTCTGAATAAGACCTGTTTTAACGGACTGTACCGTGTAAATAAAAATGGAAAGTTTAATGTCCCGTTCGGCCAATATCAAAAGCCTCTGATTTGCAACCCCAGATTAATTATCGGATTAAGCAAACTGCTCCAGAAAGTAACAATTCTGAATGGCGATTATGCGCATACCATTGCAAACTTCATGGGTAATACATTTGTCTATTTTGACCCGCCTTTCCGTCCTGTTTCGCAAACATCCAACTTTACTACATACAGTTCTGATGGTTTTGATGAGACACAACAAAAAAGGCTTGCCTGCTTTTGCCGTTTACTGGATTTCGACAGCAAATGGATGTTGAGTAATTCATGTCCGATTGATGATAATTTCTTTAACGAACATTATGCCGGTTATAATATCCGGCAGGTTAATGCAAGACGTTCAATTGGAGCCAGTAACAAAAGCAGGGGAAATATTCAGGAGTTACTTATCACAAATTATTAGGATATGCAAAACGAAGACGACGTAAGAAGCCTTGCTAAAATAATTGAACTAATAAGGGGTGTAAGTATCCTGGTCCTTATTATTCATATATATTGGTTTTGCTATGAATTTTTAGTTGAGGCAAATGCAACAGTAGCTATCATCGACAAAATTCTGCTAAATTTCCAGAAATATACGGGATTGTTTTCAAAACCAATCTGGACAAAATTGGTGAGTTTTGGATTGCTTGCCATATCATGTTTGGGAATCAGGGGTGTTAAAGCTGAAAAGATAACCTGGGGTAAAATATCGGCCTTTCTGATTTCGGGATTGAGCTTCTTCTTTTTCAATGGGTTCATCATAAAACTCCAATTTCCATTAATCCTGAAATGTTCTGTTTATATGCTTTCCCTTGCTGCCGGATATATTTTATTGTTAAAAGCTGGACTATGGATGAGCCGCCTGATAAAACACAACCTGATGGAAGATGTCTTTAACATGGAGAATGAATCTTTTATGCAGGAAACCCGGCTAATGGAAAATGAATATTCCGTGAACCTGCCAACCCGGTTCGAGCATAAAGGGAAAACCTATAACGGATGGATTAATGTGGTAAACCCTTTTCGGGCAAGCATTGTTTTGGGAACTCCGGGGAGTGGAAAGTCATACGCCATCATCAACAATTACATTAAACAGCAAATCCAAAAAGGATTTGGCATGTATATCTACGATTTTAAGTTTGATGACCTAAGCATAATTGCATACAATACTCTGATAAAGAACATCAACAAATATGAACATCCGCCTAAATTTTATGTGATAAATTTTGACAACCCGGAACGGAGCCACCGGTGTAATCCCATTGCCCCGGAGTTTATGACCGATATTGCAGATGCTTACGAGTCGGCCTATACCATCATGCTGAACCTGAACAAAACCTGGATACAAAAGCAAGGTGACTTTTTTGTGGAATCGCCCATTATCCTGCTCACCGCTATTATCTGGTACCTAAAAATTTATAAAGACGGAAAATATTGTACTTTCCCTCATGCCATCGAATTTCTGAATAAGAAATACGCCGATATTTTTACCATTCTCACCTCATACCGGGAACTGGAAAACTATCTTTCTCCATTTATCGATGCGTGGGAAGGCGGCGCACAGGACCAGTTGCAGGGACAGATTGCCAGCGCAAAAATCCCGCTTTCAAGAATGATTTCACCGCAACTGTATTGGGTGATGTCTGGAAATGATTTCACACTGGATATCAATAATCCGAAGGAACCCAAAATCCTTTGCGTGGGCAATAATCCCGACCGCCAGAATATTTATTCAGCAGCTCTTGGGTTATACAATTCCCGGATTGTAAAACTGATAAACAAAAAAGGCCAGTTGAAAAGCTCTGTGATTATTGATGAGCTTCCAACAATTTATTTCCGAGGACTGGACAACCTAATTGCCACAGCCCGGAGTAATAAGGTGGCTGTCTGTCTGGGATTTCAAGACTTTTCGCAGTTAAACCGTGATTATGGTGACGAAGAAGCCAAGGTCGTTATGAACACCGTTGGAAATATTTTTAGCGGGCAGGTGGTTGGAGAAACAGCCAAAACATTGTCGGAACGGTTTGGCAAAGTTCTTCAAAAGCGGCAATCAATGACTATCAACCGACAGGATAAATCCACTTCAATAAACACCCAGATGGATACCTTAATCCCTGCATCAAAAATCAGTAACCTCACACAGGGAGTTTTTGTCGGGGCCGTATCTGATAATTTTGAAGAACGCATCGACCAAAAGATTTTTCATGCAGAAATTGAAGTTGATAACGAAAGAGTTGTAAAAGAAACTGCTGCTTATCAGCCCATTCCGATAATTACAAACTTTACAGATAAAGATGGGAAGAACTATTTACAGCAGGAGATTGAATACAATTATCGCAGGATAAAAGATGAAGCTGCTCAAATTATTGAGGATGAATTGGAAAGAATAAAAAGCAATCAATAATAGCATATTTATGGGTAGGTTAATATCCACAACAAGTATAAATTTAACAATATCAAATTATTTATATCAGTTAAAAGACTGTAAGAATTTGAAAAACAAGATCAGTATCTTGCCAATTATAAAAAACTGTCATTGTATTGAAACCCTTAGAAAGAAAAAGTGTTATGGATTTTTTTGCAAAGACACAAATTTAAATTTGTATGAGAAAATTGTTATTTTTAACAAACTTTTAAGATGTATGAATTATTTGGAATTTGAAAAATCACTAAAAACATTTCCTGTTTTTTCTGTTAAGGATATACAAAAACGCTTTCCCAATTTTGATAATCGGAGATTAGTGGAATGGCAGCAGAAAGGATATCTGGTAAAGATTAAAAGGGGATATTACTGTTTTAGTGAAAGAAACCGGGGGGAGCAATTCCTGCAGTTTGCTGCAAATAAGATTTACTCTCCTTCATATATTTCTTTTGAGAGCGCTTTATCTTATTATAACTTAATACCAGAAGGTGTTTTTACAGTTACTTCCGCTACAACAAAGAATACAGCAAATCATACCTCTCCAATTGGTAATTTTGACTATAAACACGTAAAATCCAATCTGTTTTTCGGATATAAGTTGATGAAGGAGAAGGATTTTACTATTAAAATTGCAGAGCCAGAAAAAGTACTTCTTGATTTTTTCTACATAAATAAGATTAATGATCCGGAAGAAATTGTAGAATTAAGGTTCAATGAGATTGTGGCAAAAGAAATCATTCGTTTTGACAAACTAAAGACATACCAACAGGTTTTCAATTCGAAAATATTAGATAATAGAATAAAAATGTTTATTAAGGTAATCAATGCTTAGTTTAAAAGAAATAAAACCATATTACCCTGAATCTTTACATGATTATGAAAGATTTATAATAAGGGAATATCTGCAATATAAAATTCTTGAAATTGTTTTTGAGAGCCCCTACGAGAACAAACTGGCTTTTCTTGGCGGTACCTGTTTGCGTATAGTACATAACAATAATCGTTTCTCTGAGGATCTGGATTTTGATAATTTTGACTTGACGATAAAAGATTTTAACGGTATTACTAACATTGTAAAAACAGGCCTTGAAAAGTTGGGGTATGAAGTTGAAATGCGCAATGTTAAAAAAGGAGCATATCATTGCTATGTTAGGTTTCCGGAGCTACTTTATAACGAGGGGCTAACTCAGCATAAGGAAGAAAAAATTTTAATCCGGTTGGATTCTGAAGCGCACAACTTTCATTACAAACCAGACCAGCCATTACTAAATAAATTTGATGTATTTACACAAATAAACACAACGCCAAAGGATATTCTGCTTGCTCAAAAATTTTATGCAGTTATTAACCGTAAAAGAAATAAAGGGAGGGACTTTTTTGATATTGTCTTTTTGTTAAGCCAGGGACAAATACCAAACTATAAATACCTGGATGCAAAATTAGGAATCAACACTCAAGAAGAACTCAGGCGACAAATTATTGAGAAATGTGCAAAAATAGATATGAAAGAAATGGCTCAGGATGTAAGCCCTTTTCTTTTTAACAAGCAAGACGAGAAAAAAATTCTATTGTTTCCAAAATACATAGAACATGCCAAATTATTTTAAAATTGTTTTTCTATCTATCTCTATTGTCTGCACGTTCCATTTTTTCAATTAATTTTTCTTTTAACCTATCGAGATATATTGTACGGTCACCTGTACGATGGCGAATATCTACAAATACACGATAGCAGTCCTTTACTTCAAAATCGAAGATATGACATAAATATTGTATTAAATCTTTAATATCAATTTCTCCATTATTAAAGCTTTTACTTTCCAGAGTTGCGTAGCCAAGTTCCACTAATTCTGTAATTGTACCGGACCATTTAATTCTTGATTTGCCTGTATATCCTCGCCGATTTAGCCTTGATTGGCTTTTGGAAGAATTTCTAATTTTCCATTCAACTAATTTTAACTGCTTATTTATAACTCGTACTGCCTTTTCACAATAATCTTTTACAAGAACCTGTTGGCTTTTACATTTAGCCAGCTTGTTTTTGTTAAGACTTTTTAATTCTATTCTTGTATAGCAAAGTCGATTATAAAAAACTGTTAAGTCTTCAGCATCTTCACTTTCAGAAAAAAGAGTAGCAACAAATTCTTCATACGCATCGTTAATTAACGTCAAATCGGTAATGGGCAATGAAATCTCTTCCAGTAAATGAAAAAATCTCATTTCTGTAAATTTTCTCATGTATCTGTTTAGTGAAATAGTTTATAGCAAAAGAAATATATTGAACCTCTACTGAGGGGGTCGTTGAAACCTCGGAATTTTGTCTTGTGTTACTATGTAAGTATAAGGGGTAAAGCATTAAGTCGTTAATTTACAAATCTTACCACAATTGAATTAAAATTTTATTGAACAATATTTATACCACTTGTTTAAAACAACTATCATTCAAGGATTTTAACAGGTAATTATTAACATAAACGACTTATCTATTAAGATATTTTGAGGTTATTACAATTGTGGTTTTATGAAGTATTTTTTTGATCTAAAAATTAATGATGGATAAAATTTGTCAGGATTATCTCCTTCATAAAAAGACAGATACTACCAAATGGGACACTTATACTGCCACATAAGCTGAAAACCAATGTTTTCAGTAAAAACACTGATACATTAGCTTTTAAATCATTAAAAGAAATGTATTATGAAACAAGAAATTAATGACCAGGATGTATTACTAGTCAAAGAAAAAAACGAAAGTAAACTAAAAGCCGTTAAAGGTTTTGATGAAAATGACAAACTGAAAACAGAACTTCCTAATCAGGCCAACGTCGCCAGTTTTTTGAAAATTGACAGGTATGGCAACCCTTTGGAAAATTTCTTTACCAATTTCCATAGGCAGTATCAAAATCCAACTGAGTTCCGCTTTTTCAAAGTGCCAGCTAGTTTAGTAGAGAAAACAGCCATCGTACTGGATAAGATGCTTCAAAATCCAGATGTCCCGTCCAACAAAGAAACACTCGACAAACACGAAGTCAAACCGGGACAATATCTTCAAAAAGAAGAAAAACAGGAAAAGCCTGCAAACCTGATTGATGAAAACAAGGTGGACTGGTCACAACTCGAAAAGCTTGGAGTATCAAAGGACTTTTTGAAGAATTCGAGGAATCTGGAACCAATGCTAAACTTCCAGAAATCGCCGGATTTAATACCAATCACTATTAAAACTGATAATATCACCATTCGTACTGATGCACGGTTAGCCTTCCGGCAGGATGAAGATGGAAACTTTAATGTAGCTGTCCATGCTGTTCGCAATAAACCCGAACTTGACCGTCCTTATTTTGGTGTTACGCTAACGGAGGAAGACAAGGACAACCTCCTACAAACCGGAAATGCCGGACGCATACTCCATCCGCAATACAAAGAAGGGGAAACAACTCCGGTATTTCTTTCAATCGACAAACTGACAAATGAACTTGTAGCAGCCCGTGCTGATAAAATAAATATCCCGGATGAGATAAAGGGAGTAAAGCTGAATGAGAATCAACAAAAGGAACTGGCAGAAGGCCGGGCCATTTTTGTGGAAGGCATGACAGCCCGCAGCGGAAATGAATTCAGCGCTTGGTTACAGGTAGATGCCGACAGGCGGGGTATCGGTTTTCGTTTTGACCAACAACAGGAACAAAGGCAAACTGTAAATGACCAGAGGCAGGTTCGCATTCCCAATTCTTTACTTGGAAAAGAACTTACCGAAGAGCAGCAGCAAAAACTGGAAAGGCGGGAGACCATTTATGTTTCCGGGATGAAGGATAAGGAAGGCCAGGAGTTCAATGCCTACGTGAAAATTAACGATGAAAAAGGGAAACTGGATTTTTACAAATGGAACCCTGACAAAGCCCAATCCAAAGGGGCTGAAGTCACTCCCGATAAAAACAGCAAAACACAAGTAGCTGTAAATTCAGAAGGGAAAACCAACGAGGCGACCAAACATGTAAAAGAACCATTGAACAAAGAACAGGTCAATCCAACAGAGCAACAAACAGCCAAGCGGAATCGTTCAAAAGCTCATTCCATGTAACAGTTTGCATGTAATTAAAACGAGACGTTCAGGAAATATTCTAAGCGTCTTTTCCAAATTCAACTTTAACATCAAAAATCAGAGAGTCATGAATAATAGCTATCAGGAATTGTCCTGGTTTAAGTTGTCGCTTTTGCACTTTTTATATGAAAGCCATCCCGAGCTAATTGATAATACGGATTTACTAAATACCAGAAGTGACCTTGCTTCCAAAATTTATTCGGAAGCGGTGAAAAATGGACATACCCAGCAGGAAGCGGAAGAACTGGCCATTAAAGACCTTTACCAGGGCCTTCACTTCTCGAAACACGATACATTGGTTACCATTCTTTGGAATGAATTCTCCAGGGAAATCCCCATGGGACAAGCCAAAGAGTTTGCCATCAAACTACTTCCCGAAGTAGAGTGTATTTTTTCAAAATACAAGTTAAATGATGAGTTTGCATTTAGTCCTGATTTTAACGGTTTATATACCGAGTTAACCGGGGAACTCTCAATCTGGGTGGAAGAACATGAGCTTCAATAAAGAGAAACACCTTCGGGTAAATATTGAGGCAATAAAACTTGCATTTCAGCTAGAACGAGAAAATCGAAACCCGACAAATGAAGAACAGGAAGCCCTGAAACAATATTCCGGTTTCGGGGCTTTAAAATGTATTCTCAATCCGGTAGAAAGCTTGTCTGATATTGTCCACTGGTCAAACTCGGAAGTCGGACTGTTCCCTATAGTGACTGAATTACATGATGTATTGAAACGTAATTCCCAATCGGAACAGCAATACAAACAGTATGTAAGCTGCCTGAAAAACTCCATTCTGACCGCCTTTTATACGCCTCCCGAAGTCGTCCAGGTTCTTGCCGAAACGTTAAAACAAAACCAGGTGTCTCCCGAGAAGTTTCTTGACCCATCTGCCGGGTTGGGAGTATTTATTTCGGCATTTAAAAATCAGAGTGAAGGGCTTTCTGCAACAGGTTTTGAAAGGGATTTACTAACTGGAAAAATACTGTCAAAACTTTATCCAGTAGACAAAATCAGAACTGCCGGATTTGAGGAAATTGAAGGCCGGTACAACAACCATTTCGATGTGGTTTCTTCCAATATCCCGTTTGGCGATGTTGCTGCTTTTGATGTTTCGTTTTTGAAAAGTAACGATAAAGCCAGACAGCAGTCATCTAGGAACATCCACAATTATTTCTTTTTAAAAGGAATGGATACACTTCGTGATGGAGGGATTCTGGCTTTTATCACTTCACAGGGGGTAATGAATTCTCCGAAAAATGAACCGATACGCCAGTGGTTAATGGACAACAGCCGGTTGGTTTCGGCAGTCCGGTTACCTAGTAATCTTTTCAGCGAATATGCCGGTACCGAGGTGGGCAGTGACCTGATTATCCTTCAGAAAGATTCAGGTAAAAATCGTTTGACCCAAAAGGAGAAAGATTTTGTGCAGAGTGAAAAACTTTCCAGTGGTGTTTACAACAATAATTATTACAACAATTTTCAACGGGTAGTTCATACAGAAGGATTTGTCGATACCGACCCTTACGGAAAACCGGCGCAGGTTTTTATTCATAAAGGAGGAATAAACGGAATCGCGTCGGATTTAAAAAAAATGCTGGAGGCAGATTTCAGTGAAAAACTGGATATCGATTTGTTTCAAAAAGAAGTTTCCGACAAAAAATCCATTTCAGTTTCATCTCCAAACAAACCTGTTCAGAATATAAAACAAGCACAACCGTCACTAACCCTTTACGACCTCTTTGGCATGAGCCAGGAGGAACGCAGCCAAAATAATCCCACAAGGAAAAGAAACTCTGCAAAATCAAAGGCCAAACAGCTAAACCTGTTTTCACAACCGAATCCGGTAAACGGGAAACAGGTGGAAGTAATTATCTCTTCACTTCCGGATATACGGCCCTTTAAAGGAGAATTGTATGGCCATCACAGAACCGGCTCACTGGTAAAAGACCAAAAACAGATTGGATTTTTAAAGGAATGGGACTCAGATACAGCAACATTTGAGCGGTTAAAACTAACCCCACAACAGGAAGCAAAAGCGTTGCTATTTATCCAAATCAGGGATACCTATCACTATCTGTACACCAATGAAGCGGAAAGTTTAAAAGAAGATACGGCAAGCCGAAAACTGTTAAACGGTTATTACGATGAATTCTTTCAGAAGTATGGAAATCTGAACGACCCCAAAAACCTCGGCTTGCTTAAAATGGATTCCGGGGCCAATGAAGTGTTAGCACTGGAGCGGGGCGTAAACGGGGAACTGGTAAGAGCCGATATTTTTAATCAGCCTGTTGCCTTTAATGCCAGGGAACTGGAAAAGGTTGAAACTTCGGAAGAAGGGCTGGCCGCTTCACTGAATAAGTTCGGAGAAGTACGGATGGATTATATGTTGTCCCTTCTGGAAGAAAAAAGCCAGGAAGAACTGGTTCAGGAACTTCACGGGAGGATATATTTTAACCCACTTATCCAGAATTATAAGGTAGCCGACAAATTTATAGCTGGGAATGTAGTTGAAAAAGTCAGTGACATTGAAAACTATTTGTCACAACATCCCAATGATATTGCAGCAAAGGAGTCATTAAACGTCCTTCAAAACTCTATTCCTGAACCTATCCCTTTTGAAGAACTGGATTTCAATTTCGGGGAACGCTGGATTCCAACAAACATTTACAGTCAATATGCTTCGCACCTGTTTAAAACCGGGGTGGATATCCACTATTCATCTTCTGTTGATGAGTTTTCAGTAAAAGCCCAATTCACCAATGCTAATATTTACGAGAAGTACGCTGTTAAATCGCAAAGCCGCCTGTACGACGGAATTGCATTGATGAAACATGCGCTTGTAAACACAACCCCTGATATTACCAAAAAGATAATTGTTGACGATAAAGAGGTAAAAGTCAGGGACAATGAAGCCATCCAACTGGCAAACAGTAAAATCGACGAAATAAGAAACGGATTTACTGATTGGCTGAATGAACAAAGCCCGGTGTTTAAACAAAAACTGGCCGGATTATACAATTCAACTTATAACTGTTATGTGCGACCAAAATACGATGGTTCGCACCAGACATTTCCCGGACTTGACTTGAAAGCACTGGGAATACCTAACCTGTATTCCAGCCAGAAAGATGCTATCTGGATGTTGAAACAAAACGGGGGTGGCATCTGCGACCATGAAGTTGGTTCCGGGAAAACATTGATTATGTGCTGTGGCGCGTACGAAATGAAACGTTTGCAACTGGCCAATAAACCGATGATAGTAGGACTGAAAGCCAATATCCATGAAATCTCCCAGACATTCAGAACAGCTTATCCACATGCCAAAATCCTTTATCCGGGGAAACAGGATTTTAGTCCGGCAAAACGGGTAAAGATTTTCAATGAAATCAAAAATAACTCCTGGGATGCCATCATACTGACTCACGAACAGTTTGGAATGATACCTCAGTCTCCCGAAGTGCAAAAACAGATTTTACAGGCAGAATTGGACAGTGTAGAAGAAAACCTGAATATTATCAGGAAACAGGGAGGAGAAGTTTCACGGGGAATGCTGAAAGGTTTGATAAAACGACAGCAAAACCTTGAAGTAAAACTGAAATCCATCACCCATGATATTGAAAACAGGAAAGATGATGTAGTGGATTTTAAAATGATGGGAATAGACCATCTGTTTGTGGATGAAAGCCACCGTTTTAAAAATCTGATGTTCAATACCCGTCACGACAGGGTTGCCGGGATGGGAAATCCGCAGGGCAGTCAGCGTGCATTGAATATGTTGTTTGCTATCCGTACCATACAAGAAAGAACCGATAAAGATTTGGGAGCGACTTTTTTGTCAGGCACAACCATATCCAATTCTCTCACAGAGTTATTTCTTTTGTTTAAATACCTCCGACCAAAAGAATTGGAACGCCAGCAGATAAAAACCTTTGACGCTTGGGCTGCCGTTTATGCAAAAAAAACTACCGATTACGAATTCTCGGTTACCAATGAAATTGTGCAGAAAGAACGATTCAGGTATTTTATTAAAGTGCCGGAACTGGCAGCTTTTTACAATGAAATTACCGACTATCGAACAGCAAAAGATATTGGCATTGACCGGCCTGAAAAAGCTGAAATCCTGCATAATATTCCACCGACACCGCAACAGGAAGAGTTTATACAAAAACTGGTAGCATTTGCCAAAAACGGTGATGCAACAATTTTGGGCAGGACGCCACTCTCCGAGCGGGAAGAAAAGGCAAAAATGCTGATTGCAACAGATTATGCCCGAAAAATGAGCCTGGACATGCGGATGATAAGTCCTCGCTATGATGACCATGTGGATAACAAAGCTTCTCATTGCGCAGCACAGATAGCAACTTATTACAAACAGTACAACGATTACAAAGGAACCCAGTTTGTTTTTTCCGATTTGGGAACTTACAAGCCTGGAGAGTGGACGCCTTATAGTGAAATAAAACGAAAGTTGGTTGAAAACCATCATATTCCGCCCCATGAAGTACGGTTTATTCAGGAAGCCAAAACAGAGAAAGCCCGGAAAAATATTATTGGAGCCATGAATGAAGGCCGTATCCGTGTGCTGTTTGGTTCGACCGAAATGTTAGGGACAGGAGTAAATGCTCAAAAGCGGGCGGTTGCTATACATCATTTAGATTCTCCCTGGCGGCCATCAGATTTGGAGCAACGGGAAGGCCGGGCTATTCGAAAAGGCAATGAGATTGCCAAATTCTTTGCGGATAATAAAGTTGATGTTATTATTTATGCAGTCGAGAAAAGCCTGGATTCCTACAAGTTCAATCTTTTGCAGAATAAGCAGCTATTTATTAGTCAGTTAAAAACAAACAGTCTTGGTAAAAGAACCATCGACGAAGGCAGTCTGGATGAAAAATCGGGCATGAATTTTTCGGAGTACGTTGCTATCCTTTCCGGAAATACGAACTTACTTGATAAAGCTAAACTTGAAAAACAAATCACCACATTGGAAAGTGAACGGCAGGCTTTTAACCGAAGTAAATCATCAGCCCGTTTCCGGCTGGAGGATATTCAGCAAAGTATTGACACAAATCAGGAAACAATTTCCAGAATGCTGGAAGATTTGGATTCACTTAATCACCGAATTCAGAAGGACGATTTAGGAAATATCTTGAATCC
>Ga0116152_10003149_pt1 | contig 13302 bp, 10 predicted proteins | sample AD_UKC119_MetaG_FD_89894 | JGI IMG/M metagenome (GOLD analysis project Ga0116152, IMG submission 89894) | Active sludge microbial communities of municipal wastewater-treating anaerobic digesters from Hong Kong - AD_UKC119_MetaG | ecosystem: Engineered > Bioreactor > Anaerobic > Digestate...
AATAAGATCCCTTGAAATGAAAAGTCAGAGGAGAAATGAGGTAAAGCCCCGGATGAGAAGGGGTTTGATCTCTTCCCAGGGCAGGGAATCGCCCGGATCGGGATAGGCCAGAAGGCCGAAGAGGCGTCCTTTTGCTTCGAAGGTCTCCCGGCGGGATGTTCCCGCTGAAAAGAGGCCCTCTCCTGTGAGAAACGACCAGCGTTTTCCGAAGATCTCACAGAAGGCCACTGAGGCAGAAAGCTCGTGTGAAAGAAGAGCGCCGGCCTTTTCCGTAAAAGACGTGAAGTCAGCCGATTCCTCAAGAAATGTTTCCAGGGTGTTATAGATAGAGGTCACGCTCCCCCTCCGAAACACGTTGATAATACTCGTCAAACTCGGTCAAAAGAGGGTTGTTCCGGAAGAAAGGATCCTTTCGGATCTCGGCGATCTCTTTCCGGATCAGGTCTTCTCCGATTTTCTGAGTCTCCGGAGAAGAAAAATCATCCAGCCATTCACGGAAGGTAAGGACGGCATTCAATTTGCAGAACTTTCCTTCAGTCCCGCATTTGAGAAGGCCCATGATCTTGTCACCGGTACGGCCGCAGCGGTAGCCCGCCGTGCAGAACGAGGAGATCATCCCCATCTGAGCCAGTTCTCTGACCACGTCATCCAGTTCACGTGTGTCTCCGAGGACAAACTGCTGACGTTCCTTATCCTGGCGGTCGTATTGTTCAGAGTAGGCTCCCAAACCGATACGGGTGGAGGCATCTGTCTGGGTGCATCCCAGTTTGATCACCTCTTTACGCAACTGGGGTTTTTCTCTGGCCGTGACGATCATGCCTGTATAGGGAATGGCCAGACGCAGGACAGTGACAAGTTTTTTGAATTCTTCGTCAGAAACGAGGTGATCGGTATGCTCAGAATAGGGGGCATTGTCCGCGGGCATAAGTCGGGGGAATGAGACGGTATGGGGCCCGATACCGTCGAACCTCTTTTCCAGTTCCATGGCATGATAGAGAAGTCCCATGACATCATAACGCCAATGATAAAGGCCGAAAAGGGCTCCGATGGCCACATCATCAATACCCGCTTCCATGGCTCTGTGATGGGTATAGAGACGCCAGCGGTAATCGGATTTCGGCCCCACCGGATGCATCTTCTTATAAGTGGGACGGTGATAGGTCTCCTGAAAAACCTGGTAAGTCCCGATTCCGGCTTTCCAGAGTTTTTTGAAATCATCCACAGAGAGCGGGGCCGCATTGACATTCACGCGGCGGATGGTTCCGGTTCCTTTTCTCGTCTTTTCCTGGACATCATAGATGGCCCTGATGGTCTCGGCCATATAATCGGCATCGGAAGAGGGATGTTCGCCGTAAACGACGATGAGGCGCTTGTGGCCCATTTTGACCAGGCTCTCAGCTTCCATCCGGACCTGATCCGGGGTGAGGACTCTCCGGACCTCATGGGTGTTGTCTTTGCGAAATCCGCAATAGAGACAGTTATTGACGCAGAGGTTGCTGCAATAAAGCGGAGCGAAGATGACGATACGGTTATCATAGACCTTTTTTTTGATTTCAAGGCCTGCAGCAGCCATCTCCTGCCAGAGTTCAGGGTCATTCACATGGAGGAGGGCGGCGGTCTCATCGGGGTCCAGACGTTCTATGGAAAGTGATTTCTGGATGATGTCCCGGATCCTGATCTTATCACTCTTTTTATTCTTTTCCAGGTGCTGTTCAATAGCGTCATGGTCGATAAAATCTTTTCCGTTGTCTAAGTAGCGGTCGATCTCCTCATCTTTGACGACATTATCGGCCCACTCTTTGACACCCATTTTTCCCATGAGGGTCCTCCTTGTTTTGAATTGTAAGTAAGTTGCTTCCAAATAAATGATAGGTCTTTTATTCCCGTTGTCAACGGGAAAAGAAAAAAAAGCCCCCCGGAGGAGGCTTTTTTACAGTGAGGAATGCGAGGGCGTCTTTACAGGGAGGAGGCCCATTTGGACCACTCCTCCGGAGAGGTATACTTTTTCCCCGATGCTTTCTGAAGGCTTTCCAGGGCAAGAGCCGTTATCGCTGTATCCTTCTCTGAAAGGAAGCCGGTCAGCGCTGTCATGATCTCCTTGTTTTTCGGATACCGGACCGAAGCGGACAGAGCGGCCTTTTTCAAGACAGTGTTTTTGCTTTTCAAGCCGTCGAGGATGAAGGTCGCCGTAAATGTCGTATCGATGAGGCTGATGGCTTCCACAGCGGCCACACGGGGATCAAGTTCAGGATCATCATAGAAGATCTGGATAATGGGGTTGAGAGCCTCTTTGGCTTTCAGCTGTCCCAATGCTGATATGGCACTGGTGCGGACAGAAGCCTCTTTATCGGAGAGGGCCCCCACAAGGAGAGGAGTACTCGCCGTGTTATTGATACGCGCCAGCCCTTCAGCGCACAGAGCGCGGATGACGGCGTTGTCGTCAGAAATGTAGGTTCGGAAAAGATCCGCCGTGGAGGGATCTCCTATATTCACAAGCGCTTCAGCAGCGGCTTCCCGGACAGTCTCTGCGGGATCGTTCATCAGGGGCGTGATCTGAGGAAGGGCTTTGTTGTATTTGAGTTTTCCCAATGTCTTGAGGCAGTAGACCTTGACCTCGCTGTGGGGGCTCTGGACAAGAGCGTCTGTAATGATCGGGGTCAGGCGGTAGGAATCAGTGTAGGGGAGAGCTTCAGCCACCATAAGACGGATCTCATCATCGGCATCCTGCAGACGCTGAGCCACAAGATCAGCTGTATCCCGGCTCACTTCATTGAAGCTCAGAAGCGCTGAAAGGGCCCGTGTGGAGAGGCGTTTGTCGTTTGATTTCACTGTTGTCTCAAGAACGGAGAGAGCGTTCTTGTCCCCGAGAGCGATGAGAGTCTCCATGGCCTTTAACTTTGTCTCCGTAGGGAGTCCCGACGAGATCAGGGGAATAATGGCCTGGGAGAAGCCGCTCCATCTCTTTTCTTCGATAAAGGAGAGGAGACGGTTGATGATGCGCGGATTGTTCGAAGAGAGTCCGCTGAGGATCACAGGCCGGGAGACAGCGGGATCCATCTTTTTGATGAGGACTCCGGCTTCTGCTGCGGTTGTGTCATCGAAAGAGGCCAGGCCGTCGACGAGGGACGTGACGATCCTGTTGTCCGGATATTTCCCCAGGGAAAGAACGGCCTGACGGCTGACTTTGGGGTCGGGGTCTTTTAAAAGGCCGATGAGAGCTTCGATGGCATCATTGAGGTTGATGGATCCAAAGGCTTCAGCGACAGCAACGCGGACACGGGTGTCTTTATCGCTGATCAGGGATTTGAGGTCATTGAGACAGAGGGTATCGCCGATCAGGCCCAGGGCGCGGGCGGCATTGGCCCGTTTCAGGGGCTCCGGAGAAGCAAGGTTATAGGAGAGGGGTTTGATCGCAGGATATCCTATAGAGGCCAAAGCACGGACCACAGCCTGTTCCACAGCGTCATTATGAGCGTCCAGAAGGGAGAGAAGGGGGATGATGCTCGCACGGTTTTTGATCTCACCCAGCGCATTGATGATCTTCACACGGGCCTCTGTATCGGGTTCTGTGGTGGCCAGGGTGTTGAGTCTCTCAATGGCTGAAGCGCTTCTCCAGCGGCCGAGGATGAATGCGGCCTGTCCCCGGACCAGAGGCCTGGGAGAAGAGAGCAGGGCTGTGACACGGCTTTCTGCAGTCGGGCCCACAGCGGCAATAGCCAGGGCGGCTTCATGAGAGACATTTTGAAGTCCCTGGACAGTCAGAGGTGTGGTGTCTTCAAGGATCTCCGTCAGATAGGGCACCGCATTGAGCCCCCTGGCCCCTGTCTCCTGGAGGGTGGTGAGGGCTTCAGCCAGGATATCGGGATCCTGTGAAAAGAGATGTGTCACGGCTGTCTTGACATCGGCCGGTGTTCCCGCAGGAAGAGAGGCAAGGGGCGTCTTGGGCGGTGTATATCCCGAAAGCATGAGAAAAGCGATGATCAGAAGAGAAAAGGTACGAAAAGCCATGGCAGAAATCCTCCTTTAGGAATGTAACGAAGTCCCTGCCTTTAATATAGAAGATATCTTTAGTGTTGTCCACCAGAAAACCGAAAAGAAGAAGGCGGGAGAGGGGGTTTGCTTAAAAAAACCCTCCTCTCCCCGATATCAGTTTAATATTTTAAGTATCTCCGCCGATCACGACAGCATCAAGGGGAGGAAATCCGTTGAAGTAGACAGCGCTGTAGCTTTGGGTATAAGCTCCCGTGGAGAAGATATAGACCTTGTCCCCGGGAAGTGTGGTCTCGGGGAAGCGGTATTTGTAATCCTCATAAAGGATATCCATACTGTCGCAAGTGGGGCCGGCGATGATATACTCCTCTTCAAGGCCCTCTTTTTCAATGTAGATGGGATATTTGATCGACTCATTGAGAGTCTCGATCATGCCGCCGAACATCCCGATGTCGAGAAACATCCATTTATAGGGATTGTGTTTCGCTTTCTTCTCCGTCATGACGATCTCCGCTACGATGACACCGGCGTCTCCTGCCAGAGAGCGTCCCGGTTCCACGATGATCTCAGGCATCTTCTCTCCGAAGTCCTCACGGAGGAAACGTTCGATCTCAGAGGCGTAGATATTGGTCTCTGCGGTGGGTTCATTGTAATGAGCAGGAAACCCGCCGCCGAGATTGATCATCTGGAGCTCCACCCCGATCTCACGAGCGGAGGTGAAGAGGTAGTAGCACTGGCTGATGGCGTTATCCCACTGGCCGATATCCCTCTGCTGCGATCCCACATGAAAAGAGATCCCGTAAGGGATGACATCGAGCTTTTTCGCCTGTTTGATGAGATCGAAGACGATGTCGGGATGTGTCCCGAACTTCCGTGACAAGGGCCAGTCGGCTCCCTGCCCGTCTGTGAGGAGACGGAAGAAGACCCGCGATCCCGGAGCGTATTGAGCGATATTTTTCAAGTCGGCTTCGCAATCCGTGGCATAGAGGCGGACACCTTTTTCGTAGAAGTATCGGATGTTCTCTTTCTTTTTGATGGTATTGCCGTAAAGCATCCGGTCCGGAGTCACTCCCAGTCGCAGGAGCTGATCCAGTTCATAGACCGAGGCCACGTCAAAATTGGATCCCAGGCTGTAAAGCAGTTTCAGGACCTCGTCATGGGGATTGGCTTTCACGGCATAATGGATCTTTGCAAAGGGAAGATGGTTCTTCAGTTCCAGAAATTTTTTCTTGATAATGTCCAGGTCGATGACCAGAAAAGGGGTCTTTCTCTCCTGGCCCATGGCTTTGATCAGGTCGAATTTCTCCGGTGCGATAAAATCGGACAAGGGAAAAGAATAGGGGTCTCGTTTCATGCCATACCTCCATTTCAATGGGACGGGAACACATCAACCGCATAACTCGGTATGAATACCACAGACTGCGCAAATGTCAATAAAAAAAGGATGATCCTCTGAAAATATTTCGGCGGCCACTGTTCCGGGGACGGGTCTGAAAAAGTCTTTTCCCTTGTCCTGCACCCAATTTCTGATATAGTGATAACATGGATGAAAAAGGGATCAAAGGGCACTCGTTTTCATATGAACACTTTTTTTCCCTGACTCTTGACCTTCTGTGTGTCGCAGACCGGGACGGCCGTTTTGTCCTGTTGAACCGTGAGTGGGAACGGACTCTTGGATATCCTCTGTCAGAGCTCCAGGGACGGCCCTTCATGGATTTTGTCCACGCAGAGGATATTGAAAAGACACAAAAAGCCCTGAACCGTCTCGCCGGGGGGCAAGAGGTCCTGGCTTTTGTCAACAGGTACCGCTGCCTGGACGGGACATACCGATGGCTGGAGTGGCGCTCTTTCCCCGTCGGGGAGCTGATCTATGCCGCTGCGCGGGACATCACCCGTCATATCCAGTCACGACGGGCGCTTGAGCGGTTCCAGGATGTCATGAACAACAGCCTGAACGAGATCTATATCGCCGACGCATCATCGTTCACGTTCACCTTTGTGAGCGCCGGAGCCCAGGAGAACCTGGGCTACAGCGAAAAGGAACTCTACACCATGACACCGTTCGGGATCAACAGCCCTCATCAGAAAAAAGTCCTTGAAAATCATTTTAAAGAGCTGAAGAAGGGAAAAGAGAAAAAGATCCTTTTCACAACGGATCATTTCCGTAAAGACGGATCATCCTACCCGGCGGAAGTCCATCTGCAGTATCTTCAAAAAGATGACTCCTCTTTCTATCTGGGAATCGTCATGGATGTGACGGAAAAACGCCGCTGGCAGAAGACGCTTGAGGAGAGTGAGGAGCGCTACAGGCGCCTTGCGGAAAATGCCGATGATATCATCTACCGGGTGGAGATCCTTCCCGAACAGAAGTTTACTTTTGTGAACCAGGCGGTAGAGAAGATCACCGGCTATACGCCGCGGGAACACTACGACGACCCCGGCCTGGGGCTGAGGATCGTCCACCCCGAAGACCGTCACCTGGTCGAAGAGGGGTGGAAAGACAAGACGTTTTTCAACCGCCCGGTCAGGCTCCGCTGGATCACAAAAGAGGGAAGAACTGTCTGGACGGAGCAGCATAATGTCCCCCTTTATGATGAAAAAGGCCGGCTGACCGCCATCGAGGGGATCGCCAGGGATATCACTGAGCGGATGGAGATGGTGGACCGGCTCAATAATGAGAAAAAGCGCTTTGAAGTCACACTCTACAGTATCGGTGATGCTGTTGTGGCCACCGATATACGGGGGCAGGTCACTCTGATGAATCCCGTGGCCGAAGAGCTGCTTGAGGTTCGCCAGGAAGAGGCTCAGGGCCTTCCCCTGGACGATATCTTTTTCACAGTTGATGAAGGGGGGCGGGGCCCCCTTGAAAGCCCGGTGTACAGGATTCTCAATAAGAGAGAAAAAAGTGTGACGTTCCCCTCCTGTCTTCTCATCGGAAAAGAGAGCAAAGAGACCCTGATCGAGGCTTCGGCTTTCCCCATTGCCGTGGGAGAGGAGGCCCCTTCCGGGGCTGTCCTTGTCTTTCGGGATATTTCTGAAAAACGACGAGCCCAGGACCACCTCATCAGAACGCAACGCCTGGAATCCCTGGGCCTCCTCGCCGGGCGCATCGCCCATGATTTCAACAATCTTCTGGGGGGGCTTTTCGGCTACATCGATATCGCAAGACAGCGGATCCAGGACGGTGATGCTGAAAAGGGGGTCGCCTATCTGGATAAAGCTCAATCCGTCTACGAGCGTGTCCGTGCGCTCACAGGGCGTTTTCTCACATTTTCAAAAGGGGGGAGCCCTGTGAGAACGGCGGGAGACCTCCGGCCTGTGATCACCAAGGCCCTGGAGATCGCATTGACAGGGACGGGAGTCTCCGTACAGAGGGAGATGGAGGAGTCCCTCTGGCCGGTGGAATTTGACGAAGGACAGATCAGCCAGGTCTTTATCAACCTCTTTCAAAATGCTCTTCAGGCGATGAAAGAGAACGGGACGCTTCATGTCCGCGCTTCCAACCGTGAGATGGACCCGTCATCGGATCTCTCTCTGCCGTCAGGGCGCTATATCGTCGTGGACGTGGAAGATGACGGCGAGGGGATCCCGGCCCAATACCTGAAAAAAGTCTTTGACCCCTTCTTTACCACGCGGAAAACCGGCAGCGGGCTGGGCCTGACCACAAGTGACTCGATCATCAACCGGCACGGAGGGGCCATCAGGGTCCGCTCTGTCCTGGGTGAGGGCAGTCTTTTTACCGTCTTTCTGCCGGCTTCTGAAAAGGCATCACTCCGTTCTCCCCAGGGGGAAGAGCAGCGCTTCCGCGGGGAGGGCCGGGCTCTGGTCCTGGATGACGAGCCGTCCATCCGGGAGGTGACCGGGGAGATGCTTCAGAGCATGGGATTCACCGTAGATGAGGCCGAGGAGGGGGGTCAGGCCCTGGAGATGATCATTTCAGCTGCGAAGGCCTCCCTGCCCTACACTCTGATCGTTGCAGACCTGACGATCCCTGCGGGGAAAAGCGGAAAAGAGATCATCGGGGATATCCGCCACATCCATCCGGATATCCCTGTGATCGTCTCCACGGGCTACTCAGAGGATCCCATTCTCAACAACCCCGCAGAATACGGTTTCACAGCCGGCCTGTTCAAACCCTTTACCCTTGATGATGTGAGCGGGATATTAAGACGTATCTTCGAAAAAAGGACATAGGTCAACGCTTTTGACGTTTTTGAAAATGAAGGCTGTCTCCCCAGTCTCCGTAACAGACCGTTTCCCCCAGGGCTTCCACAGCCTGTTCCAGATTGATCCTCTGCTCCAGGGCATTTTCATCCAGTCCGGGTTTATGATCATAGAGCTGATACCCTCTGCGGTAGGCCAGGTCGGTGACGTTGGGCATGATGATATTCGCTCCTGCACGGAGCCCCAGCTCCCGCCCAGCCGGGGAGAGGGCCTGAAGAGCTGTGGTGGCGGCAATATTGACATCTTTTAACACAATGCGGACCAGGGCGATCATCTTCAGCCCCAGTGTGAGCTGTCTCACCGGATCGAAGGAGAAAGCCTGCCCCAGAGGAGTCTCTTCATGGGGGATGTAGGGGCCCATTCCCACCATATCCACGTCGGTCTCCTTGAGGAAGAGGATGTCCCCTGCCATGTCATCCAGAGTCTGGCCGGGGGCTCCGATGAGAAAACCGGTCCCCACCTGGTATCCGCTGCGGCGGAGAAAGCCCAGGCAGCGCCTGCGCTCTTCCCAGGAGTGGTTCCGGGGATGAAGCTCTGCATACAGGCGCGGGTTGGATGTCTCGATACGCAGGAGATAGCGGTGAGCACCGGCCTGAAACCACCGGTCGTAAGTCTCCCGGTCCTGCTCTCCCACAGAGAGGGTGATGCCGAGAGTTCCCCTGGAGAGGCTTTTGATCTCTTTGAGAAGGTATTCGATCTTCTCCGTGAACGCCGGGTCCCGGCGCTCGCCTGACTGAAGGACAAGAGAGCCGTAATGATTGTCGTAGCACCAGCGGGCTTCCCGGAGGATCTCCTCTTCAGTGAGTTCATAACGCTTCACCAGGGGATTGCTTTTGCGGATCCCGCAATAATAACAGTCTTTTGTGCAGATATTGGAAAACTCGATGATCCCCCTGAAATAGACACGGCGCCCGACTTCGGACGTCTTGACCCTGTAGGCATAGCGGGAGAGGGCTTCAAGACATGCAGGATCATCATCGGCCAGGAGTCGGCGCAGTCCCTCGCGGGTGGGCTTCAGTCTCATACTTTCCAGGATGGTGTCGTATGCTCCGGACATCTCGTTCTCCCTTCCCCTCCACCATAACGGAAGAAGAGGAAAAAGCAAGAGAATTATTATATGATAACTAACAATAAGGAGAGGCTGTCCTCTGAGATTGACGGTGTTCCTCTTCTGTGATAGGCTTTTAGAGATGAAGGAGGTTCCTATGCTTGTCAAAAAGTATCAAGAGGTCCCTGAAGAAAAAGTCGGGGCTGAGGGCGCTCAAGGCGCCTGGATCCGCTGGCTCGTCTCTGATAAAGAGAAGGCTCCCTGTTTTGCCATGAGGCAGTTCCGTATTGAAAAGGGAGGATCCACCCCTTTCCACAGCCATGAATGGGAGCACGAGATGTATGTCCTTGAGGGAGAGGGTGCAGCTGTCTCACAGGAGGGGGAAAAGCCCCTTAGCCGGGGGGTCTTCATGTATATTGCTCCCGGTGAGAAACATCAGTTTGTCAACAGAGGCGAGGGAGACCTCCATTTTCTCTGTATGATCCCCCTTCCCGGGCGGTGTCCTTCTGAACAGGAGACGCCTGCAAAGGCAAAACCGGGCCATTCATGCTGATCTACGGAAAGAATACTGTCCGGGAGGTCCTCAGGCTCTCTCCCCATCTGGTGAAAAAAGTCTTTTTTTCACCGGGGAAAGACAGCCTTATCCCCGCCGGACACAGGGCTCTTTCCGAAGAGCGGGACAGGGCCTTCTTCGAGGAGTCTCTTTCCGGCCTCCGGCATCAGGGGATCGCAGCAGAGATTGCTCCTCCCCCCATCCACGATACAGGCTATCTGGAGGAGGTGATGAGCCCCTCCTCTCTTTTTCTTCTCCTGGACGGTATACAGGATCCCATGAATCTGGGGAGTATCCTCAGGACCGCATTCGGAATGGGGCTCGATGCCGTGGTCCTCACAGCCGACAGGACCGTTGATGTGACCCCTGCGGTCTTTTCAGCATCATCGGGGTATGCAGGAGCTCTTCCCCTGGTTCGGATGAAAAACCCCGCAAATTCAGTCAAACAGCTGAAAAAAAAGGGATTATGGGTGGCTGCCGCCCATATGCACGGAGAGACCGAGATCGGAGACTCCTCGTTTTCACCGGCCTTTCCTTTGCTGCTGTGCATGGGCAGTGAGGGAAGCGGAGTCCGCAGGACATTCATCAGAGAAGCTGACTACTCAGTCCGGATTCCCCAGAGAGACGGTTTTGATTCTTATAATGTGAGTGTCGCCGCGGCCATCCTCCTCTGGGAGCTGAACCGCCTAAGATAATCCGTACTTTTCCATTTTATTATAGAGAGTGCTTCGGGCGATGCCCAGGATCCGGGCGGCTTTTGCCCTGTTCCCTCCGGTCTTGTCCAGGGCCTGCCTGATGAGCTCCTTTTCACCGGACTCCAGGGAGAGAGAATCCTCCCGGTGAGGAGATGAGGAGAAAGCCGAAGGCTCCGGAGTCTTCTCTCTCAACGAAACGGGAAGGGACTCCTCTGTGATGACCCTTTTTCGAGAGAGGATGGCCATGGATTCCACCAGATTCCTCAATTCACGGACATTCCCCGGCCAGGAGTACCGGAGAAAGAAATCCCGGACTTCACGGGAAAACCCCTGGATCTCTTTTCCGTATTTTGCCGTGAACTCCTCGAGGAAAAAGTTTGAGAGGAGGATGATATCTTCCGGACGCTCGCGCAGGGGAGGAAGATGGAGGGAGATAACGTTGAGGCGGTAATAGAGGTCCTCTCGGAACAGGCCCCGTTCCATGAGTTCTTCAAGGGGCTGATGCGTAGCCGAGACCACCCGGACATCAGCTCTTTTCTTCTCGTGACTCCCGAGACGCTCCACCTCCTTTTCCTGGAGGACCCTGAGGACCTTGGCCTGCAGGGGAAGCGCCATATCTCCGATCTCATCAAGAAGCAAGGTGCCTTGATGGGCATATTCGAATTTCCCCGGTTTGCTTTCTAAGGCCCCTGTAAAAGCCCCTTTCTCATATCCGAAAAGTTCCGATTCAAGAAGAGATTCAGGAAGGGCTGCACAGTTGATGGTGACAAGTTTTTCGCTGCTCCGGAGACTCAGGCGGTGGATAAGCCGGGCGATGATCTCTTTTCCCGTCCCTGTCTCTCCCCTGATGAGGATGAAGGCATCTGTAGGGGCCACTTGTCTCACCAGTTCGTAGACTGCTTCCATCCTGGGAGACGCTGTTAAAAAGGATCCGTCACGGATCAGGGGCGTTTTCTCCACTTCCGGGAGCGGAGACGGGCTTTTCCCCAGGGATATGAGAAGCTCTTCTGCGGAATACGGTTTTTTGATGATGATGCGGGGAAGGGCGGAGATGAACGGGGTCAGGGAATCAGCCGACAAGGGAGAGAGAAGAATGGGGTCGATCTCGGGGTAGTGTTCCCGGCACCATTGAAGAGTCTGATCAAGACGGCTGATGTCAAAATTGAGATCGATAATGACCTGAGTGACATCCCTTGGAAGATCCCCTGTGCGGGACAGGGAGAGGAGGGGATGGAGGAGATAACCCTTTTCATCAAGAAGAGGCTGCAGAAACGGAAGGTCTTTTTCTGTACGGGTGATGAAAAGGATGGTCTCAGCGGTCTTTTTCATGAAAGGTATCTCCTGTATAGGGGAGAGAGGGCTGGTTTTCATCCCGACGGGGGAGGAGAAGAGTGAATGTGCGTCCTTCTCCGGGACGGCTTTTGATATTCAGCGATCCCAGGTGATGCGCCAGGATCCTCGCAGCCACAGAAAGGCCCATCCCCGGATGTTCCGGGTTGTCCGGGACGAAGGGATCAAAGAGAGTGTGAAGCCCCTCGCGTGAGAGAGCCGGCCCCTCGTCCTGAAAGATGATAAGATAGTCCTCTTTTTCCGGTTTTGTGGCGATTATAATGGAGCCGTTCTCAGGTGTGGCATTCAAAGCATCGTCAAGGATGTGGCCCAGGGCTTCTTCAATGCTTTCGGGGTTTCCGTAAAGGGTCTTCCCGTCGCCGGCGAGGTTCCATTGGATCCGGATATTTTTTTCTGTGAGCTGAAACTGACGGGACCGGATGATCTTGCGCAGGGCCTCTTCGGGAAAGAAGCGTCTGAAGACATAGGGATTGGATGTAAAGGAGCGGGTGAGGTCATGAAGGGTCCTGTCGATCTTATCGATATCTTCGGAGAGGATCGTCTTCTGCTCCGGGGAGCAGGCTGAGGACTCCCTGGGCAGGAGATCCAGGAAAAGGCGAAAACGGGATAACGGGTCATTGACATGGATGTTGAAGAGGGTGACCAGCTGTCCTGTTGACCGGATGTTGTCCAGAAGAAGGCGGCGTGCATGGTAGAGGTCGGAGATATCACGGATATAGACAAAGATGACCCCCTCTGAAGGCACGGGTTCGATGATCAGATGAAGGAAGGAGTCGTGATGCTCCACGATCCGGCTTTCGGAATAAGGATGGTCCCTGTTCAGGTCAAAGGGGCGTGATCCGTCCGACAGGGTCAGGTCGGAGATGTTTTTCCGGCCGGAGTCCAGTGTGAGAAGACTCTTTCCCTTCTCATTGGCATAGAGGATATGTCCGGCTCCTGTAAGGATCAGAAGGCCTTCGTTTATCCGGCTGAGTATATGACGGAACCGTTGGGTCTCCGTTTCCATGGCCTGAAAGATCCGCCTGATGTTCTCGTCGGAGAGGGACTCGATCTTTTTATCGATGAACTGGGAGAACCTGCCCTTATCCATAACTTCTATTATAAGGAGGAGCCCCGGAGTGTCAATTGAGAAGTCTCCTGCAGGCTGTCATGCGGCCCTGCTTCGTTTTTTTTATGTGTCTCCCATTTATCGTATTGACAAAAAAAAGGGCATATGGTAATATGCTCCCGTCAAGTGAAAGCGGGTGTAGCTCAGTTGGTAGAGCACTACGTTGCCAACGTAGTCGTCGCCGGTTCGAGTCCGGTCACCCGCTTTTTTTTTATGGCAACGTAGCCAAGTGGTAAGGCAGTGGTCTGCAAAACCACTATTCACCGGTTCGAATCCGGTCGTTGCCTTAGCCTGGGTGGCGGAATTGGTAGACGCATCGGACTTAAAATCCGGT
>Ga0116152_10003152_pt1 | contig 13294 bp, 11 predicted proteins | sample AD_UKC119_MetaG_FD_89894 | JGI IMG/M metagenome (GOLD analysis project Ga0116152, IMG submission 89894) | Active sludge microbial communities of municipal wastewater-treating anaerobic digesters from Hong Kong - AD_UKC119_MetaG | ecosystem: Engineered > Bioreactor > Anaerobic > Digestate...
CTTACCGCCTACCTGCATGCCCGAGACACCCTCATCCCAGCCTTTGATCACGCTGCCCGTGCCCAACGGAAAGCGGAACGGTTCGCCGCGATCGACGGAGCTGTCGAACTTCTTGCCCTTGTTGTCCGGTGCGCCGGCAGCGTAGAGCCAGCCCGTGTAGTGCACGACGGCGATCTGGCCTTTGGCGATGGCGGCGCCCGTACCTACCTTGGTGTCTGTCTGCTGCAAAGTCATGCTGGCTCCCGGTGGCGGCGCTGTCGCGGCCGATGTAGTGCTGGTACCCGATACCGCTCCCTGCTGACAAGCGCTCAACAGCAGCAATGCGGCAATCGATGTGACGGCTCGAAACGGCATGGCGCCCTCGACAAAAGCAAGTGATCGGGCGCGAAGTATACGGGATCAGGTCGTGGTGAGGCGCACCAGCAGCCGGTTCAGTCGCTGCACGAAGGCACCCGGGTCGGCGAGCTGCCCGCCCTCCGCCAGCGATGCCTGTTCGAACAGCAGCAGCGCGAGATCCGCGAACGCTGTCGCGTCGGACTCGGCATCCAGCCGCTTGACGATCTCGTGCTCGACATTGAGCTCCAGCACCGGCTTGGTGGCCGGCGCCCGCTGGCCTGCGGCCTCGAGTGCGCGGCGCAGCGGCGCCGAAATATCGTGCTCGTCACCCACCAGGCAGGCGACCGAATCCTTCAGGCGGGTACTGACACGCACCTCCGAGACACGTTCGCCCAGCGCATCCTTGACGCGCTTCAGCAAAGCCTTGCTTTCCTTGAGGGCCGACTCGGTCCGCGCCGTATCGGCAGCGTCCGCCAGACCGCCCAACTCGAGATCCCCTCGGGTCGCATCCTTGAATCGCTTGCCTTCGAAATCCGTGAGCTGATCCATCACCCACGCATCGACGCGTCGACCCAGCAGCAGCACTTCGACACCCTTGGCACGCAGCAACTCGATCGCCGGGTGACTACGCGCGGCAGCTAACGACTCACCCACGACGAAATACAGCCGCTCCTGGCCCGGCTTCATGCGCGCGACGTAATCGGCGAGCGTCACATTCTCGGCGTCGTCCTCGCTCGCGGTCGAGGCGAATCGCATCATTGGCAACAGCTTGTCGCGGTTGCCCGGGTCTTCGGCAAGGCCTTCCTTGAGGACAGCACCGAACTCGCTCCAGAACGTCTGGTACTTGTCAGGCTCGTCCTGGGCCAGCTTGGCGAGCATGTCCAGCGCGCGCCGCGTGAGCGCCGCGCGCATGCTTTCGACATCGCTGTTGTGTTGCAGCAGCTCACGAGACACGTTGAGCGGCAGGTCGGCGGAATCGACCACACCCTTGATGAAACGCAGATACAGCGGCAGGAACTGCTCGGCGTCATCCATGATGAACACCCGCCGCACATAGAGCTTCAGCCCGCGCGCGGCGTCACGCTGCCACAGGTCGAAAGGTGCGGTCGCGGGAACATACAGCAGGCTGGTGTACTCGCGCTTGCCCTCCACCTTGTTGTGACTGTGGGCGAGCGGCGCGGTGGAATCATGCGTGATATGCCGGTAGAACTCCGCATATTCCTCATCGGTAATCTCGGTACGCGGCCGCGTCCACAAGGCCTTGGCCTGATTGACCGCTTCGAATTCCAGCGAGGCCTCGCCTTCCTTCGGCATGCGCACCGGGAACGCGATGTGATCGGAATAGCGCCGCACCAACGACCGCAACCGCCAGGCATCGGCGAATTCATGGGCATCGGCGCGCAGATGCAGCACGACGCTGGTGCCGCGCTCGGCCCGCTCGACGGTCTCGATGGTGTACTCACCGGCAGCCGCCGACTCCCAATGCACGCCCTCGTTGGGCGACAGATCAGCGCGACGGGAAAACACCTCGACACGCTCGGCGACGATGAAAGCCGAATAGAAGCCTACGCCAAACTGGCCGATCAGCTGCGAGTCCTGTTGCTGGTCGCCCGACAGGCGTTTGACGAACTCGGCCGTACCGGAGCGCGCGATGGTGCCGAGGTTGTCGATCACTTCCGCGCGGCTCATACCGATACCGTTGTCGCGGATCGTGAGCGTGTGCGCTTTGGCATCGGCCTCTATCCAGATCCCGAGCTCGGCGTCGCCCGACAGCAGGTCGGGTTTGGCGAGCGACTCGAAGCGCAACTTGTCGTTGGCATCCGAGGCATTCGAAATCAGCTCGCGCAGGAAGATCTCGCGGTGGGAGTACAGCGAGTGAATCATGAGCTGCAACAGCTCACGCACCTCCGCCTGAAAGCCGAGGGTCTGCTTCTGGGTAGAATCGTTGGTGTTGTTCATGGCGGGGGCATATGGGGGTCCCGCCGGCGAATTCAAGGGGCCATGTGCCCTCAGCGACGGGAGATCACTCCATGCCACATGGCCACTGCGGCGATGGCCAGCATGCGGCTGCTGGCGCCGATCAGATCGTCCAGCTCGTCCCAGACGAACATCAGGCGTTCCATAGAAGTGATTCCAAAGGAATGAGATTGGCGCGCAGCTTAGAGAGGCGCGCGTGGCGCTGGCGTGTCGGGTGTCGCACATCCGCCGGCATTGCTTGCAGCGCAGCGCCGGCGTCGTTAACCTAATCCACCGTGTTGCACTTACTACCATCCCGCGAGAGGCCGTGCGCCGCATCGTCGTCCTGAATCCCAAGGGCGGCTCAGGGAAGACGACGCTCGCAGTCAATACTGCCGGGTATTTTGCCTACAGGGGCTATCAGACTGTCTTGATGGATCGCGACCCGCAGGGTTCATCGACGCGCTGGTTGCGCAAGCGCAAGCCGGGGCAGCCGCCGATCCACGGCATTGCGACATTCGAGAAGGACAGCCGCACGACCCGCAGCTGGCAATTGCGCCTGCCGGAGGGCACGGAGCGGCTGGTGGTCGACACACCTGCGGCCATTCCTGCCCAAGAACTGCCAGGTTTCGTGCAGGACGCCGACAAGATCATCGTGCCGGTACTGCCGTCCGATATCGATCTGCACGCATGCTCACGCTGCATCGCGGACCTGTTGCTGGTGGCCAAGATCAAGCGCGAGGACAACCGCATCGGCGTAGTCGCCAATCGCGTGCGCAAGAACACCCTGATGTACCAGTCGCTGATGCGCTTTCTCGATCAGCTACGGATACCGATCGTGGCCACGATCCGCGACTCACAGAATTATGTCCGCTCTGCCGAACTCGGCATGAGCCTGCACGAAATGAAGAGTTACGTCGTGCGCGATGACGTCGCGCAATGGGAAACTCTGCTGGCCTGGCTGGGCGGTAATCCACCAGCCGCAGCGGCGCAGGATACGCCGGTGGTCGCAGCTGGTGGCACCTACTGAGTAGGCGCCGCCGGAGCCTACTTCTTCACCGGCTCGTCGTCCCAGTTGCGCTTGGCCTTGTCGGCCCAGTTCTTGTAGCTCGACCAGGTGTAGAGATTGCGCGTGATGGCAGCGTGCCGACCGCGCGAACGCTGCATCCGCTCGAGCCAGGATGCGTACGCATCGCTGCCGAGTGGCGGTGGTACACCCGCGAAGCCACTTCGACTGTTGTCTGAAGAACTCATGTTGGAAAGCTCCCTGAAACGATTGACGTTAGGTTACGTCTACGTCGCAGGCAGCCGACAGGAACTGATTCACAGCGAATCGGCGCGCTGCGCTCGATGCTCCAGTCTGCAATGCTGGTCGCAGCTTATTGCCGCTTATGTTCTCGTCTGCACTTTATGACAGCGTGCAATTGAACATCATGAAACCAGACGATAGCAGGGTCGATAGATGCTGCCGGGCAATTTCATGCGTTTCTGTTCGACAAAGGCGCGTAACAGCTCATCGAGTGGCCTGAGCACAGCCTTGTCGCCGGTCAATTCGTAGGGACCCAAACGCTCGATCGCGCGTACGCCGTGCTCTTTGACATTGCCGGTGACGATTCCGGAGAAAGCGCGGCGCAGATCGGCGGCGAGTTCATGTGTGGGCTGGTCGCGGTGCAGGCGCAGTTGTCGCATGGACTCGTGGGTCACCTCGAATGGCAGCTGAAACTCGGGCTGGATGCGCAACAGCCAATTGAAGTTGTACGAGTCGGAGCGCGAGCGCCGGAACTCGCGCAATGACTGCATGCCGCGCACCATGTACCGCGCCACCTCTGGCGGATCGTCGACGATGACGTGCAGACGCGCGGCGGCTTGCGCACCGAGCGTGTCAGTGATGAATTTCTGGATCTGCACGAAGTACGCAGCACTCCCGCGTGGCCCGGTCAGCACGACCGGCAATTGTTGCTCGGCGTTGGCCGGGTCTAGCAGGATGCCCAGCAGATGCAGGACTTCCTCGGCCGTACCGACCCCGCCTGGGAACACGACGACGCCATGCGCGAGCCGCACGAATGCTTCGAGCCGCTTCTCGATGTCCGGCATGATCACCAGTTGATTGACGATCGGATTCGGCGGCTCGGCGGCGATGATGCCGGGCTCTGTCAGGCCAATGTAGCGGCCGTTCACGATGCGCTGCTTGGCGTGACCGATCGTGGCACCCTTCATGGGGCCTTTCATGGCACCCGGGCCGCAACCCGTGCAGACGTCCAGCCCGCGCAGGCCGAGCTCGTAGCCCACCTTCTTGGTGTACTGATACTCGATGTCGCTGATCGAGTGGCCTCCCCAGCACACGACCAGATTGGGTTTCGACTTGTAATCGAGGACGCGAGCGTTGCGCAGGATGTGGAACACCGCATTGGTGAGCGACGCCGGCTCGGCAAGATCGAAGCGGCCACTCTCGTTGACTTCGTTGGCGATGAAGACCACGTCGCGCAGCACTGCAAAGACGTGCTCCTTGATGCCGCGGATCATCTCGCCGTCGACGAACGCCTGACCGGGCGCGTTGCGGATCTCGAGCTTGATGCCCCACGGTCGGCGCACCAGCTCTACTTCGAAGTCCCGATAGCGCTCGAAAATCTCCGCCGCATTGTCAGTCTCGCTGCCCGAGTTGAGCACCGCCAGCGCGCACTTGCGAAACAATGGATAAAGCCCGCCGTCCTGCGAATCGAGCAGTTTGTCGATCTCGGACTGCGACAGGTTTTCGAGACTGCCGCGTGGTCCGATCTGTGCATCCACGAATTCCGGAATAGTGATGCTCGTTTCCACGGGCTTCCCTTCAGATTTGTTGTTAGAGGGTGAAAGCGCCCACGGCGGGCGCGCCGAGCTAGGGCTCGATATCGATCGGAATGTTGTTGCCCGTCATCAGCCAGATTTCGACCATGTCGGCATTGGATACAGCAATGCAGCCGTCGGTCCAGTCTCGGCTCTGATAGTGCTCAAGCGGATGGCGAGGATTGTTAGGTAGTCCATGGATCATGATGGACCCACCGGGATCCCAGCGATTGCGCTTGGCATTGCGCTGGTCCCGATCGTTGGGATAGGACACTTGGATGGAGAGAAAGAAATCACTGCGGGTATTGCGCCGCGTCAGCCAGTAGCGCCCCTCTGGCGTCCGGAAGTCCCCGGAGCGCTCTTTATGCCCAACAGGATTGAGACCGAGCGACACACGATACTCGCGCAACACTTCCGAGCCACGCAGCAGATAGAGGCGACGCTCGGACTTACGCACCACCACCCGATCGGCCATTTTGGGAGCCTGCACGGGTGACACACGCCGCACCTGCTCCGTCGCCGAGTCAGCGAAAGCCGGGACTGCGCAGACTGCCGCCAGTGCAACGCACGTAGCGACAAAATTGCGGCGTGGATTCTCAGGCATTTCCGATTCTAAACAAGCACTTATTGGGTTAACAGTATAATACTCATCACCATTCGACGCGATACGCCGCCGGTCACAACCCGCGCGATTGCCAGCGCACACCCGATAGTATGATGTAGACGCTATGACAAATCGTCTCGACCAGGTGACACGCTTGCCGCAGCGCATGTTGCTGCTTGGCCTCGCCTGTCTGGCAGTAGCCGGCTGCACAGCACTCCCGGAGCAGGCTGGCGGCGTGCAACAGATGCTCGATGAACGCACCGGCATCACTATCACCCGGCTTGGCAAGCCGCTGGAATTCACGGTAACGGTGCCGCCCGGTCCGGCCAAGGATCCATTCGCCTACCTTAGCCCTTTTCAGACCAACCGCATGGGGCAGCGGGCGGATTTCGTCTGGCTCGCCGTCCCGGCGGACGGAACGCTCGTCGAGCAGCCCGTCGTGCGAGTCGATGGCGCAGCCGTGCGGTTCGGCACGATGTCGCCTTCGCCCGCCGTCGCCGAGCTCGAATCCGGCCCATACCGCGCGCCTGCACCCTGGAGTCAGCAGTTCTTCGTTGCCGCCGACGCCGATACGATCGCGCAGCTGGCAGGCGCACGACGCATCGAGATCGCTACCCGCGACGCCGGCGGCGAGTGGTCGTTCGTTCTGGAAGGCGATGCGCTGTCTGCGCTGACGCGGTACGCGGAAACGCGCTGATCAGCCGCTGCTGCTGCCGTTCACGAGGCTCTCGACACGCGGCACGACGACCTGTGCACCCGCGCGCAACGCCGCGAGATCGACATCCGGATTGTACTGCTGCAGCAGCCACACCGGCAGATTGGCGTAGCGCTGCGTCAGGTTCCAGAGCGAATCGCCGCGCCGCGCCACGTACACTTCCGTACCGGCGATACGATGCGCAGCGAAGAAGCGCGCCTGCAGATCGGAGTGGAACTCCGTGCGCCGCGCCTCGAATTTTTCCTGCGCCACGCGACTGAAATCGAGCCGCAATTTCTGCCCTAACAACACCGGCTGCCCCGGACGTAGTTTGTTGAGCGTACGTATCCGGCTGGCGCCGATTTCCAGCCATTCGGCATAAGCGCCGAGCGTCTCACTCGCAGCCACCCGGATCGTGCCGTCCGCCGCCACCGGAAACTGCAACGCGCCTGCTTCGATCGTTGTCGCTGCCGCTGCGCCCAGCGCCGAACTCTGCACTTCGACCTGCGGCACTGGTTCGCTCGCAGCCACAGCGCGGGTGGCCGGCTGGTCGACGGTGGCCTTGGTAGCGGACTTTGCTGGTGTGGGCCGCTCAGCGGCCGCCACCGCGGCGAGTGCCGCCTGCTCGCGGTCCGCCTCGGCCTCCGCCGCCGCCTCCGCGTCGGCCTCCACCTCCGCGTCATCGTTGCGCGCCACGCTGTCGGTACCCGCAGCGGCTAGCTTGATGCGCTGCCCTTCGTAGACGAAATCGGGATTGCGCAAGGAATTGAGCCGCAACAGAGTCTCCACAGGGATACCTGACTTGGCGGCGATCGAGCCTAACGAGTCGCCGCGGCGCACCACGTAGGTCGTCGCGGCCCCGCCGTCAGCAGGCGTGCTATTCCCCGCGGCCAACTGTGCCGGTTTGACACCGAGGGCTGCCGGCATCTTGTCAGGCAATTTCAGCAAACGGCCCGAACGCAATTTTGAATTCACCGACATGCCGTTCAACGCCGCCAGCTGCGCGCCAGCCAAGCCATAGCGTGCAGCTACTTTGCCGATGCTGTCGCCGCGCCGAATCTTGTGCCAACGAGGTTCTATCTGCGCGACAAACTGCTCGCTCGGTCCCAGTCTCGTCGCCAACCACTGCGGCGTCACCTCGGCGCGCGTGATCGGCAGACGCAGCTTGTAAGCACGGGGTACGAGACGCGAACCGTCGAACACCGCTGGTCGCAGCGCCGGATTCAGTGCCTGCAGTTCCTGGCGCGGAATGCCGAGCGCCTTCTCGAGCGCACTGAAGCGCACATACGCCGGCAACTCGATCTCGTTGCATTTCTCTTCGGACGCGCGCTGCAGTGGCCCGAAGTAGCGCTCCGGATCCTGGTCGATCGCCAGCGCAGCGAGAAATGACGGATAGAAATTGCGTGACGCGAAACCAAACGTGCGTCCCGTGTAGTAGCGGTTGATCGTGACGTAGTCGTCCGTACGCATCTCGTCCTTGGCGCGACGCATCCCCGCAGCACCATGGTTGTAAGCTGTCAGCGCCAACGGCCATGAGCCCAGCACCCGATAGTTGTACGCGAGCAGCTGCGCCGCCGCTTCCGTGGAGCGATACGGATCGAGACGCTCATCGACCGCGTCGTCGATGCGCATGTAGCGACGACCGGTGGAGCGCATGAACTGCCACAGACCGGCGGCAGCCACTTTGGAATAGGCTGCCGGCTGGAACGACGACTCGACATGCGGCAGGGCGGCCAACTCGGGTGGCAACCCCTGATTGGCGAAGGTCTCGGCAATGTGTCCCGCCCAGATCGTGGAGCGCACGATGCCTTCGCGGAAGCGATCCGACTGACCCAGTTGGAAGCGAATCTTGTTGGCCGCCTCAAGCAACCGCTGCGGCGTAGCGTCCGCACCCCACAAGGTACGCACCCGCTGCTCATCCTTGCTGAGTGACGTGACAGGCTGACCGTCGACGCGCTCCGCGCCAGAAGTCGAGTTCGGGCCGCCCGCCGAGCCGGCGGTATTCGCCGCATTCTGCTCAGCGGCGACGTAGGCAGCGACACGCTTGAGGATCAGCGCGTAGCGGTCACGAACCTCGTCCACCACCTTCTGGCGTTCTTTCGGTGGGGTGTTGGGCGCAAAGCGCAGCTTCTCGTAGACCGCCTTCAAGTTGCGCTCATCGTGCAGCACACCCTCGGTCGTCGACACTTGCGTATAGATGCTGATCCAGAAGTCGATGTCGTCCTGCAGCGCGGCCGGACGCGGGATTGCCGACTGCACCGGCTGACTGGCCGGTTGTGCCACGACCAGACTGGTCGTGATGCACGCGCACGCAATCCAGGCGTTTCGGATTGCAATCGCGGCCTTGGAAGCTCGTTTCATGGATCACCGTGGCAAGTCGCAGCAGAAGCACACTCGAGACCCGCTAGGCTCGCCATCATTATGTCGAACCACGCGGAAATTTCGAGCGTCGGGAATTTTGACAAGTTCCCGAGCGAAGCACACGTGACATATCCCTCACCCTGGAAAATCCACGACTCAGCGAACAAAAAATCGCCAAGTCGGCGCGTGTTTCCGGTCATCGCCACACATTGTCAAACGCGGTGGCAGCGCTGGCATACCACTTGCTTCGTCTATCGCGAGCTGGCTCAGGATGGGCCACTAAGAAGAACGAGAGACACTCCTCCACAAGCAAGCGACCAAATCGCCCCGCGCAAGCGGGGCTTCTTTTTTTGTGGCGGATGTTGTGGCGTGCGGGCCGGGTTGGGGCGTCGTGAGGCGGCTGGCGCGGCTGGGTCGATCGCGCGCTGCCGCGCGTTCCCTAGCACGCTCACTGCGCCCATCTTTCCCCTGGCGTTGGGGCGGGCTTGCACCCGGCACAGGAGGGCGCAGTGCGCGTGCTGCGGCGATCTCTACAGCCGTGCCAGCCACCTCACGACGCCCCGCGCCGGCCGCGTGCGCCCGAACATCGGCCGCAAGAAAAAGAACTGTGAGTGAGGTGGTGCTAACGGCGCCGGCGGCGCTTTCGGCCCCACCGCTGCAGAGATGGCAACTGGCCGCTCGCCTCCAATCGATCGCGCCAACGGTCCAAGACATCCGTGTGATACTTCGAACGATCCATGAGATCCGGGTGCTTGGACTGCGGAAAGGACCGTATCCAAAAATACAACACCGGGCCGAACAATGGGATCGGCAACAACAGACTCAGCGATATCTTGAAGAACGGGTAGTCCGAACTGCGCCACAGCTGATAGAGGCATAGCAGCGAGACAAACCATGACAGGCAAATGATCGTTAGCGCGGTATTCGACAGTCGAATCGGCATCGCATTGAATCCCACCTCTTATACCGAATGCCGCTACTTGGTTGCACTCGTCGCCGTCGCAATTGTCAATCAAGTTACTACAACTGGCTACATCAGTATTCGGATCTGTTCTGTTCTGACGGTATATTCGATCGCTGCTACAACCAGCATCCGCAACTCCCAGCGAAGTTGTTTGTGAGATCCGCGTGCGGGACGGTTATTGCGCGGCTCGCGGGGACGCGTGGCACAGCTGTAGAGATCGCCGCAGCACGCGCACTGCGCCCTCCTGTGCCGGGTGCAAGCCCGCCGCAACGCCAGGGGAAAGATGGGCGCAGTGCGCGTGCCAGGAAACGCCCGCAGGGCGCGATCGACCCAGCTGTGCCACGCGTCCCCGCGAGCCGCGCCACCACCAATCGCCAGCGAATCTCAAAAACAAGGCAGCCTCGCGGCTGCCTTGTGGAGGCGCGCGCCACTTGTCCCGTCAGGGCTGGGAACCAGGCGGGGAACCCGGTGATGGCACGCGAAATCGCAGATACTGTGTCGTAACGACTAACTAAATCTCAAGCTAACCGCACTTCGACTCGCCGCAGTTTAGACAGGTCATGCAGCCGTCCATCATCACCACGGCCGCAGTGCTGCACTTCAGACAAAGCTGGGCGCCCTCGGGAAAGTGGGACTTGGCGAATGCGTCCTGCTGTTTGCTGCGCGCTTCAAATTCAGTGCGTTTCTCATCGATGAGTTTCTTCTGATGTTCATCAAGCTCGTGTTTCTTGAGAAGACCGATCGTCTGTAGATGCTTTTCGATGACATAGCCCAACTCCGCGATGATGGATGGCATGAACTTCCCGCCGGCCTGCCAGTAGCCGCCGCGCGGATCGAATACAGCCTTGAGTTCGTCGACCAGGAAGGTGACGTCGCCGCCCTTGCGGAACACCGCCGAGACGATCCGTGTCAGCGCGACGATCCACTGGTAGTGATCGAGGTTCTTCGAGTTGATGAACACCTCGAACGGCCGCCGTTGCTCGTGCACGGTGCCTTCGTTCAGCACGATGTCATTGATGGTCACGTACATGGCGTGATCCGACACCGGCGTCTTGATCTTGTAGGTGGAACCGATCAACACCTCGGGCCGCTGCACCTCTTCGGTCATGCGGATGACCTTGGCGGTGTTGCCATCTTTGGCGCGAATAGCCTCCACCTTCGCGTGCTTGTCGGCAGCCTGCTTGTCGGCCGGCTTTTCGACCCGGTACTTGGCGATCTTCTTGTCTATCTTGATGGCAGCCATGGTGCGAAAACTCCGTCTAAAACTTGCCGTAGTAGCCTTCTTTGAGCGCATCGAAGAGGTTGGCGGCGCTGTGTCGCTCGCCGTCGTACTCGATCTCCTCGTCACCTTTCACCGCGACTTCGGAGCCGTCCTCGAGCGTGAACACATAGGTGGTGTTCTTGAGGTCTTCTTCCTTGACGAGCACACCCTGGAAAGCCTCGGGGTTGAAGCGGAACGTAGTGCAGCCCTTCAGACCCTGCTCGTGGGCGTACAGGTAGATGTCCTTGAACTCTTCATACTCGAAATCCGTCGGCACGTTGGCGGTCTTGGAGATCGACGAATCGATCCATTTCTGCGCGGCGGCCTGGATATCGACGTGCGATCGCGGCGTGATGTCATCGACGGTGGTGAAGTAATCCGGCAGCTTCTCGGCGGCATTGCTCGAAGTCGGCATTGCGCGCGGATTGATCAGTTCGCGGTAGGCCAGCAGCTCGAACGAAAACACATCGACCTTTTCCTTGGTCTTCTTGCCCTCGCGGATGACGTTGCGGAAATAGTGGTGCGCAAACGACGGCTCGATACCATTCGACGCGTTGTTGGCGAGCGACAGCGATATCGTGCCGGTCGGCGCGATCGAGGTGTGATGCGTGAAGCGCGCGCCGATGTTGGCGAGCTGATCGACGAGCGCCGGCGCCACCTCGGCCACCCGCTGCATGTAGCGGCTGTAGCGAGCGTGCAGGATGCGTCCGGGTATCTTGTCGCCCAGCTTCCAGCCGTCGGCTGCCATCTCGGGCCGCTTGCGCAACAACTCGGCCGTCACCGTGAACTCTTCGTTCATGATCGGCGCCGGGCCCTTTTCCTTGGCGAGATCGAGTGCAGCCTGCCAGCCGGCCACCGCCATTTCGCGTGAGACATCCTCGGTGAAACCGAGAGACTCCGGCGAACCGTACTTCATGCCGAGGCAAGTGAGCGTGCTGCCCAAACCGAGAAAGCCCATGCCGTGGCGCCGCTTGCGGCGGATTTCTTCACGCTGCTGCTCGAGTGGCAGACCGTTGATCTCGACCACGTTGTCGAGCATGCGCGTGAAGACTTTGACGACCTCGCGATACTCGTCCCAGTTGAACTCGGCGAAATCGGTGAACGGATTCTTGACGAAGCGCGTGAGATTGACCGAGCCCAACAAGCAGGAGCCATAGGGCGGCAGGGGCTGTTCGCCACAAGGGTTGGTAGCGCGGATGTGCTCACACCACCAGTTGTTGTTCATCTCATTGACGCGATCGATGAGGATGAAGCCGGGCTCGGCGAAATCGTAGGTCGACGACATGATGACGTCCCACAAACGCCGCGCTGGCATCGTCTTGTAGATCCGGCAGCACACGAGTCCTGACTCATCGGTGACATACGAGTCGTTAGCAGGGCATTCGCGCCAGACGAACTTGCCGGTGTCGCCGATATCCGGGCGTTCGGCCTCGAACTCCTTGCGCGACAGCGGGAAGGCGAGCTGCCAGTCGCGCTCCTGACGCACCGCCTGCATGAATTCGTCGGTGATCAGCAGCGACAGATTGAACTGCCGCAGCCGGCCATTCTCACGTTTGGCACGGATGAACTCCATCGCATCCGGGTGACCGACATCGAAGGTGCCCATCTGCGCACCGCGGCGACCGCCGGCGGAGGACACCGTGAAGCACATCTTGTCGTAGATATCCATGAACGACAGCGGGCCCGAGGTGTACGCGCCGGCGCCTGATACGTAGGCGCCGCGTGGCCGCAACGTGGAAAACTCGTACCCGATGCCGCAGCCGGCCTTGAGCGTGAGCCCCGCTTCGTGGACCTTGCCGAGGATGTCGTCCATCGAATCGCTGATCGTGCCGGACACCGTGCAATTGATGGTCGACGTCGCCGGCTTGTGCTCGAGCGCACCGGCGTTGGAGGTGACGCGCCCCGCCGGAATGGCGCCGCGACGCAGCGCCCAGACGAAGCGCTCGTACCAGTGCTCGCGCACCGCGGACTGCTCGACGTCGGCCAACGCACGAGCCACACGTTTATAGGTGTCGTCCATCGACGCGTCGATCGGCGTACCGTCCTTGGCGGTGAGACGATATTTCTTGTCCCAGATATCGAGCGACGCCTCCTGAAAGGGAATGCTGTCGATATCCTTGTGCTCGAGTTTGACGACGCTGTTCATTAGACCCTGACACTCCCCGGAACGAGATTCCGCACATTCGACCCGCTGTCTGACTGCTCGCCAGAACGCGAGGGAAAGAACGCCGCCCGCGCTGCCGGCAAGCTTGGCAACGACGACTACTGCTCTCTCAATAGACGACCACTGTCAGA
>Ga0116152_10003153_pt1 | contig 13292 bp, 13 predicted proteins | sample AD_UKC119_MetaG_FD_89894 | JGI IMG/M metagenome (GOLD analysis project Ga0116152, IMG submission 89894) | Active sludge microbial communities of municipal wastewater-treating anaerobic digesters from Hong Kong - AD_UKC119_MetaG | ecosystem: Engineered > Bioreactor > Anaerobic > Digestate...
AAAAATAAAGCCGGACAATAAAGCAAGCATCACTCTCTTTGAAAAATGTGGCTTCGTTCAAAAAGAATGTATTAACAATATGCTGATATATACTAAGAAATGACACAGAAATTTATTGAAATAGCCGGACGGAAAATTGGGCCTGATTACCCCCCTTATATTATTGCCGAACTTTCCGCCAATCATAACGGATCAATTGACCGCGCATTAAAATCCATTGAGGCAGCTAAGGAAGCTGGGGCGGATGCCGTTAAAATCCAAACCTATACCGCTGATACAATAACCATTGACTGTGAAAATGAGGATTTCATGATCAGTGATGGCGGTCTTTGGGATGGCTATAGCCTTCACAAACTTTATAAATGGGCGGAAACCCCATTTGAATGGCATCAGACCTTGTTTGATAAAGCCAAAGCGGTGGGCATAACACTTTTCAGCAGTCCATTTGATCATACGGCCGTTGATTTACTGGAAAGCCTGAATACTCCAGCCTATAAAATTGCGTCATTTGAGCTTGTCGATATTCCGCTGATCAGGAAAGTGGCCAAAACAGGAAAACCTATGATTATGTCCACTGGAATGGCCGATGAGCAGGAAATTACGCTTGCGGTCGAAACGGCCAGAAAATTTGGCTGCAATCAGCTATGCCTGCTTCACTGTATCAGCAGCTATCCGGCCCCCGTCAATCAGTCGAATTTAAGAACAATTGCGGATATAGAAAAACGTTTTGATGTTATCGCCGGCCTTTCGGATCATACTTTAGGCACGACCGTTGCAGTTTCATCAGTCGCTCTAGGCGCGTCTGTCATTGAAAAACATTTTAAGCTTGACGATGATCATGAAGGACCCGATAGCGCATTCTCACTGACGGATAAGCAGCTAAAAATATTATGTGACGAAACCAGGAATGCGTGGGATGCCCTTGGCACGGCAAGCTATGATCGAAAACCTGCAGAAGAACAGAATTTGAAATTCAGGCGGTCCCTTTATTTTGTTGAGGATTTGAAAAAAGGCGACATTATTACTGAAGAAAATATGCGCAGTATCCGACCCGGATTTGGTATTGCTCCAAAATATTTTGACGAAATACTTGGTAAAAAAGTTAGAAAAAATATAGACCGAGGTACGCCGGTTAGATTTGAGCTGATAGAATAAACTGACATTTGGAAAGAAAAAATATGAGTTATAAAACCGAACAGGAAAAATTTTGGGCCGGTGAATTTGGCGACGATTATATTGGCAGAAATAAGGGGGATGAGTTGCTCGCTTCCAATCTTAATTTCTTCTCGAAAGCTCTTAATTCAGCATCCAATTTAGATTCGGTGATTGAATTTGGTGCCAATATAGGAATGAACCTGAAAGCTTTAAAACTCCTTTACCCACATCAGGAACAGTTTGGCATAGAAATTAATGAGAAAGCCGCAACGGAATTATGCAGGCATCTGGGTGAAAAGAATGTGTTCAACAGTTCAATTTTTGATTTCAAAGTTGAAAAAAAAGTAAGCCTGTCCCTCATTAAAGGAGTGCTTATACATATTAACCCGGAAATGCTGCCAAATGTATATGAAGCCCTTTATAATGCTTCAAACAAATATATTCTGATATGTGAATATTATAACCCTACCCCCGTTGAAATTAGCTACCGTGGTCATGCAGAAAGACTATTTAAAAGAGACTTTTGCGGGGAATTGATGGAAACCTATTCAGACCTGAAACTGGTTGATTATGGCTTTGCTTATAAACGTGATCCCTCGTTCCCTCAGGATGATATTACCTGGTTCCTGTTAGAAAAATGAACTCATAAATATTCAGAATAAAAAAACCTGCAGGAATATTATTCGTGCAGGTTCTTAATAATTTTTAGTAGTCATTCTAAACTCTTTTTATTTATGCAGTCTCATCGATAACAAGTCCTTCTGTATCGCGATAATTGGCAATTATAGCCAACACTTTTTCGGTGGGAAATTGAGATACAACTTCACCGGATTCTTTATCCACACTCTTATAAACAAACAAACCTGATTCATCATCAACATCAATACTCAATTTTGTATTTGCTGATTTCAAAGTGAGCACTTTATTCAGTATGGCTTCCGCCTGACTGACAAAATCACCAGTTTGACTTGTATCATTCTTGAGAAGTATATTAATGGTTTTTAACTTTACCGATTTTGCAGCTTCAGTATTTTCAGTGGTACTACCACCTATATTTCTTTTAGGGAGGGCAGCATCCTGAATAACACGAGCAGCGGTTAGGCCCCCACCATATGTGTTAATTCCATCTACCATAATAATCTTTATTCCTTATCTGAATTGCTAAGTTGATGACTTTGGTGAGGTATAAAATACCCCACCAAAAATCAAATAACCAATTAACGGAATAGCGAGAGTACAGTTCCTGGAGCCTGGTTCGCAATTGACAAGGCTTGTAAGCCAAGTTGTTGTTTCACCTGCAGTGACTGTAAGTTCGCACTTTCTCGTGCCAAATCAGCGTCAACCAGATTACCAATACCAACTTCGATGGCATCAGAAAGTTTCTGTGTAAACGCCGCCACGATTTCAACTCGTTTCCCACCAGCACCGAGTTTTGATAGCTGGTTGTTAACCGCTGTAATAGCCGCATTGATTTTTGTCAATGCAGTCGCAGCAGCAGCACTTGTTGTAATTGTCTGGTTAGATACAGACAGTGTAGCACCATCAAGAGCTGAAGCAGTAATGGTAATATTTGAAGAAGCATCTGCATTAACAATCGCAACGATGTTATCAGGTGATGTTTTCTTCAATGTATTTTTACCATTGAATGTCGCGCTACTGGCAATTGTATCAATCTGCGCTGCAATCTGTGCAAAGTCATTGTTCAGAAGAGCACGTGATGCAGCATCATTACCAGAGTCTTTAGCTGCAACAGCTTTTTCTTTAAGCTGGATCAGAAGATCAGAAATGGCTTCTGCACCAGCAATCGCAACGTCAAGCGCACCACTTGCACGATCAAGACTTGATTTAACGGCATTTAGACCACCAAGCTCAGCACGTTGTTTTTGTGCAATCGCAAAAATAGACGCATCATCCTTAGCACCAGCCACTTTAAGACCAGTGTTAATTCTGCTTTGAGTTACATTTAATTGTGAATTTGTTTTAGTAAGATTTTGCAGAGCTACGAGCGCGCCTGCGTTTGTATTTACGGAAAAACCCATATCTTAATCTCCATTCTAGAGTATGTTACGGAGCATTTTGCTCCAGTTAGCGCCGAATTTATTTCAGCCAATTATAATGTTAACAAAAATGTCTTTCTGACACCTACTAACCTGACCAAATTATTCTACAACCCTTTAACAAAAAGTTAACAAGATTAACCTTTTCATTAATAAATTCAATAAATCATATATTATAATGAGTTACAACTAAAAAATTAATATAGTTAACAGAAATTAACCATATTATACCTTAATTGAAGTCCTGGAATGTGGTGAAGATTCAGGGGTATATCCGGCGGCCTGAGATGAATGTTGATGCTGATTCTGTTCCTGTAATGCAGCTGAATTTTTTTCCTGCATAGCAAGCCCTTCCATTACGCTTCTGTTCACATCGATAAGCGCCTGAATATCTTCATTTTCCCTGATAATTTTTGAGCTGTGCTTACCTACCCATATGGATAGCGATATTATTTGCGCCCGAAGTGTTTTTGGTAGTTGGTTTCCTTCAATTGCGCAATCTGTCGCAAAAGTTGACCACATACGTCTGTTCCAATAAAGAGCATCATGTAATTTCTGATCGGTCTTTGCCAATCCTTTTGCCTCCATTAGGGCACGGGTAACTTCAACAAACAGTCGATATTCCGTTTGTTGCGGCGTTTCAGTTGTTTTACTGGCATTGTGGTAGGCATTAAGTGACATTAGCTAATCTCAGATTTTCATACTCAAACAATTTTTTACATTTCATAAGCGCTTTATAAAACTCACCTTCCATGACATCTTTACTAATGGCCACACAAAGCAGTTTGGTTTCGGGGTCTTCAACAACACCCAGAAACTCTGTCATTCTCAGGACAAATTGCTCATGATATTTATTAAATCCAGCCGGATCCATATACATAAGCATGATTGGAAAATATACATGTTTAACCGGAGTATCGACTTGCTCAGAAGGAAGAATGTCTTTTTCTCTTAAAAGTGACGCTTTATTTTGAAGCACCAACGTTGAGCGCCGGTCACCATTTACAATGACCGCACCATTTACAACAAATTTTTCCCCTGGCTTTAATGATAGTTTCAGCGCCATTTTATTTTTCTTCCTAATATCCTATTAAAATACATTTAGGATAATATACTTCAATTCACTATTTCACAATTAAATGGTTAATATTGTATAAAGAATATTAATAAAATATATGTTAAACCCTATTTTATTCCGTGCTTCCGCATAATCATAAAGACGATTGAAGGTAATTAAATGACAAAAGCAAAAAAAGCGGCCCAAAACGAAATACCCGTTCCGAAAAATGCAGCGCAATATCGGAAATTATATAAGAAGGGACATGCTTTTTATATGAAAAAAGATTATGTAACTGCATTACAATATCTTACAAAAGCTTGGAAGTTTGATGCTACGGATGTGAACCTTCTTGTCATCGTCGCCGATAGTCTTTTCCACATTGACAAAAAAAATACAGCCCTTCAGCTGATGACCCATGCCCTGGAAGCCAACCCAACTGATCCGGGGATTGTATCAAGTCTTGGCAATGCTGCTCTGGGAATGAATTTTTTCGATCTGGCTCAGGCATTTCATAAAATCTATATATCGTTAAAACCGAACGAACCAATTGGATATAATAATTATGCAACAGCACTTAGAGAGGATGGAAAATACGATGAAGCCATTGAACTACTGCAGGATGTTCTTCCAATTTTTCCTCATTCCGAACTGCTTTGGAATACATTAGGATCCATAGTCTCCTTTAGAGATGGTCCCGGGCATGCCATAATATTTTATGAGGAGTGCCTGAAAATAAACCCCCGGAATGACCAGGCACTGAATAATATTGCACCATCCTATTTTTCTGTTGGCCAAATTGATAAGGCAGAAGAAGCAATTCGAACTTCTATCAAATTATCGCCTAATACAATGTATCAGCACATGTTTTTATCAAACCTGTTACTTCAGACCAAAAGGTTTAAGGAAGGATGGGACGAATACCGCTGGAGCCATTATGGAAATAATTTCGATCTAACGGTAAAACATAACAACATCCCTTACTGGAACGGTGAAGACTTGACGGGGAAAAAAATATTTATTTTTGCAGAACAGGGGATCGGTGACGAAATATTATTTTCCTGGCTTTATAAAAATCTTATACGCGACGCCGATAAGGTTGGTATTGCCTGTCAGAAAAGGCTGTTACCACTGTTCAGAAACAGCTTCCCCGAAGCACAGGTCGAGCGATATATGTTTAAGGCAAACAGGGAACTGGATATTGAGTTTATGACTTTCCCGGATTTTAACGTCAGTGAATTTGACTACCAATGTACGGCTGGCGAGGTTGCCAGATATTATTGGAAAAAATATGAGGATATAGAGCTTAATTCAGACCCAATACTTATCCCAACAAAAGAAAAAATTGACCACTGGCGCAAAAAAGTCGCAAAACTCCCACATGATATTTCCGTCGGCATTGCCTGGCGCAGCGGTGTTCGCTTTGCCAATAGAGCGCGAAATTATGCTGAGCTGATGGATTGGGTGCCTATTCTGAAACAAAAAAATGTCAATTTTGTCAATGTTCAATACGGTGACTGCCAGGCTGAACTGGATGAACTGGAAAGTAAAACAGGCATTAAAATTCATAACTTTAAAGATTTGGACCTAAGAGACGATTTTGATGGCACAACAGCCATGATGCAAAGTCTTGACCTGGTTATGGGACCTGCTTCTGCCCCATTAATGCAATCCACTCTATCAGGTGTTGAAAGCTGGTATTTTCTATCCAAGGTGCCGTTCTGGACATTCGGCGATGAATACCCTAGATGGCAGCAGAAAGCCAGAATTCTGGCGAAAAGCGAAAATGAACCCTGGGGAGAACATATGGTTGAAAGCGCAGAGAAATTTAAAAAGTGGCTGAAAGAAAAAAGAAAATAGTTTTATTTATGGGTACTAAATTTTGCAACAGACTGCTCCAATCCCTTTTTCAGTTCTTTACCAATTTCACCGCCATCACCATCAATGCGGTCACGGATCACCACACGCATGGCATCGATATGCGCTTTGATAATTTCTACATGGTTATCCGTTAATCCTGAACCGGACGATGTAAAATTATAAAGCCCTTCGGCAAAATCAGTAATCAGCTGATAGCCAAAAGTGCCTCCCTGCCCCTTCATATCATGGGCAATTGAGTTAATCCGTTCAAAATATCCTTTGCGGTTATTTTCATCATCAACACAGCGGCGATGAACTTCAAACAGTTCATCGATAACACTCATAACCCAATCCGGATAATCTTCCGCCATCTCATTTAATGCTTCTTCGGCTTCGGAAAGCAAATCATCATCAAACTCAATAACAGCGTTGGCATCAAGACCAAGACCGGCCGTTTTTTCCTTAAGTCTGTTTTTTATACGATAAAAGCGAACCTTGACACCTGGCTTAGACATTTACGATCTCCACTTCAGGGCTATTATAGGATAATTTACGTCTGTCTTCCCCGCTATACGGGATTTCCTGACGGCGCCTGTCCGGACCAAAATAAGAGCTTGTATGAACAAATTGTCTTGGCTTAAAAATTACTGATTTTAGTTTGTCTGCCAAAGCATTCACAGAAAATGGCTTTGACATAAATTCTGTAACGCCCATTTCACGAGCCTCGTGAACTCTTTTTGGTTCTGAATAACCGGTCAGCATAATGAATGGTTTAAATCGGTCTTTGCTGTCCTTATGGCGCCTGATCCAGCGCAGCAACATTAGACCATTTACCGGGCTCATTTCCCAGTCACTGATCACAATATCAACGGACATCATACCGGCTTTCATGGGATTCTCTTCGACAAGTTTGATAAATTCGATTGCCTCGGCACCATCATCAACGGACCTTACTGACTGAACACCCAGAATTCTTACACTGTTTACCAATAATGCACGAATAAAGGGGCTGTCTTCCACAACGAGAATACTAATCCGACTTAAATCAATCCCACTCATAAATTATCTCTTTAATTATATTACTTTATCAACATAAGTTAGCCATATAAAACCCTATTATGGTAAACAAATTATAAATTATAATTATTTAAAAAATAATACCACATTTTAATGATATAATAATTATTGGGGCGCTATAAAAACACAGTTATCGTTTTGTGCGATCCTCTTGCGATCAACAGGCCGCACTGATACAATAACACAGTATAGTATTTTACATGGTAGATCAGGTACATGAGTGACAAAAAAGGCATAAAAACCAGACAGGTCGTGACGGCACACCCATCATCGCTGAAACATTCCAACTTAAACAGTGTAGAAAATCTGTCTTTTTGGAATAAATTCAAGCGGCGGTGGCCATTGTATTTTGCTGGCATGATCACAATATGCTGGATTTCGTTTTGTGCTTATATCGCAAAAAACTCTGAGATTGATCTGAAAGCCATGCCCCTTATGGAATTATCAGCAATTCTTTCCGGGGCTGTGCTTCCTTTGGTTCTGATTTGGACTTTATGTCTGGTTATAATTCGCGTTAATCCGATTGAAGAAAATTATCGCGCCCTTGAAACCGGGCTTGATCAGCTTCTGAACCCAGTGGAAATCACCCGGACAAGAATTGTCAAAATTATTGACAATCTTAAAACAGAAATTGAAAAAATTGATAAAGCCGGTGATGTTGCAGCAAACCGGTTCCAGAAACTTCAGGAAGATTTTAAAAAACAGATTTCAGAGCTTTTCGATGCAACAATTGATGCAGATGCAAGATCTGCCCAAATCAGAGAAAAACTTTCCGGCGAAAGGGAAGCTATTACTGCCGTTGCATCTGATATTCAGAAACAGACTGAGCAATTGGAAGTGCAGTTCAGACAGTTCCGGGAAGATGTGCAGCAAACCAGCGAGGAAACGAAAAAGCATTCTGAATTTCTGAATAATGAATTGAATTTTCAAAACAAAACCCTTGAAAACAGATCAAAGCAGATTGAAGAAAATCTTGAAAGTCTCGGAAAAAGACTGGCGAAGATTTCTGACGACATTACTGATCAGTCGAACCATTCCTACCATCATTTAAGCGAAGTTATTGACGGCTTTGATGAAAGACGGGCTGTGCTTAATAATTTCATGACGACATTGATGGACGAAGTTGGCTCAATTTGTGAGAAACTTGATAAACAGGCCAACACACTGAACGACCTAAGCGGGAAATCATCCAAAACAAGCGAGAAAATTACCAAAGATATTAAAAACCAGGCTGAAGAACTTTCCAGAATTGCTGAAAAAACCCTTAAAGATATATCCGCAAGCGGCGCGGCTATTGAAAAACAAACACGCTTTATGGGGACATCTATTGATGAGGCCACTGAAAACAGCAAAATAAGTATCGCCAGGGCAAGTGATTATTTCACTGAAAAAGCGAATGACCTTAACCGTGTATCAAGTGATCTTGAAGGCAGCATCAAACAGAATCTTGATGAAATTTCAAATATACTCACTGATAAAGCCCTGTCACTTGGGGATGATATATCAATTCAGTTTCAGAATATTGAAGCAGATCTTGAACGCGGCAACGAAGCCATATCAGACATACTTGCGCGTAATATTAATCAACTGTCTGTTCATATTGAAAATAACAAGGCAGAAACCGAAAAATATTTGGAAGAAATTCTATCTTCTATTGAAATACAGTCAAACCATATCGAAAAATCGCTTGGTGAGACAAGAGCCAATATTGTTGACCGTACAACCCTATTGCAAACTGAACATCATTCTTTGGAAAAATATGCTACCAGCTTCCAGGAAAAAATGGTCAAAACTGAAAATGAAATTAAAAAGCAACAGGTTGACATGCTATCCTGCATTACTGTTATTGAAGACGGACTGGCTGTTTCCATAGATAAAATCAAAAAAAGCTCTACAAATCTTGGGGCTCACGGTCAACAGGTCATTGAAAGCATCATTTCACAGACTTCTGAACTTACAAACCAGATTACAGAAGTTCAGAACCGCAGTAAAAACAGTATTGCTGAAATTCAGAATGCAAGTCTTAAAGCCACTGATAATATTCTGAATAGAGAGAAAGAAACAACGGAAATTATTGAAGAATGGCTCATGACAGCAAACAATGTCAGCATCGAGCATAATGAAAGCATGAAAAAAATTGAAAGCATGATGGGCGAGCTTTCGCAGCTTAAAAAAGCGACCGAAAATACACTTTCAAATTCCGAAGAGAATATCAGAAGAATTTCCAGCGAACTTCTGCGTAGCACAGACAGCATTCAAATTGCCTCAAATAGTGCAATTGAAGCACTGGATGAAACAAATAAGGCGCTGAATAAAAATGCCGAAAAATATCAACAAATGATAAATGCAATCCAGCTGTCCAGCCAAAGCCTTGCCCTAAATGCCAACGCAATTGAAAGCAAGCTTAAGAAAATCAATTCTGTCAATTTTGCACATGTATCAGCACGGATAATGGAAAAGCTGCAATCAGAGTCTATTGATATCATAAATTATCTTGATGGCAGCATTCCTAAAGAGCTTTGGGATGATTATCTAAATGGTGACAAAAACCTGTTTATCCGCAAATTTAAAAAATATATAAGCAAACAAGCCGTTTCTGACATTAAAAATCATTATATTGACAATTCAGAATTTAGAAAAAATGTTGATAGTTTCATCTATACTTTTGAAGAATTGCTTGCAACATTTAACGAATCCACCGAAACTGTTTATAAAGAAACCCTTATAACATCGGATATCAGCAAGGTTTATTTTGCTCTTGCAGAAGCAACCGGACGACTTAAACATAATGATTAAATTCTTCAGATCGGTTTATTGTGTAATTATATTAATTTTATTGGTTGCCTGTAGCGGAAATGTTGAAAAAAAGTCAGAAGCATCGTCTGAAGGAAACCCGGTAAATTTCAAGCTTGCCAGCACTTACCCAAGTAGCCTCACAATTCTTGGAACAATGGCCACACGGTTTGAGAAGCAAATTGATCTTATTTCAGGCGGGAATATAAAATTCAGATTTTTTGAACCCGGTGCACTTGCCCCGCCCCTAGAGACTTTTGACGCAGTTTCATACGGCGCTCTGGACAGTGCCTGGTCATCTCCCGGCTTCTGGAGTGGTAAAGTTCCTGCTTTACAGATTTTCGCGGCAATCCCCTTTGGCCCAGACAGCGCAGAATATATGGCGTGGTATTATAATGGTGGCGGACAGGAAATTTTTGAAGATATTTATCATAAACATAATATCCACAGCATAATTTGCGGCATTAGCCCACCCGAAGCGTCAGGATGGTTTAAAAAGGAAATCAAAACACTTGATGACCTTAAAGGCATCAGAATGCGTTTCTTTGGTCTTGGTGCCCGCGTAATGAGCAAAATGGGGGTTTCGACCCAACTGCTCGCCACCGGTGATATATTCCCGGCACTGGAACTTGGTGCCATTGATGCAACAGAATTTTCAGTACCTGCCGTTGATCAGAAACTTGGATTTGATAAAATCGCAAAACACTATTATTTCCCGGGCTGGCATCAGCAATCTACATTTTTTGAGTTAATGATTAATCTGGATAAATGGCAAACATTATCAGAACGACAAAAAGCGGAAATAAATACCACATGTGGGGACAATATGCGCTTTGGCATTGCAGAAGGGGAAGCCCTACAGGCGGAAGCCATTAATAAGCTAAAAGCCAGCGGAACAATATTCCACAAATGGCCAGAAGAATTTCTTGATGCCTTTGAAGCCGCATGGATGGATGTTGCCGAGGAAGAAGCCGCAAAGGACCCCGACTTTAAAAGATCATGGCAATCCTTACAAAATTTCAGAGCATCATATAAAACATGGAAAGAGCTGGGCTATATTAAAGCGGACCGTTGACCATATTTTAAAAACAACTTCATATCTGGGACGGTTTTTTCTGATCGCTCTGATGCTTACGATCATTCTCGATGTAATCGGCAGGCGTTTTATGAATGTGGGATCCGTAACCCTGCAGGAACTGGAATGGCACTTTCATGGTGCCCTTTTTCTGCTTTGCCTGGGCTTTACCTATATGGAGGATGCCCATGTCCGTGTTGATTTGCTCAGGGAGAATTTCTCGGAACGGACCAACCGTATTATTGAAATAATCGGCTGTCTTTTCTTTCTTCTCCCTTATTGTGTGGTTGTTATTTATTTTGGCATTGATTTCACCATGAAATCATATTCAGCTGGTGAGATGTCCGCCAATACAAATGGACTTCCCTATCGTTTCATTATTAAGTCACTCTTACCGATTGGGTTTCTGCTGCTTGGCCTATCAGCCGTTTCTGTCCTTTTAAAGAGGAAAGAAACTGATGAGTAGCCTGATAGAAATTTTACCATTACTGATGTTTCCTGCGCTTGCTGCCTGTCTTTTTTCCGGCTTTCCGGTTGCCTTTGTCCTTGGGGGTGTTGGTCTTTATTTCGGCCTCATCGGAATGGAGCTTGGTATTTTCAATTTCAGGGAATTCTTTCTGATCAATTCAAGAATTTTTGGTGGTGTTGTGGAAAATATTGTTCTGATTGCCATTCCCATGTTTGTTTTTATGGGGCTTATTCTTGAACGAAGCGGAATTGCGGAAGAACTTTTACAAAGCCTGAAGGTCATGACCAGAAGAATTCCGGGCGGGTTAGCAATATCTGTTACTCTACTGGGAACGATCATGGCGGCAACCACGGGTATTATTGGCGCAAGTGTGGTGATGATATCCCTGATGGCTTATCCTGCCCTTCTTGCTGCAAACTATGGAAAGGGTTTCTCCAGTGGCACCATTGCCGCTGCTGGCACCCTCGGTATTCTTATCCCGCCAAGTATTATGCTTGTGATTATGGGGGATCTTCTGTCCATCTCTGTGACTGACCTGTTTATGACAGCACTGATCCCCGGGCTTATGCTGGCATGTCTTTATCTGCTTTATATCGTGATTTTGCACCGTGGTCAGATACCGGAAGAAATTGACGAAAATCAGGACCATATTGGTCTCATTATCCTAAAAGGATTTATCCCTGCCGTATTGCTGATCACACTGGTGCTCGGATCAATTTTCGCAGGTTTTGCAACCCCTACCGAAGCCGCCGGCGTTGGCGCATTTGGCGCCATAATGCTTGCACTCGCCAAAAACCGTATTACGCTGGAGAAATTATGGCAGATGTGCGATGAAACGATCAAAACCTCCGGCATGATATTTGGAATTTTTGTTGGCGCAACGGCCTTTTCCTATGTGTTCCGGTCCCTGGGCGGTGATGATCTTATCATTCATTTTATGGAAAATTTCACTGGCGGTCCCTGGATTGTCATCAGTATGCTGATGTTAATTGTATTTGTGCTTGGTTTTTTCTTTGACTGGATTGAAATCACCTTAATTGTTCTCCCTATTTTTAGCCCGATCCTGAATGGACTTGATTTAGGAGGACATGTCGAACCGGCACAAATTCTGCCCTGGTTTGCTGTGCTTGTGGCCATTAACCTGCAAACATCATTTCTTACACCGCCCTTTGGATTTGCCCTTTTTTACATGAAAGGGGTTGCCCCGCCATCTATACGGATGAAGGATATATATAGAGGTGTTGTCCCCTATATAATTATCCAGCTGTTAGGGCTTATAATGGTGATGCTATTCCCGGCAATAGCATTATGGTTACCGGGTACCATGGACTAGGCGGCGTTCGTGCCGACTATTTGCGTAATGAAATACTCAAAGCTTTCCATATCAACTGTTTTTTCACAGCGTGTTAAAATACGCTCAACCATTCTGCTCTTATAGCGAAGCGGATCATCAGATGCAGATGAAGCCATTTCTTTTGCTACATCCAACGCAACTGTAACAACTGGAAATAAATGCGGTGAGAATTTACATTTTTCATAGATGGCTTTTAAGCCCAGATCACCGCGGTCATGAATAAGCTGATAAGCGTTCCCGATAGGAATCCCCGCAATTTTTGCCAATGCCAATTCAAAGAAAATGACGTCCCCAAGGCATAAAGCACGGAAAATCAGTGTTTCTGTCAGACGACCGTTTTCATAAAGCTGATCAACAAGAGCAGCAAATCCAACTTCATCATCCCCATCATGTAT
>Ga0116152_10003157_pt1 | contig 13287 bp, 13 predicted proteins | sample AD_UKC119_MetaG_FD_89894 | JGI IMG/M metagenome (GOLD analysis project Ga0116152, IMG submission 89894) | Active sludge microbial communities of municipal wastewater-treating anaerobic digesters from Hong Kong - AD_UKC119_MetaG | ecosystem: Engineered > Bioreactor > Anaerobic > Digestate...
ACGGATCCCTCCCGGACGCCTGCCCTGAGGCCGCAGGCCCTGGCGCAGGACCTCGCCGACCGCCTGGTCGGTGCGCAACCCGATCAGATGCGCCTGATAGCGACGGCACAGCTGCTGTAGCATCGCCGTATGATCGGCAAAGCGTTTCGCCCAGTGCCGACGCAACCCGGTACCCGCGGTATCGAGCACAAAAAGCGAACTGCCATCGGTCACCGGATAGTGCCCGGCCGGCGGTGCTGTCACCTCCAGCGCGTCGTAAACCTGTACGAACACCACCTCGCTGCCGGCGGCAAGACGCGCCATCCATCCACTGTCCTGCTGCTCCAGGCCGCTGAAATCACTGATCAGAAACACCAGGCTGCCTGGGCGCACGAGATTGACCAGATACCCCGCAGCGGCCGCCACCGATCCGAAACCGGACCGGTGCGCCGGCACAGGCGCCGACCCGTTGTGCACACCGGTGAGTTGAGTCAGGCCGTTGAGCAGCGGCAGCAGGGCGCGGGTGCGTGCGGCTGGCCGATACTCGATCCGCCGGTCCTCGTCGAACACCACACCGCCGACCCGGTCGCCCTTGTCGACCGCGGCCCAGGCAAGCAGTGCCGCCGCCTGCGCAGCGACCACGGATTTGAAAGCCACGCGGGTGCCAAAACGCATCCCCGGCCCGCTATCGACCAGCAGCCATACCGGCCGCTCGCGCTCTTCGCGAAACAGCTTGACGTGTGCGACCGACGAGCGCGCCGTCACACGCCAGTCCATGTTGCGCGGATCATCGCCGGGCTGGTAGACGCGCGACTCGTCGAACTCCATGCCACGACCGCGGAAACGCGACAGATGCCCGCCGCTGCGCGTCGCCAGCACCTTGCCCCGTGGCGCGATCTGCAGGCGTCCGGCCTCCTGGCGCAAGGCGATCAGTGATGCCAGGTCGATCCCGACACCACTCGAACCATCGCCCAACGAGGGATCTCTCACCCGACCATCCTCAAGGTACCGGTACCAGCCCGAGCAACTCCTCGATGAAATCCTGCGCCGTCCGCCCTTCGGCCTCGGCCTGGTAGGAAAGGATCACGCGATGCCGCAACACCTCAGGCGCCACGGCCTGTATATCCTCGGGCGAGACATAGTCACGACCACCGAGCCACGCCCTTGCCCTGGCGCAGCGATCGAGCGCGAGGGTGGCGCGCGGGCTGGCGCCGTAGCGCAGTCCGGCAGCGAGATGACGGCCATAAGGCGCGGGATCGCGTGTGGCCATCACCAGATGCAGCAGGTAGTCCTCGACATCCGGTGACATGAACAGATCGAGGATGGCGCGCCGTGCATCGAAAACGGTGCTTTGGCTCACGCGGTGCGGTGCGCCCGCCGGTTGCACCCGCGCCTCCTGCCGGTTCAGCAGGAGTATCGCCTTCTCGGTCGGGAGGTCGGGATAGTCCACACGCACATGCATCAGGAAACGATCCAGCTGTGCCTCGGGCAATGGATAGGTACCTTCCTGCTCGATCGGGTTCTGCGTCGCCATCACCAGGAACAGTTCGGGCAGGTGAAAGGTCTGGCGGCCGACCGTGACCTGGCGCTCCCCCATCGCCTCCAGCAGGGCCGACTGCACCTTGGCCGGCGCCCGGTTGACCTCATCGGCAAGCACGAAATTATGGAACACCGGCCCCTTGTCGAAGCGGAAACTGCCGTCCTGCGGACGGTAGATCTCGGTGCCGGTGAGGTCCGCGGGCAACAGGTCCGGCGTGAACTGGATGCGGTGAAAATCGCCTTCGAGCCCTGACGCCAGCGCCTTCACCGCACGGGTCTTGGCCAGTCCGGGGGCACCTTCGACCAGCAGATGGCCGTCCGCAAGCAGCGCGATCATCAGGCGCTCCACCAGTTCCGCCTGGCCGAGAATCTGCTGCCTGATGTGTTGGCGAAGGGCCTCGAACTCACCGCGCACGAATGCCGGTTGTGCCGAACCGTCTGCGATCGCAGCCGACGACGACTGCCCTTCGGGTTCTTTCATTGGTGTCTGTCTCCTTCGCCCGTTCCGTAGCGACTGTGACATCGGCGAAAAACGAATTGTTCCGCCGACAGATGGTGAGGGTATACCGCGATCAATCCGCCTGCCGGAACTCGGTTGGCGACACGCCGGTCCAGCGTTTGAATGCCCTTTAAAAATTCGCCGGCTCCGAGAACCCCAGCACGAAGGTCGCCTCTTTGACCGGCATACGCTGCTCGCCGATGAAACGGACCGCGAGCTCATGCCGCGCCCGGTCGAGCAGCGCCGTGTAACTGGTTCCCTCGTCCGCCAGACGACGTTGCAGTGTGCGCACCGACATGTTCAGCGCACGCGCCACGTCTTCGGCCTCGATCCCGCCCGAAGGCAGGCTCTCGATCAGCCTGATACGCACGCGGTCTGCGAAATTGTCCTCGTCGAGGCGCGTCATGTAGTCGGCCACAATACGTTCATTGTGGAGGGCCAGCGCACGGTTGGCCGTTGGCAGCGGCCGTTCGACGTCCTCGCGTCGGAACACCATAACATCCCGGTCGGCACCGAAACGGATCGGCGCACGAAACAGCGCATAGAAATCGGCGACGCAGGGTGGTTGCGGACGCGCCAGCTCGAGTGACACTGGGGCAAAGCCTTCACCGGTGCTGACACGGCAAAGGCTGATCACCGAGGCCCAGAGCGCATCGTGAGACTGATCCTGCGAGCGCCGGCGGTACAGTATCTTCCCAATCGAGAGGCGACATTCGTCGCCGGCCAGCGATAGCTCAAGTTCGACTGCATCGGATATCGCACGGAAGTAGCGAACCGTGCGCGCCAGCGCATCGTACAGACTGTCGCTGGTCAGCCATGCGAATCCGAGCGACTGCAACGAGGCAGGGTTGAAACAGCGCGCCACACGCAGCCCGATACAGGGATCCGACGTCAGCTCGGTGGCAATGAGCCAGGCCTGATCCAGCCTGACTTCCTCAAATCTCGCCCCCGGTTCATTCCATTGCGCCGGGTCGAGTCCGGCCTGCCGGAACACCGGCGCAGGGTCCAGCTCGTAGGACTCGATGACGCGCCATAACGTCTGCGAAGCCGTTGTGATGGTCGTACTGCGGCTCATGGTCTCGTTGGCACGGCGGGACAACCTCCTGGCGCACCGGGATTACCGGCGCCATGCGGCCTGATTCTACGCTGAAACCTCGCTGGCTGAAGAGCCAGAACCACACCCGGCGTCTGAAGGAGGCCCCAGATGTTAAACCAGGATTTCCAGCATCTCCGTGAGCAGCATACCATCGCATCACCCATCGCCTTTGTCGGGATCGGACTGCACAGTGGTCGGCGTGTGATCATGCGTATCCTGCCCGCCGGTGCTGACACCGGGATCAGCTTTACCCGACGTGACCTTCCCGAGGGTGAGAACCGCTTCGTCGCGTTGTGGAACAGGGTCGACGGCACCGAGCTCTGCACAACGCTGAGCAACCGGCACGGCCATCACCTCGCCACCGTGGAACACCTGTTGTCGGCATTCAGCGGCTTGGGGATCGACAATGCGGCGGTGGCGGTCGACGGGCCCGAGGTGCCGGTCGTCGACGGCAGCGCCATGCCTTTCGTTTCCGCTTTGATCAATGCCGGCATCCGGCCGCTGGGCACCCCCCGCGACCTGCTGGTCATTCGCCGTCCGGTACGCATCCAGCAGGGAGAGAGCTGGGCCGAGCTGCTGCCCGACCATACACTGCGCGTCACCGTGAGCATCGATTTTCACCAACAGGACATCGGCCTGCAATGCCTGAGTATGTGTGTGTCGCCGAACACCTATTCACGGGAAATCGCATCAGCGCGCACATTCGGCTTTGCCGAGAACGTGTGGCAGTTGCGGCGTCGGGGCCTGGCTTTGGGGGGATCGGTGAAGAACGCCATTCTGCTTGAAAATGGCCGGGTCGCGAATATGGAGGGGTTACGCTTTCCCGACGAGTTTGTCCGACACAAGGCCCTGGATGCGATCGGCGACCTCGCATTGGCACCAGCGCCAATCATCGGCCACTACCGCGCCAACCGGCCGGGGCACCGCCTGAACAACGATCTGCTGCGCCTGCTGATGAGCGACGAACGCAGTTGGCAAAGGGTCGCAGCTGCAGATCTGCTGGATGGAAAAATCAACGGACTCGACCAGGCCATGTTGGGGATTGGGCTCGAGGAGGCGACGTACGGCAGCGATACCTCCCACGCCGTCAGAAGCGAAAAGCTCTCAACCTGGCGCGAGGCGCTCGATCGTGTACTCGGACGCACGGACGGCGACACGCCGTGACCCGGCTCCCCTGCGCCATACCTGTCCCGACCGCATCGGCGGCGGGACAGGCGAGTAGCGTCACTTGGGTGTGTAGCTGAACTTTTGTCCGCCGACGCTGGCCTCGTACATCAGGCCGCCTTTGGCCACGGTGAACACCGCCATGCCCTTGTGGTACTTGCCCACGGTGACCGCATCGTTCTTGCCGCCGCTGGCGCCGGCGGTGGCGCCTGTCGTGGCCGCCGTCGCGCCGGCCGCGGCGGTAATGGCCACCGCCTGTGCCTGGGCACCGAATTCGAAGTTGCCACCGGTGAACTCGCCCAGCGCACGCTTGTCCTCGAAGAAGACGATCTGGCTGAACGCCTGGCCACCCAACTGGAAGCCGATCGTCACCTGCGTCATCGAGGTGTCACCGATATAGGCGCCCTGCTCGTAGACCCGGCCCTTGCCATGCGCACCGCCGACGCCGATACCACCCTTGCCAATGGTCGGAAAGACCGCATAGCCGTAGGCATGGCTGAAAAAGGTGCCGCTCTCGCCGGCATTCTGGAAGATCTTGATGGTATCGGTGTAGTCATCCGCCCATGCGTTGACAGCGGGCAACAACAAAAGCGCCATAGCCAGACCAAGGAACCGATTGAGGTTCATGCGTATTCTCCTTTGGACCGCCGGAAGGCGGGCGATTGTGAGCACAGAACCGCTGCCGTGCCTGTTGGTGGAAAGTATGCCGTTCACTACGACATTCAGCTCAATGTTTCGTCGATCTCCTCCGACGCAAAAAAGAAGCTGGACCCCTGCAGATCCATGAATTCCGGCTGCAGCTCTTGAATAGCCCTGATTGCATGCTGGATATCGGGACGGTTCTCGATGGCGGCAATTGCGGCCCCGCTCTGCCACCACACCTCGAGGACTGCATCAAACGGGTCGAGGGTCCCGCGCGTTTCCTGGATCGCATGATTGTAGGGTATCGTCAGGCCGAAACTGACAGCGATACGTCGTGCGCCGGATGACACGGCCAGATCGTGGTATGCCCGCTGGTAATCGTCCCACTGACGGCGAAACTCATCCACCGAGAGACCTGACTTGCGTCGTACACACTGTATGAACCGAATCATCCGCGCTTCCCAATGTTGTCCAAAGAATGGTGTGACTGCTACAGCAGGGATAGTGTGCCGCCAATCCACCGACGTCAACGCATTGCACTCTAAGGCGGGTTCCGGCGGGAAACCGAGGAACGCGTCACCCAAATGCCCGCCTTCCTGCCTAAAATGGAGAAAAGGCCCTGTCCCGGGGGGCCAGGGCCGGGCAGCCCGTATCACGCAATCTGCTTCGGAGAACTGTAGACGAACATGACCGCGGCGACACATGACGTGGTGGCGTTCGAAGAGGCGCGCGCGATCAGGCGCAGGCGACGCACCCGTGTCGGGCTGCCGATCGCTGTCATTCTGATCATGCTGGCCGCGTTGATCGGTATTGCCATCTACGAGTACAAGACCATGCGTGCCGACGCACTGGCTTTGTCAAAAGGCGTCATCGTCAACCTGCAGAACCGTATCGAGAGCCAGGTCTCCGCCTACCTGTCACCGATCCCACGCATCATCAACATATCGCTCGACCTGCTTACGGACAGCAAGCTGGCCGGTGTGCGATACGATCTTCTGCAACCCCTGGGCATCGGTGTCCTCAACAATGTCCCGCAATTGAGCAGCCTGATCATCGGCAGTGCGCGAGGCGAGTTCTTTATGGTCCGCCGCTTTCACGACGGCGAAACAAGCGGCCTGGAGACCAAGATCATCAAGAGGCCGGAGGGAGTCAACGAGCCTCAGGTCCGCTTGATCCGGCGTGGCCCGCAGGGCGAGACCCTGAGCGACACCCAGGTGCCATGGGACAGCTATGATCCACGCGCCAGACCGTGGTACCAGGGTGCCGCGGCGGCGCAGGGGATGTTCTGGACCGACGTGTACCCGTTCTTTACCGACAAGGCGGCCGGCATCACCGGGTCACAACCCTACCGGGATGCCAGCGGCGAACTCGTCGCTGTGCTCGGTGTCGACGTCAAGCTCGAAAGCATGAGTCGCTTCCTGAGGGACCTGGTTATTGGCAAGACCGGCATCGCACTGATCGTCGACGACGACGGCCGGGTGATCGCGCATCCGCGCGCGAAACTGGCGACTGAGGATGCGGACGGCAAGGTCCAGCTCACGCGCGTGGCCGACCTGGGTGACCCGGTGGTCAGCCGCGCATTCGATCGCTATCGGGTGGAGGGTCACGGCCGTCGCGATTTCGAGCTGTCCGGCAGGCGCTACATCAGTTCGGTTTCATCACTCGATCACCTGCTGGAGCGCCACTGGTCGGTACTTGTGGTGGTGCCGGAGGACGATTTCATCGCCTTCGTGGTGGAGAACATCGGTAAGACGCTGGGTATGGGCCTTGGCGTGCTAGCTCTCGCCGCCCTGCTGGCGGGACTGTTGATCCGCCAGGGACTGCGTGCCGACCGCGACGCCCTGCGCATCCTTGAACGCCAGGCGCAGCTGGATGCGCAGAGCGAAGCGTTCGGCGAACTCGCCGAAAGTTCGACATCGCTCGATGCGGCGCAGACCGACGCGATGGCACCGGTGACTGAAGCGGTTGCACGGGCATCGAGGGTGCGTCGCGCCAGCCTGTGGCACCTGATGCCGGGCGATGGGCAGTTGTTCTGCGTCGATTGCTTTGACCAGGAGACAGAGGGTCACACCAGCGGCGCAATCCTGCGTCGCGCCGAGCATCCGGGTCTATTTGAACAGCTCGACAGCAGGGCGCCATTCGGCAGCATCGACGCATCGCACGACGAGCAGCTCGTGTCACTCCATCACAGTTATCTGTCACCGCTGGGCTGTCATGCCCTGTTGTCGCTGCCAATCATCGTGCACGGTGAGGTCACCGGCGCCGTCTGGCTGGAGGATCGCGCCAAACGCACTGAGTGGCCAAAGCAGGTGGAGAGTTTTGCCCATGCGATCGCCAACCTGCTCGCGATGCGTGCGGCCTCAGGGCACACCGTTGCGGTAACCACCACCAGATCGCAGCCGGCAGCGGATACTGCAGGAGACTCGACTGTATCGCAGACACGACCGGCGCCCGCACCGGCACAGGCGCCCGGCGACATCGACCCCGGACTGGGTGCGCGACGGGCGGCCGCCTTCATGACCAGGCTCGCCGGCCATGCCGATATCGTGGGAGGTGCCGGGGCAGAGGTGATCGATCGCCTCGCCATCATGTCGCTGCGTTTCACTGATGCCACCGCTCTCGCTGAAACCCTCAGCGGCGACAGCAACGACACCGTCATCAGCTACCTCATCCGTGAACTCGAGGGCGCCGCGGCCGAGCAGGGTCTGGGCTACCTCAAGTTCCTTACCGACCAGGTGGTTGCCGCCGTCGATCCGAATGAAGACAGCGTTCAGGGCGCACAACGTCTGGCTGATTTTGCCCTCGCCGTGCAGGGGATCTGTGAACGCCTGTTCGTCGGGCAGCATGGCGCAATGGCCTTTCGCATCGGCATGGACATAGGCCCGGTAATAGGGAGCATCGTCGGCACGCAGCGTCGTGCGTTCAACCTGTGGGGAGAAGCTGCGCAACAGGCAAGCTCGATGGCGGACACGAGCCTCGCTGGCGCGATCCAGGTGACAGAGTCGGTGTACCAGGCATTGAACGGGCGCTATCTGTTCCAGCTGCGCGGGCATCACTACCTCGAAGGAGTCGGCGAATTCTCCACCTACCTTCTGAGTGGACGGCTGTGAAGAGGCTGCAGGCATCGGCACCGCAGATATCGGTCGCCAACGTCGCGCCCGGCCTGCTCGGTCGGCTGGGAGACCGGATCATCACAGTCGGCCAGGGCATCCTGCAGTTCGTCGGCGATCTCACGGCCACGGTGGCTCGTGGCCTGGTTCCTGGCAACTGGCGCAGGACGATGCGCTCGGAATTCATGCGCGCGCTCTATCGTGTCGGCTTCAATGCGATTCCCGCTGTCGCCGTCTCTGCACTCCTGGTCGGCATAGGCTTCGTTCTGCAGATCATCTACTGGCTGGGCGTGATCGGCCAGGAGAACAGCGTCGGTGATTTTCTGGTGCTTATCCTGGCCCGTGAGATGGCGCCAGTGGTCACCGCCCTGATCCTGATCGGCCGCAGCGGCACGGTCATTCTCGACGAGGTCGCCCACCTGAGTCTCAATGGACAGATCCGTGTCCTGGAATCCCACGGTGTAGACCCTACCGATCTGATCGCTGTCCCGCGCACTTTCGCGATCGCCGTGGCAGTGTTCGTCCTCAACATGCTGTTCCTGCATCTGGCGTTGTGGTCAGGCTACCTGGGCGCGACACTGACCGGACTCACCGCGATTTCGCTGCTCGAGTTCGTCGAAAACGTCCTGCAGGGCATGACGCTGAAGGACCATCTACTGTTACTGATCAAACCGCTGATCATCGGACTGGTGATCGCCTTCATCCCGATCTGGCTGGGCCTGAGGACGACGAGTTCGGCATTGGCTGTACGCCAGGCGATGCCGCGTCAATTCGTGTATTCACTGCTCGCGACCTTTCTGATCAGCACCCTGATTTCGGCGGTCCTCTAGATGTCCGATACCCACACTCCCCCAACCGGCAACAACATCATCGAGGCACGTCGAATCCGTCTCGCGCCGCGCAGCGGTTCCGCGATGCTGGAAGTGGATCTGGAAGTACTGCCGGGCCAGCTGCACCTGATCTACTCGGATGACCCCGACAGCAGCCGCGCAATCTCGGACGTACTGCTCGGACTGTGCGACGCCGCACAGGGCGAGGTGCGGTTGCATGGCAGGGCCTGGGCCGAGATACCCCCTCGCAATGCATACAGGCTGCGCAGCAGCGTCGGTCGGGTGGCGAGCAAGGGAAATTGGATGGATACGCGTTCCGTGATGGAAAACATCCTGCTGCCGCTGCGTCACCACACGGTCCTGCCGGACGAACTGCTGCACGAGATGGCCTGTGATTTCGCGCAACGCTTCGGCCTCTCCGGACTGCCGACGCTGCTGCCCGGCCAGTGCCCCGAACCCGATCTGCAGAGGGCAGCGTGCGTTCGCGCCTTCATGGGGAGGCCGGAACTGGTCATCCTGGAACACCCGCTGGAGTTCGCCGACGCCGGGCTGCTGCCACCGTTGGTCGACGCCATCCAGCAGGTGCGTCGGCGACAGGGCTCGGTCATCTGGTTTACCCGCCGCCGGGCAGTCCTGGAGGACCACGGAATACCTGCCGACCACCGTTACCGGATCGCCGGCCGGCAGTTGCTCGAACTGGAGACCAGCGCATGAGTGACACGAAACGCTATCAGCGCCAGCGCACATTGTTGGGCGGCATGGTCATGGCAGCGATCGTGCTGTTCCTGTTCAGCCTCATTCAGGCCGATGCACTGCGCGAATGGCTCGACCCGGGCAAGGAGCTGCAGCTGATCTTGCCCGACCAGGGGCTTTTCGGACTGGCAGAGGGTGCCAAGATCGAGGTGCTCGGCACCCCCGCAGGCAAGATTCAGCGCATCGTCATAGACCCGGACCAGAAGATCCACGCCGAGGCCCGGCTGAGCGCGTCGATGACAGCTTTCGTGCGGCAGGACTCGGAGGCGATCATCCGCAAGACCTTCGGCGTGGCCGGCGACAGTTATATCGAGATAACCCGTGGCGTCGGCGAACCGATGGACTGGGAATATGCCGTGCTCAATGCCAAGCCCGACCGTTCCCCCACCGACAGCATCGGCGAGATCCTCGAAGACGTGCGCAGCCGTGTCATCCCCATTCTGCAACAGACCGAACGCACCATGACGGCGCTCGCCACTCTGACGGAAAGTCTTGCCAATCCGAAGGGCGATCTGCAACTGATGCTCGGCGACATCAGCGCGCTGACCTCACGTATCGAACAGGGTGAGGGCACACTCGGCAGGCTGCTGAGCGAGGACCGTACCGCACGCGGGCTCGAGGACCTGCTGGCCAATGCCAACAACGCTGTGTCGCAGCTCGGTCCGATCCTTGAACAGCTGCAGGCAACCTCGGTGCACGTCACGTCGCTGTCGAAGTCGATCAGCGCGCAGGGCAAGGACCTGCCGGAGATCAGTGCCAGCGTCAAATCGGTTCTGGCATCGCTGGATCAGATCATGCGCGACCTGCGCGAGACATCGCCGCAGCTGCCGCAGATCACACGCGATATTGGCGCATCGACCGCCAGCATCCCGGTCCTGCTCGGCATGACCCAGCAGACGCTGGCCGAACTGGAGGCGCTGCTGCACCAGTTGCGCAACAGCTGGCTGCTTGGTGGTGGCGGCGCCGCCACACCCGGTGGCGGTCGTCTGCCACCACAAGAGGTGCGGCCATGAAGCGCATCCTGAAACCGGTGTCATGTGCCCTGCTATGCCTGCTGACGGCCTGTAGCAGCGCGCCCAAACCGCAGGCGCCACCGCCGACCGAGCACCAGTCGCTGGACCGCTCCGCGCGCCTGGCGTTCGCCCAGGGCCAGTACGCCCAGGCAGCCACCCTTTATGAAGCGGCACTGGAGCAGGCGCTCGCCGAGGACGCCCCGGGTGCCATTGTCGATACGCGATTCAACCTCGCGCTGTGCCAGACCTACCTCGGTCAATACGCCGCGGCATTGACTCAGGTCGCGCAGGCGGAAGCGGAACGCGCACGCCGGGGCCTGCCGGGCGACCCCGAACTGCAGCTGCTCGCCGGCACAATTCACTACCGTGCCGGGGAGCCGGGTCGAGCCCAGGAGATACTGGACGGACTGCTGCGGCACAGCGACCCGACCGGTACCACGAGAGCCAAGGCGCATTTCGTCGCTGGCCTCATCGCCGCCGACGATTCCACACTGGGACCCTTACGCGAACATATCCTTGCCCTGCCGAGCGACGCCGACAGCAACGCACAGGCCGACCGGATGGAGCTGGAGGGACGCCTCGCAGGTATCGAAGGTGATATTGACCGCGCATTGGGCCTGCTCGACCAGGTCGTGATACTGCGCGGCACCGAGCGTGACTACCGCGGCATGGTGCGCGCGCTGGCCAGCGCCGGTGCAATCGCGCAACAGGATGGCCGCCTGCAGGCAGCCGGAACCTACCTGCTCAGGGCCGGCAGGAGCGCCGCCCAGCGTGGCGAACCCGAGGCCCGGGACTGGCTTGCCCGTGCGCAGTCGCTGGGGATTCAGACCCATGACGATGCATTGGCTGGAGAGGCGGCAGCCATTCTGAATTCGCTGGTTGACTGACCCGTCGATCTCAGTTGTTGTCGTCGATCTCGTCGACGTCGATCTGACCGGTCAGACGCCGGCGAATATGCGACCACGACACACCGGTCGCGAGGACCGCCGCCAGCAGCGCGAGGATGATATAGCTGATGACATCGATGTTGTCCGGCGCCACCCAGCCCCAATCGATGACCAGCCACAAAAGCGATCCGAAAAAGGCCACCGCGAGAATGATCCCGAGAGCCCCCAGCGAGCGCAGCGTGGCACGAATGAACATGACCCACCCGATCAGCAGCACCACCCCGGCCAGCGCAACCAGCGGATTGAAGTCCGACAGACTTTGTTCGAACCAGTGGTAGTACGAGTAACCGCTGGGGTTATAGGCCGCAAAGACCAGCACCAATGCAGCGACCAGACGCGCCAGGTAACTTGAGAGTGAAAATCCGTTCGAGGCCATGCCGGGAGGTATCCTTGGTTGATTGAATAGGCGGACCGGAGCGAGCATAACGCGCCCGTTTTGTGAGAATCCACCGCGGGAGCCGCATTCAGCCCGAATGAAAACAGCGTACACGGTTGCGCGGGAGGAACTCGCTTACCGGATCGCAGGAAAATGCAGGCAGAATTCGCCATCCCCCCCTCTTGTTAGCGGAGCCCTGCCCGCCGTGGCAAGAGCATTCGCCTGTTCGCCCACGTCACCGATACGTCATTTTCCCACGCTGCGGCGGGCAACACTGCCTGTCCTGCCTGCGGGCTGCCTGATCGCCCTGTTGCATTTGCCGCAAGCCGTCTGGAGCGCCAGAACCGGGATCACCACCAGTAAGGTACAGCAAGACGCCCATGGCCTGCTTTCGCTGCTGGGGTTCATTGCGGCACCGGATATGACTGGCAGTTCCCTCAATATCCAAAATGCCCGTTCCCGCAAGAAAGCTCTGCTGACGACCCAACGGGTGAGTGGATTTGCCTGGAGTGCCGACCTCCCCATCTATCTGGAGAGTGGCATCGGCTCCTCACTTTACGATCCGAAGTATCTGGTCAGCGACGGCCTGGATGAAACCGAAACGCTGGTCCCGGCAAGGTGGAGCAGCCTCGCCGGAACCCTAGTGTCGGCTGGGATTTCCCATTGACGGACAACCGGACACTGCGCCCGATCGGAAATCTTTCGCTCGGGCATATCCAGAGCAACGCCTCTCTGATCGGGCGCATCATCGAAGGGGAACCCGGCGTGCAAGTGGACTTCCTCAAAGAGCCCGTATCACTGCATACGGACTTGGCGGCTCGCAGGTGCTCGAACACGAGCGCTGCCGCACCGAGAACGAAATTGATATCGATGCGCGACTGATCCAGATCCATCTGCAGAGCTTCAGTGCGAGCACCAGCGTGATCCAGGGAATAGCCGACGCCACGGCGCTGGCTGTCTGGAGTCACTGGCGCGCACCGACCGGCAGGTACCTGCCCGGACGGACACTACGCCATGTGGTGGAAGCTGCCTGCTCCAAGTTAATTCGCGGCCAACGCGGCGTCCTTGGCTTCAACCACCTGACCCAGGTTGGTGCCGGGCTTGAAATCGACACCAGCGCAATGACCTAGCTGATATTGCGAGCCCGCCCGGTGGGTCGATACGTATTCGGCGACAACACTTCGGGGTTCTCGGTTGGGGCTGGCAGTATGTTTCTAACCCGCCGTCTCGATTGAGCCGCTATTTCATCAGGGCTTCCATCGCCTTTTGGGTGTCCACCGACTCCCCTGCTTTTTGCTTGTCCACGGCATCGTAGCCTTTCTGAACATCCTGCTCCCGG
>Ga0116152_10003159_pt1 | contig 13281 bp, 9 predicted proteins | sample AD_UKC119_MetaG_FD_89894 | JGI IMG/M metagenome (GOLD analysis project Ga0116152, IMG submission 89894) | Active sludge microbial communities of municipal wastewater-treating anaerobic digesters from Hong Kong - AD_UKC119_MetaG | ecosystem: Engineered > Bioreactor > Anaerobic > Digestate...
CCTCTCACCCAGCAGGAAGGGCCGCCGCGCGAAGACGGCATCGAGTGCTCGCAGCGAGTCCAGGTAGAGCGCCTCGATCGCCGGGGCCGTCTCCTTCGTCACGCCGTCCTTCTTCAGGTAGACGATCTTCTGGCGCCGCAGCACGAAGAAGCGACGCAGGAAGAGGGGGAGCGGTACGTCCCGCAGCAGCGTTCGCGCGAGCTGCCGGCTCATCAGCCGCGCGTCCTCTTCGAAGGCCCAGCGGTAGTAGAGGGCCGGGCGCCAGTACCACTCGTCGAAGAGGTCTTCGAGCAGCAGGCTGCAGAAGGCGGTCGCCGGGTCTTCGGGGCGGATGCGCGGGCCTTCGTCACCCGCCTCGAAGTGCTCGAGGATGGCGGTCGTGTCGGTCAGCCAGCGACCGTCGGACGTCTCGATGCAGGGGAGCTGGACGATGCCGGTCGCCCGGCCGCAGCGCCGGAACTGGCCGCGGGTCAGCTCGACGAAGTGGAAGGGTAGGCCCTTCGTCTGGAGATAGGCCTCGAGCTTGCCCGTGAAGTAGGAGCACGAGAGGCCGTACACGACGTAGGGCGCGTCGGACGGGCTCGGCCCGGTCCCACGCTCGAAGGACTCGATCGCTTTCATGGGGCCTCCTGCTCCGCGGCGGCGTCCGGGATCGGGCCCGCGACCTTCGCAGGGATCCGGGGGCGTCTCGATCGGAAGGCTCGGCGATCCGGGTCATGAGATCCAATGGCATTTCTTCATGAATCCATGAAGTCGAGGAATGATCCGTCATGATCGACCTGAGCCACGTGCGACACCTGCTGGCCGTCGCGTCGGCCCCGACGCTCCAGCCCGCTGCCGATGCCCTCCATCGCACCCAGCCCGCCCTCACCAGGAGCATCGCGCACTTCGAGGAGGAGCTCGGGGCGAAGCGCTTCGATCGACGCGGGCGAAGGCTCGTGCTGACGGAGCTCGGCGAGCGGCTCGCGGCGCCGTTCTCGGACGGCGTGTCGGGGTGGCGCCTGCGCGGCCCGACCGGGTCGGTCGGCCCCTCGGATCCGGGCGCGGTCGCCCGGGTCGCGCTCCGTTCCGTCGTGGGGAAGACTGACGCCCGGCGGCTCGCGCGGGGCGCCGCCCCGCAGCACCCCCATCGAAAGAATTCGATCGGAGAGACCCCGGGGCTCGCCCCGGTAGAATACGCGGGACGCGGAGGGATCCGACCGGCTCCATGACGCACGAACCGATTGCCGTCTACGTCGCCGACGACCACGAGATCGTTCGGCGGGGCATCGCCACCCTGCTCGGCCAGCAGCCCGACCTCGAGATCGCCGGGCAGGCCGAGACCGCCGAAGCCCTGCTCACGGCCGCGCGGCCCGGTGCCTGGGACGTCCTGATCCTGGACCTCGCGCTCGGCGGCAGCAGCGACGTCAAGCTCGTGCGGCAGCTCAAGGAAGCCCATCCCTACGGTCGCATCCTCGTCTACACGGCCCAGCGCGAGGGCCCCCTCGCCCTCGAGATCCTGCGCGGCGGCGCCGACGGCTATCTCTCGAAGACCCGATCGCTCGACGAGCTCCTCTACGCCGTCCGCGCGGTCCATCGCGACGGCCGCTTCGTGACCGCGCCCATCGCCGAGCTCCTCTTCCAGGCACCCGTCTCCGGCGACGAGGAGCCCCCTCTGACCGGTCGCGAGCTGCACGTGCTCGAACGGCTGGTCCGCGGCGAACGGCCCTCCGAGATCGGCGTCGCGCTCGGCATCCAGCCGAGCACGATCAGCTCGCATCTCAAGGCGATCCGCCGCAAGGTCGGCGCGGCGAGCAACGCCGAGCTCGTCCGCTACTACGAGCGAAGGCGCGGGCGGCTCTGAGCGCGTCTGCACGGCCGGGGCGGCGAGCCGAGCGGGTCCAGAGGGCACGCTGCGCGAAGCCGGGAGCGACGCCATCCCTCCGCCGTCCTCGCAGCCGACTCCTTCATCGAGCGCACGATCACCCCGAGACGTAGCGCTCGAGCACGCGGCGCAACCGAGCCCCGCTCACGGGCTTGGGGAGCACGGGGAGATGATGCGCGCGGGCCGCTTCGAGGGCGCCGGACGTCGCCTCGCCCGTGACGAGGATCGCGGGGATCGACACGCCACAGCGACTGCGCAGCGCGACGACCCACTCGACACCGTCGCGCGCGCCCGGCAGTCGCAGGTCGACGAGGACGACGTCCGGGATCCACGTCCGCTCGAGCACCTCGAGCGCCCGGTCCGGATCATCGAAGCCGACGGCCTCGGCGCCGCAGCTTCGCAGCATCGCCAGACTCGCGCCGAGGACATCCCCGTCGTCGTCGACGACGGCGACACGAAGCGTCTCGAGCGGTCGCTCGGGCGGCGGCCCGTGTGCGGAGCGTGCCCGCGGACCGGACCCGTCCCGGGCGCGCGGCACGGAGACGGCGAAGCAGGAGCCGCGGCCGGGCCAGGACTGCAGGTGGATGCGATGGCGGAGGAGCGCGGCGAGGCGCTCGACGATCGCGAGACCGAGACCCAGGCCCTGTGTGCCGGTCGGCGAGGTCGGGGCGAGCTTGTGGAACTCGGAGAAGATCGCCTGCTGATCCTCGAGGGCGATGCCCGGTCCGGTATCCCAGACGCCGACCCGGACCGTCGCGCCCGTGCGTTTGCAGCCGATCAGGATGCGCCCGGAATCCGTGTGCTGCAGGGCATTCGCGACGAAGTGCCGAAGGATCGTCTCGAGCAGCCGCGGGTCGCTCTCGAGGTGGAGCGACGTGTCGACCACGCGAATCGTCGAGCCGCGGGCCGCCGCCTCCGCGGCGAGGTCTCCGGCGACCGCGTCGAGGAGTGTCTGCGCCGGGAAGCGATGGCGGTCGACCTCGACGAGCCCCGCCTCGGTGCGCGATAGGTCGAAGAGGGCGTCGAGCTGGGAGCCGAGGGATCGCGTCGCGGCCTCGAGCCTCGTTCCGAGCTCGTTCCGCTCGACCTCGGAACGCGCGCCCACGAGCGCATTCGAAAGCAGCCGCACGGCGTGCAGCGGCTGCCGGAGATCGTGACTCGCAGCGGCGAGGAAGCGCGTCTTCGCCCGGCTCGCCTGCTCGGCACGCTCCTTCTCGAGCCCGAGCTCGCGGATCCGCCGCTCCTGCTCGAGGTGCTGTGCGCGCGCGGCCCGGGTCGAGGCATGCAGCTGGCGGGCGAGGTAGAAGAGGATGGACGCGAGCAGGATCAGGACGGCGGCGAGACCGAGCCCGGACGCAGCCGCCTGCGCCTCTTCTTCGAGACCGATCACGGCAAAGGCCAGGTCGACCATGGGCCTCGCTTCCGACCTCGCCCTGGCACTGCTGGCATCCCGTCGACGCTCTTCCACTCGGCGCATGCCTCGTCCGCCTCGCGGCGTTGCCCCGCGTTGCCGAGCTACGCGGTCGCCAGGCCGAGCGCGGCGGCCAGACGACGATGGAGCACTTCGGGGGCCACGGGCTTGTGGAGGAGCGGGATCCCCGTGGCCCGGGTCTCGCGGATGCGATCCGGCCGCGTGTCGCCCGTGATCAGCAGCGCCGGGACGGCGCGGTCGAGGGCGAGATGGACCGCCGTCACGGCCTCGTGCCCCGTCTCGCCGTCGCGCAGGCGATAGTCGGCCAGCATCAGGTCGACGCGCGCGGCGGCCCTGGCGATGCGGATCGCGGCCTCGCCCGAGTCCGCCAGCAGCACGTCCGCACCCCAGCCCGTGATGATGGCGTGCATCGCCGCGCGGACGTCCGCCTCGTCGTCGATCACGAGGACCGTGCGCCCGTCGAGACGCGGTGGCGGTCCGACGACGCGCGGCGTGCGCACCGCCCGCGCGGGTGGCGCCACGCGCTCGAGCGCGACGCTGAATCGCGAGCCACGACCGACGACGGACTGCACCTCGATCCGCGAGCCGAGCAGCGCGGCCAGCCGACGCACGATCGCGAGGCCGAGTCCGATCCCCTTGCTGCGATCGCGATCGGGATTCTGCAGCTGCGTGAACTCGTCGAAGATCAGCTCGAGGGACTCGGGCGGGATGCCCGGGCCCGTATCCTGCACGATCAGCCGGAGCGGCGGACCGCGCCGCACGCCGATCGCGATCGCGCCTTCCGGGGCGTGGCGCAGGGCGTTCGACATCAGGTTGGACGCGATGCGCCGCAGCAGCGCGGGGTCGCTGCGCACCCAGACGCTCGAGGGGTGGAAGCGCACGCGCTGCTCGTGGTCGGCGAAGGCGTCGGCCTCGATCTGCAGCTCGTCGAAGAGGCGCTGGATCGGGAACTTCTCGTAGCGCGGGGTCACGGCGTCGGCGTCGAGCTTGGAGATGTCGAGCAGCCCGTCGAGCAGCGTGCGCAGGGAGTCGCTCGTGGCGCCGATCCGCTCGGCCAGGTAGCGCGTGCGCTCGTCCGCGATCGGTGCGGCGAGCAGGGCGTCGACGAAGAGGGCCTGCGAGTGCAGCGGCTGGCGCAGGTCGTGGCTCGCGGCGGCGAGCAGCTTCGCCCGGGTGAGGGAGTGCTGCTGGGCCTTCACGAGGGTGCGCCAGCGGGAGAGGCCGAGCAGGAACGCGAAGAGGATCGCATGGCCGATGAAGAACTGGTTCGCGACGGCGATGCGGACGGCCCGGGCGAGGTCCTCGTCGACGGGGTCCAGCGTCGGTGGGAAGGCGAAGTAGAGCGCGCCGATCGCAGCCAGGCCCAGCAGGAACGAGCCTGCGATCCGCTTCGCCAGCCCCTCCTCGAACACGGCGAAGGCCAGCACCAGCGCCATCGGCAGCCAGAAGTTGGTGTTGACCAGCTCACGCAGGGTCTCGCGATGGCTCGCGCTCCCGAAGAGGATGATCGTGACGTTGGCGAGCAGGTGCGTCATCAGGACGGCCGCCAGCACGATCTTGACCGTGTGCACGGCGCTCCGGCGGAGCCAGAGCGCGACGGCCGAGCCGAGGTACAGGACGACGACGATCGGCATGATCATCGCCACGAAGCGGCCGATGGGCTGATCGGTTCCGCTCGCCTCGCGCTGGAGGACGCCCACGAGGGATCCGACGAAGGCGAGTCCGCACACCCAGAGCAGGACGCGCCGCGACGTCTCGTCGTCCTTGTCCTCGAGGTCCATGATCACGCTCGCCCGTTGCATGCGCGGCTCCATCGCGCGGCAGCGTAGCGCCTGCCGTAGGGTCACTCGATCGTCCGGAAGGGAGCGGGCGGGCCCGTTCCCGCCGTTGTTGCGCCGGACCAGCGTGCCGCCTCGGCGTGCGCGCGAATCGAGCGCCGACGAAGGCGCCCGTCGGGACGCGACACCCGGAATCGACGGCTTGCCGGGGGACTTGAGATGACGGGGGGCGAAGGGCGATGCTCCGAAGGAGTTCCGGTCCCGATCGCGGTCCTGGCGAGCGACGATCGAAGGAGTTGGATGGATGAACCGAACGAATTCGGTCTGGGCGCCGCCGCGCAGCCCGCTGTGGGGCGCCGCTCGAGTCCGGGGTCGGCGACGGATGCTGCTGGCGATCCTCCTCTCGTGGATCGGCTCGATCGCCTGCCACGAGGGCGAGCCCGTGACGGGCGCCGTGGACTCCGCCGGCGTGGCCGTTCCGGGCGCTCGGCCCGTCACCCGCGAGCGCCTCGTCGCCGCGTCGGACGAGCCGGCGAGCTGGATCACGCACGGCGGCGACTACGCCGAGCAGCGCTTCAGTCGCCTCACGCAGGTCGACGAGCGGAACGTCTCGCGTCTCGGCCTCGCCTGGAGCTTCGACCTCGAGACCGAGCGCGGCGTCGAGGCGACGCCGCTCGTCGACGACGGCGTGATGTACGTGAGTGCGCCCTTCGACGTCGTGCACGCGCTCGATGCCGCGACGGGCGAGCGACTCTGGACCTTCGACCCGCAGATGGATCGGGACTGGGTGCGCAACGTCTGCTGCGGCTTCGTGAACCGCGGGGTCGCCCTCTACGGCGAGCGGGTCTACATCGGCACCCTCGACAACCGCCTGATCGCGATCGATCGCCGCTCGGGCCGACCCGTCTGGGACGTGAAGACCGTCGAAGGCGACAAGCCCTACTCGATCACGGGCGCACCGCGGGTCGTCGAGGGCAAGGTCGTGATCGGAAACAGCGGAGCCGACTTCGGCGTGCGTGGGTTCGTCTCGGCCTACGATGCGCAGACGGGTGCGCTCGTCTGGCGGACGTATACGGTGCCGGGCAATCCGGCGGAGGGCTTCGAGTCGGAGGCGATGGAGCGGGCGGCCGAGACCTGGACCGGGGAGTGGTGGGTCGCGGGCGGCGGCGGGACGGCCTGGGATGGGATGGCCTACGACCCGGAGCTCCGGCTGCTCTACGTGGGGACGGGGAACGGGGCGCCGGCGGTGCGATGGCTGCGCAGCCCGGGCGGCGGAGACAACCTCTACCTCTGCTCGATCCTGGCCCTCGACGTCGGGACGGGCGAGCTCGTCTGGCACTATCAGGAGGTGCCCGCCGAGAGCTGGGACTACACGTCGACGGCGCCGATCCTGCTCGCGGATCTCGAGATCGACGGTCGCCTGCGCAAGACGCTGCTGCACGCGCCGAAGAGCGGCTTCTTCTACGTGCTCGACCGCACGAACGGCGAGTTCCTCTCGGCCGAGCCCTTCACGACGGTCACCTGGGCCTCGGGCTACGACGAAGCGGGCCGGCCGATCGAGAACCCGGGTGTCGATTTCCGTGACGGACCGAGGTTCATCCGACCGGCGCCCTACGGCGGACACAGCTGGCAGCCCATGAGCTTCCATCCGGGCACGGGGCTCGTCTACTTCCCGCGTCGCGACATGGGCTCGATCTTCGCGGGCGACGTGGACTGGCAGCACGCCCCCGCGACCTGGAACACGGGCTTCGACACGGCGGCCTTCTCGTCCTTCAGCCTGACCGACGGCGGGCCCATGACGGCCTCACTCGTCGCCTGGGATCCGGTCGCGCAGCGCGAGGCGTGGAGCGTTCCGCACGTGACGGGCTTCAACGGCGGCACGCTCTCGACCGCCGGTGGACTCGTCTTCCAGGGCAGCGCCGACGGGCGCTTCGTCGCCTATCGCGCGACGGACGGGGAGAAGCTCTGGGAGTCGCCGGTCGGGACGGGCGTGATGGCCGGGCCCGTGAGCTACGAGGTCGATGGTGAGCAGTACGTCGCGGTCGCGGCGGGATGGGGGGCTTCGTTCGCGTGGTCGGGGGGGCAGCTCGCGCTGGCCGCGGGCGTGCGCGGGGGAGGGCGGGTGCTTGCCTTCAAGCTCGATGCGAAGGGCGAGGTGCCGGCCGGCCGTGCGCCGCTCGGCCCCGTCCCGGAGCCGACCTTCGCGCTCGCGTCGAGCGAGGCGGAGCGGGCGCGCGGCATGGAGCTCTTCCACTTCTACTGCTCCGTCTGCCACGGCCCCATGGCCGTCGCGGGCGGCTCGGTCCCCGATCTGCGGCATCTCTCCGCCGAGCGCCATGCGATCTTCCCGCGCATCGTGCGCGACGGACTCCTCCGGCAGTCGGGCATGCCCGGCTTCGCGGACCAGCTCGACGAAGCGGACGTGCGCGCGATCCAGGCCTGGATCCTCGAGCGCGCGAGGGAGTCGGCGGCCGCCTCGCGCGCCGGAGCGACGAACGGACCGTCCGGCTGATCGAGGCTCGGCCGCGCTCCCGATGGCCCTATACTGCGACGCACCGCGGAGCGCGGCGCCCTCCGACCCGAGTCGCTTCCGCTGCGTCGTCCCGTACCGAACGCCCGAACGGAGCCCCGCATGCCCCCCTCCGCCTACCGGACCCTTCTCTCGCCCGGGCGCATCGGCGCGCTCGAGCTCCGCAACCGCCTGGTCGTGACCGCGATGGGCGCGAACTTCGCCGAGGAGGGGGGGCTCTCCGGCGATCGCCTCGTCGCCTATCACGAGGCGCAGGCTCGGGGGGGCGTCGGGCTCATCATCTCGGGCGCCTGCGGCGTGATGTTCCCGGTCGGACAGGTCCAGCCCTGGCAGATCGGCATCTCGGACGACGTGCACCTCGAAGGCCTCGCCCGGGTCGCCGACGCGGTCCATCGCCACGGTGCGCGCTTCGCCGTCCAGCTCCATCAGGGCGGGCTGAACGCCGGCGACGACACGCGCGCCGGGCGTCCGCAATGGTGCCCCTCGATCCCGGAGCGCACGAAGGGCGACTTCACGAGCGGCTTCCTGATGCACGAGCTCGAGGCCTTCGCGAGCGCCGGGACCCCGACCTACAAGGTGCTCACGAAGGAGGACATCCAGGAGGTCGTGCGCGCCTTCGCCGCCGGAGCCCGTCGCGCGCGGCAGGCGGGCTGCGACGGCGTCGAGATCCATGGCGGGCACGGCTACCTGCCCTCGTCCTTCCTCTCGCCGAAGACGAACAAACGGACGGACGAGTACGGCGGCTCCGTCGAGAACCGCTCGCGCTTCCTCGTCGAGATCGTGCGGGCCGTGCGCGAGGCGGTCGGGCCGCATTTCGCCGTCTGGGTGAAGCTCGACTCGCGCGAGGAGGGCCGCCCCGACGGCATCCGGCTCGAGCATGCAAAGGTCACGGCCCGGCTCGTCGAGGAGGCGGGCGCCGACGCGATCACGGTCACCGCCTACCACGAGGTCAGTCAGGGCAAGCTCCACTCCGCCTCGAACATCCCCCACGAGCCGAACTGGAACCTGCCCGCCGCCGCCGCGATCAAGCAGGTCGTATCGATCCCGATCATCGCCTCGGGTCGCGTCGAGCCCGGGCATGCCGACGCGGAGATCCGCGCCGGGCGCTTCGACTTCCTGGCGATGGGGCGGAAGCTGCTGGCCGATCCCGAGCTGCCGAACAAGCTCGCCGCCGGGCGCGAGTCCGAGATCCGGCCCTGCATCTACTGCTACACCTGCGTGAGCGCGATCTACACGCTCGAGCCGACGCGCTGTGCCGTGAACCCCGAGCTCGGAATCGAGTCCACGCGACCGGATGCGCCGCGGCCGCGCGCGCGCAAGCGGGTTGCCGTCGTCGGTGGCGGGCCGGGCGGCATGGAGGCGGCCCGACGACTCGCGCAGGACGGGCACGAGGTCGTGCTCTTCGAGCGGGCGGATCGGCTGGGCGGGACCCTGCGCTTCGCGTCGCTCGCGTATCCGGCGAACGAGCGCCTGCTCGACTGGCTGCGGGCACGGGTCGAGGCATCGGACGTCGACGTCCGACTCGCTACGGAGGCTTCGCCGGATACGCTGCGGACCTTCGCGCCGGACGACGTGGTCGTCGCGACCGGCGCGCGGCGCAGCCTGCCGGACATCCCCGGTGGCTCGCTCCCGCACGTGTTCAGCGGCGACGACCTCTACAAGCTGATGCTGGGGGAGCGCTCGGGTGAGCTCGCGGAGAAGACCTCCCTCTTCACGCGCGTCGCGACGCGGGCCGGCGCCGCGACGGGCCTGACCGCGAACCTCGACTTCGTGCGCCGCGCGACGCATGCCTGGATGCCCCTCGGCCGGCGGGTCGCGATCGTGGGGGGCGAGCTCGTCGGTCTCGAGCTGGCCGAGTTCCTCGCCGAGCGCGGCCGGGAGGTGACGGTCGTCGACGACGTGCCGCGTCTCGGCTCGGGCCTGACGCTGGTGCGGCGTCTGCGTCTGCTCGCGGAGCTGCGAGAGCACGGGCTCGAGCTCGTGGCCGGCGCGAAGGACATCCGGATCGAGCCCGAGGGCATCGCCTTCACCGATCGCGCGGGGTCGGTCCGCGAGGTCTTCGCGGACCACGTGATCGTCGCGAAGGGCACGACCGGCGATTCGAGCCAGGCCGACGCCTTGCGCGCGTCCGGCTTCCGGGTGCACGAGATCGGCGACGGGCTCGAGATCGGCTACATCGAGGGCGCGATCCGCGGCGCGATGGAAGCGGTCGACGCCATCAACGCGGCGTGAGCCGCCTCGACCCGAAGGACGGCGAAGGCCCGATGGCTGCGCCGGGAAAGGAATCGTGATGACCACTGCCCTCGTCGATCTGCAGCCGGAGGCGCTGCTCGAGGAGGCCGCACGTCGGACGGGCGGGCTCACGGACCTCGGTCCCGGCCCCTACGTCGAGCCGATGCGCCGCTTCGTCGACTCCCTCGAGCAGGACGCGCAGCTGAACGCGAACGGTCGGCTGATCGCCCGGGAGCGAATCCTGCTCCATACCGTGAACCGACTGCAGTACGTACGGGATCGCGGCCTCTACCCCGAGATCGCGAGGCAGGAGATCGAGAAGCCCGTCTTCATCGTCGGCATGCCGCGCACGGGCACGACGATCCTGCACGACATCCTCGCCCAGGATCCCTCGAATCGCGCGCCTCTCACCTGGGAGACGATGTTCCCGTCGCCGCCGCCTACGGCCGCGACCTTCGAGACGGATCCGCGGATCCAGGCCTGCGCGGCGACCTTCCCCGACGTCTTCGACCAGATCCCGGGCTTCAAGGCGATGCATCCGATGGGGGCGCAGCTGACGCAGGAATGCGTGACGATGATGGGAGAGACCATGATCACGGTCCTCTTCCACAATCAGTTCCGGGTGCCCACCTACCAGGACTGGGTCGACCACGAGGCCGACTTCGCCCCGGTCTACGACTTCCATCGCAAGCAGCTCCAGCACCTCCAGTCGAGACATGCCCTCGACCGATGGGTCCTCAAGACCGGCGCGCACATGTGGAGCCTCGAGCATCTGCTCGCGACCTATCCCGACGCGCGCATCGTCTTCACCCATCGCGATCCCGTCGACTCCGTCACCTCCTACGCGAGCCTCACCCACCTCGTGCGCACGATGGGTACGGATCACGCCGATCGCAAGGAGATCGCGGCCGACTGGACGGGGCGCCTCGCCCGCGCAGCGCACCACGCGCTCCACGTCCGCGAGTCGGGCGACCATCCCGACGCCGTGTTCTACGACATGCGCTTCACGGACTTCGTGAAGGATCAGTACCGCGAGGTCCAGGCGATCTACGAGGCGCTGGGCCTGCCGATGAGCGACGGGGCGGCGAAGCGCCTGCGTGCCTTCATCGACGACCATCCGAAGGGCAAGTACGGCAAGCACGAGTACACGCCCGAGGAGTACGGCGTCGATCCGGCGGCGGTGCACGAGGCCTTCGGCGAGTACCTCGATCACTTCGGGCTGCGGGGCTAGCGGCCGAAGCGCTCGGGCGGCGCCGGCGGGCTTCGTCGCCGCGTGCCGCCCTTGCCGCCTCGCAGCACTCAACGGGAGGGGTGGAAGGGTCGATATGCGCTCCGGACGCCGCGACGCGCGGCGCAGGAGGATCGGCATGTCCACCGCGATCGGGAGTGCCGTCGGGGCGCCGGGTGCAGGGCCCGCGTGCCGCGACGCGCGACGCATCCCGGGCTACGAGCCCCTCGTCTCCTCGACGATCCGCGGTGGGACGGCGCTCGGCATCGGACTCTTCCTCGTCTCGCTCTGCGTCGGCGCCGCCTGGGTCGCCTTCGGCGATCTCCCGGCCGGCGTCGAACGCCCGAACGTGTCGCCCGCCGTCTTCATGACCGTCGTGGGTGGGATCTTCGGCATGCCGGGCCTCTACCTGATCGGACAGGGGCTCGTCGATCGCCGGGGCGAGGCGCGCCGCCGACGCGCCCGGGCGAGCCGACCCGACGAGCCCTGGCTCTGGGATCACGCCTGGCACGTCGATGGGGCTGCGGATCTCTCGCTGCGGCAGTCCGTGTCGGGCGCGCTCGGACTCGGGCTGGCGGTCGCGATCCTCGTGCCGCTGCATCTCGTCTTCCTCGGCGAGGAGGGACCCCGCGACGCGCTCCTGCCGACCTTCGTGCTCGGCCTCTTCGACCTGCTCGTCGCGATCTCCTTCCTGACCGTCGTGCATCGCCTCGCGTACCGCTTCGTACGCGGCGCCGCGCACGTGCGCTTCGGTCGATTCCCGTTCCGACTGGGCGAGCGCGCGACGCTCCGCCTCGAGCCCCACGCTGCCTGGTCGCGTGCGCAGGACGTCGTCGCCGTGCTGCGCTGCGTCGAGGAGACCTGCGAGGCGCGCCGGGGGGCGAACGGGCCGGGCGGCGACGGGCCGACGACGCAGGTGAGCAAGGTCGGTCTCGAGCATTGCCGGCTCGAGCAGCGCCTGCCGGAAGCCGCTTTGCGATCCGGGCACGGCGTGGAGCTCGTCTTCGACCTGCCCGACGACGCGTGTCTCGGCACGCGTCTCGGCGACCGGCCCTCCTGGCATTGGGAGCTCACGATCCTGACCGGCCCGGAAGGCGCGCGGCGGGAGCGGGCGCGCTTCCTCGTTCCCGTCTACTGACGAGCCCGCGGCGCGCGAACTACGCTCGCAGGCCGGGAGTCGTCATGCAGGACACGCACGAGTCGGCGCAGGAGATCGTCCGCGTCGCCCGCCACCTCGAGGAGCAGGGCCTCAACCTCGCTGCCTCGGGCAACGTCTCGATCCGCCTCGACGAGGGCATGCTGATCACGCCCTCGGGCGTCGAGCCCACGAGGCTCGCGCCCGAGCGCCTCGTCCGCGTCGCGCTCGACGGTCGAGTGCTGTCCGCGGGCAAGCCCTCGAGCGAGTGGGCGATGCACGCCGCGCTCTATCGACGTCGGTCCGACGTCGGCGCCGTCGTCCATTGCCACTCGCGCTTCGCGACGGTCCTCGCCTGCGCCCATCACGAGATTCCCGCGCTCCACTACATGGTCGTCGCGACCGGCGCCTCGCGGATCCCGCTCGCGCCCTACGCGACCTTCGGCACGGAGGCGCTCTCGGATGCCGTCGTCGGGACGTTGGGCGCGGGCGATGCGTGCCTGCTGGCGAACCACGGTCAGATCGCGGTCGGGCGGGACCTGGCGGCGGCGCTGGCGACGGCGGAGCTGGTCGAGCGGCTGGCCGAGACGCATTGGGGCGCGCTTGCGATCGGTGGGCCCCGGCTGCTCGAGGAGGCGGAGATGCGTCGCGTCGCGGATCGCTTCGCGGCGGGCTACGGGCGCGCGGACGATCCGGCCTGAGGCACGCCCGCGTCCGGGTCGACGTCGTCGAGGGGCAGCCGGACCCGGAAGCAGGCACCGGGGAGTCGCCGTCCGGCGTCCTCCGGGCCGGGGGGCAGCTCGAGCGAGATCTCGCCGCCGTGCTCGCGCACGATGTCCCGGGCCACGGCGAGACCGAGTCCGGTTCCCCCGCTCGCGATGCGGGTCGTGAAGAAGGGCTCGAAGATCCGGTCGGCATCCGCGGGGGCGACGCCCGCCCCGTCGTCCTCGACGAATACCGAGACGTGCTGCGGCTCGCTGCGTGCGGCGACGCGCACCCGGGTGTCTTCGGAGCGGGACTCGATCGCGTTGCAGAGCAGGTTGACGAAGACCTCTTCGATCCCGATCGCCCGCGCCCGCACG
>Ga0116152_10003161_pt1 | contig 13279 bp, 11 predicted proteins | sample AD_UKC119_MetaG_FD_89894 | JGI IMG/M metagenome (GOLD analysis project Ga0116152, IMG submission 89894) | Active sludge microbial communities of municipal wastewater-treating anaerobic digesters from Hong Kong - AD_UKC119_MetaG | ecosystem: Engineered > Bioreactor > Anaerobic > Digestate...
GCCGAGCAGCGCGCCCAGGGCGTGGCCTGCGTCACCGCCGACGACTTCCGCTGGCAGAAGGCGCACCTGAAAAGCATCAGCCTGCTGGGCGCGGTGTTCGCGCGCCAGATCAGCGTGGACGCCGGCGCGCTGGAAACCGTGATGTTCCGCGACGGCCACCTGAGCGAAGCCGCGGCCAGCAACGTGTGGGTGGTCCGCAACGGCGTCGTCATGGGCCCGCCCAAGGACCACCTGGTGCTGGAAGGCATCCGCTACGGCGCCATCGAGGAGCTGTGCCGCCAGGAAGGCATCGGCTTCGAGCTGCGCCGCATCCCGCGCGCCGAGGTGCTGGCCGCCGACGAGCTGATGCTGTCGTCGGCCACCAAGGAAGTGCTGCCCATCACCCTGCTCGACGGCCAGCCGGTGGGTAACGGCCGCCCCGGCCCCGTCACGCAGCGGCTGTACGCCGCCTACCAGCGCGCCAAGGACGCCCTGTTCGCGGCATGACCCCGCCCGATCGCCCCGCCGGCCACGGCGCCACCCCCGACCCGCGCCGCGATTCGCTGATCGACTACCCCTGCGCGTTCCCGATCAAGGTCATGGGCGAGCGACAGGACGGCTTCGTCCACGCGCTGACGCAGCTCGCGCGCCAGTTCGACCCGCACTTCGACGCCGCCGGCGTCGAGCTGCGCGAAAGCCGCGGCGGCAAATACCTGGGCGTCACCCTCACCGTCACCGCCACCAGCCGCGAACAGCTCGACAACCTCTACCGCGCCCTCACCAGCCACCCCATGGTGAAGGTGGTTCTTTGAGCAGAACAAGGCTCTGGCGCTTGTCTGACAAGCGCCACCAGCTATTGTTTTGATAGTTTTCCTGCCATCTGACCGATGCCCACCCTCGACTGGCTTGGCCGCCAAGACGCCTTCGGCAGCGCCGCGCGCGTGCCCCATCGCCTGCTGGAACCCGTCAGCCAGCACGGCGACGCCCACCACGGCACCCAGGGCCTGCTGATCCAGGGCGACAACCTGCAGGCACTCAAAAGCCTGCTGCCCTTTCAGCGCGGCCGCGTCAAGTGCATCTTCATCGACCCGCCCTACAACACCCAGAGCGCCTTCGAGCACTACGACGACAACCTCGAGCACAGCCAGTGGCTGACCATGATGCTGCCGCGCCTGCAACTGCTGCGCGAGCTGCTGGCCGAGGACGGCTCGATCTGGGTCACCATCGACGACAACGAGGGGCACTACCTCAAGGTGTTGATGGATGAGGTGTTTGGGCGGCAGAACTTTGTGGCGAACGTGGTTTGGCGCTCCAGCGACAACAGCAACAACGACGCAAAAACCTTCTCCGTGGATCACAACCAAGTGCTCGTGTACAGCGCGGCACCCGGCTGGCTCACAAACAAACTGGACGCCGTAGAAAAACGCTCGCATTTCAAGAATCCAGACAACGATCCTCGGGGTCCATGGTTTGACGGCAACCCGTTGAACTCACCCAAGCCGCGCGAAAACTTGAAGTACGTGCTGACCGCGCCCAACGGGAATCAGATCCCGCACCCACCCAATGGCTGGCGCTGGGAGCGCGAAACAATGATGGAGAAGCTGGCCTCCGGAGAGATTCGGTTCAATGCAGCCATGACGGCCATCAAAAGACGTACGTATCTGCATGAAATGCGAGGGCTGCCGCCGTCCACCCTTTGGATCGATCTGCTCAAGACTGGCCATAACCGACAAGCCAAGACAGAACAAAAAAATCTCGGTCTGGGCACCGACGAGCTTTTCTCTACACCCAAGCCCGAGCGGCTCCTTTCAGAAATCCTGCAAATCGCCACCAACGAAGGCGACCTCGTCCTCGACAGCTTCCTCGGCTCGGGCACCACGGCGGCCGTCGCCCACAAAATGGGACGGCGCTGGATCGGCATCGAGATGGGCGAGCACGCGCGCACGCACTGCCTGCCGCGCCTGGTGAAAGTCATCGAGGGCGAGCCGGGCGGCATCAGCCGCGCCGTCGGCTGGGCCGGCGGCGGCGGCTTGCGCTTCATGCGCCTGGGCGCGCCGGTGTTCGACGCCGCCGGCCACATTCACCCCGAGGTGCGCTTCGACACCCTGGCAGCCTTCGTCTGGCAGCAGGAAACCGGCCACGCCTACGACCCGCAGGAGCCCGCCTGCGGCGCCCGCGCCGGCACGCCGCTGCTCGGCGTTCACTACGATAACAATAGCTGCTCGCGCTTGACGGACGGGCGCCAGAGCCCGATTTCGCCTGAAGGACCGGCGCCTGCCGCACCCCCTCCTCCGCTGTGGGAGGGCGGGGGCTGGGCCCCACCCGCCCCCACGCCGCGCGCCGCCATCTACCTGCTGTTCAACGGCATCCTGGGCGACAAGCGCCCGGCCGGCGGCAACGTGCTCACGCGCGAGGTGCTGGCCGCGCTGCTGGCGCTGCACGCCACAAGCGCCGCGCCGCAGGCGCCGCTCGTCGTCTACGGCGAAGCCTGCCGCCTGGGCCCCGAGCGGCTGGCGCAGGCGCGCGTGACGTTCCGGCACATTCCGCATGACATCCGGGCGGGGTGAGGGCGATGAAGAAGGCGGAGGCCGCGACGGCGCATTACTTCGTGGACGAATCGGGCGATGGCGTGCTGTTCACGGCGCGCGGCCAACTGGCCATCCAGCAAACCGAGGGTGCGCCCACGTTCATGCTCGGCTTGCTGCACCTGCCCAGGCCGGACGCGCTCGCCGAGGAACTGACCGCGCTGCGAGCGGAGCTGCTGGCCGATCCGTACTTCCGCAACGTGCCGTCGATGCAGTCGCAGGCGCGCAAGACCGCGCTGGCCTTTCACGCCAAGGACGACGTGGCCGAGGTGCGGCGCGAGGTGTTTCGCGTGCTGCTGCGCCACGAGATGAAGTTCTTTGCCGTGGTGCGCGACATGCGCGCCGTGCTGGCGTATGTGCAGGAGCGCAACCGGCGTGACGCCTCCTATCGCTACCGGCCCAACGATCTGTACGACCAGACCGTGGCCCGATTGTTCAAGGACCGACTGCACCAGCACGAGCGCAATGCCATCACGTTCGCACGGCGCGGCAATGCCGATCGCACCCGTGCCCTGCGCACGGCGCTGGACCTGGCGCGCCAGCGCTTCGAGTCGAAGTGGGACACCGAGGTGGATTCGGAAATTGCGCTGACCAGTGCCCGGCCCGACGCCGCCGCCGGCCTGCAGGCCGTGGACTACCTGCTGTGGGCGCTGCAACGCCACTACGCACGAGGCGAAAGCCGCTTCATCGAGCTGGTCTGGCCCAAGGTGAGCCTGATTCACGCCGTGGACGAGACGGCCCGGGCGCGCTATGGCGAGTACTACACCAGAAAAAAGCCGCTCGTGGGAGCGGCTTCGTGAAACGGGGTGGGAATATAGGACTGCTGCATCCGGGTTGCCCCGGCTGGTGGCACTCACACGGCATGAAGCCGACATTCGTTCCCACTGGATTGGATTCTAGTTCAGTCAATCAACCTGTGGATAACGGGTGCAAACCCTGTTGATTTGCCGCGACACCCTCACGCCTGCCGACCCGGATTCATCCTCATGCCCACCCTCCCCCTCAAGTCCTACCAACAGACCGCGCTGGACACCCTGACCGCCTTTGCGCAGGCGGCGCAGAACAAGGGCGCAGCGCGGGCGTTTGGCGAGCTGGCGGGGCGGCCGTATCAGGGCGAGCCGTTCGGGCCCGACGTGCCCTGCGTGTGCCTGCGCATCCCTACCGGCGGCGGCAAGACGCTGCTGGCGGCGCACGCGGTGCCGCTTTTGGCGCGGCACTGGCGCGCCAGCGACGCGCCGGTGGTGGTGTGGCTGGTGCCCAGCGACGCCATCCGCGCGCAGACGCTCAAGGGCCTGCAGACGCCCGGCCACCCGGTGCGCCAGGTGCTGGCCGAGGCTTTTGGCGAGCGCCTGCGCGTGTGCGCGCTGGAAGAGGTGGCGCAGATCGCCCCGCCCGAGTGGGGGCGCTGCGCGGTGGTGGTGGTGGCCACGCTGCAGAGCTTTCGCATCGACGACACCGACCAGCGCCACGTGTACAGCTTTTCCGAGGCGTTCGAGCGCCACTTCAAGGCCGCGTCAGCGCAGCAGCCGCGCGCGCTGGCGGCGCTGGCCGGCCTGCCCGACGCCTGCGTGACGGCCGCCGAAGCGGCGCAGGATGGCCGCGCCCTGCTGCGCGGCCTGGTCGGACAGCCGCGCCAGAGCCTGGCCAACTGGCTGGCGCTGCACGAGCCGATCGTGATCGTCGACGAGGCGCACAACGCCAAGACCGACAAGAGCTTCACCGCCCTCAGGCGCCTGCACCCGAGCTGCCTGCTGGAGCTGACGGCCACGCCGATCGCCGCGCGCACCAACGTGCTCTACCACGTCAGCGCCCAGGAGCTGGCGGCCGAGCACATGATCAAGCTGCCGATCGCGCTGACCGAGCACCCCGAGGGCTGGCCGCAGGCGGTGCTGGCCACGGTGCGCACGCGCGCCGCGCTGGAGGCCGAGGCGCTCAAGGACGAGGCGGCCGGCGCCGGCTACGTGCGCCCGATCGCGCTCTATCAGGCGCAGAACGCGGGCGACGCCGTGCCGCCCGAGGCGCTGCGCCGCCACCTGATCGACGAGCTGCACGTGCCGCCCGAGCAGGTGGTGGTGGCCACCGGCAGCACGCGCGAGCTGGACGGGCTGGATCTGGCCGCGCGCGCCTGCCCGGTGCGCCACGTCATCACCGTGCAGGCGCTGCGCGAGGGCTGGGACTGCCCGTTTGCCTATGTGCTGTGTTCGCTGCAAAAGCTCGCCAGCGCCAGCGCGGTCGAGCAACTGCTGGGGCGCGTGCTGCGCATGCCCTACGCCACGCGGCGCGGGCGTGCGCCGCTCAACCGCGCCTGGGCGCATGTGTGCGAGGCCGAATTTTCCAGCGCGGCGCACGCGCTGGCGGACCGGCTGATCCAGGGCATGGGCTTCGAGGCGCTGGACGTGGCCTCGATGCTGGCGCCCGCGGCCTCGCTGCCGCTGTTTGAAGAAAATCAGGCTCCAGCACCCGCCCAGCAAGCGCCAGTAGCTACTGATTTTGAAGCGATTGTACCGACCGACGCACTGGCGGCGCTGCCCGGCGTGGCGGTGCAGACCATCGCCGGCGCGCCGCGCGTGGTCGTCAGCGGCCACATCGGCACCGAGCTGGAGGGCCAGTTGCTGGCCGGCGTGCGCGGCGCCAAGAAGCAGGAGGCGGTGCGCGAGCAGATCGCGCAGCACAACGCGCTGGTGGCGGCGCAAACGGCCCCGGCCGCGCGCGGCGAGCGCTTTGCGCCGGTGCCGCCGCTGGGGTATCGCGAGGCTGGCCAGGCCGAGCTGTGGCCGCTGGAGCGCGCGGCGCTGCTGGAGGCGGTGGAGATCGACCTGCTCACACCCGAGGCGATCGAGCTGCCAGGCTTCCAGGTGGTCGAGCAAGGCCGCGCCTTCGAGATCTACCTGAAGGACGAGCAGGTGCGGCTGCGCCCGGCCGACGCCGGCCAGATCGCGCTGGACTATGGCGCCAGCGGCATTGGCGCGCAGGACCTGGTGCGCTGGCTGGAGCAGTCGCTGTACGCCAGCCTGCCCGAGTTCACGCCGGCGCAGCGCCAGCCCTGGTTTGCCGCCGTGGTCAACCGCCTGCTGCACGAGCAGCACGTGCCGATCGAGACGCTGGCGCAGGCGCGCTTCACGCTGGCGCGGGCGCTGCAGGCGAAGGCCGGCGACCTGCGCGACGCGGCGGCCAAGGCGCGGTTCCATCAATTGGTGCTGGACGGCGGCTGGCAGGTCGAGCCCGACTGGTCGCGCCCGCACGTGTTCGAGCCCGGCGGCTACCCGGCACCGGCCGGCAGCCGCTACGGCGGGCGCTATCAGTTTTGCAAGCACTACTACCCGGTGATCGCCAATCTGCGCAGCGAGGGCGAGGAGTTCGGCTGCGCGCAACTGATCGACCGCCACCCGCAGGTCAAACACTGGGTGCGCAACCTGGACACGGCGCCGGCGGGTTTTTGGCTGCCCACGTCGCGCCGGCGCTTTTTTGCCGACTTCGTGGCCGAGCTGGTGGACGGCCGCATCGCCCTGCTCGAATACAAGGGCGCACACCTGGCCAGCGACCCCGCCGAAATCGAAAAGCGCCAGATCGGCGAGCTGTGGGCGCGCGAAAGCAGAGGCCGCGCCGTGTTCGGCTGGCTGATGCAGACCCAGGGCGGGCTGAGCCTTTCGCAGCAACTGGACGCTGTGCTGGCGCAATGAAACACCCCCGTTGCTCCACTCGCTGCGCGATGTTGCGCCTCCCCCCTCAAGGGGGCGCAGCCAGTGGCCGGGGCAACCCCGGCCACGGCTGCCGCTGGCATGGCCTGCTCCGCGGCCGTTGGAGCAGCGCGGTTTCAGGCGCCGCGGGTGAACCCACGCATGGTGCAGAGCGGGCATGACGATGGACGTGCGTTTCCTCGGCCGCGTGGATTGCGTGGCTACCTTCGAGAAAATGAAGGAAATCACTGCCAGCGCCCGTCTGGCGAGCGCGAGCAGCTATGGATTTGCGAGCATCCGCCGGTGTTCACGCTGGGCCTGGCGGGGCGGCCCGAGCACCTGCTGGCACCGGGCGACATCCCCGTCGTGCCGACCGACCGCGGCGGGCAGGTGACGTACCACGGGCCGGGGCAGGTGGTGGCGTATCCGCTGATCGATCTGTCGGCGCGCGGCTACTTCGTCAAGGAATACGTGCACCGGCTGGAAGAGGCGGTGATCCGCACGCTGGCGCAGTGGGGCGTCACCGGCCACCGCGTGGCGGGGGCGCCGGGCATCTACGTGCGGCTGGCCGACCCGTTCGGCCACGCGCCGCTGGCGCAGCGCCCGCAGCGGCGCGCACCCGGCCAGCCCGCGCCGCCGCCCGACTTTGCCGGCCTGGGCAAGATCGCCGCGCTGGGCATCAAGGTCAGCAACCACCGCAGCTACCATGGCGTGGCGCTGAACGTGGCGATGGACCTGTCGCTGTTCGACCGCATCAACCCCTGCGGCTACGCCGGGCTGCGCACGGTGGATCTGCGCACGCTGGGTGTGACCGCCACCTGGGACGAGGTGGCACACGCCCTGGCCACCCACCTGGAGCGCCTGCTTCGGACCTGAACACCCCTTGCCCATGAGCACCGCCGCCCGCCCCCGCCACACCACCGCCAATCTGCTGGCCCTGGCCACCATTGCCCTGTGGGCCTCGCTGGCCACGCTGGGCGCGTCGCTGGCGCATGTGCCGCCGTTTCTGCTGACCGGGCTGGGGCTGCTGGCGGGCAGCGTGATCGCGCTGCCGCTGGTGCGCTTCGACCTGCGCCGGCTGGCGGTGACGCCGCGCGCGCTGGCGCTGGGGGTGTACGGGCTGTTCGGCTACCACTTCCTGCTGTTCACGGCGCTGCAGCTGGCGCCGCCGGTGGAGGCCAACCTGGTCAACTACCTGTGGCCGCTGGGCATCGTGGCGCTGGCGCCGCTGCTGCTGCCGGGCGTGCGGCTGGCGCCGGCGCATCTGCTGGCGGCGCTGGCGGGGCTGGCGGGCGCGGCCATCGCCATCCTCGGGCGCGACGGTGGCGGCGCGACGACGGCGGCCAGCCATCCGCTGGCGCCGCTGGGCTTTGCCTGCGCGGCCGGCGCGGCGCTGATCTGGTCGAGCTATTCGGTGCTGAGCAAACGGCTGGCCAGCACGCGCCACGCCTTTCCGACCGCCGCCATCGGCACCTTCGGCTTCGTGTCGGCGCTGCTGTCGCTGCTGTGCCACGCGCTGCTGGAGCCGGCGGTCAGCCTGAGCGCGCGCGATCTGGGGCTGATCGCCGTGCTGGGCCTGGGGCCGCTGGGGGGCGCCTTCTTTCTGTGGGACGCGGCGCTGAAGCTGGGCGACGCGCGCCAGATCGGCGTGCTGAGCTACCTGACGCCGCTGCTGTCGACCCTGACCCTGCTGTGGGCCACCGGGCGGCCGCTGACGGGCAGCATCGTGCTGGCGACGGCGCTGATCCTGGGCGCGGCGGTGATCGGCACGCGGGCGCGCTGACGCTTCAAAATGGATAGCTGCTGGCGCTTGCCCCGCCAGCGCCAGGGCCATGAAAGACCATGGATCGAGCGGCGGGCGGCGGCGCCGTCAGGGCGCCAGCAGCGCGGCCGGCTCGTCGCTGTCGAGCACCGCCTGCGCCCAGGGCGCCAGCTTGGTGGCGTCGGCGCGCAGGATTTCCTGCTTGACGGCCAGGATCTGCGACGGGTGCATGGAAAAGCTGCGCAGCCCCAGACCGAGCAGCAGGCGCGTCATGCTGGTGTCGCCGGCCATTTCGCCGCACACGCTGACCGGCTTGCCCTGGCGCGCGCCTTCGGCCAGGGTGTCGGCCACCAGGCGCAGCACCGCCGGGTGCAGCTGGTCGTACAGGTGGGCCACCGATTCGTCGGTGCGGTCGATGGCCAGGGTGTACTGGATCAGGTCGTTGGTGCCGATGGACAGGAAGTCGAAGTGGCGCAGGAACAGCCGCAGCGACAGCGCGGCGGCCGGGATTTCGATCATGGCGCCGACCTTGACCGGCCCGTGGGCCTGGCCGCGCTGGTCGAGCTGGGCGCGCGCGCGCTCGATCAGCTCGAAGGTCTGGCGGATCTCGCTGGCGTGCGCCAGCATGGGGATCAGCAGATGCACCTGGCCGTGCGCGGCGGCGCGCAGGATGGCGCGCAGCTGGGTCAGGAACATCACCGGCTCGGCCAGGCTCCAGCGGATGGCGCGCAGGCCCAGCGCCGGGTTCAGGTGGCTGTCGGGACGGCGGTCGTCCAGCGGCTTGTCGGCACCGATGTCGATGCTGCGGATGGTCACCGGCAGGCCGTGCATGCCTTCCACGGCGGCGCGGTAGGCGTCGTACTGCTCCTGCTCGTCGGGCAGCTTGCCCTGACGGCCCATGAACAGGAATTCGGTGCGGAACAGCCCCACGCCGACGGCGCCGGCGGCCAGCGCGGCGGCGGTGTCGCCGGGCTGCTCGATGTTGGCCAGCAGCTCGATGCGCTGGCCGTCCAGGGTGACGGCGGGGGTGTTCTTCAGGCGTGCCAGGCGGCCGCGTTCCAGCTCGCCCTGGCGCTGCTTGAAGCCGTACTCGGCCAGGATGATGGGCGAGGGGTCGACGATCATCACCCCGGCGTCGCCGTCGATGATGACCCAGTCGTCCTGCCGCACCAGGTGGCTGGCCGAGCGCGCGCCGACCACCGCCGGGATGTCCATGCTGCGCGCGACGATGGCGGTGTGGCTGGTCTTGCCGCCGACGTCGGTGACGAAGCCGGCGAACACGCTCTTGCGGAACTGCAGCATGTCGGCCGGCGACAGGTCGTGCGCCACCAGCACCAGCGGCACGTCGATGTCGCCCAGGCCCAGCTCCTGCTGGCGGCCGGCGCGCGGCGCCGGCGCGGCGATCGGGGCGGGGCCGCCCTTGAGGTGGCGCAGCACGCGCTCGACCACCTGCTCGAGGTCGGCCTTGCGCTCGCGCAGGTAGGGGTCGTCCATCTCGTCGAACTGACGGATCAGCACCTCCAGCTGACTGGCCAGCGCCCATTCGGCGTTGTACAGGCGCTCGGTGATCCAGCGGCGGATCTCGGACGTCAGCGCCTCGTCCTGCAGCAGCATCAGGTGCACGTCGAGCATGGCGCCCAGCTCGGGCGGCAGGTCGCGCGGCATGTCGGCCTGCATGCGCTGCAGCTCTTCGACCACGGCGTTGCGGGCGGCGCGCAGGCGGGCGATTTCGGCCTCGACCTGCTCGGGCGCGATGAAGTAGTGCGCCACGTCCACCAGGCTGGAGGCCACCAGCACGGCGCGCCCGATGGCGATGCCGCGGGTGACGCTGATGCCGTGGATGGAAAAGCTCATTGCCCCTCGCCGAACTTGTCGTCGATCAGCGCGCGCAGCGCGTCCATGGCCTCCTGCTCCTGCGCGCCGTCGGTCTCCAGCGTGACCACGCTGCCGATGCCGGCGGCCAGCATCATCACGCCCATGATGCTCTTGGCGTTGATGCGGCGCTCGCCCTTGCTCATCCAGACTTCGCAGGGGTAGGCGGCGGCCAGCTTGGTCAGCTTGGCGGCGGCGCGGGCGTGCAGGCCCAGCTTGTTGCTGATGGTGATGTCGGTCTTGATCATGCGGCGCCCTTCAGCGCGGGTTCGGTGACGGCGGGCGGCTCCACCACCACCACGCCGCGCACGCCGCCGTCCAGCGCGCGCTGCGCCATATCGGCCAGCGGCTCGGCGCGGTAGGTGAGCGCGCGCAGCAGCATGGGCAGGTTGACGCCGGCCAGCAGCCGCATGCGCCGGCCGTCGATCAGGCGCCGCGCCACGTTGCTGGGGGTGGCGCCCAGCACGTCGGTCAGCACCAGCACCGGGCGCTCGCCCCAGCCGGCGCACAGCGCCTGGGCGCGCGCCAGGGTCTGCTCGGGCGGCTCGTGGGCCTGGACGTCGAGCGCACCGATGTCGGCGGCGGCTTCGGCAAACACGTGCAGCGCGCATTCGCGCAGGGCGTGCGCCAGCGGGGCGTGGGCGATCAGCAGAACGGCGTTGCTCATGGCAGGCTGGATTATCGGCGCCCGGCCCGCAGGTGGTGCAGCCAGCAGGCGGCGCTGAGCAGCCCGAAGGCGCCCAGCGCGCCACGCAGCGCGTCGGCCTCGGACCAGCCCAGGGCGGCCAGCGCGTCGGCGCCCAGGCCGATGCCCCACTGCACCAGGAAGATGCCGACGAAGATCACCAGGTTGAAGGCCGACAGCGCGCGCCCGGCCACTTGCGGCGGGTAGGCCAGCGCCAGCACCGGCTGCACCTGGGCCGACGGGGTGCTCAGCACGCAGTAAAGCGCCAGCAGCGCCACGCCCCAGCCACCCACCGCCGGTCCGGCCGCCACCAGGGCCGCCAGCGCCACGAAGCTGAACGGCTGCACGCGCGCCACGATGGCGTCGATGCCGATGCCGCGCGCCGTCAGCCGCGGCAGCAGCAGGCCCCAGGCCCAGAAGGTCAGCAGCATGCTGGCGTTGATCCAGAACAGGCCGGTGGCCGCCTCCAGCGGGCTGCGCCCCACCACGCGGGTCAGCCACGGCCCGGCCCACAGCGACTGGATCGCCACCATGCCGCCGAAGCTGACCATGCCGAGCGGCCAGGCGCGCCGGAATTCGGCCTGCCGCACGATCTGGGCATAAGAGCCATTTTGGCCTCCAGCGCCCGCCCGACCTGCGCCAACAGCTATGCTATTGATAGCATCCGGGGGACGCCAGCCGGGCACCCGCAGCGCGATCACCGCCATCGCCAGCAGCCCCAGCAGCGCCAGCCCCCAGAACAGCGGCCGCCAGCCCAGCAGCGGCAGCAGCCACTGCACCGGCAGGGTGGACGCCAGCATGCCGAGCGAGCCGGTCATCAGCATCCAGGCGTTGGCGCGCAGCTGCATGGCGGCGTCGAACCAGCGGCGGTAGCCGGTCAGCGGCGCCATCAGCCCGGCGGCCACGCCCATGCCCATCAGCACGCGCGCCGCCAGCAGGCCGGCAAAGCCCTGCGCCAGCGCGAACACGGCGCAGCCCAGCACGGCCACCGCCAGCAGCGCCACGCTGACGCGGCGCGGACCGTAGCGGTCCAGCCAGGCGCCCAGCGGCAACTGCATGGCGGCAAAGCCCAGAAAGTAGCCGCCCGCCAGCAGGCCGAGGTCGCGCGCGTGCAGCGCGAAGTCGGCGGTCAGCACCGGCGACAGCGTGGCTGTGACGGCGCGCAGCAGCGCCGACAGAAAGTAAGCGCCGGCAAACGCCAGAAACACCAGCACCGCGGTGCGGCGCGGCAACAGCTCGGCGCCCGCGCTCATGGCCAGCGGATGGCGTCGAAGAAGGCGTCGGCGGCCTCCGGCCGCAGGCGCTCGGCGTAGACCACGGCGTGCAGCAGCTCGGTGCCGCCGCCGGCGGCCGGCTGCGCGCTCCACACCGCCTGCGCCATCACCGGCCGGCCGTCGGGCCGCTGGCCGCGGGCGCTCAGACGCTGGGCATGGGGCAGGGCGCGGGCGCCGGGCGGCGTGAACGGGCGCCGCTCGGGCGTGCCCTGGGCGCGCATGTGGGCCAGCGTGGCCTGCTGCCAGCCGGCCAGCACGGCGTCGGGGTCGCGCCCGGCCGGCAGCTGGGCGGTCATCAGGGCGAAGGTGGCGCCGCCGGCGTCGCAACCGGCCACGCTGAGCGCGGTCGGCACGCCTCCCAGCGGCACGTCGCGGGTGGTGCGGTCGGGCTTGCAGGGCAGCAGGGCGATGGCCGGCGAAGGCGTCAGGCGCACTTCGCGCCAGTCCAGCGTGGGCGTGCAGGCCGCCGCGCCCAGGGCCACCGCCAGCACGAGGGCGGCGCGGTGCAACAACATGCGGCGCATTATCGACCGGCGGCTGGGCGAGAATGCGCGCATGAACTCGCTCGATGGCATCCGCGTGCTCGACCTCTCCCGCGTGCTGGCCGGCCCCTGGTGCACCCAGACGCTGGCCGACCTGGGCGCCGACGTGATCAAGATCGAACGCCCCGGCAGCGGCGACGACACGCGCGGCTGGGGCCCGCCGTTTCTGCGCGGCGACGATGGCACCGAATCGCGCGAGGCGGCGTATTACCTGGGCGCCAACCGCAACAAGCGCTCGGTCACCTGCGACATCGCCCGGCCCGAGGGCCAGCAGCTGATCCGCGAGCTGGTGGCGCACTGCGACGTGTTCATCGAGAACTTCAAGGTCGGCGACATGGCGCGCTACGGGCTGGACTACGCCGCCCTGTCGGCCATCAACCCGCGCCTGGTGTATTGCAGCCTGACCGGTTTTGGCCAGACCGGGCCGTACGCGCCGCGCGCCGGCTACGACTACATCATCCAGGGCATGGGCGGGCTGATGAGCGTGACCGGCGAGCGCGACGACCAGGGCGGCGGCCCGCAGAAGGTGGGCGTGGCGGTGGCTGACCTGTTCACCGGCATGTACGCCACCGTCGGCATTCTGGCGGCGCTGCGCCACGCCGAGCGCACCGGCGCCGGCCAGCACCTGGACATGGCGCTGCTGGACGCGCAGGTGGCCATGCTGGCCAACCTGGGCGCCAACCACCTGGTGGCCGGCACCGTGCCAGGGCGCATGGGCAACGCGCACGTCAACATCGTGCCCTATCAGGTGTTCGAAGTGGCGCCGGGCGACGGCGGCGCTAAGGACTTCATCATCCTGGCGGTGGGCAACGATGGCCAGTTCGCCAAGTTCTGCGCCGTGGCCGGACAGCCCGAGCTGGCGCGCGACGAGCGCTTTGCCACCAACGCCGCGCGCGTGCGCCA
>Ga0116152_10003163_pt1 | contig 13276 bp, 9 predicted proteins | sample AD_UKC119_MetaG_FD_89894 | JGI IMG/M metagenome (GOLD analysis project Ga0116152, IMG submission 89894) | Active sludge microbial communities of municipal wastewater-treating anaerobic digesters from Hong Kong - AD_UKC119_MetaG | ecosystem: Engineered > Bioreactor > Anaerobic > Digestate...
ATCTGCTTACTCTGGAAGAAGTGGAGAAAAGATCCAGGCAAACTGCGATTGTCTCTTCCAAATCAGAGCAGACAAATCCCTTGCCACCTGCTTATGACCATCCCTGGAGGACCTATGGTAAGAAGATAAACGGGCAGCCAGTGCTTACAACCTTATCAACCCAATAGGACATTTCTAAATTGCTCAGATTAGGACATTTCTAAATTGCCTTGACAGAGTATGAGCCGGCTGGATTGAATGTTACAATACTTGCATACACGCCACAACCGGAGCAGCCATGAACACTTCCTTCACTCTCTTTCGCCTTCAAGCCCAGGACACTCTGCGGATGAAAATGAACACCCGCCTGAAGGAGATTGACCGCATTATTGCCGCGGATAAAGAAGTTAGCCGGGCTAATGCCAGTCTGGTGGAAGCTCAGAAGATCAACAAATCTGCGGAGTCCGTTTTGAAGGGTTTGCTCGAGCAGGTGAAAGAGAAGAAACTTAAACGTGAACTAACGCAGTCAAATCTCTTTTCCGGTAAGATTCGTAACCCGAAAGAATTGCAGGATTTACAGGCAGAGACCCAAGCGCTGGATCGAACGATTGCTAAACTTGAAGATGAACAACTGCAGGCAATGATGTCGCTTGAGGAAACAACAAAGGCAATGCGCGACGCTGAAAAAGAACTTCAGCAGGTGTTGGATCGCAAAGCCTCCCAGAACTCCCTTCTCATCGGCGAAAAACACAAAATAGAGACCGAAATTCCTCAGGTGGATGCCCAGAGAATTTCTTTGCGAGAGCAGCTGGACGAAGCCACTTTCACAGTTTACCGCAATCTGTTAAAGAGCAAAACCGGCAGAGCTGTTGCCGAGGTCCTTGATGACACATGCGGCGCTTGCGGTGTGACTGTTCCTCCCGCGGATATCCAGGCAGCCAAATCGCCCAATGTCATTGCTTACTGCAAAAATTGCGGCAGAATATTATATAAGCCTTGATTATTTTATTGCCAGGGGAAGCAAGAAACGGCGAATAAGAGATTCGACGACATTCAGGGCCAAAAAAAGCACCAAAGGTGTGAAATCAAAGCCTCCAATAGGTTTGATCACCTTGCGGAAAGGTCGCAAAACGGGTTCAACAATGCGTTCAATTCCCTCGCGGAGCATGTTGCCGGCGGGCAGGAAAATCGGTAAAAGTGTCCCCAGCACCAGGAAAATGCGCATTCCTTGAAAGAGAGCGAAGATAAAATCAAACAAAAGTCGCATCTTATTTTTCCGATCGGTTGATCCGAGGACCAAGCAGTGCTGTTCCTATGCGGATAATAGTTGCCCCTTCTTGGACGGCAATACCATAGTCGGAAGATGTTCCCATCGAAAGCTCAGTCAGCCCCAAGCCCGGGATCTGCTGGTTTAGATAATCGCGCGCCTGCCGCAACCTCTGGAAGAAAATCCGGCTTTGCTCGGGATTTTCGAACAAGGGAGGCATAGTCATCAAGCCGGTCAGACGCAGGTGATCCATTGTTAAGATTTCGCTGACAATCGGAAGCAGGTCTTCCCAGTAGTTACTTTGCCAGGCAGGAAAACCCTCTTTTGAGGCTTCCCCACTGACATTGAGCTCCAGCAAGACTTCCAATGGTTGGTGTGATGCCTGGCTTGCTCGTGCCGAGTCCAACCTTCGCGCCAGTTTCAGGGAGTCCAGTGAATGCACTCGAGAAAAATCTGCCGCAACCAGCGCGGACTTACGGCTTTGCACATGGCCGACCATTTCCCAGCGGATCTCGGGAAGGTGCCTTAGCTGCTCAATCTTCTCATGGGCTTCTCCGGCATAATTCTCACCGAAAGCGCGCAAGCCACAAGCATAGGCTGCTTCAATCACACTCACAGGCTGCCGCTTGCTAACCGCCAAAATCAAAACAGCATCGGATTTTCTGTCACTTTTTTCAATTGCAATAGCCACGTTGGCTTTAATTATTTCAAGCCTCTGCTTGATGCTGTGGACGAGTTCCAGATTAGGTTCAGGCATATTACTTTAAGGCAATAACCACCGCAAATCGACCAGTGACGCCTTTTTCCTTTCGATAAGAATACCATGCCTCAAGGTTCTCAGCAGTACAAAAGCTCGAGTTTTCTATCTGCTTCACGCCTGCCTGGAGCAGCACCCATTCGTTTGCACCCCACAAATCCAGGTAAAGCCCAGTATCCTGTTTCGTGAAAAATTGGTCAGCCTCATCCCCCCAGGCTTTCAGGAACTGTTGCCGTACTTCCTCCCCCACCTGGTAGCACTTGCCGCAGATGGAAGGCCCCAGACCCACGCGTAAATCGGCTGCAACAGACCCATAATGCTGCTGGATCGCGCTGACAGCCTCAGCGCCTATGCGCAGTAAAGTGCCCTGCCAACCGGCATGAACTATTCCTACCACTTTTTGGACTGGATCGTGAAATACAAGCGGCACGCAGTCTGCAAAACGCATGATCAAGGTAACTTCCGGTTTGTCAGTAAAGATGCCATCTGCCGGCGGATGCTTTTTCTCGGGCGGACGAGGCGCGTCGCCAAAAACGATGGTCTTTCCATGCACCTGCCAGACGTCGAACCGGCTGGAATATGGGCGTCCGAATACCTTGAACAGCTTCTCATGGTTGGCCAGTACAGCATTTGGATCATCCCCATTAGTGCCACCGACGTTCATGCTTGCATAAGGTCCTTTTGAGCTGCCTCCTTTACGGCTGAATATTGCATGATCAACCGCGCGGTCATCGAAGCTATCAAACTTGTAAAAAACGAGTCCTTCTTTTTGGTATTCTCGCATATTTCAGCGTCTCTGCCTTTCCAGTGCCGCTTTGGCTTCCAGGCGTAACCGCTCTTCGGAAAAGCTTTCCTCTATGGTTGGAATACCGAACCAGGACGTAAACCAGCCAAAAGCAGACCCGGTCAACACTCGTAAAAAGGGGGTGCTTTCATGCACAGGCAGCCAGCTTAAAAACGAGAGTTGCATGAAACTCACAAGCTGCCAAATGCCGTCCAAACCCAATGGTCCGATTGCCAAAAGGATCCACAGCCACCAGGACAGAGGTTTAAATTTTCTGCCTGTCAAAGCAAAAATGACGCCAAATAGCAGAAGAGATGCATAGATTGCTACATCGCGCTGGCACAAAGCAATTTTGTATCCAGCCACATCGTTTCCGATAAATGCACTGGCTGCCTGCATGTCCTCGTCTGCACTGCCTGACACCTGCGAATAGGTCAGTCTGCCGGAGTCAGCCGGCACTTCCAGCGGATAGTAAGCTTGTTCTCCAAAGAGGAAAAAGGAACGGTATGCTAATTGGTGGCAGAGTGGTCGGTAGAGCCCATAAATAGTTTTGGCCGGCTCCAACTGCCCAAGCTTCATCATCACCGGTGCGAGCATTGGCAAACCAACATACAGAGCCAGGATTATATTGATCAAAGCCAGGTAGTGTCTCGAAAACCACAGAGAGAAGCGTTCTCTCGCCTCCAAGCGGTCTTTGACTGCTGCTGGGCGATAATCCGGCGAATTTGCGTTCTTGTGAGCTTCACTCAAAGCCAGCTTGATGCTTTCAGGATTCTCAGGATATGTTACTTGCTTCTCATCAATCCGGAGGATCAATGTTTCTTCTGTTCGCTTCTTAAAGTATGTTTGCTGACGAAGGTCTACCAGATTAATTTGGTGGGGATAGACCTCCTGAAGCGAAGAAAGCCAGGTTTTTATCTTGTCGACTTTTTCACTGGTCGGATCGGTGCTTAGCAGGAAAACTTCAACCATCGCTTTTCGGCTGTGCCCAATCAGCTTTCGATTACCTGGACGTAAGTTGAGTTGCTCGCGTTGGTTACTGTCAGCTCACCTGGATAGTATCCCACTACCGGGTTCGTCCAGCGCCAGATCCATTTGGCGTCGTCAGGTAAACAGTTGACGCAACCATGAGAGAGGGCAATCCCAAAATTGTTGTGCCAGTAGACAGCATGAATTGCCTGGCCATCGGAATGATATAGCGTGGTCCAGGCAATGCCTGGCGAATCGTACTGCGAGACCCCACCTGCGCTCATGTGAAGTGAGATCATCTTCCGCCAGACCGGGGTGGTCTCAGGTGGGGTAAGCCATTTCCCTTCCTTGATATATCCTGTTGAAACGTCGCAAAAGTAAACTTCGTGTGACCCTTCAAAACAGGAGAGCGTCTGGGTTTGCAAATTGACCAGGATGCGTTTATCGCCGACATCCGGGTGGATTGGGCTGACCTCTTCCGCGGTCACAGGCCGGCAGGCAGCCGCGTCGACCCAGTAGTAATCCGGTAAAGCCCCATATTTTTCCCCCAGCAGGTATTCCGTCCTGCCATTCGCCTGCCGGACGTCAGATGCCCAAAAAATCTGGCTGTAATAGAGCTTCGCCAAGCCCTGGGAGTCGCGGATCCAGGAAGAAGCGTTTGAAGGCGACTTCGTTAGTTCCATTTCAACTACAGGCTGGGTGATCTCCACCCACAAACCCGGTTTTCCGTCTTGGTCGAGGGGTAAACTGTCGAGAGGAGTATTAACAATATTTTTGGCTGGCTGAACAAACGGGGCGTAGATAAACCCATTTGGCGTTTCGTACCAACGTTGATTGTAGCGATTGAAATCGAGTACATTTGCCACAACTTCCCGCTTGATTTCAAAGACCTCATCACGCCAGGCACGTGCGACCGCTGGGGCGTTCATGTAGGGTTCCGATTTCATGTCAACCCAGGAACGGTACTCCCCCACGCACACACGCCCTAACTTTGTGCCAATTGGGTAGGCTTGTTTTAGTTGTTTTGCTCCAGGTTTCATGCCTGGCAGCAAAGCTGCGCCAGCCACGTAACCTGACAACTTCAAAAAGTCTCTTCTGCTGATAGCTTGGTTTAGTTTCATAGGGCAATTATATCCAGAGCGCACTAACAAGCCAAACTCTGTAGAAACACCGTTTAGTAATCACCAGACCTGCGGGAATTCTCGCGCGCGATGTCGCGTTCCTTGATGGATTCTCGCTTGTCGTATTGTTTCTTCCCTTTGGCGATTCCAATTTCGAGCTTGGCTTTTCCCGCTTTCAGATACACCTTGATCGGGACGATCGTCATACCCTTGATCCGCACTGCATCCCAAAGCGTTTTGATCTCCCGCTTATGGAGCAGCAGCTTTCTTTCGCGCGAAGGATCATGCTGCGTCGCGCTGGCATGCTCATAAGGCGCCACGTGCGCTCCAACCAGCCAGGCTTGCTTCCCATCGGTTCGCACGTACGCTTCCTGAAGGCTGATCTGCCCTAATCGAATAGACTTTATCTCAGTGCCCTTCAAAGCCAAACCAGCCTCAAAGGTCTCCTCGATAAAGTATTCAAAGCGAGCTTTCTTATTAGTGGAAACTACTTTTACATCCATAAGCGTCTATTTTAACATAACTACTCCCCTTAGACTCAAATAATGAGCTATACGATCTGGGCAGCTTAAACAGACTCATGATCAGTTCAATCCTAAAAGACTATTTTCGCTTTTGACTAACTTATGGTATCCTAATGGATTGAAATATAATTCTGTTTAGGCAGTTCAGGGGTAAGAATGGATATTAAACAACTTTTTTCAATCTTCAAACGCTGGCTTTGGCTGGTGGTGTTAGGAGCTATTATTGGCGGGTCGCTTGGCTACTACCTGAGCAGCCGCCAAACTCCAATCTACCAGGCACAGGCCCGGTTTGTGATTCTGCCTGCAGCCCAAACAACTTATGATTACTATTCTTATTTGAATAATCTGGACATCATCAGCACCTATACGCAGCTGCTAACCACTGAAGATTTGCTCTATGAAGCCTCCAACCGTCTCGGCTTCCCGGTTATGAAAGGTCAGGCTACCGCCTCACAGGTAGCTGAAACCAAGTTCGTCGTTCTTACTGTCAAAGACACAGACCCTTACAAGGCAGCCGTGATTGCAAACGGATTGGTGGATATCCTCATCGATCAAAATGTGAAGCTGCAAACAGTGCAGTTTGAATCGGCGGAGCGCAACCTGCAAGCCCGGGTGGATCAAGCTGAAGCACAGATCGCAACCATCGAAGGGCAGATCACATCGCTCTCAACGGAAATCCTGCAAAAGCAAATTGAGAATGTTCAAGCTCAGATGACTGACGTGCAGTCGCAGATCAATTCCATCAAACTCGACATGTCCGATATTGATCCTAATTCCATGTCTGAAGTCGACCGGGCACGTCTCGCCAATGACCAGGCAAAAATCGACGAACTTAGCCCAATCCTTGCCCTTTATCAGGAGATTTACACTCAACTCGTTGTCCTGGGAAGAACCACCAATACTGGCGAAGCCAGCTCCACGGATCTCGATCGCCTCAAGACCACTCTCCAACTTTACCAGCAGATTTACATCAGCAGCATCAATAGTCTCGAGACCCTGCGCCTTTCAAAAGCACAATCCACGCCAACCGTCATGCAGGTGGAGACGGCCATCAAACCCACCAATCCAATTTCACCCAAGCCCGCCCAGAGCGCTATGCTTGCTGCCGCGATCGGTCTGTTCGTGACAGCTGGTTTTGCCTTCCTGGTTGAATTTTTGGACGATACCCTCAAGACTCCGGATGATATCAAAGATATTCTGGACACGCCCGTGATTGGTTTTATCGGTGAATTAAAGCACTCCCCAAAGCAAGACGAGGACGCGCTTGGTGTATATGTGGCCAAGAATCCACGCTCACCGGTCGCGGAAGCTTTTCGATCCTTGCGCACCAACCTGGAATACTCATCAGTAGATAACCCTGCCAGAACCATACTGGTAACCAGCTCAGGCGAATCGGAAGGCAAGTCCACTGTTGCCGCAAATCTCGCCATCGTGCAAGCCCAGAGCGGCAAAAACGTGATCATCATTGATGCAGATATGCGCCGTCCGAAGGTGCATGTGCAGTTTAACAAATCAAATCGACGGGGACTGAGCGACGTGGTTACTGGCAAGCTCCGCATCGATGACGTCGTCAAGACCTATGATCAGGTCGAAAACCTTTCCATCATCACCTGTGGAACCATCCCCCCTAACCCCTCGGAACTCCTGGGCAGTGAGAGAATGTCCCAAACCCTCAAGGACCTTGAAGAGCGTTTTGATTTGGTCATCATCGACACCCCACCCATGATTGTGTCCGACGCTCAGATCCTTTCGGGGAAAGTTGACGGCGTGATCTTTGTGGTTATCCCCGGGCAAACCCGCGCCATTGCCGCTCTGCGCCCTATCGAAGAACTTCAGCGCATAGGTTCCCACGTGTTAGGGATTGTCGCCAACAAAATCCCCAAAAGCCGCGACTATTATTACGGTGGATACAACTATTATTCACCTTACAGCAACCACTACTCCTACCACACTGAAACCATTGCTCCAAACTCCGAGAACGAAGCCGACGAACAAGCAGGGTCAACCCTGGTTTCGGTCTTCAATAAGAACCGGCGTAAGGATTAAGATAATCTCAGTCTTTTCCTGAGGAATTCCAGCGAGGAAAGTTTGCCAAAAATCGTTTTTTTGTGTACCAGGAACCGCTTTCGCTCACCTTTGGCAGCAGCGATGCTCAAGCATGAATTGTCAGCGCGTAAACTGCCTGGCGAGTGGATTGTTGAAAGCGCCGGCTCCTGGGTTTATGACCTGATTCCCCCCACACCTGAAGCGTTCTTTGAAGCCGAAAAACGCGGGCTTGATATCTCTTCGCACATATCCCTGGGCATCGAAGCGCTTGATCTTGACTCCATCGACCTTCTACTGGTTATGGAACAGGGTCAAAAGGAATCGATCCTGATCGACTTCCCAAAATTGCGCGACAGAATCTATCTCCTGAGCGAGCTTTCGGGTCCAGGCTTCAGCATTCCCGATCCATATGTTACCAAAGAGCGCTCCGACATCATCGCCCAGGAAATCGAGACTCTCATCAAAGAAAACTTCGAAGAAATCATCAGCCTGGCAGAAGCAGTCAACCAACCACAGCAAAAAATCAGCAAGTAACTATGCTGCCATAATTGCCTGTGATGGATTTAATGAAACTTTCGAACTGTCAGAATGATGAACTAATAGTTTTCCTGAGGCAATTATCCTGAATTTTTTTTACACAGCTGTAGATAAGAAACAAATAAAGCCCTGGCAACTCCAGGACTTTATTTGTTATCCTACTGTCTATTCGGCAATAATCAAAACATCATCGATAGCAGCCTCTACCAAACTGGCTGTACTTGCGTCAGCGGCCTCGATCAAAAGATATACAGTTTGCCCAGCGTAGTTGTTTAAGCTAGCAGTATATGAGCTCCAACTTGCATCATCATCATTATTCGCACCCAACTCCTGGAATAACGTCGCAGTTGTAGAGCCAACTATTTTTATTCGCAGATAGTCAGCTGTGGATGAATTGGTATAGTGCGCCAGGTAGTAACTGAAAGATAAGGTTATGTCCCTTCCAGTTGGTAAGGTAATTTGGGGCGAACGAATACTGGTCAAACCTCCATCCAGATCATATGAACCGGATGAACTTCCAGCGAGCGGACCTGTAACTAAATCGTAAGATCCGCTAACAGTTGTGCCTAACTGCTTGTATCCGTAATAATAAACAGAATCTGGATTTGCCCTCAACCAAGCGCCTGAAGTGGCGGTGTCAATTCCATTTGGATTCACTACCCAACCCTGGTCGGTCTCAAAATCATCCCAGAAGACAGTCATTGGACCTGCTGGATTTACCTGAATTCTTACAGTCGCAGGGAGTGATTCCTCGATCCCATCAAATACGACGAAGGTAAACGAGTCTTCACCCACAAATCCTCCCTCAGGGATGTAGATCAGGCTTGGGATAAAACCGCTCAGAGTGCCATGGCTTGCGAAACTGACAATATTAAACTGCAGCGCATCTCCGTCGACATCCGTTCCTGAAAGCAACACATCCAGGCGAACATCCACTTGAGTACTAACGGTTTGGTCTAATGCGACTGGTGCATCATTTACGGCTGCAATGTCAATTGATACGGTAGCTGTCTCCGAATCCAATTTACCGTCGCTGACGATGAAGGAAAAGCTATCGAACCCATTATAGTTAGCTGAAGGTGTATAAGTCAGATCAGGCGCTTGTCCGCTCAAGGCTCCATGAGAAGGTGGTGTAACTAATGAGAAGGTTATGTCGTCGCCATTAGGATCAGAACCCGCTAAAGTCAACTCAAGATTTGTGTCTTCTGCCATCTCATAGGATTGACTCTCAGCGACAGGTGGATTGTTTGGTGTAGTAGCTTCGATGAGTATGTCATCAACTGCGGCCTCAAAGTAACTTGCCGTACTGGCATCAGCAGCCTCAATCAATATTTGAACGTTTTGACCAGCAAAACTGCTTATGTTTCCTTTGAAAACATCCCAAACGGCGTCATCATCATTATTGGCGCCCAATTCCTCAAAAATCCTGACTGTGCTCTCACCGATAATGTAAACCCTTAGGTAATCAGCCGTTGATGAATTGGTATAGTGTGCAACGTAATAACTAAACGACATTTCCAAATCTCTGCCGACCGGCAATTCGATCACGGGAGAAAGCATACTTGTCTTTCCACCATCAAGATCATAAGAACCAGCAGAAGAACCTGCCAGCGGACCTGTCACAAGGTCATAAGATCCGCTTACTGTTGTTCCAAGCTGCTTATCCCCATAATATGCGACGCCTTCTGGATTGGCTCGCTCAAAATATCCTAAGGTTGCAGTATCAGTTCCATAGGCGTTGCGCACCCATCCAAGATTCGTTTCAAAATCATCAAAGAATACGGTCAATGGACCTGAAGGATTTACCTGGATGGAAATAACACCTTCGTTTGAATTTCCTTTCTGGTCAGTTGCGGCAAATGTGAAACTATCACTCCCGGAATAGCCGGGATCCGGAGTGTAAACCAGGTTTGGAGCTGTTCCGCTCAGAATCCCATGTTCTGGCGGGGTTATCGTAAAAAAACTGAGCACATCTCCATCCGGGTCCATCCCTGTCAACAGGATCGCCAACGGAGAATTCTGACTTGTGGATAGCGATTGATTGAAAACAATAGGTAAGTAGTTTATGTCCAGAATGAGTATCGTCACATTCGCAGAATTCGAATTACTAATTCCGTCACTCACGTAAAAAGTAAATACATCGGTGCCAGAATAGTAATCAAATGGAGTGTAAGTGAGATTTGGCAAGGTTCCTGTCAAGACACCATGCAATGGTCCATCATTGATCATGTAAGTAAGGGCATCGCCGTCAACGTCTGACCCTGCTAAGGTAAATGAAACGGGTGTATTTTCGCTGGTTGTGATAGCTTGACCTGCTGCCACGGGCAGATCGTTAACAGGCCGGATGGTTATGTCAATAACAGCAGCGGGAGAAACGAGTGTTCCATCACTAACAGTAAAAGTGAATGCGTCATTGCCGTTGTAATTCGCAACAGGTGTATATACCAGGTTAGGAACTGTGCCTGAGAGAGTCCCATGAATTGGTCCGTTAACCACAGTAAATGTCAGACTACCCCCATCCACATCTGAACCAGCCAGAACAATATCCACGGATGCATCTTCATCGACGGATACGCTCTGAGCAAGAGCAATCGGCGCATCATTCACTGGGGCGATAGTGATGCTTACTGTAACAGGAGCTGAGTTAGTCTGACCATCGGAAACCCTGAAGGTGAAGCTGTCTGAGCCATTGTAGTTGGCTGTTGGCGTATAGGTCACGTCCGGAGCAATGCCGCTCAATGTTCCATGCGCAGGAGAGGTGACAATACTATAGGTCAGGGGATTTAGCTCAACGTCAGAACCCGTTAATGTAATATCGAGCGCGATATCCTCAGCCGTGTTCACTGACTGGCTGTCAGCAACCGGTGCGTCATTTACAGCTGTTACTGTAATACTTACCGTTGCTGTGTTTGAATCTACGCTTCCATCATTTACCTTGAAGGAAAAGCTATCAGTACCGTTGTAGTTAGCTGCTGGTGTATAGGTCTTAATAGAACCTGTGCCAGATAAGCTGCCGTGGGATGGTCCTGTCACAATGCTGTATGTCAGCACGTCCCCATCGGCATCAGTGCCAACCAGAACAACGGTTTTGGCTGTGTCTTCTGCAGTGCTAAGCGACTGTTCTTCAGCCAATGGCATATCATTAACCGGTGTGACTGTGATAGTAACTGTCGCCGTGTTTGAATCCACCGTGCCATCGTTCACTTTGAAGGTGAAGCTGTCTGGCCCGTTGTAATTCGCAGTTGGTGTATAGGTCACAGTCGGACCACTGGCGCTCAAGGTTCCGTGCGCAGGTGAGGTGACTATGCTGTAAGCCAGAGGATCTCCTTCGGCGTCGGAGCCGCTCAAGGTGATTGGCTTAACCGTATCTTCTGCTGTGTCCACCGATTGATTTATGGCAAATGGAGCATCATTTACAGCGGTAACCGTTATTGTCACGGTGGCACTACTTGAATCGGTAGTTCCGTCGTTCACCTTGAAAGTGAATGTATCAGTACCATTGTAGTTGGCCGCTGGTGTATAGCTCTGAATTGAGCCTGTTCCAGATAAGCTGCCGTGGGATGGCCCTGTCACAATGGTGTACGTTAGAGCGTCCCCATCAATGTCAGAGCCGCTAAGTGTAATATCCGTAGCTGTGTCCTCAACAACGGTCACGGACTGGGGTTCCGCTACTGGCGCATCGTTTACAGATACTACTGTGATAGCGATGGTAGCTTCGGTTGAATCAACCAAGCCGTCACTGACGACAAAACTGAAACTGTCTGGACCGTGATAATTCCCGTCAGGAGTATATGTCAGATTAGGTGCCGTTCCTGAGAGCGTTCCGTGGGATGGATTAGCAGAAACAACATAAGTTATGGGATCGTTGTCAGGATCAGAACCGGTTAATGTCACTCCGAGAGCAACATCTTCATCTGTAGAAACTGTCTGTCCATTCGCAACTGGGGGCTCGTTAGTCCTGGTGACCGTGATACTGACAGTCGCAGGTTCTGAATTCAACTCGCCATCATTTACAATGAAAGTAAATGAGTCTTCACCTTCATATCCTAACTCTGGCATGTACTCCCAAGTCGCACCAGTTTCAATTAATGTTCCATGAAACGGACCACTTTGGATCGAGAAGGTCAACGCGGAATTTTCAAGATCTGTTCCTGTTAGCGAAATTTCAACAGCGGTATTTTCTGAGGTTACAACAGCCTGACCATTGGCAATCGGAGCATCGTTTACTGGCGTGATGTCAATCGTAACTGTTGCAGGCGCAGAATCGATTGTGCCATCATTAGCAACAAAAGTGAACGAATCTGTGCCATTGTAGTTAGCTTCTGGAGCATAAGTAAGGGCAGGAGCAGTGCCAGTCAATGATCCATGAGCTGGTTGGGTGATGACACGATATGTAATTGGATCATTATCCGCATCCGAGCCGCTCAAGGTAATAGCTTTGCTGGCATCTTCTGCCGTGCTGATCTCCTGGTCAATGGCTACTGGTGAGTCATTTACAGCTGTTACAGTAATACTTATCGTTGCTGTGCTTGAATCTACATTTCCATCATTCACCTTGAAAGTGAAACTGTCACTGCCATTGAAGTTGGCTGCTGGAGTATAGGTCTTAATAGAACCGGTGCCAGATAAGCTGCCATGGGATGGTCCTGTAACAATGCTGTATGTCAGAGCGTCCCCATCGGCATCAGTGCCAACCAGAACAATGGTTTTGGCAGCGTCTTCTGTAGTGCTAACCGACTGTTCTTCAGCCACTGGCGCATCATTTACCGGCGTGACTGTGATGGTGACTGTCGCCGTGTTTGAATCCACCGTGCCATCATTCACTTTGAAGGCAAAGCTATCTGAGCCATGGTAGTTGGCTGCTGGAGTATAGGTTAACTCCGCAGCAGTACCATTCAGGTTGCCATGTAGGGGTTGGGCAACTATGCTATATGTCAGTGAGTCCCCATCAGCATCTGAGCCTGTCAAAGTGATCGACTTAACTGTATCTTCTACTGTACTGACCGATTGATCTGCAGCCACTGGTGCATCGTTTACAGGCGTCACTGAAATAGTGACAGTTGCCGTGTTTGAGTCTACCGTGCCATCATTCACCTTGAAGGTGAAACTGTCACTGCCATTGAAGTTGGCTGCTGGTGTAAAGATTAGATTCGGAGTGTCACCATTTAAGCTTCCATGCGTGGGTTGGCTGAGGATACTATAGGTCAAAGTATCATTATCAACGTCTGTTCCCGTAAGAGTTATGGCCTTGGCTGTATCTTCTGCTGTACTAACCGATTGATCTGCAGCCAC
>Ga0116152_10003164_pt1 | contig 13270 bp, 10 predicted proteins | sample AD_UKC119_MetaG_FD_89894 | JGI IMG/M metagenome (GOLD analysis project Ga0116152, IMG submission 89894) | Active sludge microbial communities of municipal wastewater-treating anaerobic digesters from Hong Kong - AD_UKC119_MetaG | ecosystem: Engineered > Bioreactor > Anaerobic > Digestate...
CAATAGATGAATATCTTTTAACGATGACAAGTGCTCAAAAGAACATGTTTGATGTGCTTGATAAGATGATTAAAGAAAGTTATCCAGATGTATGTTTGTCGCTTTTTGCAAGACAACCATTCTTCTATTTGAAGAAGTTTGAAACAGTGAAACCACATTATCGACCATCAGTGATGCTAGCTTTTTTTAAAGATCATGTGAATATTTTTACAACTAAAAATCAAGATTATCGAGATGTGTTACCGATGTATCAATTTACAGAAAAACATACACTTCAAATTTATTTTGATCAAAAATTAATGGATGAGACTTTAAAACAACTATTTATAGATGCGCTTGAAGATTACCATGAAGGAGGACATACTCATGTATAATCGAACTGATTTAGTTGAACTTATTAAACCATGGGCATTAAAAATACCTTATATACGTGCAGCATGGGAAGGTGGATCAGCAGCTACTCATCGTTTAGATGAATTTTCAGATCTTGATTTAACACTTGTTGTTGATGAAGCTGATGTAGAACAAACATTTACTGATTTTCAAAACTTCATAACACAACATGTTCATATTATCAGATCATATCGTGTTCCAGAACCTGCATGGCATGGTGTTTCACAATGTTTTTATCAAATAGATCAAGTTACACCATATCTCTATATTGATTTAGCAGTGATGAAAAAAAGTCATCCTGATAAATTGATGGAACAAGACCGTCATGGACAAGCTGTCGTCTGGTTTGATCATGATCATGTTTATGATCCTTCTCCATCATCACAAAAAGTCATTGAAGAACGCGTTCATAAGATGATTCAAAGCGTTGCTCAAACCGATTTTTTGATAGAATTAGAAATAGAAAAAGGAATTGCACGTCATGAATTTCTTGATGTATATCCTACATATTACAGTTATATCAGTAGACATTTAGCAGTGATGCTTAATGTTGAATACCGAAAAGAACGTGTTGATTTTGGTTTAAGATATGCAAGACTTGATTATGCACCTTGTGATATCAAACTTATTCAAGATGCTTTTGCAGTTAAAGATATGGATGAACTTGAAAGAAACTACGTAAAGATTAAACAAAGATATCATGAACTATTAACAAAACATAAAACATAACACAAAGGGGGCATGACATGATTAAATTAGGCGAAGGTAAGACTGCAACCGTCTATACAGATGGCACATATGCCTATAAGAAATACCATGATCATTATGATATAAAAAATATCAACTATGAAGTCCATGTGCAAAATGAGATATATAACAAAACAAAGCTTCCAGTAACATCTTATGAAATTGTAGATCACATGATTAAAATGACACTCTATGAAGGACCAACACTTGCTGACCGAATCCTTAAAGAAGGGTATCAAGAGGGGCTAAACGACTTCATGAATCTTCAAAAAGATATATATCAATATCATGATTTAGATTTACATGATGTTTATACAATTTTTGATAAACAGATTAGAAACACACAAATCGATGATTTATTAAAAGAAAAAGCACTGCAATCACTTTCATCCATTGAAAGAAAGTATGTACTATGTCATTTTGATTTTCATCCTTTAAATATTATTTATAGCAACCAATCGTATGCCATCATCGATTGGACCAATGCCAAACTTGGAAATCCATCGATGGATATTGCAAGCACATATATTATTTTTAGACAATATGCATTTGAACTTGCAGAACCCTATCTTTTAAACATCACTCACATGACGAATATATCAATTGAAGAAGTACTAAAAGCTATACCTGTTATGGCTTTTATCAAACTAAGAGAAAATGAAGAAAAAGAACAAGAACATCTCTTGAAACAGTTCGTCTTAGGTAAAGACGATGTGTTTCATGTAAATAACTAGAAAGGGCACTAAGATGAACATCTACGACTTATTTAAAAACTATCATCCTAAAAATGAACAAGAAGCACGTGATCAACAACTCATTTTAGACTTTATCAACGTCAATCCTAATTGTTTAAGTCGTGATAATTTAGCGGCTCATATCACAGCATCAGCTTTTGTTGTTAATCAAAAGATGGATAAAATTGTCTTTGCATTTCATCATATTTATCAGTCATGGGCATGGGTAGGTGGACATGCGGATGGTGATGAGGACTTACTTCACGTTGCTCTAAAAGAGGCAGAAGAAGAAACCGGATTAAAGCATTTAAAACCATATAGTGAAGATATCTTTACCATTGATGTGATTTATGTCCATAACCATATTAAAAAGGGTGTTTATGTACCCGATCATCTTCATTTAAATGCAACCTACTTACTGATTGCTGATGACAACGAAATGCCATTTCATAATCCAGATGAACATCAGGATGTTAGATGGTTTGATCTTGATCATGTGATGGATATGGTGAGTGAAAATAGAATGAAAGCAGTTTATGAAAAGGCGTTTGATTTAATTAAAAAATACAGAGAAAAGGCTATTCAATAGGAATGGCTTTTTATTTATCATCAGATGGATTATAATGAAGATGAGGTGTAACGTGGAAAACAATAACATACAAAAAACGAAGAATCATTCTTTTAATCTTTATAAAAGAGCTGCTTTTCTTATCATTCAACTTCTTTTTGGTCTTGGTATTTGTCTCATATCAGCAGGTGATATCATGTACCTTGGTGCATGGATACTAGCAGGTTTGTTCCTTGTAACTTATGTCATATTTTTTTTCATTATTCCGAAAGATGTCAAAGAAAATAGAGCAAATAAAGATGCTAATAAAGCATTATATGAAAAAGTACTTGTTATACCCATGTATTTATTCGGATATGGTACGTATGTAATTGCAGGTTTGGATCAACGTTTAGGATGGTCGACAGACATCCCTTTATACATGTTAATCTTGGCTATCTTTATTTTCGCAATCGGAATGCTTATCACAGGCTGGTCTATGAGAGAAAATCCGTATTTTTCAAAGATTCAAACAGCTGAAGATCATCCAATTATCACATCTGGACCTTATCAAATCATCAGACATCCTGGCTATTTAGGTATGATGACATATCTATCAGTGATACCGATTATTTTAGAATCACTTTATGCCATGTTACCGACATTATTAGTCATATTGTTATTTATCATCAGAACTTACATGGAGGATCATTATTTATTAATGTACTCACCTGCATATCAAAAATATGCGGCTGAGGTCAAACATAAGCTCTTTAGATCGTATAAATCATAAATGAATAAAGGGAGAAAAATATGATTCGTTATGACCAATTAAACGCATGGGTTCAGGAGATGGCAGTTCTATGTGAACCCGATGAGATTTACTGGTGTGATGGCACAGAAGAAGAGTATCAAAAGATGTTGGAAGAACTGGTTATGCAGAAAAAAGCAATCCCACTGAATCCACTCAAACGACCTGGATCCTATGCATTTTTTAGTGATCCATCGGATGTAGCACGTGTAGAAAACAGGACGTTTATTGCGTCCAAAGATCCAAATGATGCTGGTCCAACAAATAACTGGATGGATCCAGATGAGCTTAAGAAAGTTATGAAATCACTTTATAAAGGCTCTATGAAGGGAAGAAAGATGTATGTAATTCCCTATATGATGGGACCTTTTGGATCACCTTTATCAAAAATTGGGATTCAACTAACAGATAGCGGTTATGTAGCATGTAACATGCGACTTATGACTCATATGGGTCGTGATGTCTTGAAAGAATTAGAAACTATTGGATCCTTTGTACCTGGTTTACACAGCGTGGGTTATCCATTAAAAGATGGACAAATCGATGTGATGTGGCCATCAGCACCGATTGAAAAGAAATTTATAGCTCACTTTCCTGAAGAGAATTTGATTTGGAGTTATGGTTCTGGATATGGTGGGAATGCCCTTCTAGGTAAGAAGTGTTTAGCATTAAGAATTGCAACGGTACTCGCACGTGATGAGATGTGGATGGCAGAACATATGCTCATATTAAAAATTACAAATCCTGAAGGTAAATCTAAGTTTATTCTTGGAGCTTTCCCCAGTGCGTGTGGTAAAACAAATTTAGCGATGCTTGTACCAACAATACCTGGATGGAAAGTGGAAACCGTTGGTGATGATATTGCATGGCTGTGGATGAAAGATGATGGAAGACTTTATGCCATTAATCCTGAAGCTGGATTTTTCGGTGTCGCACGAGGAACAAGTTTTGAGTCAAATTCTAATGCTATGATGTCGATTAGAAAAAACACGATTTTCACAAATGTTGCTATAACGGATGATCAAGATGTTTGGTGGGAAGGTATTGATGGTCCTATCCCGAATCACTTAATGGATTGGAAATGTGAAGACTGGACACCAGAAAAAAAGACCACAGCTGCTCATCCAAATTGTCGGTTCACCGTTTCAATTAAACAATGCCCTGTGCTTGCAGATGAATGGGATCAACCTGAAGGTGTTTTAGTATCAGCTATCTTAGTCGGTGGTAGAAGACCAACTACGATACCCTTAGTTCATGAATCATTATCATGGAATCATGGTGTCTTTATGGGGTCCATGATGGGCTCTGAAATCACAGCAGCAACCATCTCAGATCAAATCGGTAAAGTTAGACGTGATCCTTTTGCCATGTTACCTTTCATCGGATATCATGTAGGTGATTATTTAAAGCATTGGCTTGACATGGGGGCACGTAGTAATGAGGCTTTATTACCAAAAATCTATTATGTCAACTGGTTTAGAAAAGATGATGGAGGTCATTATATGTGGCCTGGATTTGGACACAATTCACGTGTTCTTAAATGGATTTTTGAACGTTGTGACGGCACAGCTACGGCAGACTTAACCTCAATTGGGTACATCCCAACCAAAGATGCTATCGATATCAGAGGTTTACCGATGCAACATGAAGCACTCGATAAACTGTTAGAAGTTGATCATGATTTATGGGTAGAAGAAGTCAAATCAATCAGAGCATACTATAAAACTCTTGGAGACAAAATACCACGTGAACTTTACGATGAATTAGATAAATGTGAACTTAGATTAAATTATCATAAAGAACAGGAACAAGAAGTCAAATGACTTCTTTTCTTTTCTGTCTTTTAAAAACCATCAATTAAGTGTATAATCATAGTGAGATTTGGGGGATTACCTATGGACACATTTTTAAGAATTGACATTAATTTAATCGCCATGTTTATGCTTTTCATGGTATTTATGACTGCAATTAGAAGACTAGATCAAAAGGATCTTCTCAATAAAGCATATATGATAACCATCGTTATCGTTTTTGTGCAAAACGGAATAGAAGCATTGACCTGTATCATCAATGGACAAACAGAGTTGCCTCTCATTATCACATCCAATTTATTACATGTCATTTTATATACTATTGCACCTATTTTAACAGCTTCATGGTTTTTACTTGTTAGACAGTTTGTCACAGCACGTAAAAAAGTCTCTCAGAGGTCACTCATTATCATTTTTATACCTGTCATTATCAATGCCATTTTAAGTGCACTTAGTCCATTTTTTAATCTTTACTTTCACATTGATGCGCAAGGTGTTTATACAAGAGGACCATTCTTTGAAGTTTCGATTGCGATTACATACAGTTATTTTATCGTGTCGATGATTCACATTTTCATGAATAAAAATAAATTGATGATCAATGAACTTTTACTACTCATGATTTTCAATTTTATACCTGTAGTTGGTGCGATACTTCAATCATTATTCTATGGTATCTTGCTCGCATGGAGTTCTGCAGGATTCGCATTGGTCATCGTCTATATTTATCTACAAGAACGTCTCGTTCACCTTGATATTATGACAGGATCTTGGACGAGAAGATCTTTTGATTACTACATGGAGAAAAGACTTAAACAAAAGCATGTTGAACCTTTTGGTGGTATTTTCTTCGATATTGATCACTTAAAAAAGATTAATGATCAATATGGACATGCCGAAGGTGATTATGCGATTACTGAAATCGTTTCTCGTATCAAAGGATTGATTAAAAGCAATGAAATTATCGCCCGTTTAGGTGGTGATGAGTTTATCATCATCACAGAAGAAAAAGATTATAAGCGTTTGGAATTATTGATTAAAGATATCGAGTTATCACTTTCAGTATTCAACGAAAATTCAGATAAACCCTACGAGCTTTCATGCAGTTATGGTTATGGTATTTATTCAGAAGATTTTAAGAGTATTGATCAATTTTTAAGATACATCGATCACCGCATGTATCAATCAAAACGACAGACCAATACACCATAAAAGGAGTTCCCTATGTATGGTAAATACGCATCCCCTCTTGGGATGATCACATTTAAACTAAAAAATCACCAACTCATTTCAATGATGTTTGATGATCTAGATATCGAAGATAGTGAATCTGAAGATGTTATGTGGATCAAGCAGGAGCTTGATGCTTATTTTCATCATGAAAAAAAGATATTTGATTGTCAGGTTGCCTTTGAGAAGGGTACAAATTTTCAACAATTGGTATGGCGTGCTTTATTGGATATACCTTATGGAGAAACGAGATCTTATCAAGAAATAGCACAAAGCATAGGACGTCCTAAAGCAGTTCGTGCAGTTGGACAAGCATGTAAAAGAAACCCAATTGGTCTTGTTGTTCCATGTCATCGTGTCATTGGAAAAGATGGCTCTATGACGGGCTATTCAGGAAAAGATTATGTAGACCTCAAACAACGTATTCTCAATTTTGAAAAGGGGTTATAAGATGATTGATTGTTTAAAAACATATCGAAGAGATTTACATCAAATACCTGAATTAGGTTTCGGTTTAGACTTAACCAGTCGCTATATTTATGATGTATTAACTGATTTAGGGTATCATCCCATCTCTATGGCTAAAACAGGTTGGGTGATCGCTAAAGAGGGTAAATCTCAAGATGCCATCATGTTTCGTACTGATATGGATGCACTACCTGTTGATGAAAAAACGGGTTGTGATTTTCAATCAAAACATCCAGGTAAGATGCATGCATGTGGCCATGATGGACATATGGCCATGATGTTAGGTTTTGCAGCGTATGTTTCCACACTTGAACATCTAGAAAAAACCATTGTCATGATCTTTCAACCTGCTGAAGAAGGACCTGGTGGTGCTAAGGTGATGATTCAAGAAGGTTTATTTGACCGTTTTAATATTAAAGCGTGCTACGGTATCCATCTCTATCCAGGTTTAGATGAAGGTCTTTATGGTCTGGTCGACGGACCAATGATGGCTCAAAATGGAGAGTTTGATGGTGTTGTAGAAGGTACGTCATCACATGGTGCACTACCACATTTAGGACACGATGCGATCCTTGCCACAGCACAACTTATTCAAGGATATCAAAGTATCTTAAGCAGAAGATTAAATCCTTTGGACCGTGCTGTCTTAACAGTTGGTACACTACATGGTGGTGAAGCTAGAAATATTGTCGCTAAACAAGTTAACTTTTCTGGTACAATGCGTGCATTTGATCCAGTAGTTTATGAACAAATGAAAACCTGGATGAAAGAAATCGAACAAGGCATTGAGATCTCATATCGTGTTAAGATACATAACGAGGTGAAAGACTATTATCCACCTGTTATCAATGATCATGATTTGTTTTCTAACTTAAAAAATGCCCTTAAAGAGGATCAATACAAAATAATTGATCCCATGCCTGTATCTGAAGACTTTGCATTTTATCAACAAAAAGTTCCTGGTGTCTTCGTGATGCTTGGTTCAAAAAATGAAAAAAAGGGATATATTCATCCCCTTCATAGTGATCAGTTTCAGTTTGATGAACATATTCTAACACGGGGTGTAGAACTTTATCAAACTATCTTAAAGATTCATAACGCTATCTAAAGCACAAAATATGTGCTTTTTTTATTCAGGTAACCACTTTGATAACATGTCAATCAGCATGACTTTATCAATGGGTTTCACTAGGATATCATTCATACCTGCTAAAAGACATCGTGAACGATCTTCTGCATATTGATTTGCAGTAAGTGCAATTAAGGGTGTTTTGGCATTAAATCTACGAATAGCTTTGGCTGCTTTGATACCATCAATGACAGGCATGTTCATGTCTAAAAATACGAGATCATAGGCATCATCTTTCATCGCTTGAATAGCTTTTTCACCGTTTTCAACAATTTTGACGTGCACATCAAGTTGCGTTAACATACGTTCAGTTAATTTTTGTGATAAGACATGGTCTTCAGCAACTAAAATATGTGCATGTGGTTTAAAAGTAGGTGCGATCTGATGTTCTTCATCATGATCATCTTCGATATCATCATCTAGAAGAAGAGGAATCGAAAGTGTAAATGTTGTACCTTCATTGAGCTTACTTTGAACAGTGATTTCGCCTTGCATGAGATCAGCTAATTTCTTACTGATCGATAAACCTAGCCCAGTTCCACCATAATGACGTGTTGTCGATAAATCAGCTTGTTCAAATTCACGAAAGAGTCTACTTTGTTGTTCAGCAGTCATACCAATACCTGTGTCACTGACTTTAAAAGATACCATGTGATGTGTTTCATCCATCATTTCAGAAGATATGACGAGACTAATGCCACCCATGTCCGTAAATTTAATAGCGTTGTTGATAAGATTGATTAAGATTTGTTTAATACGCAAGCTATCACCGATTAAAGATGGTGGACAATTAATCGTTTCAATATCGAGGTAGAGATGTTTCATTTCTGCATTTTTTTCAAGAAGTGTTTTAACATCCGAGATTAACTTATCCATCTTAAATCGGTTCTTTTCAAGAACCATTTTACCAGCTTCCATCTTTGAAAGATCTAAGATGTTATTCATCATGGATAATAGATGAGTTGATGCGTCATGTAAACGACTGACATATTCTTTTTGTACATCATTTAAATCGGTTTCATCAAGAAGTTTTAGAAAGCCCATCATAGCATTCATGGGTGTTCTAAGTTCATGTGACATTGTTGATAAAAAACTTGATTTAATCGCATTTTGCTTATCACTTTGATACAAAATCTGATCTTTTTCTTGTTTTAATGATGATATGATATTCTCCAATGACTTGATTTTAGATTCATCTTCAAGTTCGGTGAGGATCTCATGTGTGATATCATAAATGCTTCCGTAGAAACCTAAGAAAACATCATCTTGTGAATCGATCCGTGATTGGATACTGACCCATATAATCGATTGTTTATGTCTTAATCTTAAGCGTGCTGAAAAAGGTTTATTTTCATTGATTGCATAGTTGAATTTTAATCTTAAGTCATCTAAGTCATCTTCATGAATAAGTGTCATCCATGATGGTTTATCGTCAGATATATGAAATGTATGTTTCAAATCCTCAGATAATTCAAAAGACTTCGTTTTGTCATCATAATGCCAATAACCCATGGTTTTTTCTGTCGATGAAGCTTTTTCGTGTGGACTTAGTAATAAATGTTCAGTCAAGTCTTTGATGGTCATGTCAACATCCCCTTATTTAATGATATTATATCATTAGATGGTGAAATTCATCTTAATGTTTCAGATTTAAAATGATTAAATGGTGACGAATAGACGATTATCATGTATAATATTTTCAAAGGTATCAAGATATAACCTCTTTTTTGCTATGCCATTGATAATGATGAAACGGACGGATTAACATGAAAAGTTACATATGGAAATTGGCAATTGCATTTATAATCTCCTATGCACTACTTGTTCTAGTTGTGGTTTTTTCATATACCATGATATCCAACAACTTTATCATTAATCAGGCAAAAAGCAATCTCGTTCAAAAAGGTGATGTGGTTGCTGAAAGAATCAACACACAATTATCATATGATTATCAAAAAGTAACTGAACTGATCGAGCAAGCTGAACTAACACAAGCTGATCCTGTTCTTTATCTTCACGGTCAAGCACAGACGATAACAGTTTTAGACGATACTTATCAAGGATTTGGTACACTAGATGATCGAACTGTGACGTTTGGTCTTGAAAGTTATACATATCACACAAGTTTTTCACTTATGGATATCTCACAACCAGTAGCTATATATAGTTTTCAAGAAGCTTTTCAAACAGGAACTGATGAAAAATATGTTTTCTTTTTAATCGATGATGTTGTCGCATATTTTAAAGCTGAAACTTATCTGACAAAGTTGATGAGTGAAGTTGAAGATTATGAACAGTATGCTCTCATTACAGCCGATAACAAAGTCTTATATGCATCTTTCCAATTAGGTTCGTATCGTTATTTTTATGATGTCCTTAGATCCTTTGGTGTTGATAGTACCATTGATGATATTCAAGAAACATTACAAAATCATGATTCAGCAGCCTATCAAATGCCATTTAATCAAACAGCATCATTTTATACGTTCAATCCGTTAGATGACTCTTACTCAGCAAAGCAATTCTATATTGTTCAAACATTTAATGAATCTAATGTATTGTCATCCATGTCATATTTAACCAATATCTTATGGGCATTATTCTTCGTTATCTTTGTGTTATTCTCTGGTGCATTGATTATTTTATATAAAATTTTAGAAACAAAAATGCATGATATAGAAAATGCAAGAATTACCCATTATTATGCAAAACCTTATCTCATTAAAATTAATCGCATGGGTAAGATCAAGTCTTATAATCAAAGTTTCAAAAAATTATTAGGTGATTATGATATTTATGATGAAGTCAAAGACTTTGAGATTAAAAAAGAATTTGACCTTGAAAATATTGAAGATATTATTCATCGTCAACGTGCGTTTACCGCAATCTTTGAATTAGGATTGCAGCGTCTTGTTTATATCAGATTTGTTCCCATTAAAACAGGTGGAGGTTTCCTATTAGTCGGAGATGATATCACATCCATCGAAGGTCGATTTGATGAGTATCGCAACATGGCTTTATACAATAAAGTCACACACTTACCTAACTTAAACAGTTTAAGACAAGACTTGCAGTCATTTTTCATGAATCCTGATGAACTTAAAAATCAAAATGCCTTATTGGCACTTGATGTCGTTTCATTTTCTAAAATTAATGTCTTGCTTGGTGAAAAATCAGGTGACCGCTTTTTAATTATTGTTTCAGAACTGATTGATGAAGCACTTGAAGGTTATCCAGCAACACTTTATAATACATCTGCAGACAGTTTTGTCATCTTCTTTAAGAATATTGAAAACTATAACTGGGTTGATAGATGGATTCAAAAGGTTTTATCTATTTTCGAAAAACCAATCACCATCGACAAGAACTTTATCAACATTGAAGTCAAGATGGGTGTCTTTAAGATTGAGACTGAACGATACGAGATTCTGAATGCCGAAGTTGCATATGATAACATGATGCTTGCCTTAAATCATGCGAAAGAGTCATCGCAACACAAGAGTTTCTCATACGATGTTACCTTATCGCTCATCGCATCCAGAGAACAACGTATGGAAGCTGATTTAGCCAATGCGATTAAGAATCAAGAATTCTATATGGTTCTTCAACCACAGTATCATAATCAAGATGAAAAGATTATCGGTTTTGAAGCACTGATCAGATGGAATAATCCTAAATATGCTTCAGAATCACCACTTAAGTTCATTCAAATGGCTGAAAGAAATAACATGATTATCGATATTGGTCGTATCGCACTTCATGAAACCTTCCAAATTGCTAAGGAAATGGAACCATATGGTGTCCATATCTCACTTAATATTTCACCAGTTCAAATTTTACAAGCTGGTTTTGTTAATGAAGTTATTTCCGTATTTGAACAATATGAACTCAAAAAACACTCCATTTCGCTAGAAATCACTGAAACCTTCTTAATTGGGTCGTTTGACTTAGTCATTAATAAGCTCAAACTTCTTCAAAAATATGGTTTCGATATCCATCTAGACGACTTTGGATCAGGTTATTCATCCTTGCAGTACTTAAAAGACTTACCCATTAATACCATTAAGATTGATAGAGCATTCGTTATCAATATTGAAACAGACGCCCACTCACGTGCGATTGTTAACATGATTTCATCACTTGCTAGAAATATTGGTCTACAAGTTGTCACTGAAGGTATTGAAAATGATAAACAAAATCAATTAGTCTATAAAGCAGGTTGTAATATTATTCAAGGGTATTTAATTTCACCACCTGTCGTTAAGTCTGAAGCTATTCGTTTAATTAAAGCATTCAATATTGAACATACAAGAACCATTGATTTACAAAAGGTTAAAAAGGAGATGAAGCGATGAATATTTCACGCGTATATCAAGTTAGTGATCAAGCAACCATCATTCTATCGATTATAGCCATCCTCGTGATGCTAGCAGCTATCTTTTTTCTAGCTCGATCCTACTTTAAAGAAAGAACACGCATCCAAGAAGAAAAAGCCTTTTTAATCGAAGGTGTTTTAACCAAAGCTGAGATTACATCGATTATTACATCACATGTTGCGAGATTAGGTAAAGATGGCCAGTTCTCATTAATTTACCTTGACTTAGATAAGTTTTCTGATTTCGTAAATGCATTTGGTCCAACAGAATCAGAAAAAGTACTTGAAAAGATTGTTAAGAACATTGAACTTGCTTTACCTAAAGGTGTTAAACTTTCACGTCTACAAAATGATGAATTCTTAATCTTCTTATCAATGGATTATGATAGAACAGAAGCTGTCGATTTGGCAAACAAAATTAAACAATCACTGGCAAGACCGATTAAGTTGTTTGGTGATACAACGATTAATGCGACTGCATCAATCGCTGTTGCATTCTATCCCATTCATGGTAATACATTAAAAGACTTATTAAATTCATTAAAACTAGCGACTTACCTCATCAAGAAAAACGGTGGTAACAACATTCGTGTCTATTCAGATGAAATGACAACTGAAGGCGGCGAACACGTTGAATACTATTATCAAATTAAGCATGCGATTCAACATAAGGAGTTCCAGTTGTTCTATCATCCGATGATCAATGTTAAAACGAACGATATTTATGGCGTTGAATCGTTGATCAGATGGAATCACCCTGAACATGGATTATTATCACCTTTCAAATTCTTAGGTATCATGGAACAATCAGGAGATATTAACTGGATTGGTTTGTGGGGATTGGAAACGGTCATTAAGACATACCAAGAATTAAAACAGGAATTTCCTAAGAAAGAATTTAAGTTCTCAATTAACTTATCACCTAAACAGTTGATGAATGAGTCATTATCTCAAGATTTCCAAAAGTTACTTAAGAAATATCGTATGAATGCTGAAAATATTGTGTTAGAAGTGATTGAGTTTGC
>Ga0116152_10003167_pt1 | contig 13267 bp, 12 predicted proteins | sample AD_UKC119_MetaG_FD_89894 | JGI IMG/M metagenome (GOLD analysis project Ga0116152, IMG submission 89894) | Active sludge microbial communities of municipal wastewater-treating anaerobic digesters from Hong Kong - AD_UKC119_MetaG | ecosystem: Engineered > Bioreactor > Anaerobic > Digestate...
CACTCCCCGTGGAGGGCTATGCTGATGAAAACGTTCACACTTGAATCGCCGGGAATGCTCGCCGGGTATGACTACCTCGCCCGGCTGTCCATGGACCGATGGGCCTGGGAATACCTCAGGCGAAATCCAGAGTTCAGGCGGGATGCCGCGCTGCGCCGGGATGATGAGATATCTGAACGGATGGCGCCTTGCGCGCCGATACGGATGCTGAAATCGCGCACCGAGCAGATCCTCGCCGAGCGCTGGAGCCTTGTCTTCATGCCCGATCCTGATCTCAACGGGTTTGAAGCAGATGCGGTCTGGAGCCGCGCCGCCTTCCCGGACCAGGTCGAAATCCATTGCAGCCCGCGCGCGCATGAAGAAGTCTGCGACATCTGGGAGAGAACACTTCCCATTTGTACAATCACCCATGTCAGCGACCGTCTCGGCCGGGAATTCCTCCTCGTTCGTGGGAAAGGCTGCGTGGTACAGGTTCGCTGCACCGGCTTGCCGCTCATCGGCCTTGAGCCGGTCCGGATGAAGTTCACGATTTCAGACATTGATGCCTATGAACGCAAAGCCAAGGTGCAGAAGGCGGCGCTCGAACTCTATGGCGATGGGCCTGACCTCTCCGTCCCGCTCTGGACCAAGACGACGCAGATCCTTCGCAACGGCCTGATCGCGCTCGACTGTATGGAACAGGATATGAGCCGCCGTGAGATCGCCGTGCTGCTTTATGGCGAAGCGCGTGTCGCTGACGCCTGGAATGATGACAAGGGCTCGCTGCGCGACGCGGTGAAATACCTGGTGCGTAAAGCCGAAGGCTTGCGCGACGGCGGATATCTCATGGAACTGCTCGGCGCCCAGATCGGGCCCAATCAGATGGTTGCCTGACAGGCCTCAGGTCTGTTTTGCGGTCCGCCCGCGCGAGGCGCGCGGGTCTGTTCGGCCTGACGGCCGGCCCGGCGAGGCTCACTAAGGGTCCGGTTATCTGTTCTCAGGCCTGATGCTGGGACTCGCCGGCGGACCGGCCGCCGCGCGCTTCCCACTGTCCGCAGGTGTCTTGTGGATCGAGAGTGTCCGAGGTGACTGCGGCCAGAGGGGTCGCGAGCGCTCGATTGAGTATCCTGTTCAGGCGGCACTGCGGGCGGGTATGAACCGGTGCATCGTTCCGGTCCGTTCGTCAGTTTTGAAGTGCATGTCCCGGAGTCCGGCCAGCAGCCCTCTGTCATCCGGAATGGCCTTCAGTTCGATGCGGACCGCGCCGCGTGACGTCAGCCAGAGGCTCGCTTCTGCTATGAGTTCCTGGACGTCGGATTTCCAGAGGTCGCTGTTGGCCAGAGCAATGGCGTCGACAATGCCGGTCTGGGCTTCAAGCTTGAACCAGATAGCTGCCGCAAGACGGTCCTCGCGCAAGCCTGAAAGGATGCGGACACCGTCGGCGTGTTGGGGCAGGACGCCGATCAATCGACCGGTCTCGCAGAGCCTGGATAGCTCTGCCTTGTCGCTTTGACGGAAATCTCGGATGTGCAGCGCCATAACAGGGCAGTCATGGGAAGATTCGGGCCGGGCGCGCGAGTCGTTTAGAGGGTGGCGGGGTTGCCTGAGACAAGATTGCGTCCAGCGTGACAGTTAGGGGCTGAATCCGGCGATTTTTCGTTTCCGGACAAGGCGCCAGCCTTTAATTGCCTAAGCGGCTATTAAAGTGTATCGAGTTATCCTTTAATAACGATTGAGCGCTATTAAAGGACGTACCATGGCAGCTCCGCAGGATTCCGGCCGGACAGGCAAATGGGTGACGAGTACTGTCACTGGCGAAACCGTGCGCGCCTTCCTGCCGCCAGACCTGCCGCCCCGGCCCCCGATCGACATGACCGGACTGTCCTTGCTCGCCAGCGAGGCCATGCTGGCGCTCGGCCGACTGGACGGCGTTCGCAGCGTGGCGCCGGACACCTCATTGTTCCTCTACATGTACGTGCGCAAGGAAGCGCTGCTCTCGTCTCAGATCGAGGGGACCCAGTCTTCGCTATCGGACCTGCTCCTCTACGAAGATGAGGCCGCGCCCGGCGTCCCGCTCGACGATGTCGAGGAAGTCTCGACCTATGTTGCCGCCCTGACGCATGCCCTGGACCGTATCCGCGGAGGGTTCCCGCTTTCGCTCCGCCTGCTGAAGGAAATGCATGGCATTCTCCTGTCCTCCGGCAGGGGAAGTACGAAGCAGCCGGGCGAGTTCCGCCGCTCACAGAACTGGATCGGCGGCACACGGCCCGGCAATGCGTTGTTCGTGCCGCCGCCGCCCCAGCACGTGCTGGATCTCATGAGCAATCTTGAGGCCTTCCTGCACGAGACGGACTCCGGCCTGCCGCCTCTCATCAAGGCGGGCCTCGCGCATGTGCAGTTCGAAACGATCCACCCGTTCCTGGATGGCAATGGCAGGCTCGGTCGCCTGCTGATCACTTTGTACCTCTGTGAGCAGGGGATCCTCGACGAGCCGCTCCTCTATCTGAGCCTCTACCTCAAATCGCACCGGGCGACTTACTACACACTGCTTCAGGAAGTGAGGGAGCACGGCCGCTGGGAAACCTGGCTTGAATTCTTCCTCACCGGCGTGCGGGATGTGGCTCGCCAGGCGCATGAAGCGGCGCGGTCGATCTCTGCAATCTTCGCCGAAGATGCCTCGAGGATCGCGGGGCTTGGCCGCGGGGCGCCGGCGGCGCAGGCGTTGCATGCGATCCTGCAGAAGCGCCCTCTCCTGACGATCAGCACGGCCGCCGACCTGTCCGGTGTTACGTTCCCGACGGCGACGGCAGCGCTTGAGCGCCTGCAGGCGTTAGGTATTGTTGAAGAGATCACCGGCAAGGCGCGGGGGCGGGTGTTCGTCTACCGACGGTATCTGTCATTGCTCGATGCTGGCACCGAACCACTTTGACTTCGACGGTCTAAGCCATCAGGCGTTCGAGCTGCACCTTCCGGCGTTCCCAATCAGGCATGACAGCGGTCAGGGTCTTGAAGAATGCCTTGCCATGATGAGGATGAAGCCTGTGGCAGAGCTCGTGTGTGATGACATAGTCGATTGCATCAACCGGCGCTTCGATGAGCCTGGTGTTCAAGATCAGCCTGCCAGCGGGTGACATCGAGCCCCAGCGGTGGCTGAGCTTTCGAATAACAATGCCTTCCGGTGAAACCTTGGCCGGTGCTGCAAAACGTTCCTGGCAGACCGCGATACGCTCCTGAAATTTCAGCTTTGCACGGACCCGGTACCAATCTTCCACGAGACTGCGTGTATGCGCATCCGTCTTGGGGCGGAGTGTTTCGATATCTATGAAACCGCGAAAGAGCCTCACACGGTCGATCAGACCTGCACGAACCTTGAGCCGGTATTGCCGACCAAGGTAGCGATGAGTGGCGCCGGCCACGAACTGGCGCTCAGGCGTTCGCGGCAGAAACTGGCGAAAGAAGGCCTGCTGTTTCAGGATCCAGGCCGCGCGCTTTCGCACTTTCGTATCTATCGCGCCCCAGTCTGCGCCCTGAGGCGCCGCAACAGTGACGCTCAAGTCCGGCTCAACGGCGATTTCAAGTGTTGTTCGCTCCCGCCGGTAAACGGTGAAAGCAATCTTGATTGAGCCGTAGTCGATCTGCCGACGTTCAGCCTTCATCCCGGAAACCGCGCCCGCGCAAGTTTCATCAGATCGAGTTCCAGCGTGTCGAGATCCTCAACGGATAGGACGACGCCTTTCTGATCTCTGAGGACATCGAAGAAATAATCATCAATCGCATTGCGCAGTACGTTCTGTGCAACTTCATTAGACCAGATATCGACGATGTGATGCGCCTTGACGATCTCGATCAGCCTGAGCGCTACCATCGCCGTTTCCCGCTCATCGAGCGGGGCGCCAGTCTTTGTTACCATCTTCGTCTCGATGAGACCGAAGAAGGCCTGACCATCATCATTACCTTTCAACACTTCAGGCACGCGCCGGCCGCGGTCCTTGGACGCAACCTTTTGCGCGAGTTCTACGACACTGTTCAGATAGTCGCGCTCGGAAAGGCGCCTCGATCGATAATCTCGGATCGTCTCTTCGAGCAAGGCGGAGAACTTAGCGTAGAAACTTGGATCCTCATCCATGCGCTCGGTCAGTGTGCGGCGCGTCGCGCTGGCAATGCGGTCGGCTTTTGACGCATCGGTGATGCCGGCATCTTCTACGACCGCCTGCAGGGCCTTGGGATCATTGATATTGACCATCTCGATGATGATCTGCGCCGGCATGGCGATGACGTGATCGTCGAGGAGTTTCTGAATCTTCGGTTCGAACTCTTTGACGTCGACTGTTTCTTGATATCGTAGCTGAACGGAGCGCCTCAGCTCCGAAAAGCGCTTCCAGTCCTGCTTCATCTTCTCGAGCGTTTCCGGCGCAAACACATCAAGCGCCTTGTCGGATGACATCGCGATGTGGAGGCAACGCCCGAACGTGCGGAACCGTTCATAGAATTCCTGGCGGATCGCTTCATCACCCAGGAACTGTTCGAAGGCTTCCATGTCCTTCTTGTTGAGCACGGGCTTGAACAGGTCCCAGAGCTGATCATGCAGCTGGGAGAGCCGCCGGATCTCTTCTTTGACATCGTGCACGGTGCCGATGAGGTCACTGTCTTCAAAACCTGCAAAGGCCGTGTAGGTCGTGAGCGCCCTGTCGAGTTCGCCGAGCAGCCCCTCATAGTCGATGATGAAACCGAACTGTTTCTCGGTGCCTCCGTCTTCAAACAGGCGGTTCACCCGTGCAATCGCCTGCAGGAGGTTATGCTCGCGCAGCGGCTTGCAGACGTAAAGGACGGTGTTTCTCGGAGCGTCGAAACCGGTGAGCAGTTTGGAAACGACAATTAGAATTTCCGGCTCACCTGAGCCTTTGAAATTGTCGATGATCTCGCGGTTATAAACCTCCTCGGTCTTGTACCCCGCCATCATCTTCGCCCAGAAGCGGCGGACGAGATCTTTCGATTCTGAATCGACATCATCATTGCCCTCGTTCTCGTCGGGCGGCGACATGATGATCTCGCTGGTAACGTGCCCGATTTCATCGAGTACTTCCTTGAACCGGACCGCAGCCGCCTTCGACGGCGCCACCAGCTGGGCCTTGAAGCCGGTATCTTGCCAATGCTGACGGTAATGCTCGGAAATATCGAAGGCCTTAGCACGGATCGCCTGTCCTGTTTTCGAGAGCGCGTCCATACGCGAGAATTTTCGTTTCAGGTCGGCTTTCTGCTCGTCTGTCAGTCCCTCTGAAATCTTGTCGAACCAGGCATCGATCACACCCCCGGTAATCTGCTGGTCGACGAGCCTGCCTTCATAGAGCAGCGGCACGACCGCACCGTCTGCCACCGCCTCGTCAATCTTGTAGTGATGGATCAGCCCGCCAAAGGTCGTGAACGTGTTGCGCTTGTCATTCTTGAGCAGCGGGGTGCCGGTGAAACCGAGATAGCAGGCCCTTGGCAGGAGCCGCCGCATCTTGACGGCCAGCTGCCCGTATCCCCCGTGTGTGCCCGTCTGGGAGCGGTGGCTTTCATCGATCAGGACGAAGATATTGGGATCTTCGTCCGGGGTTTCGCCGCTGCGCAGCGCGGTGTCGAACTTGTTGATCAGGGTGGTGACTAGCGGCGTCTTGGCCCGGATCATCGAAAGCAGGTGAGAGCCGCTGGTCGCGCGGACCGGATCCATGTCGCAGGACTTGAATGTGCCCTTGATCTGCTTGTCGAGGTCGTCCCGGTCCGTGACGATGATGATGCGCGGATTGGGGATCGCCTTGTCGAGCGCCAGTGCCCGGCCGAGCATAACCATTGTGAGGGATTTGCCTGAGCCTTGCGTGTGCCAGATCACACCGCCCTTTCGGGTACGCGCCATGTCGAACTGCTTCACGCGTTCCACGGCCAGCTTGATGCCGAAGAATTGCTGATGGCGCGCGATCTTTCGAACGCCGCCATCGAAAACGGTGAAGCGGCGAACAAGATCGAGCAGCCGCTCTGGACGGCAGAGGGCGTGGATCGTCCGGTCCTGCTCCGTGACAGCGCGTGCACCGCCAGCTTGCAGGTCTTTGAAGAAGCGGCGGGCAGACGCAAAGGAGCCTGAGAACACCATCTCAGATTCTTGGTTTGTCAAGGTGCGGTTAGCTGCGCGCGCAACCTCTTCTTCTGTGTCGCCTTCGTCGCGCCAAGCGTGCCAGAATTTCCGCGGTGTACCGACAGTAGCATAGAGCGCCTCATTGCGGTTCGCCACGATTAACAGCTGCGCAAAATGGAAGAGCTGGGGGATGCCGTCTTCACTCTGGTAGCCGATGAGCTGGCTGCCGGCCTTCTTGAGTCCCTCGGTCGGGCGCTTGTTCTCGATCACGATGAAGGGAATGCCGTTCACATAAGCCACGAGATCGCAGCGTTTGGTGGCGCTGCTGCCTGTGCGTTCAACAGCCACCTCAGCAGCCACGTGGAAGGCGTTGCTGGCTGGGTTTTCCCAGTCGACGAACCGGAAACTGAAGCTCTTGGAATCGCCATCAATCGTCTTGGTGATCGTGGTGCCGAGGATCAGAGTATCATAGACATCCTGGTTAGTGGCCTTGAGGCCTTTTACACGGTCGGGGGTTGGTTTGAGGCGGCGGATCGCGTCATGCGCGTCCTCCAGATCGAACGGGTAGGACTTTCCGCGATACTCGAACGAGTTGAGCTTCAGCAGTTGCTCGACGAGGATGTCATCGAGCACCACGTTGCGTAGCCGGCCGCCGCGCTGGCGGATGATTTCGGATTCCGGCATCGGCGTGTAACCGAGCGCGATTAGCATCTGCAGGGCAGGGATCTGGGACTGGTGCTTTTCGGCGGGGTTGAAGGCTTCGGAGGTCATGCGGTGGTCTCGTTTGATTCATTGCCATCATCTTCATCTGCGCCCTCTGATTTTGACTTTTCCTTCTTTTTGGGTTCGGCGACGGGCTTTTCGATCCAGGCAAATGCATAGTTGAAACCCGGCACCGAAAGATCACGAACTGCTTGGCGAAAAGTCACGAGACTGAAGAATGGCAGCTTCGGTTTGTCACCGACAGACAGCACCGCGAACACAACAGTGAAATCCGAAGCCTGAAACTTGGTGCTTGCGTCGGGGATAACACCCATGAATCCCGTCTGCCCGGTCTCTCCTTCAACTTGCTTTACTCTCTCCTTGATCTTGTCTCTTGCCGGCCCATCGAGAACGAGCACGCGACCTGAAACCGTGCCCTGACTGAACAAGTGGCTAAGACGCGATGAGGACGTTTTGTCCTTCACATGCACAAGCCGTTTATCCTTAGTCAGAAAATCACAGACTTCGATTGTCGATGATGCACCAGTGGGTGTGATCAACTTTCGGTCCAGGCAGAGATAGTCAAGCTCGTCTTTCTTGAGGCGGGCGTTACAAATTTCTTCGTTTTCGCCTGCCTGTGCAGCGGGCAATGTCACTCTCGGAGCCTTGTCGAAGAAATCCTGGACGTCCTTTGCGAGATCATCGTCGATGCGGTACCAGCGACCAGCAGAGAGGACGTAGGTCTTTCCGTCGAGCTCGACTTCAAAAACAAGGCAGTCCGAAATCTTCCAGCGCCCGCCACAATCCTTGCCTTGGTCATCGACTTCATGGACAGTGTGCGTCTCGAAGTCGTGACGCGTATACTCGGTCTTTGACCGCTTCTTCATCGCGTCCAGATAGCTGAAAAAGTTCAGGTCCGGGTAGAACAGGTTGCTACGAAATCCTTTGTAGAGGATCGACGCCGTCTTCTCCGGATCATAGATGATCGGGAATGCAAGAAACAGATTATCGACTGTCGCTCCTTTGACGACTGCGTCGATTGCCGAAATCAGAGCGTCTTCCAGCTTTTCGATGATTTCCTTTTCCCGCTCATGCTTGATCTGATCGATCCATTTGAAGTCGTTCTGATAATCGATCTTCGCATACATGGCGTAGGCGTCGGCGCACGCTTGCGCGAGGTCGCCAACATCCATCTTTCTGTCCATGGAAAGAGAGTCGGTACCTGCCACGCGCACAGCAAAGGTTTCGTCTTTTGGAGTACCTGCCAAGCCGCGCACAATATCGCGCTCGACATCGATGGAAAATGCCGTCTGATCTGACCCCCGGCTTGTCTGGCTGCGCCGCTGGAGTGTGTTTTCATCCGGCGTTCGCACGTCCGCGCTCTTCAACTGCTTCGGGTCGACCGCGTTGAGAACGACCTTAAGGCCAAAGTCTTGCACGAACTTGGATGGATCGAGCTTGACGTGCCCCATGCCGAAGGACACGGCAAACCAACGACCTGAAACCGGAACAAAGACCAGTCCAAATGAGGTCAGATTTTTGACCTTCGATTTTTGTTCCTTCGAAAGGTCAAGAAAATTCGACCATTTGGGATCGCCGCCGCCCATCGTACCAAGGGCGATCTTCCCGCCCTCAACGTTTGGCCAGACTTCCAACGCAATGCCGTCCCTGAGGCCATCCTCGGGATTGAGGTCCTCCTTTAGCAGGCGGATGGAGAGCTTATGGATGTTCTTTTTCATCCCGACATAGCCGTCACGACTTCGGGCTTTACGCGCCATTCGCCGGTGAGGAGCTTCTGCATGAGTCCGCGTTTCTGACGCAGGAGGGCGTTGAGACTTAGCTGCTCTGTTTCAATCGCTTTTTCGGCTTCGTCGAGAATCTCGGCGACTCGATCTTGAGCCTTCAGCGACGGCGTTGGGATATCCAGTTCTAAGAAGTCTGACTTGTTCAAAACCCGGTTGCGACCCGCGCCTCCCGGTGAGACCACACCCAACAAATAGTTGAAACGCGGCATACGCAATGCATGCCTCAGATATCGAGGGTTCACTCTGGCGCGGCGCGGTTCGAATGTCGGGAACCGATGCGAGACGAGTCCACCATCATGCCTTGGCGGAACAAGCGCAACAGCGCCTTCCCAAGCAAACGTGATGTTGACGATCAGGTCTCCCGCCTTAGCGACAAAAAGGTGCTCCATTGCAACAGAGCTCGGATCAGACACCAACCGCTCGAAGGTCCCTTTACCATGGCTGCGGATGCTTAGTGCGCGATACGGTTCGTTTGGCTTGACCACTTGTCGCGAGGTAGCTTTGACTAGCTTCCTCAAAGGCTGTCGTTCCGGCGAGAACCAATCAACTAACTGTTCTCTCAATCCTCTGTATTGGCGTTCTCGCTTAGCGATGATTGACTGCGTGGCTTCAATAGCTTCGTCCCAAGCCCGGATGATTTCGGCGATACGACGTTGCTCGGGGAGTGTGGGAAGCGGGATGGGAGTAGCTTTTAATAGGTCGGTATCAAGGCGGCCGGTGCCGTGACCCGCCGAGTCTACGTGGCGGAGAATCTCTGATTTTCGTGCAATGAGTGCGTAGGCCAGGAACTCGCTATCGACGCTATTGTTTGGGACAAGGCCTTTGATATCCTGATTAAAGGTTAGGGGCTCCTCGCAGAGCAAGACGGGCAGGTCTTTGAAAAGCCCCATGCCTCGGACCAATACGAGAATAGTGCCTTTTTGAACTATTCTGACTTGTTCTGCGCCAGCTGGTGTCAGTTTATGCTGGGCCTCCGTTAGCCTTAGTGACTTCATGTCAGACACTGTCACCCACGGAATGTCACCATCCCAAAAAGCAGATTTTGCTTTGTCCGGCGTGCCCCCAGATACGAAGGTCGCCAAGTCGGACAAAGCCGGAAAACGCCAACCTTCAGGAAGCAACGCCCAACTCCTTCAAGTATACGGCCATGCGCTGGCGCACGTCGGCGAGTTCGGCCTCGATGGCGCTGATTTCTTTTTGGACGGCGGCGACGTCGATTTCCTCTTCGGGCTCGAACGTGTCGACATAGCGGGGAATGTTGAGGTTGTGGTCGTTCTCGGCGATCTCTTCCGGTGTGGCGACGTAGGCGAACTTGTCGACGAACTCGCGGGCTCGATAGGCGGCAAGCACTTTCTCGATGTGGACGTCTTCCATGACGTTCTGTGTCTTGCTTGCCGTGAACTCCTTGCTGGCATCGATGAAGAGGACATCCTTGCGCTTTTCGTTCGCTCCACCTTCTTCGCGAGAGCGGTCGAAGACGAGGATGGCGACGGGGATGCCGGTTGTCGTGAAGAGGTTGGCGGGCAGGCCGATGACGGCGTCGAGAAGGTTCTCTTCGATTAGTGCCTGGCGGATCTTTCCTTCTGCTCCGCCACGGAACAGCACGCCATGTGGCACGATCACAGCCACGCGCCCGGAATGGCGCTTGGCGATCTCGATCATGTGCTAGATGAACCCGTAGTCGCCCTTCGACTTCGGGGGCACGCCGCGCCAGAAACGCTTGAACGTGTCCGTCTCGGCATTCTCCGCGCCCCACTTGTCGAGCGAGAAGGGCGGGTTGGCGACGACGACGTCAAACTTGAGGAGATGATCGCCCTCGACGAGTGATGGACTGTTGAGTGTGTCACACCATTCGATCCGGGCTGCGTCCTTCGCGTGCAGGAACATGTTCATTCGGGCGAGCGCCCACGTCGCGCCGTTCACTTCCTGGCCATAAAGCGCGAAATTGTCCGAGCCGACTTCTTCGGCCGCCCGAATGAGCAGCGAGCCTGAGCCGCAGGCGGGGTCGCAGATCGTGTTGCCGGGCTTCGGCGCAGCGAGCTTGGCAAGCAGACGCGAAACAGGGGCAGGGGTGAAGAATTCTCCTGCCTTCTTGCCGGCGTCCGATGCGAACCGGGAAATCAGGTAGATATAGCACTCGCCGATTATGTCTTCGCTGACGCGCGATGGGCTGAGATCGAGCTCGGGCTTTGCGAAGTCCTCGAGCATGTTCTTCAGGCGCCGGTTGCGATCTTTGGGCCGGCCGAGATTGGCTTCGGAGTTGAAGTCGATATTGCGGAACACGCCTTCGAGTTTGGACCGGTTCGTGTCTTCGATCTTCTCCAGCGCAATGTTGATCAGCTCGCCGATGTTAGGCTCGTTACGCTTTTCGTAGAGCTCGTAATAGCTCGCACCCTCCGGCAGCACGAAGCGTTCGCGTTCAAGACGGCGCCGGATGCGCGCCTCGTCGTTCGCGTATTGCTTGCGATACTGGTTTACGTGATCTGCCCAGTGGTCGGAGATGTATTTCAGGAACAACATCACAAGGATGTAATCCTTGTACTGAGCAGGATCGACTGCGCCCCGGAACGTATCGCACGCAGCCCATGCGGCCTGGTTGATCTTCTGCTGGGTGATCTGGTCGCTCATGCGTGGGCCTTCTTTGGGTTGGGCGTCGCCGCGCGTTTCGCGGCGTCGTGTAAGATCAGGTCTGAGAGCGCGTGTCTCAGGTTCGCTGCGTTGGTTTCTAGTTCGCGGGCGCGGGCTGCCAGCCGGGCTGCTTCGAGGATGGCATCCTGAGTCGCAAGGGCCGGTACATCGATTTGAAGTTCTGCGAGTGCATTTCTTGGGACCATCCGCAGCGCGGTTCCCTGTATGCTCTTTTCGAGTTTTCGTTGGGCGCCCGGCGCGTTGATGCTCCACTCGAGGAAGGCCGGCCGGATTATGTCGTTGGGCTTCAGGAGGATCAGAGGCAAGACAACGGCGGCAAGGTGCTGCCAATCCTCCGGGATTGCTGTTGCGGTGTTGTTCGTGCCGCGTGAGCGGAAAAGCACATCGCCCGGTCCAGCAAAGTAACGGGCGTGGACCTCGTCGAGCTCAAATCTGCATGGAATGATACTGTCCCAGCCGGTCGTTTCATTGAGATCGCGAAGCTGCAGGACTGGAATCCCCGATGGACTCTCCTCAAGCTTTCCCCGCGCCGTAAAGCCGGATTGGATTTCGCAGACCTGATCCAGACGCATTGAAACCTCTGTTGAACGTTCAACAGTAAATAGTAGCGCGTTCCCGTCCGGTCAATAGAAACAATGCTGTACGGATTGGTACAGCGTATTTCTTGTCCACGGCTCTCGATTTCTATCCCTGACAGCCGGCGGTGGGCGGACGGCGCGTTTGCCAGAGCGCGGTCGCCGCGCAAGGGGGCGGGGCTTTCGACAGAAATGGCGGCATTAGGGCTCATACCTTCAGCAACCCCTTGCGCAGCGCCCTTGTGCGCTCCGGCCAAGCGCCTTCTCGCCGCCCACCCCCGTCAGCCGGGAATTCGCAACAGGAGCGGCGCGAGGAGACTAACATGACTGACCCATCCACTGCCGTTGCACCCCTTGGAACTACGGGTGCGCCAACCCTTCAGGACCGGCCCCGCATCTACGTCGCGTGCCTCGCGGCTTACAACAACGGACGCCTGCACGGGCGCTGGATCGAGGCCACGACGCCCGACGAAATCTGGCGCGAAGTTTCGGCGATGCTGCGCGCCAGCCCGGAGCCCGATGCCGAAGAATGGGCGATCCACGATTACGAAGGCTTCGAAGGCGCACACCTTTCCGAATACGCCTCGTTCGAGACCGTGTGCGAGCTTGCGGAGTTCATCGGCGAGCATGGCGAACTTGCTGCCCGCATCTATGGACACTACGGCAATGACCTCGAGCAGGCGCGCGCCGCCTTCGAAGACTATGCAGGCGAGTATCGCAGCGCTGCAGACTTTGCCGAGGAGCTTCACACCGAACTCGGCACGCAGGTCCCCGAGAGCCTCAGCTACTATATCGACTGGCAGGCACTCGCCCGCGACATGGCGCTGAACGGCGAGATCATGGTGTTCCAGACGGGCTTCGACGAAGTCCATGTCTTCTGGTCGCGGTAGGGGAGGGCGCGGACATGACCCCCGAAACCACCCAGCACCGGTTCACCCTAGAAGAACTGCAGCAGGCGGACGACTGGTCCGAGGGCTTTTGCCTCGCCTGCCGCGCGCCCCGCGACAGCTGTGAGCCGGACGCGCGCGCCTATGAATGCGACGAGTGCGGGGAGCGGGCCGTCTACGGCCCGCACTGGATCGCCATCGCAGGTCTGTTTGCGGAGGGCGAAGCATGATGTTCGCCCAAGGCTTCCCATCCTATGTCTGCCCCGGTGATAGCATCAGCTGTGAAGCCGGGCCCTTCACCGTCTTGGCGCAGATTGTGCCGGACGATTGTCCGGACGCACCAGATCAGCGCCAGGACGGTTTCTGGCCCTCGCTCTATGCAGATGCGCCGGGTTTCATTGGTCCCGGGCCAAACCATCGCCAGCGCTTTGCCGAGGCGCAGGCCAAGGCTGAAGCGATCATGGATGGCTGGCGCAAAGGAGACTGGTTCTATTGCGGGATTGTGCTCAACGTCTCGCTGGAAGGCGTTCCGCTCGCCACCCATGCGGCGAGCCTTTGGGG
>Ga0116152_10003169_pt1 | contig 13264 bp, 8 predicted proteins | sample AD_UKC119_MetaG_FD_89894 | JGI IMG/M metagenome (GOLD analysis project Ga0116152, IMG submission 89894) | Active sludge microbial communities of municipal wastewater-treating anaerobic digesters from Hong Kong - AD_UKC119_MetaG | ecosystem: Engineered > Bioreactor > Anaerobic > Digestate...
CTCCATCGGAGCCAGCAATAAGATGCATGGTTTCATGGCCTGGTAAAAGGACTCAAAATGAAAGTCTTTGACCACTCCCACGATTTCCCGGTCCTCACCGCCGATTTGTATTTTTTTCCCGACTGGATCCTTTAATCCCATCTTTGCGACCGCTTCCTCATTGAGGATTACCTGATCGGACGATCCAAATGACTTTGAAAAGGACCGGCCAGCGGTGACCGGAATACCGAGCGTTTCGATCAGATCGTAGCCTAGCCAGAAAGCAGAAAAAAATGTTTGATTATCCGCCGGCTTTCCTTCCCACCGGACATCGGATGTACCGCCAAGTTGTTTACCTGCAGTAAGGCTTCCACCGCCAACGGAAACAACATCCGGGATATTTCTGAGTGCGTCAACAAATGCTTGTCCCGGCCTATCAACACCAAAATAAATGACCTGATCCCGGTCATACCCCAGGGTCTTACCCGATTGGATCAGATTTATCTGTTTGTAGACGACAATGACGGCAACGATTAACAAAAGTGAAACCGAAAATTGAAAAACAATGAGTCCTTTTCTTACCCAAACTTCCCCCATCACCGTTCTAAGTTTGCCTTTTAAGACCTTGACAGCCTGATGCCCGGAAAGAAATATGGCAGGATAAATACCAGCTATTATACCCGTGATTAGGGTAACCAGCAATAGTCCCATTGCCAGGTTAGGAGTAATGCCTAGTTGCAATTCCTTTCCGGTGAGTTCATTAAATCTGGGGAGTAGAGCGGCCAACAAGAATGTCGACAACAACAAGGATGAAAAGGCTATCAAAAGCGATTCGCACAGGTATTGAATGACAAGTTGACCGCGACTGGCACCTATGACCTTTTTTACACCCACATCGGTTAAGCGAACGCTTGCCTTAGCAGTAGAAAGGTTCATAAAATTAATGCTGGCAATAGCCAAAATAAACAGGCCGATCAGCAAAAACAACCGGATGTATTCAATTCTGCCTCCTGCTACAACGCCATTCTCAAATCGATCGTGCAAGTACCGGTCGGAGTATCGTTGAATGGTCAAAACTGAATTTAGATATTCATCCTTGGTGCTTAGAAAATTCCTGATTTTATTGCGAAAATGATCCGGTTGGGATCCATCTTTGAGCATAACGTAGGAGCGGGGACTGCTATCAGCCCATCCACCTTCCGGAGCAGCATCCAGATACCAATCATAACTCAATACCAGGTCAAAATGGTCGGTTGCACTGGCAGGCGGGTCCGAGAATACGCCTGAAACCAGACATGGACCGCTTAAGGATTGTGTTTGCCAATTAATTTGTTGTCCGATTGCCTTTTCAGGACTTTTAAACAAGTTAATGGCCAGTCGCTCTGAAATGACCGCATCGTTTTTATTCGCGATTACCCGGTTTGAGTCCCCGGCCAAAAGTGGATACGAAAAGACCTGAAAAAAATCGCGGCTGGCATATTTGGCTGCGGCTTTCAGTAACGTATCCTGCACCGAGATTACGCCTTGACTGGTATTGAAGGTAGCTGGTATCACAGTCGTTGCATACTCCACTTCCGATAGCTCATCCTTCAGTGCGGCAGCCAGCGGTCCAGGTGTAGCCTCTATGGTTTCAATGCCATTCGGTGTCTGAACGGATTGCAGCACCTGAAATAGTTGTTCATCATGTGGCAGAAACTTATCGACATGCAGTTCGTCATTGACCCAAAGACAAATCAGAAAGAAGAAAGTCAGCCCGGTAGATAAACCGGTTAAATTAATAAGGAAGGTCGTTTTATTGCGTACAAAACTCCGGTAGGAAATTAATAGATTGTGGCGGAGCAACTCCGGCCGAAACAAGTCAAATAATTTAAACGGTCGGATAAAATCCGGCCGGAAATGTCTTATTACCTGCCAGAAAAAATATCGGTTGGCCTTTCTCAGATTTTCTTTGCTCCGCTGTTCAAATACTTCGATGAGGTCTCCTTCGATCTCTTCCAGATAGTCTTCCCGGCAAAACCAACGCAGGAAATTCATTGCATGTTTTGGTGGTTGGTGGCTCATTAGCTGTAGGTGATTTAAAATTATTCAATACCTGTTACTATCCGGTGATGGAGAAAGCATTTCTCCACCTGGTGACGCATTCAAATTATACCACTGCCCTTGAGGAATCCAATGGAATCTACCGCAGGCTTAAATCTTTCTTCCGGTTTTCACACTGCATTATCCGGTCAATCCTCTTTCAGTGACTCGACTGGATTGGCAATAGCCGCCAGCCAACTCTGCAATCCAACGGTGAAAAAAGAAACACCGAGCGCCGGAACGGCTACCAGCAAGAACACCCACCATTTTATCTCGATGCGGTAGGCGAAATGGTCAAGCCATTGCTGCATGGCGAACCAGGCGATTGGCACGGCAAGTACCAGGGCGATGACGACCAGCTTGACAAAATCTCGGGATAACAAGGTTACCAGTTTTAAGGCCGGTGCTCCAAGAACTTTCCGGATTCCCAACTCCCTGGTGCGCTGAACGATTTGATAGGAAACCAATCCGAAAAGTCCCATACAAGCAATGAAAAGAGCTAAAAAGGTAAATAGGTTGAACGCCCTTCCAAGCCGGCTTTCCGCATCATACTGCTGTGCATAGGATTGATCCAGGAATTGGTATTGGAAAGGTGTTTTGGGGGCAACCTTTTTAAGGACCGCAAGAATATGATTCAGGGTTTTATCCTGGCCATCTGCTTCCAGTTTCACCGACAGATATCCATTCCGCAGCCATTGATTGTTTGGGTGACGAAACCGGATACACATTGGCTCGATTCGTTGATCCATCGGCTGAAAGTGAAAATCCTGGACGACACCCACGACATGGCTTCCATTAAAGGATTTGCCGATAGCCGCTTCTGGTGTCCAACCAATTGCTCTTACAGCAGATTCGTTCAGCAGGACACTCCCGGTTGAATCGGTGGAAAATGCAGTAGATAACCCCCTGCCGGCCACCAGCGGGATCTCGAACAGATCCAGAAAATTTTCATCAACAAAGTAGCGGTAGCAGTATAAATTCCTCTCCTTCTGATTACCATCCCACGCATCAACAATCCCTTGATTACCGGTATTGAGGATTAAATTGGTGCTAACACTTACCTTCCGGATCTTTGGGTCAGACAACAGTTCATTCCGGATGGTCGGTATGTTGTTGGCGATCTCATCACTGGAAAAAGGCACATAGACGATGTGTTCTTTGTTAAAGCCCAGTTTTTTATTCCGGATATACTGCAACTGTTGGTACACGACAACGCTGCCAACAGCTAATACTACTGCTGCTGTAAACTGACTGACAATCAGCACATTTCTCAAAGAAATGCCTTGCCGCAGGTTTCCCATCAGCTTTCCTTTGAAGGCTTTTAGCGGGGATAGCGCGGATACGATCATCGCCGGATACAGGCCGGACAAACCGCCGATCAAAATAGCTGTCAGCGCCAGACTCACCAATATCCAGGGATTCCCGACCAAGTCAAATGGAATAGCCTGATCCAGTAAACGGTTGAAGTTGGGTAGCAGGCTATAAGCCAAAAGTAGGGCAAGCATAAAACTCAAGCAGGTAAGGATAATGGATTCCCCAAGTAATTGACCAATTAATTGGCTGCGCAGGGCCCCCATCACTTTGCGGATACCTATTTCTTTGATCCGGCGGGCGGACCGGGCAGTAGCCAGGTTCATGTAATTAATTGCGGCTAGCAACAAGATGATCAATCCGATCGCACCCAGCAGGTAAACGTACCGGTTATACCCATTAATGCCCGCTTCAACGTTAACCCTGGAAAATAGGTGGATGTCCGTCAATGGCTGGAGGAAAAATGCTGCTTTGAATGGTAAGCCGGAATAAGCAGCGGCAATTTCATTATCAAAAAGATGCATCCGCTGCTCTAGATGATGGTAATCAGATCCACTTTTCAACGCCAGGTAAGTGTAATAATTGTTGCTGGCCCATTTTCCAAAATCATCTTCGTAATAGTCAATGTTGCGTATGGATAAAATTCCTTCCGCCGTAAAATGCTGGTTCCTGGGCATGTCTTGAAAAATACCCCGAACGATAAGTGGTCGCTGATCATCCATCAAAATAGTTTTGCCCATGGGCTCTTCCGTACCGAAATACTTTTCAGCCAACGAACGGCTTAACAATATCCCATCCGGATCTTTCAGAGCCTTTGCTCCGTTCCCTTGTAACATCGTGATCGTGAAAACATCAAACAGGTTCGGATCTGCAAAAAGCAGCCTGGGTGAGAAGAATTCACCCTCCTTGGAAAACAAGTGCTCCTCCAGGGTGCAGGTTACTGCCGACTCCACCTCGGGAAAATTTTCCCGTAGTGCCGGAGCAAGCGGAGCAGGAGTAACCGCAAAAAGATCAGTGCCCCGAAATGTATTTCCTTGCTGCTTTTGCGCTACCCGATAAATCCGGTCTGCCTTCTCATGCTGCCGGTCATAACTGAGCTCATATTGAATGAAAAGTGCAATCAGCAGAAAACAAGTCATACCGGTGGTCAGGCCGGACAGATTGATTAAAGTATACCTGCCTTGCCGAATCAGGCTACGCCAGGCCACCTTCAGATAATGTGCATACATATCGGCGTCCATGATTGGATAATTGGTAAAAGAGCGGATAAAATCCGGACGAAAATGCCGGAGCACCTGCCAGAAAAAATTCCAGTTGGCCTGACGGGGCGAATTTGGGTATTGCTTGTCAAATACTTCGATCAGGTCCCCTTCGATCTCTTCCAGGTAATCTTCCCGGCAAAACCAGCGGAGGAATTGCAGGGCGCGTTTGGGTGGCCCGGTCCTCACTAGCTAAAGGTAATTTTAGGGATTCTTTGATACAGGGAAGTACGCAGTTCATACTGGCGATCCAGCGCACGTTTCCCCGCTATGGTAATCACATAAAATTTTTTCCTGCGACCGCCCCGGTCGCTGGTTATTCCCCCATACCGCGACTCCAACAACCCTTTTTCCAACATGCGTTTGAGGGCAACATGGATCGCACTGATGTTAATGGACTTGCCCAGATGTTCTTCCAGTGCTTCCTGGATGGAGACCCCGTAAGCCTGGTCGTGCTGGGCTGCTACCGCGAGCAGGACCATTTCTTCAAATTCGCCAAGTGAAGGTGGTAACATGAAACTCTTATTTACTTAACATTTGTAAAGATAATGGATATCTTTTACATTTGTCAAGTAAATAATTCAGAAATTATTTTGGTTGTGGGAAAAATACGATTCGGGAAAGAACAGTCACATCGCATGCAAGTAAAGGCCTTGAATGGCCCCGGACTATTACCCATTCAACCTTCAACACTTAGTGCACTCCGGAAAAGCGAAAAACCTGATGTCATCCCCGCCTGAACGGACGGGCAGGTCGACCGAGACGCCTTAAAGCGTCGAGTGGAGAGATCTATTTGAAAATATGAAATATATAAAAATCTAATAATCAAAATTATTTAGATTTCTCCGTTTCGTCTCATTCTTCGCCTACAGTCGAAATGACAATAGGTTTATTGAAATTGACTTTCCGGAGTGGGCTCAACCTTCAACCTTCAAAATTTACGCATCCTTCACCCGTTTCCATGCCATGGTATTGATCATCCAGTTGGGTAGTGACTTTTTAGGATTCCGGCCCTTTAGATTCATATACCAGCCCCATTTCTCCATAATAGGCAACTTGTGGGTTTCTACAAATTCGATCAGTGTGCCATCCGGGTCTTCGATGTAGGCAAAATGGCCCGCAGCAACACCCATGTCAAAACTGTCAGCACTATTGACGGTAAACGGATAGCCTTTGGAGGCACATTCTTTCTCCAGGTGTTCCATACCCAGGATGTCGAAACATAGGTGGATGTAACCCAGTTCACCCCAGATACGACCTTCAAAAATTTTCTTGGGCTTCCGGTCCAGCGGTTGGATCAGTTCGATCTGCGTCGGGCCCAGCAACCGGGCAAATGGTCCAGTGCGGATGGCGGAATGATAAAGGAGGACCCGGCGATAACGCTGGTCACCCCCCGGTAGATGGGCAAAGTCCTCAAACACGCCGGTCTTGTCGTAAACCACCTGGTCGTATTCCAGGATACCGGTATAGACCTCCAGCGCTTTATCGATATCGGACACACCGATGACGGCGCCTACCACGCCTCCCGTCAGTGATTTTTGTGCTTTGTAGTGATAATCTTCGTGAACAACCTCAAAGATGTTACCATAAGGATCTTTCACGTAGTAATGTTTCATTTCCTGCGGATCCGAGTACAGGGTGCCCAGGATATCAAGACCACGCCGGTGATGCTCAGCAAAAGCGGCAGGGACATTCCGGCACTTCAGCTTGCAAATAAAAATCCCGGTATCGCCCACCTGGACATCAAAATGCGGAGGACGGGATTCGAACCCAGTGTGTTGCCAGATCTCAAAACCACCGCCGCCTTCCATATTTACAGCCAATGCGGCATAGCGTTCACACGTCTTCCCGTCTGTATGTGGGAGCATCAGCGTTGCCACCGCCGTATCCTCAAAGACATTGATATCCATACCAAATTGTTCCCGGTACCATTTCCAGGCTTCCTTGGCATTGCGCACACCGACACCGATTTGCTGTATCCCGACAATGTGTTTAGACATGATTTTGTGCTGATTTTAAATTCTGTTGGGGCTAGCCGCAATGATAACAAAAAATAATATTTCCAATGAGGCCTATTCCAGGCCGGTTTCAACCGTCTATCTGGATTCAGATTTTACGCGGCCATCTTCGCGAATCGTCCAGGACTGATTCATATCGTTTGAAAGTGTAAGTAAATATTCGGATCCAGCCAGAAGAAAGACACAAGCATACCGAATGCCATTGACCACATAATGATCATCCAATCGCTCCGGGTATTGTCCTTTTTCTTCACGAATAGCCCTCAACTGGTGATATAAGACATAGAGGTGCTGGATCACCGCATCGTCTGGCGGGATACTTGCCGTATCATCCCCCCGATCGAATAAGAGATACCCCCATTGCTCCGGATAATGCATGTTGATGATCCCCTGTGGCGCCCACACCCAGTTGTACTCCGGCATCGGTTTTCCCTCGGGTGTCCTTAATTTCACATAGCGATCTCCTACCACTTCCGTCTCATGATGCACCCTGGAAAAATTGATCTTCCAGACACCCCCGGCGGATGGATGACGGCCCTTGCGAGCCAGTCCACTCAAAGGCAGCGCCATCTCTACCATCCAGCAACTGTCCTGGTCAGACGGATCGTTAAGGCTCCCATATACTTTTACAGCAGAACGCATTGCTTTGAAATCCCAGTCGGTGATCACGGGTCCGCCGTCCCGGTACGGAGCCGATAAAAACAGATCAAACACGGTATTTAAGGCGTTGAATTCGATTTCAAAATAATCGTGACTATCCCGGTCCGGATCAATAAAAACTTCAAAGTCGTTATCCCGGTAGATGATATCATCGTGGTTCTTAAGCGTTGCCCACACATTCGCCTCGTGCAATTCAGCAAGAATGTACAATTGTGCCGAGTCCCAGAGCATTTTCACCCGCGTATCCTGATAAGGCAATGGGCGACGGTCCCCTTCGATATCAACAAAAGATTCGGACCAGCTTACATTTTGCCAGGCAGGATCATTGCCCTCGCCATCGATGGTGACAGGCTTATTGGTATACTGACAGCGGTAGTGTCTGGGAGGCTGGTATTGGAAGGATTGAGCACTTACTGATGTACTTATGGCCAGCCAGGCCAACAGGATAAAAACATACCTCATTGAATGTTTGGGATTAAACGGTAATACAATCCGGGCCACCATTTATGGATGTAGTACATGATCAACTCTTTCCTTCCGATTAAGACATCCTTGCGGTTGTTTTTTACCGCCGAAAGGATTTTGGCGGCGCAAAGTTCTACCGGCATCCCATCCAACTGGCCCTTGTCCATCGTCCCATGTTCCTGTCCATCCCGATTTAATGCATGCAGCGATATCTCGGTCTGGATGCGGCCCGGTGATAAAATGGTAACCTGGACAGGCGTGGCAGCGAGTTCGGCTCGCAGCGCTTCGTAAAATCCCTGCAGGGCATGTTTGGACGAACAATATGCTGTCCGTCTGGGAACACCAAATTTACCGGCAAGGCTGCTTATCACCACGAGGTGTCCAGCTTTCCGTTCCAGCATGCCGGGCAGCAGCGCTTTGGTAAGGGCAACCGGGCTAAAAAAATTTAATTCCATTAACGTACGGTCAATAGACAACGGAGTCTCCACGGCCAGCGATCGCTGACTGCGCCCGGCGTTCAGGACCAGTACATCCACCTGCTTCATGATCTCCTGGACCTCCTTTGCTGCCTGTTCCAACGCCATCAGATCGGTAACATCCAACGGAACAACCAACACTTCTACCCCGGATTGACGACATTTTTCAGCAATCACTTCCAGCTTTTCTGCATTTCGCGCTGTTAATACCAACCGAGCTCCTTCTTTGGAAAAAGCATAAGCCAATGCTTCTCCGATTCCACCTGAGGCACCGGTAATCCAGATAACTTTATTTTTCAGTTGTTGCATAGGAGCGAAAATAGGTAATTGAAAGCGATCCGTCCATTCATTGACGTCAACAACTTATCATTGAAAAATCACTGGCTGATTGCGGTCTTTTATTCCAGGGCACTAACTTTAAGGAACGCTTACACCTGAATCGTGCGACTAAAACATCTTTGTCATCAAGCAGCTGGAATCACCCTGTTCGTATTCCTCAGTTGCCATGCGCCCCAACAGGTTGACCAACCGGCCGGCAAAAGCCCGCTTGTTCAGAATCTGGAAGCCATCTTTTACCAACCGGGATTTGCACCGATCCCTGACCAGATATTTGCAGTAAACGACTATGGGGCACAACCGGATACTCTGGTGGATAATACCCAGGCCATTCAAAAAGCCATCGATGCCGCAGCGGCAGCCGGAGGAGGAAAGGTGATTCTGAAATCCGGGATATACCGGACGGGAGCCCTTTTTCTAAAATCCAACGTCGAATTGCATCTGGATTCGCTGGTTACCATCCAAGCCATCCAGGATGACAAGCGCTATCCGGACATCCGGACACGGATTGCTGGCATTGAAATGCTGTGGCCGGCTGCATTGATCAATATTTACGAACAACACGACGTACGAATTACCGGTAAGGGAATCATCGACGGTAATGGCAAGTTCTGGTGGGATAAATTTTGGGGCGATCCGCCGCGTACCGGCGGTATGTGGACCGAGTATACAAAGCGCAACATCCGCTGGGCGGTCGATTACGATTGCAAGCGTGTTAGGCCAGTGGCCGTCTACAATGCCCAAAATGTCCTGCTGCAGGATTTCAAGGTCCTTCGTGCCGGCTTTTGGACCATTTCCCTGACCTACAGCAGCAGGATACACGTCGATGGCCTGGTCATCAGGAATAACATCGGCGGTTATGGACCCAGCTCTGACGGCATCAATTCGGACTCATCTTCCGATATCCTGGTGGAGAATTGCGATATCGACTGCAACGATGACAACCTTTGCATCAAAGCAGGAAGAGACGCAGATGGATTACGTGTTAACCGTCCCAGCGAGAACATCGTTTACCGGAATTGCATCACCCGCGCCGGGCACGGACTTTTTACCATCGGGAGTGAGACATCCGGTGGCATGCGCAACATTGAAGTGTATGGCCTGAAAGCGCAAGGGACCAATACCGGAATTCGTTTTAAGTCGGCTCAGGTCCGGGGAGGGGTCATCGAGAACATCTGGTTTCACGACATTGCTATGGAGGATGTAACCAGTCCGTTTCACTTTGAGTTAAACTGGTATCCGGAATACAGCTATCCCCAGATTCCTCCGGAGATACCGGAATCTGAATGGCCGGCACACTGGAAAGTGATGACTACTCCCGTAGAGCCCAGAGAACGCGGTATCCCGGAATTTCGAAATATCCGGATTTCCGATGTTTCCGCCACCGGAGCCGAGCAGGCATTTTATGCCAATGCTTATGCCGCAAAGCCGATTCATGACCTTACTTGGGAAAATGTTTCCATCGAAGCAAAAGCATGCGGTGTCATCCGCCACGCCCGGAATTGGTCCATGAAGAACGTACATGTGCTGGTTCACACCCGGGACTCCCTCACACTGGAGGATGCAGACGGTATCGATATGCCGGATTTAACATCAGACCTACCGCAAGATCCGGCACAAATCCAAGATGTCGTGGACCCGGCAACCACCATCAACACCTATCGTCGGCAATATCCGGATGCGCGCATTTTGCCGCTTGATCCGGAAACACAACAGATTATCGGCCCCGGGGACACCTTGAGTTCTTCTGACCATTTGGAGGTTTTTATTTTTCCGGATGGAAATGCTTCCCTAAAATGCTTAGAGCCACTGGGTGACGGATTTTACTATTCACCGCTTTCAATAACCTGGCTCCGTACGACGGGTCAACTGCAGATCCAAAGCGAGGTCCGGCACCATTGGACCGTACACCTGGAGTGGGAAAGTAAACCCGGTCAGGTCTATGGGGCCAATGAATGGAAATACGATCAGGAAAAAAATCAAATTACCGCTGAGATGACCAATGCTCCATTCACCTTAACCATCCAATAATGCAACGCGTCGCTTTTAAAATGAAATTATTGCCAGGCTGCCAGGAGGAATACCGGCGCCGGCATGCAGCCCTATGGCCCGAATTAAGCAATCTGTTAACCAACGCTGGCATCCGGGAATATTCCATCTTCCTGGACGAAGAATCCGATACGTTATTCGCTTTCCAAAAAGTGGCAGATGGAACCGGCTCTCAGGATCTGGGATCCAATGAAATAGTCCGGCGATGGTGGGATTTTATGGCTGATATCATGGTTACCCATCCGGATCATTCTCCGGTGAGTACTGCGCTGTCCGAAGTATTTTATCTGGATTAATACCCGGCAATGAAAAGAATAACGTGTTCCAATTTAACGGGCCTCCTGCAATGCTTGTTTTTTTGCTTCTGCCTGTCTGGGTGGCAATCCTTACAGGCGCAACTTCTGAAGCAACCAATCCCGGATCGACTTGTCGTACTTAGTTTCGACGACGCTGCCGTAACCCATGCGACTTATGTAGCTCCCCTGCTCAAAAAATACGGATTCGGCGCTACATTTTATGTCTGCGAATTCCCTCCGGATTTTGCAGACACCACCAAATACATGACCTGGCAGCAGATCCGGCAGCTGCAGCAAATGGGTTTTGAAATCGGTAACCACACCGGCAGCCATACCCATCTGAACGCCATCGACAGCACCCACATCGTCCGCGAACTGGAAGTCATCGAAGATCGCTGCATCCAGCACAATATGGCAAAGCCGACCACCTTCGCCTATCCAGCCTACGATACCGATCCATTGGCCCTACCCATCCTGAAGCGAAAAGGATATCAATTTGCCCGCGTAGGCGGGAGCCGTCCTTACGATCCATTTTCCGATCATCCCTATCTGATCCCCAGCTACAGCACCTCGGGAACGGATACTTCCCGGATCATGCAGGCTTTGCGACAGGCAAAAGACGGAAAGATTGTGGTATTAACCGTCCACGGTGTTCCCGACTTTGCCCACGATTGGGTCACCACGCCGCCGGAGCTGTTTGAATCCTATCTTAATTATCTGAAGGACCACCAGTACCGGGTCATCGGAATGCGTGAACTGGCCAATTACATTGACCCGGAAGAAGCTTTACAAAAGATACGACCCGTCTGGACGCTGGGAAGTGAAGGAATTCCAGTTGCGGATCAGCTACCCCCAACCCGGATCCAAATTGATTTCACGCGATCGATCGGGCCCATGAAGCCCATTTATTCGTGGTTTGGCTACGATGAGCCGAACTATACCTACATGAAAGACGGGAGAAAATTATTGACTGCGTTAGCTGCCTTGAGCCCGGCCCCGGTGTATGTCCGGACCCACAACCTGCTTACCACCGGCGATGGCGTACCTGCTCTTAAATGGGGATCCACCAACGCCTATACCGAGGATGCAGATGGAAATCCGGTGTACAACTGGAAGCTGACCGACTCGATTTTTGATACGTATGTACAGCGCGGGATGAAGCCGTTGGTCGAAATAGGATTTATGCCGGAAGCCTTATCCAGCAATCCATTTCCGTATCGACACGATTGGCAACCGGGAAATCAATATGCCAACATTTTTACCGGATGGGCTTATCCGCCGAAAGATTATCAAAAATGGGGCGAACTCATCCATCAATGGGTATTGCATTGTGTTGAAAGGTATGGCCAGGTCGAAGTGGAAACCTGGCTCTGGGAGGTATGGAATGAGCCCAACATTGGCTACTGGCAGGGCACCGCCGAGGAATATCAAAAATTATATGATTTTTCAGCTGAAGCAGTCAAAAGAGCCTTACCAGGTGCTCGCATCGGTGGTCCTCATAGCACGGGACCGGGCTGGGATAAAGCCGCAGCCTTCCTTGATAGCTTCCTCTTTCACGTTGAAAATGGAACCAATTACGCGACCAGCCAGCAAGGCAGCCCCCTGGATTTCATTGCCTTCCATGCCAAAGGAGCACCAAAATTTGTAGATGGTCATGTACGCATGAACATGGGAGCTCAATTAAACGATATCGCACGCGGTTTTGAGATCGTGGCTTCCCATCCCCGCCTGAAACATTTGCCGATCATCATCGGAGAGTCGGATCCGGAAGGATGTGCTGCTTGTTCGATGGATGTCTATCCACACAATGGATATCGCAATGGCACCATGTATTCCAGCTACACGGCTGCTGCATTTCCCCGCAAAATGGAACTTGCTGATCACTATGGCGTCAACTTACTGGGTGCAGTCACCTGGGCTTTTGAGTTCGAAGATCAGCCCTGGTTTCATGGATTCCGTGATCTGTCCACTAACGGGGTCGATAAGCCGGTCCTCAATGTGTTTCGCATGATGGGCCAACTCTCCGGCTCCCGAGTACCGGTGACCGGAGATCTGGCCTATGATGCCATGACTATCCGGGATTCCAGTGTCCGCGGACCGGTGCCAGACATCTCAGCGCTGGCCACAGTAGATGATCACCAGGCAGCTGTTCTGCTGTGGAATTATCACGATGAGGACCTGCCGGCGCAGGATGCGAACATCCGATTGACCCTGTCGGGTTTGCCCGCCGGAAGGTTGTTGATGCAGCACTTCCGTATCGACCGGGATCACAGCAACGCTTACACGACCTGGCAACAGCTCGGTTCGCCACAATATCCGGACGGAAAACAATACAC
>Ga0116152_10003174_pt1 | contig 13250 bp, 17 predicted proteins | sample AD_UKC119_MetaG_FD_89894 | JGI IMG/M metagenome (GOLD analysis project Ga0116152, IMG submission 89894) | Active sludge microbial communities of municipal wastewater-treating anaerobic digesters from Hong Kong - AD_UKC119_MetaG | ecosystem: Engineered > Bioreactor > Anaerobic > Digestate...
CCCGAACTCAGCAGTGAAACGGTGCATCGCCGATGGTAGTGTGGGGTCTCCCCATGTGAGAGTAGGTCAATGCCAAGCTTTATATTCAGCTCCTGCTGCATACAATGTAGCAGGGGCTTTTTGCGTCCGTAAGCAAAAATGCTTTTCACTCCGGGCTTATCCCGGAATCATGACCGTTGCCGCTGGCCCCGCTGGCCGGGTATCGGATAGCAGCTTATGCTCGCCGGATACGGCGGGTTCCGGCCCTGTCTGTACATGTTGCATACACTTTTTATCTGCAACAATTGACCCGGAGGGCTGGCTTTGGGCAGATGGTGTTATAACCCTTGTAAATCGTCCATCATCTGCAGATGAGCTAGAATTGATAAAAATATGAGGCTTATCCATGATTGAGTTTATTCGCGCAGGTGGATGGTTGATGTTCCCCATCATCCTCTGCTCCGTCATTGCCATGGCGATTATCATCGAGCGCTTTCTGGCTTTGCGTAACAGCAAGGTGATCTCCCCGGAGGATGTGAATCTGGCCAGGAAAATGGCATCCGAGGGCAGTGTGAATGAGCAGGCCATTGAACGACTCCGGAGTGGCTCCATCATCGGCAATGTACTGGCAGCCGGGCTTTCGGGCAGCAGCCTGCCTCGCCATATCATGAAGGAAAATGTGGAAGAGGCCGGACGTCATGCAGTGCACCGCATGGAGCGTTATCTCAATACACTGGGCACCATTGCTGCCATCACGCCGCTGATGGGGCTGTTGGGCACTGTGCTTGGCATGATCACTGCCTTCAGCAAGATCACCCAGGTGGGTGTTGGTGATCCGGCCACGGTGGCCGGCGGTATTTCCCAGGCGCTGGTGACAACGGCTGCCGGTATTTCCGTTGCATTGGTGGCACTGGTCTTCCACCGTTATTTCAAGGGTCGGGTGGACAATTACGTGGTCAGCATGGAGCAACAGGCTGTCAAGCTGATTGAGCTGGTACATCAGAATAACCAGAACCAGATACAGGCAGCAGCACGCCCGGCAGCACGCCAGCCCGGCAACGGCAACCTGAGCCGGGCAGAAGCCGCGATTGCCGCTGCGAAACGTCGGGCCGGAGTGCAGGCATGAACTTCCGTCCAAGGGAAAAACAGGCCGTTGATGTCGACCTGACTCCGCTGATTGATGTGGTGTTCCTGCTGCTGATTTTCTTCATGGTCACTACCACGTTTGACCGCAATGCTGAAATCAAGGTAGAGTTGCCAACCGCCAGCACGACGGTCCGTTCCGACCGGAATGACAAGCTGGAGTTGCTGATCGACGGGCAGGGGCGCTATTACGTCAATGGGCGTGAAGTGCTCAACAGCGAACCCGAGACCCTGTTCCAGGCCATGACCCAGGTATTGAATGAAATGGATACGGTACCCCCTCTGGTGATCTCGGCGGATTCCACCGTGAACTACCAGACCGTGGTAACGGCCATGGATATTGCCGGGCGGCTGGGGCTGACCAACTTCTCACTGGCGACCACCCAATCGGAGCGCAAATAGTCAGGAGGCGCATGACAGCTGGCGAGGGCCAACAGACGGGGTTGCAGGTCTACCGCAGACTGATGGGGTATTCAATCGCCTACTGGCGCTATCTGGGGCTTGCCGTGATCGGGCTGATCATCGGTGCCATTACCCAGCCCCTGTTTGCCTGGATCATGGGGCCGTTGCTGGATAAAGCCATCATGGCCCGGGATCCGGATGTGATTGCCTGGCTGCCTGTCGGTATTTTGGGGATTTTCCTGCTGCGCGGGGTAGCCATGTTCGTGGCCGGTTACTACATGAGCTGGGTGGGGCGCAAGGTGGTGCAGCAGATTCGGGGTGAACTGTTTTCCCACCTGCTGCATCTGCCGGTGCACTTCTTCCGCCAGCAGAGCTCTGGCAGTCTGCTGGCACACCTGACCTATTACACCGACCAGCTGGCCAATACCGCCACACGCGGTATCACCACCCTGATCCAGGAATCAGCCACCGTCATTGGCCTGCTGGCCCTGATGTTCTACCGCAGCTGGCAGCTGACGCTGGGCGTGCTGATCATTGTGCCGGTACTCACCCTGGTGGTGATTTATGCAACCCGCCGCCTGCGCCGTCTCAGTCATCAGGTACAGAGCTCCATGGGGGAGGTGACCCAGATCGGCAACGAGCTGATCCGGGGTTACAAGGTGGTACGCATGTTTGGTGGCGAGCAGTATGAACAGCAGCGTTTTCAAGGTGCCAATGAACACAATATGGCGCTGGAGATGAAGCGCATGGTAACGGAGTTGCTCAGTGCACCGATCGTGCAGTTTCTGGTGGCATTGGCACTGGCTGCCATTATCTGGCTGGCGACCCGCGATGCCACCCTGAGCCGTCTTTCGCCCGGTACCTTCATGTCCTTCATGATGGCGATGATTCTGCTGCTGGCACCGGTACGCAACCTGACCCAGCTCAATGCCCAGCTGCAGAAGGCCATTGCTGCCGGGGAAAGCATTTTCAGCCTGCTGGATCAGCCCCCGGAGCAGGACAGCGGCACACGCACACTGACGCGGGTATGCGGGGAGTTTCAGCTGACCCGGCTCGGGTTTCACTACCCCGGAAACGACAGGCCGATACTGCAGGACATCAGCATGACCATCCGGCCGGGGCAGAAAGTGGCCCTGGTGGGCAAGTCCGGCAGCGGCAAAACCACACTGGTTAACCTGTTGGTGCGTTTCCACGATTACTCGCAGGGGGAAATCCGTCTGGATGGCATTCCCCTGCCCGACATTCGGCTGGCGGATTTGCGGCACCAGTTTGCCTATGTGGGCCAGGAAATTGTGCTGTTCAATGATACCCTGCGCAATAATATTGCCTATGGTGCGCTGCGTACCGCCTCGCTGGAGCAGGTGACGGCGGTTGCCGGGGCGGCCCATGCACTGGAGTTCATCCATCAGCTGCCGCAGGGGTTTGACACCCTGATCGGTGAGGACGGGGTGCTGCTGTCTGGCGGCCAGCGCCAGCGTATCGCCATTGCCCGTGCAATTCTGGCGGATGCACCGGTACTGATTCTGGATGAGGCCACGTCGGCTCTGGACAGCGAGTCCGAGCATCATATCCAGTCAGCACTGGATAACCTGCTCAGGGGACGGACCACTTTCCTGATTGCACATCGCCTGTCCACGATTGAAAATGCCGATCTGATTCTGGTACTGGATCAGGGGCGGCTGGTGGAGTCCGGAACCCATGCCGAACTGCTGGCAGCACAGGGCCAGTATGCGCACCTGCATGCGCTGCAGTTTCATGAGCATGAAACGGTTTGAGGTATGGACAGGCATCCAGGCTTGAGACGTGGACTGGAACACTGGCTGGATCAGCTCTGGTATGGCTCCCGACCGCTGGCGCGTGCCCTGCTTTATCCGTTAAGTTGGCTGTTCTGCCGGGTGGCCGGCTGGCGCAGGCAGTATCTGCAGACCCGGAGCCAGCCGTTTCCGGTGCCGGTGGTTGTGATCGGCAATATCAGTGTGGGAGGAACCGGCAAGACACCGCTGACCATGGCGCTGGTGGCATTGTTGCGTGAGCAGGGCTGGCACCCCGGTATTGTCAGCCGTGGCTACGGACGTGATGAGGCTGATACCCTGCGCCGTGTCACGGCGGCGACCCCGGTAACGCTGGCCGGTGATGAAGCGCTGCTGATGGCGCAGGAAACCGGAGTACCGGTGGTGGTCAGTGCCCGGCGCAGTGAGGCGGTCAGGCAGTTGCTGGCCACACAGGGCTGTGATGTGGTGCTGGCTGACGATGGCCTGCAGCATTACTGCCTGCATCGGGATATGGAAGTGGCAGTGGTCGATGGTGTGCGCCGTTTCGGCAACGGTTTGTGTCTGCCCGCCGGGCCATTGCGCGAGCCGGTGGCACGTCTGCAGGACTGTGATTTTGTCGTCTGTCAGGGGAATCCGGAGCCGGGTGAATACCGAATGGTGCTGGAAGGTCAGACCTGTCGGGGTGTGGTGGATGGTACCCGAACATTGCCCCTGTCGATTCTGTCAGGGCAACCCGTGCATGTGGTGACGGCCATCGGCAATCCGACCCGGTTCCGGGATGCCCTGCAGCAGTCCGGTCTGCTGTGCCGACTGCATGCCTACCCGGACCATTACCGTTTCCGGGGGCCGGAGCTGCGGTTTGAAGATGACTGGCCGGTACTGATGACCGCCAAGGATGCGGTAAAATGCCGTCACCTGAGCGGGGTGGCGGCGACGGTCTGGTACCTGCCGGTCCGGGCTATACTGCCCCCTGAGTTGACAAGTGCATTTCTGCAGCGCCTGAAGGCGGTTGCTGGACATTCTGGAGATGAAATCAATGGATAAACGACTGCTTGATATTCTGAGCTGCCCGGTCACCAAGGGCAAACTGATTTATGACCGCAAGACCCAGGAGCTGGTTTCCAAAGCGGCCCGGCTGGCCTATCCAATCCGTAACGGCATGCCGGTGATGCTGGAGGAGGAGGCCAGACCCCTGAACCCGGAAGAGCTGGAGCAGCTGGAGGCATGAAGCCGGTACTGGTGATCCCGACCCGCTATGCATCCACCCGCCTGCCGGCCAAGGCGCTGCGCCTGATTCATGGCAAGCCGCTGGTGCAGCATGTGTACGAGCGTGCCCTGGCGGCACAGGGTTTTGGACAGGTGCTGGTGGCCACGGATGATGAGCGCATCCGGGAAGTGTGTACCGGCTTCGGGGCTGAGGTGTGCATGACCGCCCGCACCCACGAAAGTGGCAGTGACCGGCTGGCGGAAGTAGCGCATCTGCAGGGCTGGGCAGATGAGCGCATTGTGGTCAACCTGCAGGGTGATGAGCCACTGACACCGGTGGCCAATCTGCATCAGCTGGCGGCCAATCTGGACCGGCATCCTGAGGCGATGATGGCCACACTGGCCACCGCCGTTCAGTCAGCCCGCGAGCTGGCTGATCCGAATGTGGTCAAGGTGGTACGGGATCATCAGGGTATGGCGCTGTATTTCAGCCGGGCACCGATTCCGCTGCGGCGGGATGCCGGTCGGGCAGACAGTCCGCCGGTGCTGGACCATGCCCTGCGCCATCTGGGCATGTATGCCTATCGTGCCGCCTTTCTCAGGGCATTCACCGCGCTGGCACCCTGCCCTCTGGAGCAGCTGGAAAAGCTGGAGCAGTTACGGGCGCTGTATTACGGCTATCGCATTCATGTCGATATTGCACACGAGATTCCAGGGCCGGGCGTAGATACGGAAGCGGACCTGCAACAGGTCACGGCCTTGCTGGCCCGACAGATCAACCCATAGCACCTGGAGCGGGTAGCAAACAGTACACCCAGGGCCGGGGTTTAGCCCTGGCAGGCACGCAGAGCCAGCAGGGTGGCCCCCCGTTGCCGCCTCACCGGACAGGGTACGTACCCTGCCGGCACCTCCAGCCGGGAGGCATGATGGAAATCGCCCTGGAAAAGAAGTCTGTTATGATACGTAATCCGGGTCGGGCATGACAGCTTCATGACAGATTCGGGTTTTATGCTAGTGTTCTGTTTGGTAACAGTCCCTGTATTTTGGTGTTTTGGAGGAAGCCATGAAGAAATTGTTGCTGGCAGCCAGTCTGGCTGCTGCTTTCGTTGTCCTGCCGCTTACCAGTTTGGCTGCGGTGCCGGAAAGGCCTGAATGTATCGCTCCGGCCAAGCCGGGGGGGGGCTTTGACCTGACCTGCCGCATTATCCAGACCTCCATGACCGAAGCCGGTGTGATGGAAAGTCCGATGGCCGTAACTTTCATGCCCGGTGGTATCGGTGCGGTGGCCTTCAACCTGTTCAATACCACCCGCACGGATGATCCGAATGCGGTGGTGGCGTTCTCCACCGGCTCGCTCCTGAATATCGCTACCGGCAAGTATGGTGAATGGAGTGAGAATGATGCCCGCTTTCTGGCCACCGCCGGTACCGATTATGGTGCGGTGATTGTCAAGGCCGACAGCCCGTTCCAGTCACTCAAGGATGTGGTTGAAGCGCTTCAGAGCAAGCCGGGTGAGGTCGTGGTCGGTGCCGGTGGTTCCGTCGGCTCCCAGGACTGGATGAAGGCTGCATTGCTGATGAAGGCGGCGGGTCTTGATCCGCAGAAAATGCGTTATGTGGCCTTTGATGGTGGTGGCGAATCCATTGCCGCACTGCTGGGTGACAATATCCAGGTTTACACCGGGGATGTGGCGGAGATGGCTGCCCATCTGGATGCCGGTGACATGCGCATTCTGGCGGTCATGGCCGGCGAGCGCCTGCCGGAGCCGTTTGACAAGGTACCGACGGCCAGGGAACAAGGCTACGATGTGGAATGGCCGATCATGCGCGGCTATTACATGGGCAAGAACGTGTCTGACGAGGCTTATAATGCCTGGGTGGAGCTGTTCACGAAAACCTATGAAAGTGAAGCCTTCACCAAAATCCAGAAGGAAAAGGGCCTGTTCCCGCTGGATATGGCCGGTGAGGAAATGGACAAGGACATCAAGGAGCGTGTGGCACGCCTGCGCACTATTGCCAAGGAAATGGGGCTGATCAGTGAGTAAGTGACTGCTTGGATCAGAGCAGTTTGCTGTTATTCTGTCCAGGGTCGGGCAGTCGGCCTGGCCCTTTACCACCAACCCTTTCAAGGCTTTTCTATCATGGCTGATCGCATATTTGCCTCCCTGGCGCTGCTGGTGGCGCTGGGCTATGGCTGGATTGCATTCACCGGCATCAAGGCACCGTTCCAGTATGACCCGCTCGGTCCGGAATCATGGCCCCGCATTCTCGCCCTGGCGGCGACGCTGTGCTGTTTTTACATCCTGTTTCGTCCTGATACCGAACCGTTTGAGCTGCAGGGTTCAGCCGGTTTCAAGGTTGCCGTCATGCTGGTGGCCCTGGTTGGTTATGCGGCCCTGTTTGAGCCTGCCGGTTTTGTGATTGCCACGGCGCTGTTCTGTGCTGCAGCTTCCCTGTTGCTGGGTGCGAATATCCTGAAGGCGCTCCTGTTCGGGGTGGCGACGGGGATTATCGGCTACCTGATCGGTGCCAAGCTGCTGGCGCTGAATCTGCCTGCCGGCCTGTTGAAATTCATGCTTTAGGAGGGCTGACATGGATGCCGTACTAACCGGACTGGGGCAGGGCTTTGCCGTTGCTTTCCAGCCTCTGAACCTGCTGCTGGTACTGGGCGGGTGTTTTTTCGGAACCCTGATCGGTGCCTTGCCGGGTATCGGCCCCATCAACGGGGTCGCCATTCTGCTGCCGATTGCCTACAGTCTCGGTTTCCCGCCCGAGACTGCGCTGATCCTGCTGGCCGGGATTTATTACGGGGCCGAATATGGCGGGCGTATCTCCTCGATACTCCTCAACGTACCCGGTGATGCCGGAGCCGTCATGACCACGCTGGATGGCAATCCGCTCGCCAGGCGCGGTGAAGCTGGCCGGGCGCTGTCGCTGTCTGCCGTGGCTTCCTTTGTCGGTGGCACCATTGCTGTGGTGCTGATGTCAATGTTTGCGCCGATACTGGCCGGTTTCGCGGTCAAGTTCAGTCCCGCTGATTATGTGGCCCTGATGGTGTTTGCATTTGCCTCACTGGCCTCGCTGGTGGGCAAGAATCCGGTCAAGACATTACTGGGTGCATTGATGGGGCTGATGATCGCCTCCATTGGTGTGGATGCCAATACCGGGGTGATGCGCTTTACCTTCGGCAGTCCGGACCTGATGGCCGGGATTGATTTTCTGGTGATCGTGATCGGCCTGTTCGGCATGGCGGAACTGCTGCATCTGGTTGAGGCGCAGGCTCGTGGCACCCTGCAGGTACTGGAGATCGGCAAGAGCTTTGTGAGCTGGAAAGACATCCTGACGGTGAAATGGGTGATGCTGCGCTCCTCGCTGATTGGCTTTATGATCGGTATTCTGCCGGGGACCGGCGCATCCGTGGCTTCCGCAGTCACCTACGGGACGGAAAAGCGGCTGGCCGGGGATAGCGGTGAGAACTTCGGCAAAGGTGACATTCGTGGCCTTGCTGCGCCGGAAGCGGCCAATAATGCTTCTGCCGGTGGTGCCATGGTACCGATGCTGACGCTGGGGATTCCAGGTTCCGGTACCACAGCCATCCTGCTGGGTGCGTTGCTGCTGTTCAATATCACCCCCGGTCCGCTGATGTTTCAGCAAAAGCCTGAAATCGCCTGGGGCCTGATTGCCTCCATGTACATCGGCAATCTGGCGTTGCTGATCATCAACCTGCCGCTGGTGGGGCTGTTTGCACGCCTGCTGACCATTCCACAGCAATACCTGACACCATTGATTGCGGTGCTGGCCTTTATCGGGGTGTTCTCGGTGGTCGGTAACCCGTTTGATCTTTACATGATCATCGGACTGGGGGTCTTCGGGTGGCTGCTGCGCAAGCTCGACTTTTCACTGGCACCGGTGATCCTGGGTGTCGTGCTGGGTGGTCTGTTCGAGGACAACCTGCGTCGGGCGCTGTCCATTTCCGGCGGTGACTGGTCCATCCTGCTCAAGTCAGGCAACAGCATGGTGCTGTACCTGCTGGCCATTGCGGTGGTAGTTGTTCCGATCTGGCTGGGACGGCGGCGTGGCAAGAAGTCCTGAGGCACGCTGGACTTCCCTGAAACCGATAGGGCTGACCTTTGTGGTCGGCTTTATCGGTGCCGGACTGGGAACCCTGATGCACCTGCCGGTACCGGCTTTGCTCGGCAGCGGCATTCTGGTTTCCATTTTCGCTTTTACGCGCCTGCCGCTGGCCATGCCGGACGGGATGCGCAATATCGGTTTTACCGTGCTGGGTTGCTCCATGGGCAGTGGTGTGACCCCCGAGATGCTGGGATTGGTGGGGCGCTGGCCGGCCAGTCTGCTGTTGCTGACGCTGACCGTGGTGATCATGATGGCATCCGGGGTCTGGCTGCTGTCACGGTTTTTCGGTATGGACAGGCATACGGCCCTGCTGGCCTGTACGCCCGGCGGGGCTTCCACAGTCCTGGCCATTGCCACTGAAGACGGTGCGGATGTGCGGGCTGTTGTGGTCCTGCAGATTCTGCGCCTGCTGCTGGTGATGGCCTTTCTGCCACTGATTATCCAGACTCTGGGGCTGCAGGGTGCGCAGGGTAACACTGCCAGCAGTACCATCATGTCCTGGCACAGTGTGTTGCTGCTGGTGTTGGCGGCTTACGGGGTGGCACGTCTGCTGGCCTTTTTCAAGGTACCGGCTGCTTTTGTACTCAGCGGGCTGTTGCTGAGCGGTTTCACCCATATGGAAGGCTGGCTGGAAGGACGCTTGCCGGTACCGCTGGTGACACTGGCTTTTGTGATTGTCGGCTGCATGGCTGGTGTGCGTTTTGTCGGGGTGCGGCTGGCGGAAATGAAGCGCTATTCTGTGGCCGCATTGGCCAGTGTGGGTCTCAGTACCCTGATTTCTGCGTTGCTGGCCGGATTGGCGGCCTGGCTGTTGAGCCTGCCGTTCGGACAGGTTTGGATTGCCTATTCACCCGGCGGGATTGAAGCGATGGCGGCACTGGCCATGGCACTGCATTTTGATCCGGCCTATATTGCGGCTCACCACCTGTTTCGTATTGTCGGACTCACCTTGCTGCTGCCGCTGTTTTCCGGCTGGATGAAAGTCCGGACCCGACGGCCTGACCGGCAGACCTGAGCTGATAGTGTTCGTGGTACTGTGGCCGGTGCTGCGGTATTTATTTAAGAAGAAAGTGTATGATCTATCGGGACTTGACAGGTACACCTTAGACCGTTGGAAACAAAAAAGGGCTGCAGACAGAAGCATACAACCCTTTGATTTATTTGGTGCCGGCACTCGGAATCGAACTGAGGACCTACTGATTACAAGTCAGTTGCTCTACCAGCTGAGCTATACCGGCGAAGGAATGGCATTCTATTAAAGCCTGTTTGGGAGTGCAAGTCTATTTACGACGAACGCGAGGTAAATTTTCTTCCCTGGAAAGCTGACAGTATGCCGCGCAGGATGTTGATCTCGCTCTGGCTCAGCGTTGTGCGCCCGAACAGGCGGCGCAGACGGCGCATCAGCAGACGCGGATTGTCAGGGTCAAGGTAGCGTACCTCAACCAGTGTCTGCTCCAGATGCCGGTAGAAGCCTTCCAGGCTTTCGGATGTGGCAGCCGGCTCCCGGATATCCTGTAGGGCAGGGTGGATTTCTGCTCGTGTCGGTGTGCGGGTGGCCATCATGCACTCATAGCAGATGATCTGGATTGCTGCAGCAATATTGAGCGAGAAAAAATCAAAGGCCATCGGGATATGAACCAGTGACTGGCAATGCGCCAGTTCCTCATTGGTCAGGCCGGTACGTTCGCGCCCGAACACCAGTGCGACTTTCTGTTGTGGCAACTGGCTGATGACAAACTCGCCACACTGGCGTGCATGCATCTGTGGCCAGCGCAGACTGCGTTCCGAGCGTGCACTGGTCCCGATCACCTGCTGACAGTCCGCGACGGCAGCACTCAGGCTGTCAAAGTGTTGCGCCCGTTCCAGAATATCATCCGCGCCAGAGGCAAGTGCTCTGGTTTCCGGAGAATGGAAGCGGGTCGGGCAAACCAGGCGCAGGTCATGGATTCCCATGGTTTTCATGGCGCGCGCTGCCGAGCCGATATTGCCCGGATGTGAGGTATGCACCATCACGATGGCCAGCTGATCGAGGGCGTGCTCCATTATGACTTTTTCAGCACTCGGGATTTTTCCCGGTTCCAGTCACGTTCCTTTTCGGTGGAGCGTTTGTCGTGCAGCTGTTTTCCTTTGCCAAGACCGATTTCAAGCTTGATTTTGTTGGCTTTCCAGTACATGGCGGTGGAGACCACGGTATAGCCCTTGCGCTCGGTTGCCCCCTGCAGGCGGGAAATTTCATGGGCGTGCAGCAGCAACTTGCGCTTGCGGTTGGATTCCGGCACTACATGACTGGAAGCAGACAGCAGCGGTGTGATCAGGGCATTGTAAAGCCAGGCTTCACCCCGCTCCAGCATCACAAAACTGTCCTTGATGTTGATACGACCCGCCCGGATGCTTTTGACCTCCCACCCCTGCAATGCCAGACCGGCCTCGAAGGTATCTTCAATGAAATAGTTGAAGCGCGCCGTTTTGTTCAGGGCGATGGTCTTGCTTCCAGGGGGTGTTTTTTTCTTTTGCTTGGCCATTTGCATTACTATAGTAGCGAAACCGCACGATAATAGCGCGTTCGACGGTGAATGGGAAAGTCTGTCCTGTTTCGGGTTGGTGTGTTGTTACACGTGTGTGTCTGTTATTGCATCAAGGAGACGGGATGGCCCATATCAACCGCAGTGCACTGGTTCCTTTTTCGACTGAGCAGATGTTTGCTTTGGTGGACGGAATCCGTGATTATCCCCGCTTTCTGCCCTGGTGCCGCAGCAGCACTGAAATCAGCCGGGAGCCGGATGAGGTCAAGGCCAGCATTGAAATTGCCAGGGGGGGACTGAACAAGCATTTTACCACCCTGAACCGTATGCAGCCCAACCGGCTGATTGAAATGAGTCTGGTGGACGGGCCGTTCCGGCACCTGCATGGGTTCTGGCGTTTTGATGAACTGAAGGCGGGAGCCTGCAAGGTGTCGCTGGAGCTGGATTACGAATTTTCCAGCCGGTTGGTGGGTCTGGCGGTCGGGCCGGTGTTCAACCAGGTTGCCAATACCCTGGTGGATTCGTTTGTGCAGCGTGCCAGGGAGTTGTATGGAAAAGGCTGAAGGTGGGGGGAAAATCCGGGTAGAGCTGGTTTATCCGTTGCCGCATGAACAGGTTCTGTATGCATTTGAGTTGGCTGAGGGCAGCAGCCTGCGTGATGGCATTCTGGCCAGTGGTGTGCTGGAGCGTTATCCCGAGCTGGAGGTGGATACGCTGGAGGCCGGTATCTTTGGCAAGACGGAAGCACTGGACACCGTATTGCGTGCCCGGGACCGGATTGAAATCTACCGTCCGCTGATTGCGGATCCCAAGGTGGTGCGCAAGCAGCGCGCTGCGGAAGGCAAGCGGATGAAAAAGGGGGGCGGTCAGGAGGCGGAAGATGCTTGAGGGCATGGTTCCGCCCGAACCGGATACCGGGCCGTCCGGGGCCTGTTTCGCTGTGGTTTATCAGCCACAGTTCCGGCACAGCCGTAAACGCTTTGCCGCCGGTTGCATTACTGTGGTGGAAAGCCGCGAGGCAGCACTGGCAGCTTGCCGGGAGGATGACAGACGTTTTCCGGCGCGGGTGGTCGGCCCTTCAAAATCATCTGAAGGGCAGTTTATCTATTATCTGGTTGAGTGGTTACATGAAGCCGGATTGAAGCCGGCCTGATTCAGCGGGTGCTATTCTGGTCACGACGGATGTCGTTGACAACCCCATTCTGGTCAAAGAATACGGTTACGCCGCTGCGCTTGCTGGTGTTGCCGCCCTGTTTGAGGAAAAACACATAATCCCAGCGGTTCTGACGGAAATCGTCGGCCAGCAATGGTGTTCCCAGCAGTTCCTGCACCTGGCCCCGTGACATGCCCACCCGCAGCTGGGACAGTTCGGTTTCGGTAATGTAGTTGCCTTGCTGGATTTCCATGCGATAAACGCTGCACCCGGACAGCAGGAGCAGGGTGAGAACTGATGCTGAAATGAAACGTATGATCATGGTCGGGTATCATCTATAATGGTTGAAAGCGGTTGCCATGATAGACCAATCACACCGGAGATGACACGATGGAAGAAAAGGATATCAAGCTGGCCGGACTCAAGGTAACGCAGCCGCGGGTGAAAATTCTTGAGCTTCTGGGCAGTTTGTCTGACCGGCATATGAGTGCCGAAGATATCTACAAGGCGTTGCTGGCCAACGGGGATGAAATCGGTTTGGCGACCGTTTACCGGGTGCTGACCCAGTTTGAAGCGGCGGGGCTGGTGAACCGGCACCATTTTGAAACCGGGCAGGCCGTTTTTGAACTGGCCAGTGATGATCACCATGACCACATGGTCTGTGTCAAGACCGGGCGCGTGGTGGAGTTTTATGATGAAGTCATCGAACAGCGCCAGCAGGAGATCGCACGCAAGCACGGTTTTCACATTCGTGACCACTCTCTGGTTCTTTACGGCGAGTTCATCGAATAGCCCACCTGAATTTACCGAATTTACCGGGTGTGACCGGAAGTGATGCATGGTCTAATCTTCGTTATTTTCCATTTGAAGAGATCAAGCCATGTCAGACAGCCCAACGACCCTGGCCAACCGTATCGCCCGTCACCCAGCCCTCCAGGAG